>Ga0209979_1002177_pt1 | contig 19314 bp, 14 predicted proteins | sample AnhtaG_FD_183114 | JGI IMG/M metagenome (GOLD analysis project Ga0209979, IMG submission 183114) | Deep subsurface microbial communities from Anholt, Denmark to uncover new lineages of life (NeLLi) - Anholt_01485 metaG (SPAdes) (version 2) | ecosystem: Environmental > Aquatic > Marine > Oceanic...
AGAGGAAGCCTTAGCCCCCTTCTGGCATGAGCTCCTCCCCTCCGAAGGAGAAGAGTTAAGCTTCCTGGTCCGGGAGGACATCTACTATCCCTCCCTGCTGGAAGCCCTTTACCAAATAGGGTTCCCTCATCAGCTCCGCACCGGCTTAGCCAAACTCACCATCCTCTACCACAAGAGCCCTCCCCCCGAACTCCAGCCCCGACTAACCGCTCTTCTTGAGGAGCATGGGCTCCACCCCCTGCGCACCTTCTCCCAGGCTTCCAAAGTGAAGCTCCTTCTGCCCCAAGCGTCCCTCCCAGAGGCAGCAAGTCTCATCTACCAAAGGATATTCTTAGCATAGCAGAGGAGCTCTCGCTTTCCGGGGGGGTTCAGTTCTTATTTGAGAAGACTGTATTAGTGGATTGATATTCTTCGCTTTTATGATAATATTATTCGACACATATTAGTGGACAAATAAATTCCAAAGGAGGAGAAGGGATGAAAACAAACAGGCTGTTATTAACAATTGGAATCGTCATTCTGGCAGGCATACTATTAGCGGCCTTAGTTGAGAAGCAAGCCGAAAATCCTCAGGGGGAGGCTGATTCCTGGCTTCTTAACTCTCCCTATGAGGGGGGCTGCACCTCAATGGGGCTGGGGAAGAATGCCAGCGTAGATGGCTCCACCATAATCTCTCAGTCTGCTGACTGCGGCTCTTGCGATTTCCGTATCCTCCGAGAACCGGCAGCTGACCATCCAGCTGGTTCCATGCGTCCTATATGGCACCTGCCTCAGGGATCTAAAGGACTGACTATAGAGGAGTCGAAAGAACTAACGGACATTGAGATACCCCAGCTAAGCCACACCTATGCCTATCTAAAGGCTATATTTGGACTGATGAACGAGCATCAACTGGCAATAGCGGAGTCCACCATCGGCGGTCGCCGAGAGCTAAGAAACCCAAAGGGGCTATTTGGGATAACAGAGCTCTCCATGATTGCTATGGAGAGGTGCAAGACAGCCCGGGAAGCTATCAAGCTAATGGGTGAGCTGGCAGAAAAATATGGGGTGTATTTTACCGGGGAGGAACTGGTAGTAGCGGATGGAGAGGAGGTTTGGAACTTTGAAGTTCACGGACCCGGAGAGGATTGGACTCCCGACTGCGGAAAGCCGGGTGCGGTGTGGGCAGCTCAAAGGGTGCCAGACGACTCCATTTTCGTCTGCAACAACAAGAGCCGTATTGGGGAGATCAACCCTAAAGAACCCGACAATTTTATGGCCTCAGAGCATGTCTTTTCCATGGCAGAGGAGAAGGGATGGTGGAAGAGGAGCAGCGGTGAGCCTTTCCTCTTTAATAAAGCCTACGCCGATTACTCCCCCCTGCGTATCAAGTGGGACCGCCGGGTATGGGCAGCCTATCGTCTGGTTGCCCCTTCGCAGAATTTTGACCCTGATGACCAAGAGTATCCATTCGCCATCAAACCTGACCGAAAGCTTTCAGTGGCAGATGTCATTGCCCTCTATCGAGACCACTACCAAGGGAGCAAATTTGACCAGACGGTGGGGCTGGCTACCGGTCCATTTGGCAACCCAGATAAGCCGAGGGTAGATAGAAATTCCCCGGAGTTGGTGCAGGCGGTAAACTACATTAGGCAAATACCGGTTATAGGTTGCGATTACACTGTTATCAATCAATGCCGTAAGTGGCTGCCCGACCCCATAGGAGGAATTGTCTGGTGGGGACCTGATACCCCTGATACTACCGTCTTTGTCCCCTTTTATGTGGGAATAAACCAGCTGCCCCAATCCTATACTATCGGCAACCATAAGACATTTGGCAGAGAGTATGCCTGGTGGGCTTTCAGTTTCGTGAATAATTGGTCACATCTAGCCTACAGCCACATAATAAAGAACATCAGAGAAGAGCAGAAAAAGCTGGAGGGGGCTGAATTTGCCCTCTTGCCCGAAAACGATAAGAAGGCTCTTGAGCTATATCAGCAGAACCCTTCCAAGGCTATTGAGCTCTTGACCAAATTTTCTGAAGAAAATGCTAATAAAGTGGTGGAAGATTGGTGGAAACTGGCAGACCAGCTCATAGTTAAGTATAACGATGGAGGAGGAAGCAAAGTCTCCGAAGAGTGGCTAAAAGCCTTAATTGAGGCACAGAAGAAATAGATTAAAAGAGTATCCCTATTTTCATAGTTTTAATCCTTAAGCAGAGGGGAAATCGGAGACAAGAGAGATTAGGGCTACATTTTTTCTTAGTTGCGACGATATTTAGCTGTAAAAGTATCTCCAAATTTTGCTTACCATCAGCCTTTACATTCCCCATAGAATATCGTTATGCGATGTTCTAAACTTAAGCCACTAAGCTGATGCCATAGAGATAGGGTGAGGAAAAGCTATCATCCACTTTCTTGCTTTATTGGTGTATAATTAGATTCGATTCCACTGAGAGGGAGGCAATGCATTTAAGCTTCCTTCTCATCCATTAACTTTCTAAGGAAAGGGGGGAACACAATGATAAGAAAAGGTTTGCTGGCTGTATTAATGGTGTTCCTTATTACTCTGCTGATAGTCCCTGCCTGCAAGAAAAAAGAGGTAGCCCCTACCGAAGCTCCCAAAGAATATCTGCTGGAGCAGGTTGGTAAAACTGCTATTGTTAGGCTCTACGCCGAGGGGTTCGAAGAGCTTGATGTCAAGGAGAAGATTTCAGCCTATTACCTTTACCGGGCAGCCCTTGCCGGGCGTGCCATAGCCTACGACCAGAACCACCGACACGCCCTGGAGATTCGGAATCTCCTGGAGGAAATCATCACCCATTCCGAGGGGATAGACGCCGCAGTGCTCAAGGGGATTACCGACTACACCAAGCTCCTCTGGGCGAATACCTGCCAGTATAATGTCCGCACTATGACCAAGTTCGTCCCCGAGGTGAGCTATGATGACCTCCTTAACGCCGCCACCATCGCTATCCGCAACGGGGCGGACATCCGCTTAAAGGAAGAAGAGACCCTAAAGGATAAGCTTGCCCGCCTCCGCCGTAGCATCTTCGACCCCGACTACGAGCCTTTGGTCACCAACAAAAACCCCCCACCCGGGGAGGATATCATCACCGGCAGTGCCAACAACTTCTACGAGGGGGTAACCGAAGCGGAACTAAGGACTCTTAAAGAGGAATACCCTCTCAACTCCAAGGTGGCTAAGGTCGACAATCGCATTGTGGAGCAGGTGTACCGGACGGGCACCGATGGGATAAAGCCCGGCTTATACGCCGAGCAGCTTAGCCAGGTCATCTCCCATCTGGAAAAGGCAATACCCTACGCCGGTCCGCAACAGCAGGAGAGCCTGCGGCATCTCATAGGCTACTTCAAGACCGGAGACCCCGAGGACTTCCGCCAGTACAACATCGCCTGGGTGGTGAACGATCCGGTGGTGGACACCATCAACGGCTTCATCGAAGTCTACAAGGATGCCCGTGGTGTTAAAGGGGAGTACGAGGCTCTGGTGAGCTTTGTTGATCAGAAAACGACCAAGATGATGAAGGACATCGCCGCCGAGGCTCAGTACTTTGAGGACCGCCAGCCCTGGGATGATAAATATAAAAAGAAAGGGTTCCGGATCCCAGTAGCCAATGCCATAAGTGTTCTGATCGCCGTAGGGGGTGCGGGACCCATCTGCCCTGCTGGCATCAACCTCCCCAACGCCCAGGACATCAGGGAAACCTATGGGAGCAAAAACTTCTTACTCACCAATGTGCTAGCGGCAGGAAGGAAGGCGGTGGCAGGCAAAGTGCTCGACGAGTTCGCCCTGACCGAAGAGGAGAAGGAGTTATCCCGCCAATACGGGGCGGTTGCTTCGGATGTCCATATTGCCCTCCACGAGATCATCGGACACGCCTCGGGCAAGGTAAGCGAAGAGTTAACCGCCGACCCCTCCGAATACCTCAAGGAGTATTTCTCCACTATGGAAGAAGCCAGAGCCGACGCTGTAGCCCTCTATCATATATGGGACCCCAAACTGGTGGAAATAGGGGTGCTCCCCAGCCCGAAGAGCGCCGAAGCCGCTTACCATTCCTTTGCCCGGGGCGACCTCCTTGCGCTCCGCCGCATCAAGACCGGTGACCAGCTCGAAGAGGACCACATGCGAGCCGAACACCTGATTGTCAACTACCTGAAGGACAAGGTAGGAGCTATCGAGGCGCTCACCCGCAATGGTAAGGTCCACCTGGTGGTCAAAGATATGAATAGGATGAGGGAAGGGGTAGGTGAGCTTCTGGCAGAGCTGATGAGAATAAAAGCCGAGGGAGACTATGAGGCTATAAAGGAGCTGGTAAATACCTATGGAATAAAGATAAACACCGAGTGGCGAGACCAGGTCATTCAGCGGGCAGAGGCGATAAATTACCCCAGCTACACCGCCTATGTGATGCCCAAGCTCACCCCGGTGCTGGATGAAAGTGGCGTAATTACAGACATCGAAATCAGCCATACCGACGACTTCACCACCCAGAACCTCGAATACTCCGGCAAAAAGTAGCTTTTCAGAGGGATAAGCAAAAGGGGGCACTCGCTAAAAGAACATCTCACCTTGGCAAAGTGCCCTTGAGGAGTTTGTCTATCCCCCTATTTTCTTCAGCATCTCCTCCACTCCAGCCAGCTCCTTCTTCTCCTCTACCGGAGAGAAAAAACTGGCATCGAGGGACCTCAGCAGATTCAGGCTCTTCAAGGTCGAGGATGTTAACGCAGAGGGTGGCTCTAACTTCAGAAGTTCGGATTATATAGTCTGGCTACCAGAGCGTTTTCATTCGAGGGTCGAGGGCGTCTCGCAGCCCATCTCCCAGAAAGTTGAACCCCAGCACCACCACCATAATAGCTAGCCCAGGGAAGATGGTCAGATGGGGGGCATCCATCATATGGAGCATCCCATCGTTGAGCATGTTCCCCCAGCTCGGAGTGGGTGGTTGGACCCCCAGCCCGAGGAAACTGAGGCTTGCTTCGGCGATAATCACCCCGGCAATCCCCAGGGTAGCTTGCACTATAACCGGTGCCATTATGTTGGGAAGGATATGGCGGAAGATTATCCTTCCAGAGGAGGCGCCGATGACCCTGGCTGCCTCTACATAGGGCATCTCCCGCACCTTGAGCACCTCCCCCCGCACCAGCCGGGCATAGCCGACCCAGCTTATCATAGACAAGGCTACGATGACATTATTGAGCCCTGGTCCCAACAGGGCAGCCAGGGCGATAGCTAACAGTATGCCGGGAAAGGCAAGGAGGATGTCTATCATCCTCATAATTATCTCATCCACCGCCCCACCGTAGTAGCCGGCAATTGAGCCGAGAAGAATGCCCAAAGCAGCGGAGATGGCCACCACCGTCAGCCCCACCAGGAGGGAGACCCGTGCCCCGTAGATGACTCGAGACAATATATCCCGCCCGAACTCGTCTCTGCCGAAGAGGTGCTTCCAGGAAGGCTTACTAAGGCGGTGGGGGAGATCCTGCTCCCTTACCGAATAGGGTGCCAGATAAGGGGCAAAGAGCCCTATCACCACCAACCCCACTACTATCGCCAAACCCACTAAGGCCAGGCGGCTCTTCTTGTAGACGGTTAAGATTCCCATTCCCTTGCTGGAGAAAGAGATTTGCATCAGGAGGATGGCTGGGTGGGTTTACCTCCCTTCCTCCCTCAGCCTGCGGATGAGTTCCTCGGCAACCCTCTTGCCCGAAAGAAGCATCCCACCAAAGATGGGTCCCATGCGGGGATAGCCGAAGACCGTTATGGCGGACATCCCCGCTACATAGAGTCCGGGGTAAATTTCTACCGATTTATCCACCACTGCTTTCTCACTCACTTCAGCCCACATCGCCCTTTCCCCCAGGATCTTTCCCTCGGGGGTGTGGAGCTTGCCCACTTTCGCCTCCACCACCCGGGCGACTTCTGCCTGGTGTCCGGTGGCATCGACCACCCAGCGGGCTCTCACTGCCAGGGGGTCAACATGGAGCTTTGCCATCTCTATGGAGGTCCAGTTGAGTACCAGCCCCACCACCCTCTCCTCCCGCATCACCACATCCTCTACTGCGATGCCATTGAATATCCTCGCTCCGGTATTAATTGCTTGGTAGCCCAGGGCACAGGCACACTGCACCGCATCGGCTACATAGTAGCCCTTGACAAACTCTTTGACCGCTACCCCCAGCTCCTCAAGAACTTGCCGTGCGGCGGACTGGACGACAATCTTGTTGAAAGCCATCCCTCCGCCCCACATCCCACCACCGATGCTCAGGTGCCGCTCGAAGACGACCGTCTTCACCCCCTCCCGAGCCAGGTAGTAGGCGGCGGTCAATCCGCTGGGGCCCCCTCCTACAATGGCAACCTGGGATTCCAGCGAGGAAAGAAAATCCTCCAGATAGCTGCGGGTGATGGCTTCGGTTATGACCAGCTCGTCTATCCCCATTGCTCCCTTTCTCCTCTTGTCTTAATAGTTCAAATCTCTTCTGATGGATGATACCTTAGAAACAACCTTTTACTACAGTCAAGGCGAATGCAAGATAACCCCTGTTGGGCTTTGCCCCTGCCTTAAAATCCACCTTTCATATTATAGCAGAGATTCAGCCTGAGACTACCCTCTTCTTAAGGTAGGTATATTATAAGGTGTAGCGAGGCATTGTTCTTCCGAGAATGCTCACTCAGAGGGGAATTGCAGGTCGGCTTGGTAGGAGCTGCGCACCAGGGGGGCGCAGGCGACACTTCTGAAGCCCATCTGCCGGGCGACCCTCCTCAGCTCAGCGAACTCCTCCGGGGTGTAGTATCGGTTGACGGGGAGCTGATTTTTTGAGGGCTGGAGGTATTGTCCGATAGTCACCGTGTCGCAATCCACCCCTCGTAGGTCCTTTAGGGTCCTGATTATCTCCTGCCACTCCTCGCCCAGCCCTAACATCATCCCCGATTTGCTCCATACTGTGGGGGCTATCTGCTTGCTCTGGCGGAGGAGGTTGAGGGATCTCTCATAGTCTGCCCCGGGTCTTACCAGGGGGTAAAGCCTCTTTATGGTTTCCACATTGTGGTTCAGGATGTCGGGTTTTGCCTGGAGGACGAGGCTCAATGCCTTGGTGGAGCCCTTGAAGTCGGGCACCAGCACCTCCACCCGACAGCCGGGATTGAGGGCTCTGATGGCGGTGATGGTGGCGGAGAAGATAGTGGCTCCCCCATCGGGGAGGTCGTCCCGGGTTACCGAGGTGACCACTGCATGGCGTAGCTCCAGCTTGCTGACCGCCTGAGCCACCCTATGGGCTTCCCCTTCATCCAGCGGGGAGGGGTTCCCCTTGGAGACATTGCAGAAGCGACACCCCCGGGTGCATACATCTCCCAGAATCATAAAGGTAGCCACCCCCCGGCTGAAGCACTCCCCCTTGTTGGGGCAGAGGGCGCTCTGGCAGACGGTGTGGAGATTATATTTTATGATGAGGGCGTTTACCCGATGGAATTTCTCTCCGGTAGGAAGCTTCACCTTCAACCAATCGGGATGATGTCGGGGCATGGGCAACCTCCTGCTTTACAGTATGGTTAAGTAGCAGCTTCCCCTGAAAAGGGAATCTCAAGGAGGAGCTGGTCAAAGAAATCCTCCACCATCTCTTTTAGCTGATGGATACTCTGGGTGGTGCTTACCCTCGGGCGAAAGAGGGTGGTCTGGGGAAGGCTTCTGCTGAGGTAGATTACCCCCCGCTTCCCTTTGGCTAAGGCGCAGCGGGGGTCTTCACCTCCCTGCTCCACCAGGAATAGATAGCCAAGCATCAGCTTTTTTCTCTTTTCAAGGGAGGGGAGGTAGGGAGCTTTCCCTTGCCTGAGGTCTTCGATCTGGCGGAAGAGCCAGGGGTTCTTTATAGCCGCCCGCCCAATCATAAGCCCATGGCAGCCGGTCTCCGCTTCCATCCTCAGGGCATCTTGAGGGGAGTTGATATCCCCGTTGCCGATGACGGGGATGGATACTGCTTCTTTCACCTCTCGGATGAGGAACCAATCGGCAGAGCCTGAAAACCGCTGATTTCTGGCACGGGGGTGGATGCAGATGGCATCGGCTCCGCTTCCCTCCGCCAGGCGGGCGACCTCCAGGTAATTGAGGGAACCAGAGCTCCAGCCCGCCCGTATCTTGACCGTCACCGGGATGGAGACCCTCTTTCTGATGTGCAGGATTATCTCCTCCGCCCGGTCGAGGTCCCTCATTAGGGCGGCACCGCCTCCCTGTCTTATCACCTTGGGAGCAGGGCATCCCATATTTATATCAACAATATCAGCCCCTCTATGTTCAACCAGCTGGGCTGCCTCTGCCATCCTGGCGGGGTCGGAGCCATAGAGCTGAATCGATAGCGGCTTCTCCTCCCTGGCGAACTTTAGGTAGCCCAGGGTCTTGGTGTTAGCCCGGCAGAGCCCTTCGGCGCTTATCATTTCGGAATAGAGGAGTCCACAGCCGCCGAGACCCTTGACAAGTCTGCGAAAATAGGTATCGGTAACCCCGGATATGGGGGCTAAGATGAGGTTGGGAAAAACGGCTACTTTGCCTATTTTCAGCATGGGACAAGGGAGAGGGGGATTCTATTCCTCCTCTTCCACCTTTTTGCGGTAGACATATCGCTCCAGAATCTTGTTGTAGGGAGACCAGTTCCCCTTGAGAGTGGGGTGCCCGGAGATGGATCGTTGCATAGATTCCAACTTGGCATCCATATCGTCCAGATAATGGAGAACCAGGGCCTCCAAGGTTTTGGGCCGCTTGGGCGACCCGAACTCGTAAACTCCGTGGTGACTTGCTAATAGGTGGAGGAGCTGAAGACAGAGTTCTGGGGGGAACCCCTCGATCTTGTCCACCTCTTTGTCCACCAGCTGGCACTCCATCAGTATATGACCCAACAGCCTCCCTTCATCGGTGTAATTGAATGACCGGCTGTAGCTTAGCTCGTCGATTTTCCCCAAGTCGTGCAGGAGAGCTCCTGCTATGAGGAGGTCGCGATTCAGCTCTTCGTAATGCTGGCAGACCATCTGACATAGGTCAACAACCGAAAGGGTGTGCTCCAGCAGACCCCCAAGGTAGACATGGTGAAGCCCCTTGGCTGCGGGGGCTAACCTAAACTTTCGGGCTATCTCGTCATTGCTGAATATCTGCTCCACCAGACGGCGGAGGTAAGGGTTCTTAATGGAGGAGAGCACCTCCCGCAGCCGCTGAAACATCTCCTCGGAGTCGTTTTTGCTGGAAGGGAGGTAGTCGGCTGGATTGACCTCTTCCTCGGAGAGCTTGCTAATGCGGTGGATTATCATCTGAAGGCGGTTGTTGTATATGTTGACCGACCCTTTTACCTTAACAAAGTCGTTGACTTCCAAGGAATCGACAACCTCCTGAAAGCTGTCCCACATGATGGCTAACAAGTCGCCCGTCCTGTCCGACAGGGTCAGAGAGAGGAAGTAATCTCCATTCTTCTTCTGCCTGACTTCCTTGTAAGTCACCATAAAGGAGGAGGCCACTACCCGATTGACCTCCAGGTCTTTGACGAAGATCTTCTCCATTCTCCTCCGACCCTCCGCTGGGGGATTACTTAGAAAAGTTCCTCCCCCCTCTCCTCCTGACTTACTATCTGATAAGGTGGCTCCCCCCTCGATTTCGGGGAGCTGGGTAGAGACAAAACCTTAATAAGAAGGGTTTTCCTTACCCAGGTCAATTTAATCGTATCTCCTACCCTTATCTGGCGTCCCGGACGGGCGAGGGAACCGTTCACCTCCACCCGACCTTCCTCGCATACCTTTTTGGCAACCGTCCGCCTCTTTATCAGGCGACTATATTTTAAAAAAAGGTCTAACCTCAGCGCTCCCCTCTGATGTTGAAGGTAATAGGTTTATCTATTTCAAGGGAAGTAGGATCTCCACATAGTTTGCCTCTCTTAGATGTTCCATATACTCCTGGTAGGCTGATTGGAACTTTTCATTCCACATCTTGTTCTGGATCTCCTCCCGCACCTCTTCCAGAGATACCCTCTGAGGAGATTTCTTATCGACCAACTGGATGATGTAAAACCCCTCGCTGGTCTCAATGACATCGCTTATCTGACCCACCTGCAGGGAGAAAGCCACCTCTTCCAGCTCCTTTCTCAGCTCACCCTGTTCGAAGTATCCCAGGTCGCCGTCGGCATTGGGGTCTCCTGAATAACTTCGGACGACCTTGATAAAGTCCTCGGTGGTATCGATGCTCTTACGGGCGGTGATGGCTTCCTGTCTGACCAGCTCCTCGTCCTTCCCCTCTTTGAGAAACAGGAGCTGACGGATGCGGACCTCAGCTTTCTTAGTGAACTCTTCTGGGTTGTTGTTATAGTAGTTGACAATCTCGTTCTCAATGAGGATAATCTTGGGACTGATTTCCCGTTCTATTACCTTTCTCTGCAAAATCCCAGCCCTTATGTCCCTGCGGAGTTCTGATACGCTGGTCCCCATCTCCTCCAACTGGCGGCTGAGCTCCTCGTCGCTTATGATGTTGTTCTCCTTCTTCATCCTCTCCAGCACCGCCCGAATCTCACTCTCGCTGGCACTCAGCCCCAGGCGCTGCGCCTGGCTGGCGACTAGAGCTTCTGCTATTGCTTGGTCGAGAATCTGCTGTTGCAATTCTTTCAGCTTCTGAGCCATCTCCTCACCAGTGAACTGCTCGAGTAGCCCCTGCATGGGGAGTCGAGCCCGACGCTCCAGCTCCCGCTTGGTAATAATAGTATTGTTTACTTTGGCAACTATTTCCTCTACCACCTCCTGGCTGGGCAGGGTAGCGGATGCCACCACCAGGGTGGATAACAAGAGGGCTATAAAGGAGCTTGCCGCTACCGGCTTCATCGGTCACCCTCCCTTTCCGACTCCTTTTTCTTATACTGGAATCCGAGGTTTTGGTAATATATCTTTGTATGAGACTTCGCCTTTAGCTGGGAGAGGTATCTTTTATATAGCTCCTCGCCTTTAGTCTGCATGAGCTTAATCCTTATCAGGTTTGCTGCTTCTTTGAAGGGCAGCTTCCCCTCTCCCCTTTTCTCCATCAGCTTAAATACATGGAAGCCGTAAGGTGATTTGACTACTGGGCTATACTCCTTCACCTTCAACCCGAAGATGACCTTCTCAAATTCAAGGGGGAGTTGCCCTTTCTCAAAGTAGCCCATATCCCCTCCTTTTTCCGCCTCGGGACTGACGGAGTAGGCTCGGGCGACCTCTTCAAAGCTTCTCTTCTTTAACAACTGAAGCACCGTTTCAGCTTTCTCCTCATCCTCCACTAATATCTGACTTGCCCTTACTTTTTCCGGGAGGGTGAATTCCTCTGGATGGCTGTCGTAATAGAGCTTTACCTCCTCATCGGTTATCACCAGGTCCTTCAGGACAAACTGATTGATGAACTTTTGGACCAATATATTGTTTCTGAATCCGACCTTCCAACCCTCGGTGTCCATGAGGAGCTCTACCGCCCCTTCAGGTTGACCCATAGCCCGCTGCACCTCTGTCTCGCTCACGGTGACCATCATCTTCTGTGCCTGGTCAACCAGAAGCTGCTCCTCAATGAAAAAGTCGAGAAAGCGACTCCGCATGTAATCATCCAGCTCCACCTCCTCGTTGCCAAAATTGTGCTTTATATAGTCGTGAAAAGTGCGGGCCTTGATGTCCCGACCGTTGATGTTCACCACAGGGTTGTCCAAAGCAAGTTCCTCCGCCTTGTCGGCTCTATTATCCCCCTGCCGGTTGCACCCTGCCACAAGGAGAAGGAGCAAACCAACCCCAACTACCGGCGCTACTCTCCTTAACGCCTTTCTTACTACCTTAAATATCCCCATTGCCTTAGCTTCTGTTAACAAAACTATCTCCCTTCTGAGCAAAAAGGAGGGAAAAAGTTAATGCATTTTATCACATCAGCTGAGCTTATTCAATATATTTTTAACCTCGCCCACAACCCTACCTTCTTCTGGGGGGAGGTTGAAGGTCAACATCCCATCGGGGTGAAGCTCAGCCTGAAGGCTGCGGACCACCTCCACCAGCTTCTCCGGTCGGACCACCGACTGGGGTCTTAGTCGAACGAGGAGCTTGTGGTCCTTGCGGTCGATGCTCAGCAGGTTGAGCTGTTGGGCTATTATTCTCAACTTTACAAGATCGAGGAGGTTAACTACGGAGGGGGGTAGCGGACCATACTGATCTTTCATTTCCTCAGCCATTTTATCAACCTCATGGGCGGTAGCTACGGTGGCTATCCGGCGGTAGAGCATCAGGCGGAGGTTGGCATCGGGAATCCATTGGCGGGGGATATGGCAATCGACCCCCAGATTCAGGGAGGGCTTCACCTCCTCTTCAAGAGACTCTCCACTTAGCTCCTGAATGGCGTTTTGCAAAAGCTGGCAATAGAGATCGAATCCTACGGCGGCAATATGCCCGTGCTGCTCCCTGCCTAGCAGATTGCCGGCACCCCTGATCTCCAAGTCCATAGCCGCCAGCCGAAACCCGGAACCCAGATAGCTGAATTCCTTAATAGCCTGTAACCTTTTCCTCGCCTGGGTAGAAAGGGATCTCTCTGGTGGTATCAGAAGATAAGCATACGCCCGCCGGTCTGACCGACCAACCCTCCCTCGCAGCTGATAAAGCTGCGCCAGACCGAACCTATCAGCCCTGTGGATGATGATGGTGTTGACCAAAGGAATGTCGAGCCCATTCTCAATTATGGAGGTGCATACCAGTATATCGTACCTTTTTTCGATGAAGTCTATCATCACCTCCTCCAGCTTCTGCTCGGGCATCTGTCCGTGGGCGATGGCGATGCGGGCGTAGGGGCAGAGTCTCTGCACCATCCGAGCGACGCTCTGGATACCCTCCACTCGGTTGTGCACAAAATATACCTGTCCTCCTCTGGCCAACTCCCGCTCGATGGCAGGGACGATGGCACCCTCATCAAAGCTCAACAGGGCAGTTTGAATGGAAAGGCGATTCAGCGGAGGGGTTTCTATGAGACTCAAATCCCTGACCCCCATAAAGGACATATGGAGGGTGCGGGGGATGGGGGTGGCGGTCATCGTCAAGACATCTACATTCTTCTTCAGATGCTTCAACCTCTCCTTCTGGGCTACCCCGAACCGCTGCTCTTCGTCTATGATCAGCAGACCCAAGTCGGATAACTCCACATCCTGGGAGAGGAGGCGGTGGGTGCCAATCACAATGTCTATCCCTCCATCCTTCAGCCTGGAGACAATTTCCTTTTGCTCCCTCTTACTCTGGAGTCGGCTGAGGAGGGCGATCTTCACCGGATACCCCCGTAACCGCTGGACAAAGGTCCGGTAGTGCTGGAAGGCTAACACGGTGGTGGGAGCTAACAGGGCTACCTGCTTCCCATCCATCACCGCCTTAAAAGCCCCCCTCATGGCAACCTCGGTCTTGCCATAGCCGACATCACCGCATAACAGCCGGTCCATAGGACGAGGGCTCTCCATATCCTCCTTCATCTCCTGAATAGCTAACCGCTGATCAGGAGTTTCTGAATACTCAAAGGCATCCTCGAACTCATTCTGCCAGACGGTATCTGGGCTGAAGCCATACCCCCTGATTAGCTGGCGGGCGGCGTAAAGGTTGATGAGCCCTTGGGCTATGTCGTGCAGGGAACTCTTCACCCTGCTCTTCACCTGGTGCCAGGAACTTCCGCCCAGCTTGTCCAGCTTGGGCTTGAACCCTTTAACCCCGCTGTATTTGTGCACCAGGTTCAGGCGCTCCAGCGGAAGATAGAGCCGGTCGCCATCCTGATACATAATTACCATAAACTCCTTGGTCTCCCCATTCAGCTTCAGCTCTTTCAACCCCTGGTAGATGCCAATGCCATGGTCGATATGGACCACATAGTCGTCTACCTTCAAATCCCTGAGGTCGGAGACAAAGCGGGCGCTCTTGGGCTTCCTCCGGGGGATGGGCTGGAGTTCTTTGCCGAATAGCTCCTCTGAAGTCATCACCACCAGGCGATAGGAGGGCAAACAGAACCCCCCCTGGTGGCTTCCCCAGCTGACCAGTAAAAGCCCTTTAAGAGGACCCGAGGGGTAGCTTGATAAGGAGGCCTCCTGGGGGTCGATAAACAGAGGCTCTAATCCGTAGTCCCTCAGCACTTCATCAACCCTCCTAGCCCTTCCCCGGTTAGGCATCAGAACGAGGGTGTTAAAGCCCTGCTGCCTGCTCCGCTCTATCTCCTTCTTTAACTCTGAGAAAGCCCCTTTGTAAGAAGGAAGAGACCGACAGGGTATACTGACCTCCCCTTCTCCCCCCTTGACAGGGGTGGTCAGACCGAGGGAAGAGAGGTTTATCACCCCCCTTTTTCTAATCTCCTCCCCGATTCTCTCTCGGGGAGCCAAAATCTCATCGGGAGGAGAGGGTGTGCTCCCCTCAGAGAGGAGGAGCTGATAGCGATGGAGAAAATGCTGATGCTGCTCGTCCAGCCCCTTCTCGATTAGGGAGGGCTCGTCTAAAACGAAGAAGCAATCTTTTTTAAGATACCCTGCCAAGGAGCCTTTAATTCCTGCCATAGGCTGATGGGCAACCCCATGATGGAGGGGGACAGGCTCGTCCGGGTCGTAGAGAGAAGGGAACTCTTCCATAGGCAATATATCAATTCGGTGAAGCTCTCTGATAGAGCGCTGAGAGACAACATCGAACTCCCGCATGGACTCTATACGGTCGGCGAAGAATTCCACCCGTAGAGGGTTGATACGCTGGGGGGAAAAGATGTCCACGATCCCTCCCCGGCAGGAAAAATCCCCAACCTCTTCCACCATATCCCCACGCTGATAGCCTAACTCTACCAGTTTCTCCTTCAGTAGTTGGAGAGGGTAAGCACCCCCTACTTGCAAGCGGATTGCCCGGGAGGCAAAGGCTTCGGGCGGGATGGTTGGGTAAGCCAGGGCAGGGGCGGCAACCAGTAGGACCCACTTTTTACCCGTAACCAGGGTCCATAAAGCCTCGACCCTCTGCCTGACGATGTCCAGATGAGGGGGGGCGGAGGAATAGGCTTCGGTATCCAAATAGGGAAAGGTGAGAAGCTGGAAGGATTCCCCCTCCCTTTCCGATGAACAAAGCTCCCCCATCCAATAGGCGAAGCTCGGGGAGAGGTGCTCTATCTCGGCATTGGAGGGGACCACATAGACCAGATTTTTCTCTAGCTCGCTCAGCAAGAGGGAGATGAAATAGACCTTTCCCCCCTGGTTAAGCCCGCTGAGGTTGCGGGAGAAGGCTTCCCCCCCGGCAATCTCCCTCAGCCTACCGAACTCTTCCTTTCCCTTGGGCAGCTCCAGAATCTTCCTCAACAGCAAGGCACTGCCCCCTTCTCAGCCGTCCTCCGGTGAGGAGTATCGCTTCACCACCAGTTCGATCATTTTGGTGGTGGAATAGTCACCGTAATAGGGAAGGGTGACCACCCTCCCCCCATAGGACTGCACGGTATCCCTGCCTACGATCTCCTCCTCCCGCCAGTCCCCCCCCTTCACCAGGATGTCTGGTCGGAGCTGGGCGATGGCGTTGCCGGGGTCGGGTTCGTCAAAAAGGAAGAGATAATCGACCCCCTCCAGAGCAGCCAGCACCTCCAACCTCTCCTCGGCGGGGACAATGGGACGGGCTTCACCCTTTATCTGGCGCATGGAAGAATCGCTGTTGACCCCCACCACCAGGACATCACCCAGGGCTTTCGCCTGTTGAAACAGGCGGATATGGCCCAGATGAAGGAGGTCGAAACAGCCGTTGGTAAAGACAACCTCCTTACCCTCTCGCTGCAGACCCCGGATAAGAGGAACAAGCTCAGCTAACTCTTTAATCTTGCCTAAAATCCTCCCCTCCCTTTTATACGCTTGCCTCTTTTCAGCTGGCAGTCAGCTTACATCTTCTTGAAACTGATGTTAGGGGAAAAACTCCAGCTGTGCTGGGGACGGAAGATGCCGACATCGTCAATGTGGGACTGCACCCGGAAGGTGTAAAGCTGGCGATGATAGTCGTAAGGGGTGCCATCGATCTGGTGGGCGGCTACATCGAGGAAATAGGTCCCTTCTATTAAATCCAACCTTTTTATTTTAAAGGAGACCATCCCTTCTCCAGAGACCTCCTGGGGGGCAAACTTCTCAATATAAGTGTTGCTCCCGTAGCAGGATACCCCCCCACTGTTGAAGATACCTATTCCGAAGACAAAGTCTTTTATCTTCTTTCTAGCGTAAATGGTCATCCGGATCTCCATCAGCTCCCCGCTGGTGAAGATGTGCTTCTCCTTCCCATTCTTATCCAGCAACTTGACCTCTCTGATCTCAATGTTCCTGGAGCCCCATCGCTTCTTCCTATAGCCGGTGGCATGGAAAGGAGCCTCATCTGTCAGGGCATATTTCTCCAGGGTCTGGCTGTGGAGGCGGCTCAGCTCCCGCTCCTCCTTCTCGGCTACATCAGATAGGTAGGCATCAATAACCATCCGCGGGTCTCCTATCTGCGTTATTCTCCCTTTCTTCAGCAAAACAGCCTGGTCGCAAAGGGTCTTTATCATCCCCAGGGCGTGGGAGACTATCAAGATGGTCTTGTTTCTCCACTGAAACTCCTTTATCTTATCAAGACATTTCCGACCAAAAGCTTCATCCCCCACCGAAATGATCTCGTCTATCAGCAGGACATCAGGGTCCACATTGATGGCGATGGCAAAGCCAAGCCTCAGATACATTCCTGTTGAATAAGTCTTTATGGGGTGCTCTATGAACTCCTCCAGTTCCGCGAACCGGACAATATCGTCGAACCTCCGCTGCATCTCCTTTTTGGACAATCCCAGCATAATCCCGTTGATATATATATTCTCCCGTCCACTTATCTCCGGATGAAAGCCAGCTCCCAACTCAATAAGGGCAGAAATCCTCCCGTCAACCACCACCTTCCCGTAGGTCGCCCTCAGGGTGCCAGCGATAATCTTGAGCAGGGTGCTCTTGCCCGCCCCATTACTGCCAATAATCCCGAAGGTCTCCCCCTTCTCCACGGTGAACGAGACCTTATCCAGAGCTAAGAATATTTCCTCCGGTCTTAATTGCCGGAAGAGGTCTCCCCTTATCAGGGCGGACTTCATGGTCTGAAAACGCCTCTTCTGGGAGTATCTCCGGTAGAGCTTGGTCAGGTCCTCCAAAATAACCGCTGGTGCCACCATCACACCTCCTCGGCAAAGCTGTCCCTCAGCCTATCAAAGATGAAATAACCTACATAAAAGACCACCAAGGAGACTAAAAAGGTCACCGACAGCCTCTTCCAATGGGGAAGTTCCCCCCGGAAGAGGATGTCCTGGTATCCCATCATAATATGAGTCATCGGGTTGAAGGCTAAAACCCGGCGAAAATTCTCCGGTATCATCGTTAAAGGATAGATGATGGGGGTGGCAAAAAACCATAAAGTGAGCAGGTTCGCCAGCAGGTCCCTTATATCCCGAAAGTGGACGCTTAACGAGGATATGAACAAGGCAAACCCCAGGGTTAAAACCAGTTGTATCAGAACTACTCCGGGAAAGAAGAGAAGATTAATGTTTAGCGGACGCTGATATAAGACAAGAAAAGCAAATAGTATGGGTAACCCCAGCAGGAAGTGGACGAAGTTGGAGAATACATTAACACAGGGAAGCACATCTGCTGGGAAAAGGACCTTTTGAATAAGGTTGGCATTATTACTCAGCACCGCAGAAGACTCCAGCAGTGAGGAGGAGAACCAGGTCCAAGGCAGCAGTCCGCAGAAAAGGAAAAGGGCATAGGGAGTAAGCCCTTCACTACGAGGCGGTTTGAAAATTACAGTAAAGACGAAGGTATAGACCAGCAGCATGAGCAATGGGTTCACAAAAGACCATAAGAAACCGAGAACCGAACCCCGATACCTCGCCTTCAGCTCCCGACTAACCAGCGCCTGTATCATCGCCCGGTAATGAAAAAGGCTCTTCAGATTAGCCCACATCCTGACTTCAAACCTCCAAGTTCCGAAAAAATAAAACCCTCCGAACAGTTAAGTAAGAAAAGCAGAGGTAACAAAACCTCTGCTTCCTCTCCGACCATAAAGTTGGTCGCTATTTTCTAAAATAATACCAAACTCCCTACCCATTGTCAAGGGAGCTGTCCTCTCGTCCCCTCAAAGACATCAAAGTTGCTGAGATTTGTGTCATCTCCTCCCACTGAATATCTGAAGCATCTCATTGCTATACTCTCTCCCCTCCCGATAGACCACCAAAGGAGGCAGGGTCACAAACTCCCTCCTCGACCCTCCGCTGGCTTCCATGAGAAAATAGGAAGCCTTCTCCCCCAGGCGAGGGTGAACGAAACGGACCCTAACGGGGCGCAAGTGCCGCCTCAACAGCCCTTCCATTAGCTCCGGGTATCTCTCTACCAGGCAGATGGTGAAGAGCCTCCCCTGGGGATGGAGAAGATAAGAGGCGACTCGAACCACATCCTCCAGGGTGCAACATATCTCGTGCCTCGCTATCGCCCTCTCCGGGTCAGGATTGAGTCTCCCTGAGGCAACCCTCCTATAAGGGGGATTGCAGATGACCACATCATAGCTCCCCCTTTCCATCATTCGGGGTAATTCCCTCAAATCGTACTCCAGGATCTGAATCCTCGCCTCCTCCCCATTGAGGGAGACATTCTGGCGGGCTAGCTGGGCAAGCTCGGGCTGAATCTCCACCCCCAGCATAGAGCTGAACTCCCTCCTACGACTCAGCCAGAGGGGGATAACACCACAACCGGTGCCCAACTCTATTATCCGGTCGGAGGGTTTGGTGTGAACAAAATCAGCCAGCAGAATAGCATCGAAGGAGAAACGATACCCCTTCTTCCTCTGTGCCAGCTTTATCTCCCCATAAAGGAGAGCGTCAATGGTTACATCCTCCACCCTGCAATCCTTAAAAAACTAAAGAAAGCAAAACCCTTCCCCCTATATGTCAATCCTTTTAATTATTTATTAATTAATAAATAAATATAATTATTTCAAACCCCCCTTTTCCTTCTAGCTACTTTCAGTCGGTTTAGGGCTCGCTGGAGGCTTGCCGTCGCCCTTTCCCCATCCAGCTCTGGAGGAGATTCTTGCAAGCGCCCCTCCGCTCTCTCCTTAGCTTTCCCCGCCCTGGCTACATCTATCTCCTGCGGTTTCTCGGAGGTCTCCACCAAGAAGATAACCTTATCCCCCAAGACCTCGGCAAAACCCTTGCTCACCGCCAGGTAATGCCTCTTATCCCCTATGCGGTACATCAGCTCGCCGATATCTACCAAAGTCAGATAGGGGTGATGGTGGGGAAGGACTCCGAAATAGCCATAATAGCCCGGA
>Ga0209979_1002178_pt1 | contig 19313 bp, 16 predicted proteins | sample AnhtaG_FD_183114 | JGI IMG/M metagenome (GOLD analysis project Ga0209979, IMG submission 183114) | Deep subsurface microbial communities from Anholt, Denmark to uncover new lineages of life (NeLLi) - Anholt_01485 metaG (SPAdes) (version 2) | ecosystem: Environmental > Aquatic > Marine > Oceanic...
AGGGCCATCTGGATTAACTGCTCTGTCTCCGTGTCCACGCTTGATGTCGCATCATCGAGGATGAGGATGCGGGGGTCTTTGAGCAGCGCACGAGCGATGGCAATGCGTTGCCGTTGCCCGCCGGAGAGGGTGACACCTCGCTCGCCCACGAGGGTATCATACCCATCCGGCATCTCACTGATGAATGAATGCGCTTGAGCGGCGAGAGCGGCCTCGATGATCTCTTCCTCATTGGCGTCCGGGCGACCAAAGGCAATGTTCTCTCGAACAGTAGCGGCGAAAAGCATCGTCTCCTGCAGGACAATGCCGATCTGGTCTCGCAGGGAATTGAGCGTCACGTGGCGGATGTCATGTCCGTCAATGGTGATGCACCCCTCCGTTGGGTCGTAAAAGCGTGGGATTAGATTGATGATGGTGGACTTGCCAGAACCGGTCGCACCCAGCAATGCGATCACCTGACCAGGCAATGCTTCAAAGGTAATGTCCGTGAGCACTCGATGGCGACGGAAATATGCGAAGGAGACGTGCTCGAAGCGCACGTGACCGCGCACTGGTGGCAACGGGGCTGCGTCGGGCGCGTCCTGCACCTCCGACACGGCATCCATGATCTCAAAGACGCGCTCGCCCGCGGCCGCCGCCAAAGAAAGGGCGGGAATGATCATGCCCAGGCGCCGCACGGGCTGAGCCAGTTGAGCCAGGTAGGTAGAAAACGCCACCAGTTCGCCGAGGGTCAGTTGGCCCTGAGTGACCAGGAAGCCACCATACCAGATGATGAAAACCAGGCTGGCATTGGCGATCAACTCAATCAGGGGGACATTGAAAGCCCGGAGGCGAGCCAAACGGGCAGAGAGAGCGAACCAGCGATCGTTCTCGCGATCAAACCGAGCGATCTCGTTCTCCTCCTGCGCAAAGGCCTTGACGACGCGAGCGCCGCGCAGGTTCTGTTCCAGTCGCGTGGTCAGTATGGCCAATTGTTGCTGAATGGCCAGGAAGAGCGGGCGGAAGCGACGGCCAATTTGAAATGCGCGGTAGCCGAGCAACGGCATCGTGGATAGGGCCAACAGAGCCAGGCCGGGGTTCATCCAGGCCAAGACCACCATTGTCCCAAACAAGAGGATCACGGCTTGCATCAGCCGCAGGAAGGCGCGCCCCGTCACAAAGCGGATGCGCTCCACATCCTGGACCGCCCGTGATAGTATCTGGCCGGTCTCGGTACGATCGTGATAGGAGAAAGAGAGATCGGAGAGCTTGCGGTGGATGGCATTGCGCAGGTCGTAGGCGACGCTCTGAGAAGCGGTCTCCGTCCACTGCCCCTGCAGGAAGGTCAGCCCGCCTTTGATCAACGTAAGCCCAAGGAGCGCCAGAACTGATAAACCCAACAGACGAACATCCTGACCACCGATTCCTCGATCCATAATCCAGCGAATTAGTTGAGGGGTGATCAGGGCTAGTGCATTGATGCCCAGCAAGGCCAGGTAGGCGCCAGCCGTCATCCGCCAGTATGGACGCAGATAGCTTAGACAACGCAACAGAATGCGCCCGGCGCCCGGATCATGCAAGGAGAAAGGAGCCTCGCTATCACTCATCTTTGAGGTGGCCCATAATGTCAGCCCCATAAGTCACAACACCAATGCGCGCCCTGTGGCAAATGACCCACGAAAACCAAAGCCGGGGGCAGGGACGTCAACCAGGATCCCCGGCATCAGCCACCGTGATAGCTCCCTGGCACTCAGCTCCCATGTGTGCGACCCTACGTAACGTTCTTGATCCGGCCCAGGTCCCCGTCGCGGGAGGCCTCAAGAATCGGCGCCATGTATTCGTCGACCATCTCAGCCGTGAGCGGCACAGGCATGTTCTCCAGCTTCATCTTCAACTGGGGATCCTTGGCAGCAGTCAGAGCCCTCTGGATATGCTCGTCGGTGAATCCCTCTACCTCCCCTAGTGTGGTCGGGAAGCCGATGCGCTTGCTGAGAGCCATCATCGCTTTGGCAACGGCCACTCCCAACTGGCGTCCGCTGAGCGCGTTGATGTCTGCGTCGGTCAGGCCAGCCTCCCTGAAGATGTTGCCCACCATGCGCAGCGGTTCCTCGACTGCTGGAGCAAAGAACACGACATAGTACGGGTTCATGATGGCGCAGGCTCGTCCATGGCTCAGTACATCGACGAGGGAGAAGCTCGTCAGATGCCCACCGTTGGTCCCCCCCAGCATGATGGCATAGCCGCCCAGGTCCGTCGCCAAGCCCAGCGCGGTCCGCGCTTGGATATCGCTAGGGTCTTTCACTGCCCGTTCCACATAGCTCACCACTAAACGGATGGCCTCGCCGGCCACCTCCATTATCTTCTCATAGTAGGGCTTGCCCACAGCGCCTAGCAGCACCTCCAGATTGTGGGCAATGCCATCCAAGGCACCGTCAGCGGTGAAGCCCGGCGGCATGGACTTGGTCACGTCGTAGTCGAAGACAGCCCGCACAGGCACGATGGCTTCGTCTACGATGAGCTTCTTCTGACCACTGGAGACATCCGTGATGTTAGAGTACTTGGTGAGGTGAGCCCCCGAGCTGGCCGCCGTCTGTATAGCCACTAGAGGGGTGAGGGTCTTGCCCGTGTCCTTTAGCTTCTGAGTGACCTTACCTGTGCCAAAGTAGTCATCAATTCCACCGCCCAGAGTGCGCAGTACCTCGGCGGCCTTGCTCGCATCGAGGGTGCTACCACCACCCAGACAGACGATCACATCTGGGCCCGCCTTGTTGAGCTCCTCGGTCATGCGGAACAGATCCTCACGCGGGGCGTTCGGTGCCGCCCCTTCGATCTTGGCTACCAGATCAATTCCGGCGTCGTCTAGCGAATTCTCTATCGCCTCGATGAGCACATCATTCCCGGGGAACACGGTGTAGAATAGGGCAGCACGCGTGCCCAGTGCAGATGCCACATGCCCGATCTCGTGCAGCACCCCGGAGCCGAAGACATACTTGTCTCCCTTGAATTCGCGAATCAGTTCTCTGGCTTTGTGAAAGTCTGCCATGGCTCCCTCCTAGTCACTTTTTCATGCCAATCGCCCGGTGAGCAGCCGAAACGATGTCGGCTACCGACATCCCGTAGTGGTCCAGCAACGCTTCGTATGGCCCCGTGTCGGTGAACGTGTCTCTGATTCCCACACGAACCACCGGCACCGGCAGCATCTCGCCCAACAGCTCTGCGACTGCCCCGCCCAGGCCACCTATCATGGAGTGCTCCTCCACGGTTACCACAGCGCCGGTCCTCTCGACTGAGGCGAGGATGAGCTCTCTGTCCAGCGGTTTAATGGTGTGGAGTGACACAACCCTGGCTTCCACACCTTCCTGCCCTAGCCTCTCAGCCGCGAGCAGAGCGCGGCTCACCATTACTCCAGTCGCCATCACAGTCACGTCAGTCCCGTCGTGCAGCACATTCCCCTTTCCAATCTCCACTTCGTGGTCATCGCCAAACACAACTGGCACCACGGCTCGACTCAGTCGCAGGTATACTGGCCCGTCGTATTCAGCCACGGCTGGCACCAGCTTGCGGGCCTCGGTGGCATCGGCGGCCACCACCACCGCCAGGTTGGGCATAGCCCGCATCACTGCTATGTCGATCACCGAATGGTGCGTTGGGCCATCTTTTGAGTCCGACAGGCCACTGTATGCGGCCGCCAGCTTCACGTTGGTTCGCGCATAGGCAACACAGGTGCGCACCTGCTCCGCTGCACGCAGCGATATCAGGGAGGCAAACGTATTAGCGAAGGGAATCTTACCTCCGAGAGCGAATCCTACGGCTACATCCACCATCCCCGCCTCGGCCACTCCTACATTGAAGAAACGCTCGGGGAAACGCGCAGCGAAGTAATGGGTCTGAGTTGAGGCCGACACATCGGCATCTAACACCACAACGTCGGGATTGATCTCGCCATAGTCAGCCAAGGCTTGGCCATACGCGATACGCATTGACACTTGCTCGGTCATCTTACACCTCCCCTCTCAACTCAGCCAAGGCTTGAGCATACTCCTCATCACTTGGGGCGCGCCCATGCCAGGCAGACTGATTTTCCATGAAGGACACCCCTTTGCCTTTGGTGGTATGGGCTACGATAATAGTGGGACAGTGATGGATATCTCTTGCCGCATCCAGAGCTTCTAGCACCTGGCGCACGTTGTGACCGTTGACTTCTATCACTGCCCAGTTGAAAGCCCGCCACTTGTCAACTACTGGTGCTATGGGCATGATTTCGTGCACCGGTCCGTCCAACTGCACATCGTTATAGTCCAGGATGACGGTCAGATTAGACAGGCGGTATTTCGCCGCTTCCATGGCCCCCTCCCAGATCACGCCTGCCTGAGTCTCCCCGTCGCCAACCAATACATAAGTCCGGTAGTCCATCTCGTTCAGTCGAGCGGCCAGAGCCAACCCAACCCCAATGGAAATGCCATGCCCCAGGAAACCAGCGGTCATCTCCACGCCGGGGGTCTTCAGGCGGTCTGGGTGGCCTTGCAGCCGGCTGCCAAGCTGGCGCAAGGTCGCCAGCTCCTCCACAGAAAAGAACCCTCGCCGGGCGAGGGCCGCGTACAACAATGGAGCAGCATGACCCTTGGAGAGAATGAAGCGATCACGGTTGCGCCATTCTGGCCGGTCCGGATCAATCCGCAACTGGTGAAAATAGAGGACAGCGACGATCTCTGCTGGCGATAGCGATCCACCGGGGTGGCCCGATTCAGCGCGATGGACCATCTCCACGACCGTCCGGCGCAAATCGATGGCCACGCTCGACAGCTCAGCTACTAACTCTTCAGAATGGTAACCCATACGCTACTCCTTCACATTCGTCCAACACCCAGCGGGGAGTCCTGAGACACTCGCAACGAGTGATTCCCTGCACTACCATCTGTTTGAGGCTCGTGGTCAATCATGCGAGCAATTCCCGAAGGTACCTTATGGCACATTCGGCAGCGGCATCTGGGTCGGGATATGGGAGGATCTCTGCCGTGATGTACCAGTCGTAGCTTATCCTTCTCAACGCCCGTAGTATCTCAGAGAAGTCTAGATGCCCATACCCTGGCGCCCAGCGATTGCTGTCGGCCACGTGTACGTAGCCCACCAACTGGCCGGCCTCCTCGAGGCTTCCGGGGATGGATGCGTCCTCTATGTTCATGTGAAACACATCGGGCATCACCTTGACGTTCGGGCGCCTCAACTTCCTCAGGACATCCAGGGCCTCGGAGACGCTATTGATGTAGTTTATCTCGTATCTGTTCACCGGTTCAAGAAGCAGCTCGACGCCGAAGCTCGCGGCGAAATCGGCACACTCCGCCATGCACTCCAGGAATCTTTCCTCTGCCGTCTCCCGACTCTCTCCCTCGTGCACGTACCCTCGCACGCGCCCGACGTTCACTTTGGCTTCTAGGTGCGCGGCGAGTTCGATCAGCTCCTTCATTCTCTCAACGGCCGTGCGGCGAACGCCCTCGTCTGGGTGGGTGAACCATAGCTTCCCCTCACTGAAGACCTGTCCCGTAGATATCACAGGAAGTTCCAGGCCGTGTTTCATCAGAGCTCTCTTGATCCGACGGGGATCAACCTGCTTTGCGTGGAGTAGGGCGAGTTCGACGCCATCATAGCCGAGTTCAGCAGCCTTTTCCATACTCGTCTCCAGTTTGTCCCTGAAGACCACGAAAGCCGAGGGTAGAGCGTTCTCCGGCGCTATTGCCAGTCCTATCCTCATTAGCTCCTCCTACGAAAGACTCCAGAATGACGCGCTGGCGCATTTGGTATCGATTTGTCCCAGCGTGCCAAATGCACAATCGCTGAGGCCATTGCCGCCCGGAGTCGCCGCAGTGCTAAGATCTCGGACTCAGGGTTTCAGCAAAAGTCTGGCGGCAATTGCACAGCGGTCTTCCTAAATCTGTGGCCTTTTCCAGTTATCTGTCACCGCCTAGGATCACCGGCTCCAAGTTCAGGATCTGGCACAGCTTAATCAGCTCTGCCCGATAGTCGCCAGCCACCGCATGTATGTGGTTGGACTGCAGCGTCTGTACGGCCATGTCCGGTGGCACATGCAACCGCACAAAGGCATGAGGCCAACCAGGGTTAGCTCCGGTGATGCCTCGCAGCGGGTAGTCTTGAGCTTCCCCTAGCGCTATGGTCATGCGATAGCCACCTGGTGAGCGGGTCAGGCGAGCTAGTGTCAGCTCGCCTTGTCCAAAGACGAACTCAACATGTGCCCCGCCACCGGCGTACTTGGCGATGCAGGGTACGATCCGAACCTGAGCCAGGTTCACCCCCGGATCCTGACTTCGAGCGGCGAACCAAGTTGGCGCAGCCCCGCAGTTGGGGAGAACGTACACCCCCTTATCCGGGTCGTAGAAGCGCAGGTCGAGCAGGCACGACGGCTTACCAGACACCAGCTTCAGTAACTGCATGGTAAGCGCGCCATCCGAATCAGCCTCGCAAGCCAGAGCCACCGGCTCCTTGGGCCCGTCCCAATCGTATGGGTCATTCATGAACGCAGCCCCCAAACACTGTACGGAAAAGAACTCGCTCATATCAAAGTGGCACTTGAGGCCAACGAAGTCAAACTGATGATCAGCCACTATCTCCTTCAGCGCAACATAGCATCGCAGTTCGAAATCCAGCTTTTCTGGCGTGAGCTGGATACCATCAAATGCGATCTCACGCACGTGTTTCTCCAGCCACGAGCGCCCCATCTTGACTTGCCTATCCGAGACGAGGCGAGCCCGCCGAACGATCTCCGACTGATCAACATGATCTACATCCACGCCAAAGCGCCGCTGCCACAACTCAGCAGGGGCTGCACCGGTATACATGCCAATGCTGCGCCCGCCAATCAGCCCGTAAACCTGGCCGCGGAGGCGTGTCGCCGCTGCCGCTGCTCGGCCGAAGGTCAAGATCTGCCGAGGCAAATCCTCACTGGCAAGATCAACCCACAGGCGTTCGTGGGGGATTCCCACTTGGCTCAGGGCACCACCCGCAGCCAACAACCCAGTGAGGCCAGGATAGCGAGAATCGTGTGGTCCCAAGAGCAAATAGGGACCCTTCCCCGACTGTGCGGCAAGGACGATGTAGCTGGGAAAGGCAAAGACAGCAATGTTCAGGATCACTCCGTCCAAATGAAGTGCTGCCAGCCGGCTGGCCTCCTGACGCGCGGTCTCGGGGGAATGCACGATTTGCGGTGCGACTGTCAGCTCGATTTCGCCGGTTTCTTGCAGAAGGCTCTTTATCCTGGCTTCGTGTTTTCGGATCTCCGGACTCAGTGCTTCGTGCACGCGGTCCCTGCCATCTGAGAAGGACAGTAATCCTAGTCGTATCATGTTACCTCTCTGTTTCCTCAGTGTAGCCGCTCAAATTCCAATGCGCACAGCGATGCCTTGAAAGGCTTGGAGTCAGACGTTGCGCATCCCTCTGCGAGAGCACGCTACGTGCATCTGAGCGTGCATGTGTTACTATACGGTGGCCTTCGTCCCCGATGGGGGCGCATCTAGATCAAGTAGAATGAGGTCTGCCGTCCATCGATGAATCTCACACCGTTCCGCGTGAACATGATCTGCTCTTCCAAGGGGAAGCGGACGGTTTGGCTGCCCCATTCCGGCACCACACCATCGACCGAGAGTTCAGCAACAAATGTGCTGTTGTAGTTCAGTTTCACCTCCCCACGGCCAGGCCAGTACTCCTGCTCAAAAGGATGCCCAACCAGCGGGCCAGGCTCATGTAATAGCAAGCCGCAACTGTGGGAATAGATGCGTGGGTTGTTCAATCCCACCTGGCGTGCCTTTGCCAGCGCCGCCTGTAGGATTTCATTGCCAGTGCGGCCTTGTACGAACTCCCCAATGTAGATATCTTGCAGGCGGTTGCCGTCCGCCATGATCTTCTTGATCCCATCCGGGGCATCTCTCTCACCTCCACGTAGTATGTATGCCCATTGCACAGTGTCTGTGATCAGACGCAAGTAGTGAATGCCCACATCGCAGCGGACCAAGTCGCCGTGCCGAATGATAGTATCGTCTGGCCCGTACCTCTCTTTCAACTTGCTCCTACGTACAATGCCGAAAAATGGGCGGAAAAACGGGTGGAAAGGCGTTTTGAGGCCCAGACCAGCACATCGCTGCCACCATGCCCACTTCAGATCGTCCCTCGTCGTCACCCCGGGGGTGATATTCTCCCTGGAGTAAACCTCTCGCAGGATGGAATGCGCCACCGAGACCACATGCGGATAGATCTCTAGCTCGTCGTCGGTGAGGGTTTCAAGCCAACGGCGGCACAGGTCTTCGCCGGACTCCAGGCGCCCGACGTACCTCTGGGGCAGAGCTTTGACTAGCTTCTCCTTGAGTGTGGCTGTAAGCCCATCCGCTGCCCAGATCACCTCTCCCTGATTGATGGCGATCCGTTTGGGATCTCGTGCCTCAATCACTTCCACGAGCCAGCCCCACTGCGGGTCCGGTTTCTGCACGATGTAGGGAACATCGTAAAGATCATGCGTTTTGGTGCGCGATAGGTTGATCCTTTCAATGCCTTCTTCTCCCCGATCAAAGAAGACCAGCATCTGCAGGATCGGCGCCCAGGTGTCCATCGGCATCATGGTCTTGAATACGGGATCGAGGTTGTCTTCCAGGCAGATGATGAGCCACATGTCGAAACCGGTTTCGCGCATCACCAAGGGTAGGATTGTATCAAGGCGTTTTCTCAGAATGCGGTTGATCACCTCACAGCGCTTCCTCATGGGGAGAACCTGGGTAGATAGCTGCGCCATTTGTTCGTACTGCAAAGCGTTGCCTGTCATGATTACCCCCTTCGCTTTTCGCGAGACAAAATATAACCCTCGGTCAGACCGAGGGGCCTACTTAGAGTTAGAACTGCTTCTGAACACCGGACAAGTTCTAGGAGCAAGGCGTCTCCGATGCACGATGTTATCGGACAACGATGTTCACACGTGGGATGCGCACCTTTCTTCTGAATGCTGAACGAGGCCAAGGCGCTGAGCTAAGCAGGTGGTGGCTAAGCCCAAGGCTATCCGGAGTGTAATACCTGAAGGTCGCTACCCTGGCTCTTTCACCCGTTCACCCCCCTCAGGGCAATCTCGGCCGCCCTGTGACAACTCACAAAATGGCCGGGCTGAACCTCTCCCAGTAGTGAGCTTTCTACCCGGCAGACGTCGATGGCATAGCGGCACCTAGGGTGAAAGTAGCAGCCCGACGGTGGGTTAGCAGGGTTCGCCACGTCACCCGGCAGGAGGATTCGCTGGGAGCGCAGGCGCGGGTCCGGCTTCGGCACAGCCGAGAGCAATGCCTCTGTGTAAGGATGCCTGGGCATATCAAACAGTTCCTCAGTCGGCGCTATCTCAACTATCTTGCCAACGTACATCACAGCAACCCGCTCGCAGACGTGTCTAATCACGCTCAAGTCATGAGTTATAAAGAGATAGGTGAGGTGCAAACGGTCCTGTAGCTCTAGCAACAGGTTCAGGATCTTAGCTTGCACCGATACGTCCAGGGCGGAGGCCGGCTCATCAGCCACTATTAAGCGTGGGTTCAGTGCCAGGGCGCGTGCGATACTGATGCGCTGTCGCTCGCCACCGCTGAAGGCATGCGGGAATCGCGGCATGTACTCTGAGCGTAGCCCCACCTGGCGGAGCAGCTCTGCCACACGGTCCTGGCGTTCCTTTCTGCTGCGGACTCCGTTGACAAGTAGTGGCTCGCCGATGATGTCCAACAGCGTCATGCGCGGGTTGAGTGACGAGAAGGGGTCCTGAAAAATCATCTGCATGTGCTGCCGGATAGGCCGGATCTGCGAGCGAGATAACTTGGCAAGGTCAACTGTCGAGTCTGGTGCAACCCGAAATAGTATCTGTCCAGCGGTGGGCTCCAGGACGCGCAAAATGCAGCGAGCAGTCGTGGTCTTGCCGCAACCGCTTTCTCCCACCAGGCCTAGCGTCTCGCCTTCCCTAATGAACAAGCTGACGCCGTCGACGGCATAGATGTATCCTGTCACACGGCGCAAGAAGCCTTTCTGGATAGGAAAGAACTTCTTGAGATTCTTGACCTCCAACAATACTTGCCCGTTTCGACGATTCATATCAGCTACCTGGTGTGAGTTTACGGAGAGTCCATGCGCAGGGCGTCCCTACAGCTTCCAGGTCCATTCGACCCACTCGTCATCCTCCGTGTCCCTGTGATAGAGAAAGCAGCTCACCTCCTGAGTCTGCGTCACAGGCAGCAGGCGGGGAGCCCGCCGGTCACAAACTCCAGGCATAAAAGACGCGCAGCGGGGATGAAAGGGGCACCCTGGCGGCCGGTTGTAGGGATGAGGAATAGCCCCGATAATGGTGGGGAGCTTCTCCCGGGGCACAGATTGGATGCTTGGGATGGAGCGTAGAAGGGCTTGGGTATAAGGGTGCTTGGGCGCGTGGAAAAGGTCGTCCACAGGAGCCTTTTCGACGACTCGGCCTAGGTACATCACCACTACCTGGTCAGCGATTTCGGCAATCACCCCGAGGTTGTGAGTGATGAACACAATTGCCATCCCACTCTCCTTTTGCAAGGTGCCCAAGAGATCGAGTATCTGGGCCTGTGTGGTCACGTCGACAGCCGTAGTTGGCTCGTCTGCTATAAGGAGCCGTGGATTGCACGACAGCGCCATGGCAATCATGGCGCGCTGGCGCAACCCGCCGCTGAGCTGATAGGGATATTCCCCCATGCGCTGCTCCGGCAGAGGGATGCCTACCCGGTGGAGCATTTCCACCCCAAGTGCGTATGCTTCCTGCTTGCCGATTTGCCGGTGCAGCCTGATGGCTTCCATAATCTGCGAGCCTATGGAGTGGACCGGACTAAACGACGTCATGGGTTCCTGGAAAATCAGAGCGATCTCTCCGCCGCGGATGGAGCGCATCTCCGGACCCTTCGCATCGAGCAAGGTCAGGTCAAGCTCAGCCTCCCGGTCGCCCCCCGTGCCGCGATGGTAGATGATGGTCCCTTCCACGATTCGCCCGGTCTTTTCAATCAACCTGAGAATCGACTTGGCTGTGACGGTCTTGCCGCAGCCGCTTTCCCCCACGATGCCAAGAGTGCGTCCCATGTGTACGTCAAAGCTAGCCCCATCCACGGCCCTGACCGTACCCTCGTCCTGAAAGTAGTAGGTCTTCAGGTTCCTTACGGAAAGAAGCGGCTTGTCATCATGATGTGCTACGTGACCGCCTTCGCTCACTTGCACGGATTCCTTCTCCATTCCGTGGCTCCTGTTATTGATACGGGTCAGCAGCATCCCTGAGCCCGTCGCCCAGGAAGTTGAAGGCCAGGATGATGATGATGACGACCAGGGCGGGCGTCATCAGCCACGGACTGAGTGCTATCGTCTGAATGTTCTGCGCCGCCTGCAGCAGCACCCCCCAACTGACCGCAGGCGGACGCATCCCCAGCCCAAGAAAGCTCAGCGCCGTCTCACTAATGATCATGCCAGGCACTCTGAGCGTGGTGGATGCAATGATGTGACTGAGGAATGAAGGCAGCATATGGCGAAAGATGATCCTGAACTGGCTCGCACCCGCGATCTCCGCAGCTGCTACGAAGTCCTCCTCCCGCAGCGATAGGAATCGGCCCCGTACCACGCGAGCCAGACCTGTCCAGCCAAAGAGCGAGAGCACGATCGTGATGGCGAAATAGGTCTGCACCACGGACCAGTCTCGCGGCACGGCTGCTGCCAGGCCCATCCAGAGAGGGATAGTCGGTATAGACCGGATGATTTCAATGCCTCGCTGAATCACATTGTCGATAGAGCCACCGTAGTAGCCCGACACACCTCCCAGGAAAATGCCCACGATGAGGGTCAGTAGAACGCCCACCAGTCCAATCGACATCGAAATGCGCGTCCCGTACATCAGGCGCGAATACAGGTCCCGCCCCTGTACGTCCGCCCCCAGCAAGAAAATGGTATCACTCGCCTCCAGGCCCTCGCCCACGCCGATCAGGTGTCGGCTGGTGGGAATGAGCCCCAGGAGTTTATACTCGAAACCCTGGGCGAAGAAGCGAATTGGTATCTTCATATTGGGGTCGCTTTCCCAGACCATCTTGAATGTCATAGAGTCCCGGTACCCGGCCACGGCGTACACATGGGGCCTGAACTTCCCATTGTCGAACCAATGGATGGGCTCGGGTGGGATGAGGCTACGCCGGGCTTCGGACAATTGGGGATCGGTGGTGGCGAAAAACTCTGGGGCTATTGCAACGATATAAAACACGGCCACCACTGCGGCAGACAACATCGCCACCCGATGCCTTCGGAACCGCCACCACATCAGTTGCCACTGAGACGCTACATAGATCCGCTCCTCAGCAGCGGCAGCTCCCTCCGTAACAGCTTTCTTTGACATGAATAGTTATCGCCCCTCTAACCGAATACGCGGGTCGATCCAGACTAGCAGGATGTCCGAAATCAGCGTGCCGATAACGGTCATGGCGCCAACCAACAGGATGATGGTCCCCGCCAAAAACATATCCTGAGCGAGAAGGGCCTGATACAGCAGAGGCCCTACCGTAGGTAAGCCCAGGACTATCGACACGATGATACTGCCCGACACCACGTAGGGCAGTGTATAGCCAATAGTGCTAATGAATGGATTGAGCGCCACCCGCACCGGGTATTTCAGGATCACCTTGAACTCTGACAGCCCCTTGGCCCGGGCGGTCACAACATACGGCTTGCCTAGCTCGTCCAGCAGGTTGTTCCGCATAATCCGGACGAGCTGCGCCATACCAGAGAGGCCAAGGATGATGGCCGGTATCCACAGGTGCTTGAGCAGGTCTACCACCTTATCCATACTCCATGGCGCCAAATACATCTCGGACGAAGAAAATAGCCCGCCCACGTTGGCATTGAAGAGGGCAAAGCCCAAGTACATGACGACCAGAGCGAGCAGGAAGTTAGGGATCGCCACACCAATAAACCCCAGGAATGTGAAGACGTAATCGCCCAAGGAGTAATGCCGGACTGCCGAATAGATGCCGATTGGGAGGGCGAGCAGCCAGGTAAGCATCACAGCCCCCAAGGTGACCACCACAGTCATCCCTAAGCGATTGCCGATAACCTCTTTCACCGGGCGGTTCCAGAGCATCGAGACGCCAAAATGACCCCGTGCGAACTGGGATACCCATCTCAAGTATTGCACATAAATTGGTTTGTCCAGCCCGTACTGTTGGCGAAGGCTCTCAGCCTCCTCCATGCTCACCGAGCTTCCCGAGGCCTGGAGCTGAGCGATATAGGCTGTGACGTAATCGCCGGGCGGTAGCTGGATGATGGCAAAGGCGATCACGGAAACCGCCCATACCGTCGCAACGGCTACGATGCTGCGTCGGATTATGTAGCCTATCATGAAATACCCTCCGCACCAGCGTGGCAACAAGCTAACATTGACACCCCAGGCTCATTCAGTTTTTTTCGGAGGTTGGGGAGTTTGCAGTAGAATCTCGCCTCGCAGCGAATAATCCTTTAGGGGAGTGTGGGGTATAGTCTCTCCTAAAACACAGGAATGTGGAGGGAGAGACATGGCACAACGCCCCCCCTGACGGTCGCTGAACGCGAAGCAATCTATCATGGCAAGCTGGGCGGGAGGCGGCTTCGCGATTTGGCTGAGGTGCTATCATGTTCGTTGGATTGTGCTCGCAAATGGTGGCGCGTAGGCCGAGACCAGGGATTGGATAGGTTACGCCGCTCACGGCAGAAGCGCACTAAGGCAGGAGCCTTGAGCCGTTTCGACCCTTTAGTAGCCAAGCGGGCTTTGTACTGGAAACAGCAGCATCCGAAACGTGGTCCGATGCGCATTCTCGTCGATTCGGAAAAGGACCCTGTCTTGGATGGGCTGGTTTTGCCCAAGCGCACTGCTTTGGCGGACTTCTTCCGCGAGGCCTGTCCCGAGTTACTCCAGAGACGCCAACCGCGCCCGGCTGCGCCGTCCACAGCGCGGCATGTGCATGAACTCTGGAAGGTGGATGCCAAAGAAGCTGTTCGCTTAGCCGATGGGACGATGGCTGCCGTTTTCGAGGTTCGCGAGCCCATCGCCTGCGTCTGTTTGGACGCCATTGCCCACACTGTACAAACCACCGAAGCCTGGCGCAAACTCACCTTGCGCGGGGTACAGGCTGATTTGCGTCTGGTATTCACCGAATTTGGCCTACCGGTGAACATCCAGACCGACCGCGAAAAAGTCTACGGTCGCCCGCCCATGGAAGCCTTTCCGACCCTGTTCACTCTCTTGTTGGTAGGACTGGGCATCGACCATCACTTCACTCGGCCGGGTCGGTCCACCGATCAAGCCCACGTTGAGCGGGAGCACCGTACCTTGTTCGACTGGCTGGAGCAACCACAGCCTTTGGCCAACCTGCAAGTGCTCCAGACAGCTTTGGATGAGGCGCGATATATGCACAACTATGTGTTGCCATCGGATGCCGGCGATTGCCAGGGTCGTCCACCGATAGAGATGCACCCGGGGGTGCTTCACCTGTTACGTCCCTATCATCTTGGGGCGGAGTTGGCCCTATTCGATCTGGCCCGTGTGGACCGTTCTTGGGCTCAGTTTACCTGGTCGTACCTAGTCTCCAAAGTGGGCCAATTCCGCATTGCCAAACAGACGTATTCGGTGGGCAAAGTCCGTGCTGGTCAGCCTGTGTCGATGTTGGCTTTGACCCTCATGACCGACACTTTGTCTTCTGCGAGGGCCAGAGTGGCAAAACCATCAAACGCTGTCCAGCTATCCTTCCCCTGGTAGGGGGTGCGATTATCTCCGGACTCTCAGGGGTACGATCTTAGCGGACTTTACGGGGAGGCTAGAGTGTGACGGTTCAATGCCGTCCCTAATAGAAGTCTTGGCCGAGGTTCCCGACTCCCGTCACGGGCGGGGCAGGTGCCATCCCTTGCCGGCCACTCTGGCTTTGGTTTGTGCGGCCACGATATCGAGCCGTAAAACTGAACAACCCGGTGTCACATCTCTCTGAGGCTCTGCAGTCGCCAGGCTCAGAGAGATGCATCACCATAACCTCTAGACACGTACCTGTACGTCAACGCTATGCGCCCAGGTCTCGCTTAGGCATCCCTACTTCTTCCAGAAGAAAGTCTGGGGTCGGGAGATAGATGGGTTCTTGACATCGGGGCTGTTGTACTGTCTGGAGGGGACGTTCCCCAAGCCCACATTGGCCACCCGGACGCCCATAGCGGCCGGGCCCATCCCGACCACGCCGATAGTCCATACTTGGTCGACATGGGTCTTCCAGATTTCTTGGCCTATTTTTATCCGCTCCTCCTCGGGCACGAAGTACGCCTCCTTGAACATTTCCATCATCTCAACCATGAGGGGCGGGGGCTCTTTGCCCTGCTTGCCATCAGATAGGAACCACAAGCCGTACAACGATCCATAGGCTAGGTTCGGCTCAGTGGGCAACACACGGCTCCACGGGCAGCTGAACATGTGATCGCTGCCATCGTTAGTCCAGGCGAACAGCTGGAGCTCATTAGTCGGGAATTTGCTCCATACGAGGCTCCGCTCTTGCTCCAGGATGTCCAGTTCGATGCCGATGTTCCTCCACTGTTCCGCTATCATTTCCCCAATGCGGGTATACTGGACGAACTGCCCGGCCGCGGTCGTTAACGTCAGGCTCAGTCGGCCCTTCCCATCGGTCCGGAGTCGGAAGCCCTCCGAGTCTTTCTTGTCCAAGCCAATGGCATCCAGTAGCTGGTTGGCCTTGTCAGGGTCGTACACCGCCCACAGCTTTCGGTATTCAGGGCCTGGGTTGTACGGGCTGGCTTCGCTGACCACCGGAGAGCCGGGTGTGCCAAGGCCTAGCCAAAAGATATCATTGATTTGGTCCCGGTCGATTCCTAAAGAAAGAGCACGACGGAAGTCTGTGTTACGGAACCATTCGCCGATTTCAGGGTCTGCCTCGTAGCTTAGGTTTACTATCAAGATCATATCGCCGCCATAGCCACCTGGGTCGAGCGCGACCTTATACCCGCCCTTCTCCTGGTTCTCGAGAAAGACCGGGAGCTTCCCGATATCGAGGTGCCTGGCCTGGAAATCGTATTCGCCGGCAATGGCCCGCAGGTTGATAACCTCCAGGTTCTCGGCCAGCGTAAACACAACTCTATCGATGTATGGAAGCTGGTTCCCTTCCGTGTCTACACCAAAGTAGTAGGGGTTGCGCTCTTGGATCCAGGTGGGACTGTTGATCGGGCTTATTGTCTTCCAGGGCGTGAGCACCGGGAGATCCCGGTTGAGGGTCCAGCTGTCCTTGAACTTGATCAACTGCACCCAGTTGTCGAAGCCTTCATCCTTGGCTTTCCGGTCAGCAGCCTCTGCCCCTATGTACTTCGGGTGGAACTGTGACAGGTAGTGTTTGGGTGCGTACAGCCCCATGGCGTTCTTCCCGTTCCGGGTCATGCCTGACAAGTCGGTGCTGCCGGCCATCAGCTGTGGGAAGAAGTAGTATGGCTCTGGGAAATTGAACCTGACGGTGAAGTCATCTACCTTCTCCATCGTCACCGGCTCGCCTTTGATGAACATCAGCGACGTCTTGGCCGGCACCAAGTCATCGTTCAGGAACATGTCCTCATACCAGAAAGTGAAGTCATCGGCGGTAAAGGGGTGTCCGTCAGACCAGCGCATCCCCCTGCGCAGGAGCAAGTCCATGGTCCGGCCATTGTCGGAGAACTTCCAGTCTTTGCAGACGTTGGGTATAACCTTTGTCGCCGTGTAGTCCCAGAAGAGGGGGTTATCAGGGCCTGCTGTTGCCCTGACCGCGTTCCATTTGTCGGCCGGTCCGGTGAAGCCTCGCCGCCACTCACCACCGTAGGTGCCAATCTCGTGGACAGGTTTGATGACGAGCGGGTCTTCCCCTATGCGCTCCTCAACGGGCGGCAGAAGGCCCTTCTGGACCATCGCCGCCAGCTGCGGCGCCTCGTGGAACTCTTTGGGGAACTGTGCGGGATCGGTGATGATATCGGGCCCTTCCAGGTTCCCAATCAGATGCCGACCAGGCTTCGGTGCTTCCTCTGGAGGCGCCGGCGTCGGAGTCACCACGACCTCTTTCTCTACGACCTTCTCTACCACCACCGTCTCGACGACCTTCTCCTTGACCACTACTTCCTTCACCACCTCGACGGTGACCGGAACCTCCTTCTCGACGACTACCTCTTTCTCCACTACCTCAGGGGTAGGCGGAGCGCAGGCGGCCAGCACCGCTAGAGCAACCAACAATGCTATTAGCTTTTTCATTTTCTACCTCCTTTGATGAAATTTGGCTTTAGGATACTTCCTTCACGGAGCATCCCTCCACTAACTCAGCAGAATTCGATTCCTCACCTCCTTTCCTCTCATGGCTCTCTGTGGCGGCCAGCGCTCCCTTCCGGTTGATCCTGATGGGCAAAGGGAACTGTGCCGGCGTACCGTGTGCGTACTGGATCGCCTGCTCGGTGTAACCGGTGGGGCCGGGCGTATTCAGCAAGCCGACCAGGAATCGAGTCGTCCAGTCGATGTCAACTTGAGCTTCGGCAATGTGTGTTCCTTCGTGCGATTGTAGTCGGACTTGGCTTGTTTCAGACATTTTGTTGCTGGCCACCCAGCAAGTCCCTCTCAACTCTTCTAATATGATCCCGCACTAACTTGGATGCCAGAGCAGCGTCTTTCCTAGCCAAAGCGTCCAATATCATCCTATGCTCCCGGTAAGCTAACTCTTGCCTGTGTTGGTCCCTACAGTGTATCCACCTGGTTACCTGGATATTTCCATCTAATAGCCGATCAATCTCTATTAGCTTGTTGTTGCCAGATAGCTTCACCAATTGATCGTGAAACTTCCTGTCTAGCTCAAAACAGACCAAGTACTCGTGATCATCTAATGCGACCTTGAACTCCTCCAGTATTCTCCCCAAACGTGATAAGTCCTCTTCATCCCTTAGAAGTGGAACCGCCAACTCTACAGCCAAAACCTCTAAGACCTCTCGAACTTCATAAAGGTCCTTTATATCCTTGGGGGATGGGTCCGCCACAAAAACCCCACGCCTTGGGACAATAGTTACTAACCCCTCCACCTCTAACCTACTTATGGCTTCTCTAACAGGGGTCCTGCTTACGCCCAGATTGCTTGCGATTTCCTGGTCTATCAACCTGGTCTCAGGCTCTAGTTCACGGCGTGCAATACTGTCTTTGAGGAGCTGATATATCTTGTCAGTCAAACTCGGATATTCAATTTCATTGAATAGCTCTGCTTTCGCCATTTTGATTCTTTGCGTCCTTTGACGTCTCGCGTATTGGATATTGTATTCAGAATATAATATACTTTATATTGTACCACAAATTTTTCTGTTTGTCAAACACGGATGGTATGAGGTGTATGTCACTTTTGGGGCATGTTGCTTTGACAATCTCGGCAGAGCATCCTGAGTGGCGCGGAGCAACGCGGAGTGCGTATCGAAGGGCCGGATTTGCAGCAAGTTCATTACATAACGTCGTCTTTCGACACGGTACCCATGTGTGTTCTTCTCTACTGGTGGTGCTTGGCGCCAATACTGTCGAAACTTGCCCCCAAACTGACATGCACCTTGCCTTGGGTTCGTTCTTGCTAGAAAATCTGTTCTATGGTATAATCAACACTGAGGAAGCTCCGCACATGCTGCGAAAACAGGAGTCCGCAGTAGAGGCTCCGTTCTTGCGGATTAAGTCCAGCGGATTCTATCCACAAGCACCTCGCTGAAAAAAGTGCTGCGGACTCGGCGAAGTAGCATACCTCGTAGTGGATTGAGAACCACTATATATAGTGGCAAGAGATCATGAGACTACTATATCTAGGTATCTTGAAATTGGGCTAGCCCTGATAACTTAAATCCGCTGGAGGAAACTCTGTGAGGGTTCGAATGCCTCCCGCCCCACAGATATCCAATATGTAGTGCTTCTTGGCTGATTGAACCCAATGTAAGCACAGAAGGCCCTCTTGGCATGGAGGCCCTTCCTCATTTTCTGCAAAAGTGCTGCGGACTTGTCTACCCTGGTCAGCCGGAAAGTCCTGCGGATTCTTCAAAAACCTGAGGCCCGACTGGTCCCGCAACAACCGGGCCTTGCGCCAGGAACCCTGCACCAGAAAGGCGTCACCTTGACACAATGGCTCCTCACTATTGATATGATTTCCGCTCGCGTGGCACTCACGTCGGCGTTAGGTCCACGAACTGCCGCTCGTAGAGATCGCGATAAAGTCCACTCCGCGCTAGCAGCTCGTCGTGACGCCCGCGCTCGATGATGCGGCCATCATCCACGACACAAATGA
>Ga0209979_1002179_pt1 | contig 19301 bp, 16 predicted proteins | sample AnhtaG_FD_183114 | JGI IMG/M metagenome (GOLD analysis project Ga0209979, IMG submission 183114) | Deep subsurface microbial communities from Anholt, Denmark to uncover new lineages of life (NeLLi) - Anholt_01485 metaG (SPAdes) (version 2) | ecosystem: Environmental > Aquatic > Marine > Oceanic...
CAGTCACCAGAAATTCCGGAATCCGGGAAAAAGTGGCTACTTTCGACCGGAATCGGTGTCTACTTTGCTCCGGAATCAGTGGCTTCTTTGAATCGGAATCGGTGTCTACTTTGGACCGGATTATGCACCTATTTATCAGGAAGTGAATGAAGCCAATCAATAAAGGGTTCTTTTGCACGTAAAGTAAGTGTATAATTGCAGTTTGGCTGCGCCAATCGATAGATTGTAAAATAAATGACCCAAAGTTAATCCCTAAATTTACGCTTAAACCAGCCATTTTGCCTAAAAAAATCTACTTGTAAGAAATTCGCTTGTTTTCTTAGAAAGACGATATTTGAAAGAAAAAACCTCATTTTAGGACTTATAGGAAGCAGAAAAAGAGCTTATTTATTATCAGCAAATTGGCACAGTCAAACTGGAAATATAAGAGGTGATAGCAGGAATCCAGTGATTAGTCACAAATATAATCTACCCCCAATTATTGAGAACTTACGAGATTGTTGCCTATTCTTATTTTTTGAGGATACTTAAAATCTTACTCCCAGTCATAAAAATCGCGATTTTTGGTTTTCTTTATTACTTGGAGTTATAAAATTTAGCCTTCTAGTTTATCGGAATAACACTCCAAATAAAGGGCCATTATGACGCGCTTCCTTGGGCTTTCGAATCGGACCTTTTCAATTTATGAAATATTAATTGACAAAATGTGCTCAAATAGGGGATATTACCCCCTTTAAAGGCACGAAATATCAAGTATAACTGGGATATGTGGTTTGCGTTTTGAGCATATATGGAGGATAATATCCCTTATTGGAGCACAAAATATAAAATGAAAACAACCGAATTCTTTGCTACCCATTCTGTCTTTTCTCTTGATGAGGCAGTTGAGGCACTGGATCCGCCGGGCGGCCTGAAAGGGACCGTGGAACGGCTTAAATACCATCTGGAAAAAGGACAATTGAAGCTGATAACGCGTGGGATATACGCAGTTGTCCCACCGGGTGTGCAACAACAGCAATTCCAACCCGATCCTTTTCTAACAGCGATCGCGATACGTCCTGATGCGATTTTCTCGCACCACAGCGCGCTTGAACTCCTGGGTGCTGCGCATTCCGTGTGGAAAAAAATCACTCTTTACACTGAAAGACGAAGAAAGCCACTTCGATTAGACAGTTTCAGCATCCTTTTCCTGAACCATCCTAGAATGAATAAATCCAATTTACCGGATTCTCTCGGTACTCAAAAGGTGGAGCGAAGAGCAAGGCTTTTAAGGACGACTGGTCCGGAAAGAACGCTTGTCGAGGGATTTAGACGCCCAGCATTGGCCGGCGGACTCGAAGAACTAGTGGAATCAGCCATCGGTTTTCCAACACTGAGCTTGAGCTTTTTTGAGCAAGTCCTGCTTCGGTACGATATCGCTATTCTTTGGGCAGCAACCGGATGGTTTTTAGAACGCTACAGGAAGACATTTGAAGTGAACGAGGAATATCTCGAAAAAATCGAGCGTAGATGTCCACGCTCTCCCCAGTATATTGAACGCAAACTACGGGGAGGATGGCTTGCTTCGAGGTGGAACCTGATTCTCCCTAATACATTGAAAAATCCGGCGGAATACGATGAAAATTAGCCTGGAATATTTAGAGCGCTGTGCTTCCGATTCCGGGTTCCAGATTGGACCGCTTGAAAAGGTCGCGAGGCTCGGGGAATTGGTATCGCATATTGCCAGGCATGCAGTCCTCAGCAAATCTTTGGTCCTGAAAGGGGGCACGGCACTCAACCTGTGCTTTGGACCACCGAAAAGGTTGTCTGTTGATCTTGACTTCAATTACATAAGCCATATAGAGAGGGAAAAGATGCTCGAAGACCGGCCTCGAATCGAGGCTGATGTGGTTGAGATTTCACGCCGGCTGGGTTATCGCGTTCAGAGTTCGGCGGATGCTTTTGCTGGGCGGAAGATTTTCCTGCTCTATCAGTCTGTATTGGGTCAGAACGAACGGATAGAAATTGACCTGAATTTCATTTTCCGCATCCCGTTCGCTGGAATCGAAGCGCTTCAGCTTTGGCAGCCGGGAGAATTGGATAGGCCCCAAGTACGGATTGTCGGTTTGATGGAGCTCCTCATCGGCAAGATGCTCGCCATGCTGGAAAGGGGGATTGTTCGAGACGTCTGGGACGTGGCGAACCTTGCCAAACAGGTGCTGGATGTTCTGAAGGAACGATCCTTTCGGGCTCGATTCATTGCACTTTCTGCGATCCTGGAGCATCCACTTTCAACATATCATCGAGAACGACTCGAGAGCCATATCGATGATCGCGTTATCGACGAAAGGCTCCGCCCATTAATAGCGGGAAGCCCCTCCTTGAAGGCAAATGAGCTTGTCCATAAGGCTTGGGTGGTCATCGAGCCATTTCTGGAATTGACACCTCCCGAAAAGGAATATCTTCAAAAAATCTATGAAGGCGTTTTGCAGCCTGAGGTTCTTTTCCCCGACGCCCCAGAAGAATCCGCAAAATTCGTTGTACATCCCGCTATCCTGTGGAAGGTGGCCAATGTTCGCTCGCATTTGAAGGCTCGAAAAAGCCGTGCGGGTAAATACAAGGTATGACTTTGAACAACAGCAATATGTTTCATTCATGGAAGTCAAACAATATCCTCACCATACAATTTTATTGAACCATGTACAATAGAACTGTAGAAGGGCAGGTCCTCATTTTTCAGGACCTCGAGCTTTTCCTTGGATAGATAAAGAGGGCTTATTCTCCCTGACAACTTCTTCAGGGAACCAGTCACTTTTGCAAGTTCTTGCTCATCTTTTTTATCAATTTTTATCCATATATCTATATCAGAGTCCTCGGTATTCTCTCCTTTTGCACAGCTCCCGTAAATCCCTGCTCCTCTGACAAATGGATATTTCCCGAAGTCAAAATCAGCTTAAAAACTTTTCGTTTCCACTATGGAAACTTATTTTACAGCAATATACGTTCCATTTAAACATTCTTTTTCTGGCAAAAAACCGGTTGTTAGGAAAAGTCATTAGCCAAACTCGTTTCATCAGATATGCATGTTCCATTATAAGTTCCAGGTCATTATTAAAGACGAAGGAAATTTCCAGAATTCTCAGTCTAATATCAAATTCCCCTGGAATTTATCCCTAGAGACTATTGAAATCTATCCGGATTTTATGAAAATATCTCGGCTTTTCCCAAGTGTCATTTATTCGACAGTCTGTATTGGTTTATCGACAAGGTCAAAAACTACGGAGTGAAATTCCATATCAAACCATTTTTTAAAAGTTTTCAAATCCCTCTTTGAGGGCCATGCCGCCGGATCCAGCCACCAACCATTGAGCTGTTCTTCAAAAATTTGCTTGAAGTATTTCTTGAGCAGACTTTCCTTCTTATTATCATCTTCGTATTCTGGCAAAAGATACGCAGATTGATCACAGTTAACTTCGTCCAGAGTGTATTTAACAGGATCAGGATCAGGAAGTGAATGAAGCCAATCAATAAAGGGTTCTTTTGCACGTAAAGTAAGCAAGCCTCTGTCTATTTCCTTCATATGTTTTCCCTTCTAATCCTGTCAGTTTTTGAGATTCATATAAGAATCAAGAAGTGCCTCCAGGCTGTCATAAAGAGCATCTAAGATCTCTTGCATTATGGTATCGCCTTTAGGTCATTATCTTTTAAGATATCTCTTAATTTCCTCATGAGTACCAGCCAATATAAATTCGGCATAATTGGTTTTCCATCGGAATAGAATCCGCATCTTTAATCCTTTCCGTATTTCCCAAAAATTTTTCCTTATGTTTTTAAGCCCCATGTCTACCGAAAGCTCTTGTTCCCCGGAAAGGACATCGATTAAAGCTATACATAATTCCTTTACTTCTTGTTTTTTCTTTGGGGCAAGTGACTTAACAGATCTATCGAAAGAGGATTTAAATTCATATTTCATAAGGATTTGATATGCTTTTTTGCAGCACTTGGACTCTTGTAGATTTTGCCTTTTTCAGCGACTAGCTTTTCGATCTTCTTCCATTCTTTTGCTGTATAAACTGGTTTCTCTATTATATCACATGGAGATAGGATGACACCTCTGTCAGTGACTTTAAACATTACTGTTGATCCAGGCTCCAGCTTGAGGATTTCTCTTATAGTCGATGGAATCGTCACTTGGCCTTTGGATGTCACTTTTGCTGTTTCCGTATAGTTCATATAGAAACTCCTTGATGCCTTTTATTCTTACATTCTTACATTCTTACATTATTAATATAAGTTTTATTGTAGAGCCTGTCAAGACAAAATATAATTGCAGTTTGGCTGTGGGCTATAATATAATCTGGCACGAACCATATTCGTTAGAAAAGAGTTGTCCAAAAACAAGCATAAAAGCTTGTAATATAGTATTACAAGCTTTTATGCTTGTAGATATTTCTATTTCATAAGACAATGGGCAAATATTGAAGATTCCATTCAAAAAAACATCCTTGTCACAGGAAAAGTAGTGATGCTATATGATTAACTAGTTATGGATCGGTATCTCTGCTGTTAAAGAAAATGAATATTTTAATTCAATTCTTAGCTAAACTTTGTGGGGGGCATCTGCTAGAAGAAAAGATTTTTGTAGTGCCGTCGTATCAAGTGGGGCATCAGATTGGGGAATCGTTGACGAAGGCAGGGCATTCTTGGGTGAATCTTCGGTTTGCGACACTGCCATCCCTGGCTCAGGAATATGCAGGGCTTGATCTATCACAGGGGGATATGAGTCAGATTTCTGAATCATCGGCAGTGATTCTGTTGAACAAGGTTTTCGGCGCGTTTCTGGATGAGGGAGAGCTTGATTACTTCGGAGAGCTTAAGCCATCGCCAGGAATCATACGTGCTCTGCACAAGTCGCTGTATGCGCTCAGGATGGATGGTATAAAGAGCAACGACTTAGCGCCTGAGAGTTTTATAAACGAAAAGAAAGGGAAGGAAATCAGGGTTATCCTGAAAAGATATGAAGAAGAGCTGGAGAGAAATAAGTTCATAGATTTGCCAGGTCTCTACTTTCAGGCGCTTGAAAGTGCTGAAGAAAGCCCTTCGGATCAGGAGAAATATTTTCTGATTCTTCAAAACAGCTCCCTGTCGAATATAATTGCAGTTTGTTGGAGGTTGAAGAACAAACAAGAGGTGGAGGAAAAAAGCTTGATATTTAAATTAATACCCTTGGAAAAATTGAGAAATATCGAGGATTACACACTCTTTTTTGTCGATATGGTTAAGGTCGAAAGTTCGAAGGTCTTGCAGGAAATAGTTGATGCATTGGAAAGTCTTTATGACGGGAGTGATGAAATTGTTTTGAGCCGTGATTTGGTCGTTGAATCAATACCAGAAAAATTAATGGCGACATGGAATCTGCCTTAAAAGTTAAAGGATGAAGTTTGATTTTATTTAAAGAGGTTTTTCCTAGAGTTTTGATAAGAAAGAAGTAAAGGCAATCCTATGGTGGGTTAAGTGGATAATATTTTGGGCTTTTGTGCTCTTGTTTTTTGGGATTCCGTTTATGTGATTAAAAAGAGTCGCTTTTTAAGGAGGGTAAATATGAAGAAAGTCACTTTATTACTCCCTGATAAAATTATTCGTGTCCTGGGAACCTCAAGTATGAGTCGAACCTCAGAAGTTGATCTCACGCCAGAAAACATGATAAATGTCTTGGTTGTAGACGACTATCATGACAGTTTCAAATTTAAGAGAGAACAGGTTAAAGTTCTTTCAATTGAATCAGTTGATGATGAGGATTAGAGATGGGGAATTGAATTTCCGGGGACACAGTACTAAATAAAAGAAACACCAGATACCTTGGATTATTAATTGTATTGCGAAGACTGTGACCATAAGCTTATGATAAATTAGTTTCTATACTTTATATTGGTTTTTTTAATAAAATAAATAAAAATATTGGGTAATAAATTTTAAGAATGGAGGCAAAACTTATGAGAAGTAAAAACTTTATCATTATCGCATCAGTCCTTATAATTGCACTATTTTTCACCTTTAGTTGTAAAGGAGGTGGAGAAGAATCAACTGTGACTGAGGCAGAACAAAAGGTTGAAGCTGCGCAGGAGGTGAAGGAGGAAGTCAACCAAACAGGAAAAATGAATGATGATTTGTTTGTAGAAATTACAGCACAAATGATATATATTGGCCATAAATATGGATCGGATGATCCAGAAAGAGCCGGTGATCCTAAGAATCTCCTTAAAATGAATGAAGATATAGAAAAGATGTGTAATCAATTGGGAGTTACTCTAGATGAATATGATGCTTACAAAAATAAATTAGAAGACGAAAATTTTAGTCATTATAGGGAGCTTTTTGTAAAGGTAAATGCCCGTGAATATGAATTGAGAAAAGGAGAAAAATAAATATCAGAATATTATCTCAGTTCATTACTTCTGAGGTTTTTGATACTGGGGCTTTGGACAGCATCCTGCGGACAAAGTGTCGTCCCCAGGAAAAAGCGATTAATGATCCTGTCAGGTTCCCGGCTACCATTCCCCACCAAACACCATCGAGTCCCATGTCAATGACGATAGCAAATAGGTAGGCCATGGGTACGACTAAGACAATCGTCCGAATGATCGTCACAGTAAGAGAAATTGTTCCCTTGCCTGTTCCCTGGAACATGGCTGAAGAGAACATGCCGAATGAAACTCCTGGATAGAAAAAACACATGATCTGCAGGAAAGTGATTAATTCAGGCCTTATTCTGAAAGCTTCTTGTGTTGTGGTAAAAAGCCAGGCGATAGAGGGAGCCAAGAAAAAAGTGATAACCGCAGTGATCAGCGAGATGGATGCTCCGATTTTAATCGCGTACATATAAGAAATATCGAGTTTTCGGTAGGCTTTTCCGCCGAAGGCCGCACCTGTCACCGAGGTTACGGCTGTCGCAATGCCAATAAGCGGTAGGGTAGCGAACATAACAACGCGCCATCCGGTGGTGAATACAGCCACACCGTCGGTCCCTCCCACTTTAACCGCGATGAGATTGATGATAAGCATTGTTAGGGCCATGGACATCTGCATGAAGGAGGAAGGGATCCCAACCCTAAGGATGTCTTTAAGGATGACCTTACGAAAACGGAATTGACGAAAGGAAATGGTAACATATGTATCCCGCTTGATAAAAAGCCAGTAGAATAGAAATGCAGATGACACGCATAAAGAGATTATTGTCGCCCATGCTGCGCCTTTAACCCCAAGTTTTAATAAATAGATAAAAATCGGGTCGAGGATAATATTGATTCCGGCTCCTAGCATCATGATAATCATGGCCCGTTTGACATCACCTTCTCCCCGGAGAATGGCACTTGAGATGTTACTGAACAGGATGATAAGTGTTCCGGCGAATAATATCCTGGCATAGGCAGTGGCTGTCGGCACGATGGGCCCTGCTCCCATTGCAGCAAAGATCCTGGGTGCCAGAATCATAAAGGGGACAGTGATAATAAGAGTTGTTATAAACATCATGACCATGGTATGGGAGGCAATGGCATCAGCATTTTTCTTGTCTTGAGCGCCAATTCTTCGAGAGATGGCAGAACTGCCTCCTACTCCGATGCCTGCGGCCAGAGCAAATACCATGAAAAAGAACGGAAAGAAAAAACCCACAGCGGAGAGCGCATCCGGCCCTAATCCGGAGACCCAGAGTCCATCCACAAAATTGTAGAGGGTATGGACCGACATGGCCACAATCATGGGGATGGACAGTTTGATGATAGCCTGTTTCGGGTTTCCCAAAAGAGTTTGGACACCCTTTGTTGTCGTGTAAGGAGATGATGTTACTGGTTTGTTATGACTTGTATTTTCCATTTAGCACCTATTAAACCCAGCATTCTAACATGCATTAGCAATCATGACTATCATTAATTACGGACTTGCTTATCATTTTTCCGTATAGAAAAGGAAAATTTTGATATTATAGTAGGAGATGTCGGTGAACATTCATTTAATCATGATCCGCCGCTTTCGGGTTCAGTTCATATCCTTGAATTAGTCTATGAGATTGCAGATTCCCAAATCCCGGTTTATGATTATTGGAGTTGATTTTTTTTATGCTTTCCTTGACAAAAAACAATTTTCTATCTTAAAATTACTTTTCACCTTATTAATAAACAAAGCCTCACCCACTTATGAACAGGAGGACACGATGAAGTCTAGAATTTCTTTTCAGTCAATGAAAACAGGTCTGTTTCCCCTTTTTATTCTTCTCTTAGGATGCTCTGTCAACGCCGCCCAGTTCACGGCGAATCTGATCGTCATATCCCCCGGATCTGAAGTTGTCTACGACCTGAAAGTCAATGACAATATGTACCGTATTGAAAAGATCAAAGGACTTCTGTTTCTCCCCTCTCTGCCAACCATTTACAATCGCGCTACCGGTATCTCCTGGGGGCTCAATCCTCAGTTGAATCAATATGTCGAGCAGACGGACCCTGCCCAAACCATGATGATGAATCCTGTCGCAGGCTGGGAATACATGCGCAGGAACCTTGAGGTCACCTCGACCGGAACGGAAACGATCGAAGGCTATTCCTGTCAGATTCTTGAATACCGACAGCATGGAGATACACGGGTGACAAACAGAGTATGGGTGTCTCCTGAGCTTGATTTTACCCTGAAAGAGGTCAGCTACGCCTTAAATGGCGATGCAACGCTGGCCTTGAAAAATATCAAGAAAGGCCCTGTTGATCCGGCCCTTTTCAAAATTCCTCCAGGATATAGCAAGGTTGTTATTGAAAAAGCAGCCGGGGGAAATATCACAAAGAATAACGCCAAAAAGTCGGCCAAGGATGAAAAACCTTTATCAAAAACCCTGGATGTCAAAAGAATGTCGGGTCACAGCATCAGTCTGAAGCCGGACCGTCATATTATCATCACAGCCACCGGCAACAGCCCGGGAGGATCAGTTTCTTCAGCATATATAAAGGTTTTTGATAAGGGAAATAATGAAATTATCGCGGAGAAAATCACCCTGCAAAACGGTGAAATCCGCACATGGAAGGTGCCGCCGGATAAAGAGCCCTGGACTCTTTCTCTGTCCGGAGAAAAGGGACTGATAAAGTTCAAGATCGATCAGCTGGCTGGCAAAGAAGAGGAGGAATAGGGTCAGACCTATGAAAGAAGAGAAAAGAGTAGGGTCAGACCTATGCAAATCACTGATATATTTTAAATTAATTCTTATTTTCGTAACTTCTCAATAAGTGTGGGTAGTAGCTATGGATTCCCGCCTCCGCGGGAATGACGATTGAGTGTAAGTGTCTGTCATTCCTGCGAAAGCAGGAATCCAGTGATTAGTCACAAATATAATCTACCCCCAATTATTGAGAACTTACTTATTTCCCTCCTTTTTTATGCCTTAATCGGCTAATTTTAGGGTTGAAATCGTCCCTGTTAGTATATGTTTCTTCCCTAATCTCCCATGATCCCTTTTCTTCCGAGACCGGCCGATACTGCCCTCTAACTCCCAGTTTTCTTTTTATATCTTCAACAAATGACTGGCTTCCCACCGCGAGGCTCTCAGTCCATATTTCTTCGCGAATAAGGTCTCCTGTATTAAGGGCTTCATGTATTAAGTTCTGATGTGTTGTTTTAAGCTCATTATAAGAATTTAGTTCCAACAGCTTTATCAACCAAGTGTAGTCAATTATCCTTTTTCTTTCAGGAATATTCTGGAGTTCATGGTAACCGCTGCATTCCCATTCTGATGGATGCTTGACAACCCCTGCCCGGACCATATTTAAGTCCAAATAAACCAAACACCTCATTAAATGTAATCCGCTTTCAACTGCGGTTGCATGATAACGATCCCCCCAGAATGATCCATTTCGGGATTTTCTCTGATTATATTCTTGGCCTACTCTTCCTGAGATCAATTGCATGGACCGGGGAATCACATTTTTTCTTCCATCATCATATACCAGTAGGTGGATATGATTCGATGTCACCATGTAATTGAGAACACGTAGTCCGTATCGCTGTTTTGCCTGAAAAAGCCATTGGCGCCACCTTCGGCGATCTCTGGCAAATTTGAGGAGGAATTCCCTTTTATGACATCTCTGTGTCAGATGCCAGGTATAACCTGGCAGGAAATAACGATATGCCCGGACCATTTTTCTTCTCTCTTAATTAGACGTTTTGGCGGCCCATAATTCTCAATTAAGGCCATATTTCTGGGAAAATAAGGAGTGATCTCATTTGTTTAGAGTCAGTTGCACAGGTCTGACCCTATTTACTGACTTGTATTGAGAAATTACATAATAAAGGATGAATAGAATGAGCCATCAACTTCATAAAACAATGGGTAAATATTGAAGGTTCCATTCAAAAAAACATCCTTGTGACAGGAAAAGTCATAATGCTATATAATTAACTAGTTATGGATCGGTATCTCTGCTGTTAAAGAAAATGAATATTTTAATTCAATCCTTAGCGGAATATTGTGGGGAGCATCTGCTGGATGAGAAGATATTTGTGGTGCCATCGTATCAGGTTGGGCATCAGATCGGGGAATCGCTTACGAAAGCCGGGCATTCTTGGGTGAATCTTCGGTTTGCGACGTTGCCATCTCTGGCCCAGGAATATGCAGGACTTGATTTGTCACAGGGGGATGTAAGTCAGATTTCTGAATCATCAGCTGTTATTCTGCTGAACAAGGTTTTCAGCGCGTTTCTGGATGAGGGAAGGTTGGGTTACTTCGGTGAACTCAAGCCATCACCAGGAATCATTCGGGCTCTACACAAGTCGCTGTATGCGCTCAGGATGGATGGTATAAAGAGCGACGACTTAGCGCCTGAGAGTTTTATAAACGAAAAGAAAGGACAGGAAATCAGGCTTATCCTGAAAAGCTATGAAGAAGAGCTGGAAAGAAATAAGTTCATAGACTTGCCGGGCCTCTATTTTCAGGCGCTTGAAAGTGCTGACAACAATCCCGTAAATCAGGAGAAATATTTCCTTATCCTTCAAAACAGCTCCCTGAGTAAGTTAGAGACAGAATTCTTAACAAAGATTGCGGGGGAAAATTTGATCCTGGTTCCACAGGATCCGGTGATAGGGATTGAGAGGCCAAGGCACTACATTGAGATTGCCGCGCCACCTTCGGTGGCTCGCAATGACAGGGGTACTCGCAATGACAGCTCGGCTCGTAATGACAGGGGTGCTCGCAATGACAAGATGGTGCCGAAAACTGATCTTGAGAGGGCCCCGTGGCTGTTTGCTCCTTACAAAGCTCCTCCTCCCATCAAAGACGGGACGTTGGAACTCACAAGAGCCATCGGTCCTTCGAATGAATGCCGGGAAATTCTGAGGCGCATAACCAGCGAAAAGATCCCTCTGGATGATATCGAAGTCGTTTATCCTCCTGGGATCACCTATCCTTCTATCTTTTTTGTGCTTTCCATGAAATCCGGGCTTCAGGTAACCTTTGGAGACGGCATTCCACCTGGATTCACATCCCCAGGCAAGATATTCAGCAAAACGCTGAAATGGATAGAAGGAAATTATCAGACATCGGATCTCTGCCGCATGATCGAAAGCAACGACCTGAAACTTCACAGCAAAGGAAAAAAAGAAGACATTCCCTCTGCACAGAAAACCAGCCGTTATCTGAAAAGGGCCATGATTGGCTGGGGAAGGGAGCGGTATTTTCAGAGGCTGGAGAACTTGAAGAAAAACTACGAGAGCAAAGCCTCGAAGAATCTAGATGAAGAGGACGACGACAGGACACCGAAATATGAGGCTTCTATCAAGGAAATAGGTTGGGTCATCAAGCTCATAAAAAATATGCTCGATTGCTTCCCTCTATGGGAAGAAAAAGAGGAGATCGATTTCAGGGAGCTTTGTCGAGGGATCTCCAGGTTTCTTAAGGAATTCTCCCGGATACGGAATGAGCTGGACAGGGAAGCCTATGCTTCGATTCGGGCGAAGCTGGAAGAAGTGGCAGAGCTTGAAACTGCTTTATTGCCAAAAGAGGATGCCTTTGAGAGGCTTCGCATCCTGTTGGAGAGCATTCGGGTCGGTGCATCAGGGCCGCAGCCCGGACATATTCATATTTCGAGCTATCGTTCAGGCGGCTTTTCAGGACGCCCTTTGACCTTTGTTGTGGGGTTCAACCAGGAGCACTTCCCCGGGACCGGATACCAGGATCCTTTTCTTCTGGATGAAGAAAGAGGAAGGATATCAGGTTCGCTCAAGACGACAGAAGACACGCTGAGGGAGAATCTGTATTCAATGGCTGCGCTCATCTCGTCGCTCCGGGGCAGGGCTGTGCTGAGCTATTCCTCCTATAACATCGTGGATGAGCGGCCGTCTTTTCCCTCGTCTCTGATGCTTCAGGCTTTCCGTCTTGTCGAGGGGGACCCGAGGCTCGATTATTCGGCCCTTTTGGAGAGGCTTCCCGAGCCTCATGGATTTCTGCCTGAGGACATGGATAAGATCTTTGACATGATCGACTGGTGGCTGCAGAAGCTTTCCTCTGACGGCACTCTTTATGACGGGATTGATGTTGTGAAAGCCTGCTTTCCGGAGCTTGGACAGGGAATCGATGCTCTCGATACCCGAAACGCCATGAAATTGAGTCCATACGAGGGCATGGTCCAGGTGAAGGTCGCAGATGTCCATCCTCTCTTCAACAGAGATGTGATCATGTCGTCCTCGAGGTTTGAACTTCTGGCCTATTGTCCTTTTGCCTATTTCCTGAACTATATTCTTGGCCTTTACAAGCCGGAGGAGGTCGAATTCGATCCCTCGGTTTGGCTGGATCCTCTCCAGAGGGGGAGCCTGATCCATGAGATATTCTGTGTGTTTATGTCGGAATTGAAAAAGAGAGGGGAGAAAGTTGAGGCGATAAAACATCTCTCCCTCATCAAGAAGATCGCTGAGGAGACCATTGCCCGGTATAAGGAAGAGATTCCACCGCCCTCTGAAGGGGTCTTCGCCAAAGAAAAAGCCGAGGTAATGCAGGCGCTGGATGTGTTTTTGGCGGCTGAGGAAAAACTGGGAGAGCGGGTGGAGCCGCTGATGTTCGAGGTTGTGTTCGGGATCGAGGAGGAAAAGGGAAAGGGAATGGAAGAGCCGGTTGAGGTGGCGCTTTCTCCGGAGTCTTCCTTCCGGCTGAGGGGACGGATCGACAGGATCGACCGGGTGGGAGGCAATCGCTACCGGGTGATCGATTACAAAACAGGACGATACTCCCAGTACGAAAAACTTCGGTGCTTTGGGGGAGGACGCACTCTCCAGCATGTACTTTACTCGTTGGCTGCTGAGGATATATTGAAGAAAACGGGGGTAGACGCAAGTCCTAAGGTTGTGGAGAGTGGATATTATTTTCCGACACGAAGGGGAGAAGGCAAGGAGGTTGTGGTTGAGGAATTCAACCGGGAGGAACTCAAGGGCCTGCTCGGCGAGCTTTTGGACATTCTGAAGAGAGGGCATTTTATCGTTGGATTGGATGCGAGCTGTGCCTATTGTGATTTTCTGCCCATCTGTGGAGATGAAGCGAAGGATAGGGCCAAAGCAAAGAAGCACAGCAATCCTGTGGAGTTTGGGGTTGCGGACAGACTCAAAGAGTATGAATAGTGATGGATAGCCAGCAACTTATCGACAAGGAAGCAAGAGAGAAGATCAAGACCGCATTGGACACGACTCTGCTTGTCGAGGCAGGGGCAGGGTCTGGGAAGACCCACAGTCTGGTGGACAGGATGCTGGCGCTTTTGGCATCGGGTCGGGCCAAGATCAACACCTTTGCGGCTGTGACGTTTACAAGGAAAGCGGCAGCCGAGTTGAGGGGGCGGTTCCAGACAGAGCTGGAGAGGGCGGTTCTGCAGGCGAGAGATAAGGATAAGGAAATTCATGACCGGTTGGCTGAGGCCCTCCATTATCTGGAGCAGAGCTTTATCGGGACCATCCATTCCTTTTGTGCGAAGCTTTTGAGGGAGCGGCCGATAGAGATCGCGCTGGACCCTGATTTTGCAGAACTGGAAGAGATCGAGAACAGCATCTTCCGGGAGAACTGCTGGCATGAGTATCTAGTGAGGGCTCGGCTCGAGGATGAGGAGGCGCTTTTGGTGCTTGAGAGGGCTGGAATCACTCCTGACGAACTGAAGGAACCGTTTGTGTCTTTGTCGCTTTATCCTGAGGTCGAGTTTATTGGGGGGAGTGAAGAAGAGCCGGATTATGGGGAATACAGGAAGTCGCTCGAGGATTTTATGAGGAAGGCCCGGGAGTGCGTGCCTTTTGAGAAGCCTGCAAAAGGCTATGATTCCCTCCAGGGATTGATGCACCGGTGTTTTTTGCGTCAGGCAAACCTCGGTTTTTCTGACCATGGTGTTCTGATGGAGACATTCGAGTTGATGGACAAAAACGTCGGTGTAACACAGAACCGGTGGGCATCCAAGGAAGAGGCACTGGACTTCCAAAGTGTGTTCGATTCGTTCAGAGAGGGGGTTGTCAAAGAGGCTTTGAGGCAGTGGCGGGAGTTTAGGCATTCGAAAATTCTGGGGTTTCTAAAGCCTGCTCTGGATTTCTTCAAGGAAAAGCGGTTGAGTCAATCGAAACTGAACTTCCAGGACCAGTTGATGTTGTCGTCGCAATTGCTCAGGGATAATCCTGAGGTCAGGCGATATTTCAGCCGGCGGTATTCTCATATCCTGGTCGATGAGTTCCAGGACACAGACCCGATTCAGGCAGAGGTTCTCCTTTATTTGGTGGGGACTGACACGGAGGAGAAAGACTGGCACAAACTGACGCCGAGGCATGGGTCGCTGTTTTTGGTGGGCGACCCGAAGCAGTCGATCTTTCGGTTCAGGCGGGCCGATATCAATACCTACAATCTTGTGAAGGAACAGATCGAGAAAGGAGGCGGAGAGGTTCTTCATCTGACGACGAATTTCCGCTCTCTCGATGCGTTGGCTGAGTGGAACAATGCGGTGTTTCAGAATGTCTTTCCTGATAAGGCGGACAGGTACCAGGCGGCTTTTGCCCCTTTGAACACGGTGAGGGAGGCGGAAGGGAAGCTGCACGGGGTGTTTAAGATATCAATTCCTCAGCAGGAGAGGCATAAGGAGAAGCTGATTGTCGGGATCGATGCCGACAAAATCGCCGATTTTATAAGTTGTGCTTTGAGGGAGAGGGCAGATGAAGTGAATAGGTGGGAGCCGTCGGATTTTCTGATCCTTTTCCGTTACAAGAAAAATATGACCGTGTATGCCAGGGCTTTAGAGAAACAAGGGATTCCCTACGAGATAACTGGGAGCGGTGCTTTCTCCGAATCGGAGGAAGCGAGGGAAATTTTGAATCTGGCTAAGGCTTTGAACGACCCTGACAATCCTATTTATACCGTGGCCGTGCTAAGAGGGATCTTTTTCGGTGTGAGCGACAACGAACTGTATGAGTATAAACAAAAAAGGGGACTGTTCTCTTTTTTAAAGGGAGGGGATGAGAAGGAGGAGGATGCAAAAGACAGAGTTGTAGAGAGCCTTTCCAAACTGAGGCAGTGGTGGGGATGGATAAGAGAGTATCCTGCAACCACGGCTCTGGAGATGATCTTTGAGGACTCGGGCATTGTCAATTTTGCCGCATCCTCTGAGATGGGGAGCAGCCGGGCCGGGAATCTTTTTAAGCTTTTGACGATTCTTCGCAGCCAGGAGAGGGAAGGAGCGTCATCCTTTGCTGAATTGGTGGATTACTTGAAGGAGCTCGTTTCTGTCTATGAGATAGAGGAGATGAGCCTGACGCCGGGGAGAAAAAATGCCGTTCGAATGATGAACCTGCATAAGGCGAAGGGATTGGAGGCATCTTTTGTTTTTCTGGCGAATCCGGTTGGGATTAGGCGGCATGAGCCGGATAAGCACATCATAAGGATGGAAAAAACTCCTGAGGGATATTTTCTGTGCAGCAAAAAGAGTGGATTGTATCAATGGACAGCCCTTTCCCATCCTGTGGGGTGGGAGGAAAAGGCTGAGGAGGAGAGGCGGTATGACGAGGCTGAGGAGCAGCGGCTGATGTATGTGGCATCGACAAGGGCCAAAGACTGCATGGTTGTGAGTACGTATGAGGGGGCGCTTGGGGGGAGGAGAGCGTGGAGTTCTCTGGACGATTGTATCCAGGGTGTGTCCGAGCTCGAGATTCCTGATGTGAGGTTTGTGGAGGAGAGGGAGAAACTGAGGCTCAAGAAGGGCGAATGGGAAGGGGCGAAGGAGAAGATAAAGGAGAGGAGGGAGAAGGTGGCGGTGGCCAGTTATGCCGTGGAGAGTGTGACTTCGCTGGCCAAGAAGGATCTGGAAGTGCCCGAGTGGAGGCGGGGAAGTTACGGCATGGCCTGGGGTAGAGCCGTCCACAAGATGCTCGAGATTGTGGGGAGAAGCGATGGGAAAGATGTAAAACTGGATCTGCTGGCCAAAAATGTTTTGGTTACAGAAGAGATTAGCCTGGAAAAGAAGGGCGAACTTGTGAGTCTGGTTGAATCTATAGTGAGAAGCGAATTCTGGGAAAGAGTGAAGCAAGCAGATAAAAAGCTCTTCGAGGTTCCGTTCTCGATTTTGACGGACAAGGAAGCTTTGCCCATTATTTTGACAGGGGCCATCGACCTGGCCTTTTTGGAGAGCGACGGGTGGATAATCGCCGACTTCAAGACCGACGATGTTAGAGACGACCTAAAAAGCTTCGTGAATTATTACGCCCCGCAGGTCAAAATCTACAGCCGCTTCTGGGCGGAAATCACCAAACAACCAATAAAAGAAACCGGCCTGTATTTCACCTCCATCAATAAATGGGTCGAAATTATATAGAGATTGTTGCCATGGGCATGGGCAAAGAAGAACGAAAGGCCCTCTGGTGGCTGATAAAGTGGGCCCTGTTCTGGATCCTTGTCCTTTTGATTTTCGGCGTCCCTATTCTTATTTTCTAAAGATCCCTAAAAATTTTACTCCTAGTGTCGTGTCATGCGTGAAGTATCGTATCAGGCACTCGTCATTCCCACGAAGGTGGGAATCCAGTATTTCTGGCTACTTCACGCTTCTGGATTCCCGCTTCCGCGGGAATGACGATTGAGTGTATGTGTCTATTATTCCTGCACCTGCTACCCGCATTCGCGTATAAATTGAATAAATAGGGACACATCCCATTTTCTTAGATAATTAGAAAATTGACAATTAATATTTATGCTTTTTGCTTTTAAATAAAATAAATAAGGAAGGTGTACCAGGTCAATGATTCGGTAACTTTTAATGGAAAACCTGAAAATTGGAATAGGGAATGAAGGAATAGGGTCAGACCTATGCAAATTCTAATTGGGGAATAGGGTCAGACCTATGCAAATCACTGACATATTTTAAATTAATTCTTATTTCCCTTCATTCTTATGCCTTAATCGGCTAATTTTAGGGTCGAAATCGTCCCGGTTAGTATATATTTCTTCCTTTTTCTTTCCGGAATATTCTGGAGTTTATGGTAACCGCTGTATTCCCATTCTGATGGATGCTTGACAATACCTGCCCGGACCATTTTCCTTCTCTCTTAATTAGACGTTTTGGCAGCCCAAAATTCTCAATTAAGGTCATATTTCCGGGAAAATAAGGAGTGATCTCATTTGTTTAGAGTCAGTTGCACAGGTCTGACCCTATTTACTATTCTATTTACTATTTACAAATATTTTTAATATACATTGTTCATTAGAATGTAAATGTTTAATGTGGCTGAATTACTGGTAAGAAATCTAATAGATTTCTATCCCCTCCGGCAGCTTAAAGGTGTCTTTTTTGAATTTTGGATTTAAGTCCACTGAAACAGCTATCTTACCATATGGATCTTTCTTTTTTACCCATGGTTCTTTGTCTAACATCTCAATATCCGGCGTGCTGGTTTTTAATATAATATCTTTCCATATCCAGTGTGTTGTGTCGCTTGTCTTGTCATAATAAACTTTACAAAGCTGCCCAGCTACATAATCGTCTTTTTCTTTTTTATAACTATCGTCTGTCTCAAAGGATTTAGCATATTCCCCATATAAAATTTCGTGCAATACAATTGTCAGCTTTTCTAATTCGGCTGGCCGTTTCATTTTCACTGCCATATTAGAATCATGTAAGTCTGCTTGGTAAATATATTCCGGAGTAAGGATATAAAAAAACTTATATGCCTTTTCCTCTCCATTGGATGTCTTTATCCTATTATCTTCACGACGCACAAAACTACCATGATCTTTGATCATGAGCTTAATTGTCCCTTTGTCAAAACCATAATATTCATAAGTAATAACCGCATTTTTCACCTTGCAATAGGATTCAACTTTTTCCTCTGGAAATACAGGAATGAAATTAAAGATGACAATAATTAGGATCAACACCATGGTTTTTCTAAGCATTTATACTCCTCCTTTATTCCGAATCTCTTAATCTCAGTTTTTGCCTTTACATATTGATTAGAGGCGGGAAATAATAATCTTTGCTATCTGGCACAATTGTTCCATGTTAAGGAAAGGCTCTGCTTCAGCCTTTAAATTCATGAAGGTTGAAAGCAAAACTGCCTTATTCCCTTTCCTGAAGATAAGATGATAACGAAATTCACTATAACTCGGTCCCTCAAATGCCTCGTCTCCAATGTCAGGAACCGAAGCATAGAAATGACCTTCCACATTTTTCCACTCTTGGTACATAGACGAATCTCTGACTGCTACTATGAGAATCAGGTCTTTGTCCGCAAGAGCAAAATTTAAATCGCCTCCAGCACCTATTTGGGGATCTCTGGGAATTAACTGGAGACCCTGAAGCCCTGTCACCTGTTCGACATCGGACACATGGAGCAGTTCTTCAAAATCAGTGCCGAGTCCAATAGTGAATGTAAAGAAAAATATCATAAGCGCTGCCAGAAAATTACTTTTTTTATCCATTTTTATCCCTCCCTTAGTATAAGCGAGATATCTTGCATACGATAGGAATTTCCTTCGTCCTGAAATAACCATATCATACTCAAAACGGCAAAATCAATTGTCCTGAAATAAAGACAGAGCGGCAAAAACAGAAAAAAACTCAGCATTAGGATAGACTCCAGCGCTCAAATCGACAAAAAGCATTAAGACATTACTTACAATGATGAATTTTGTAGACAATTTTTGACAGCAATCTTCAAAGAAAGCCCTGGTCCTTAACACTCATCTGAATTGACCCACCCATACTCATAAAAAGTGACCCACCTATAAACTGCTCTTCATTTTTGACCCCTCAACAGGTATTGGCATTGTAGTAACAGTGAGAATAAGTTTATGGTTT
>Ga0209979_1002180_pt1 | contig 19295 bp, 15 predicted proteins | sample AnhtaG_FD_183114 | JGI IMG/M metagenome (GOLD analysis project Ga0209979, IMG submission 183114) | Deep subsurface microbial communities from Anholt, Denmark to uncover new lineages of life (NeLLi) - Anholt_01485 metaG (SPAdes) (version 2) | ecosystem: Environmental > Aquatic > Marine > Oceanic...
TAGCGCGTGCATACTGCATCAGCAGATTGGTCTTTCTAAAGCGCTCCTGAGCCACCTTAAGGGCCTCCGATTGAATCCTGTATCGCTCCGCTGCCTCTGCAAGATCACGGTAAGCTTGGCGGACTTCAAGCTTAATCGTATCCGCAGCCAGCTCATACTCTCGCTGTCGCTGATTCAACATGATGAGAGCTTTTCTATAGACATTTTGTTCAGCTACTCGATCCATTGGTAGATTGAGATCGAAGTTCAGACTATAGTCCCTGGCAGCCTGCAAGGTCTGCCGGGTACCCTGCTGTTGCGAGGCAACATTGGACGTGCCGGTAATGATTAAGTCAGCGCGAAAGGCATCTGCCGCCACGAAGACCTTACGCTGCGCATCAATAACACCCTCGGCGCTATTAACAAGGTCAAGCCGCCGAAGCAAAGCGGCCTCGACAACCTCAGCCTCAGCAAAATCAGGCTCAAGTCTCTCCGCAGCCCTTAAAGCTTCAAGCTCACTTTCGTCTAATTGGAATTCTGACGTGGTTGGCACACTAAGTGTTATCTTGAATAAATCCAACAGCGACTCATATTCTTTCCGAGCTTGAACATGTATATCTCTGGCTTTCAACATCTCCTGTCGCACTCTGTCAAGCTCTAACGTGGGCAAACGGCCGGCATTAGTTAATTTTTCAACGCGACCATATAACAAGGCAAGAGTATTGTAGTTAGATTCTGCGTTTCTGGTCAGGTCATACAGTTCCAGTACCTCGTAGTATTGTGCAATAACAGAAACCACAAACGTCTGACGGAACCGATTGAACGTGCGTACCTGATATAACGTGTCCCGCTCAGCCTGTGTGAGGTTCTCTAACACTACTTTCGGATTGCTGCCGCGAAGCAAAGGTTGTGTGACAGTTGCAGTCAAAACAGAGGCCAGCCCCCCCTTCATATTACCGGTAAGCACATCAAGCCAGGCGGCTGATATTTTAGCACCTATCAGAGTGCCTGTCTTTAATAACCTGTTAAAACCCAAATTGGCCTCTGCCCCGATGGCCTTGTCATTCCAGTCAGCGTCATAACCACCGCTCAAGCCAGCAAAATACTGTGTTTCAAACTGATGACGAGTCAACCTTAAATCCAACGCCATCGTGTATAAAATTTCCTTCTGCAATTGATATTCACGATTGTGTGTGGTGGCAATTTTGACCGCCTGTGGAAGACCCAGTACGCCGTCGGCAGGTATGGTTTTTTCAGTTTGAAGGTCGTTAGGCGATGGAGCGGTGTCGCTAATCTTATAGTTAGCTTTTGTGCCGAAATCTTTACGCCATTTTTGGTCGATGATGTTATAGACTTTTTCGTCAGCTTCCTTTTTATAGTTATGCTGAGTGCACCCGGCCAAACTACACAAACAGACAAGGCCGCATATAATCAGATAACTCAGTTGTTTTGTAAAACAATTGCAAATCATAATATTCACCTGCGGCTTTGAAGTCTTATCTACAATCTGCGTATCCCAACCATCTCACCTGGGACCAGCTCTAAGCCTTCAGGAATCTCTATCACTACGGGTCGTCCCCATTGAGGGATGTTGGGATTTAGCCATAGTCGTTCCGGCATTAGTTCCATTGTGGGCCCGACGTGTGTTACCTGGGACGTCGCTATCTGTGGCGGTTCCCTGTCCTTGATGAGTGCAACGAGCATCTTTTCTTCCACTTGACCCAATTGTCTGTCGCTGACGTATGCAATGATTTCACTCGGTCTGGCCTCAGCTATGGCAAGGATGGGCTCGCCGGCGGCGACGACTTCGCCAGGCCTTCGCAGAATTTTCTCACCGGGCCTGCGTAGGCGAACCTCATTTGCCCGCTGCTGAACTGGGATCACTACGCCATCTATTGGAGCCTTCAACTCTAATGCCTCACGAGACTTCAGCGCATCGAGCTGCGCCAGCAATCCGTCCATAAGGCGCTCCTGAACGCCTATCTGTTTGCGTATAACATCCAGAGCATCATCAACAGAAGGGTGAAACGGATGGCTCCGCGCATATTCATCACGCCGCTGTTGGTTTTGTTCCAAATCACTTTTGGCCTGCTCCAGCAAATGCTCATTCTCTTCGCTCTTTTTTGCCAGGGTGTTGTATTGGACTTGAGTTTTCTCCAGCTCATAGGGCGCGACAGCATCCTGTTCCAGGAGGTCCCGGACAATCTTTGCTTCCATGGCCAGGTCTTCCAAAATTATCCGGTCGGAAGCAATTTGTGATCTCAGGCTAAGTATCTGAACTCTGGCATTTTCCACGTCAATGGAAAATCTTCTACTGTCGCTGAGCCGGTTGGTTTCTCGGTCGGCTTTTTCAGCGAGCAGGTCATCCTGCGTTGGGACTAACTGAGCTGCCAGATGTTCTATTTCCGCTAAAATAGGCTCCAATTGTGCCTGCAATTCGACCCGTGGCTGCTCATTATCGAGCACAGTATTGACTACGGCCACTGTTTGCCCCTTTTTCACGTTTTCGAACAGTTGGACGTGGATAGTTTTAAGCCGGGCCGGGCAGTTAACAGCAATCTGACGTACCTGTCCACGAGCTATGCCGACAATTTCAAACCGTTGTGAGCGACGAGTGAAAAGCCCGACCACGGCAGCGACGACACTTAGCCACACCAGGATAGGCAGGATGTGCCGACGTAAACGAAAGAGATAACTTGTGGGGCTTATCATCATTTTTACACGTTGTTTATTACTACAGCACTACTTGGTCATTTAAATTTTGGTCATTAGATATTGTTTAAGATTTAGGGTTTAGGATTTAGGATTTATACTTTATTTAGATCTCCAGTAACTGCTCCTGCATTGTCAGGCTGACATTCTCTATACCCTCGACTTTTTCCAGTTCCGACAACATCTGTTCATTTTTCGTAGCATTTCGTATCATTAACTGGTAAGCATATTCAACTTCGGCGGTGCCAAAGCCGCTCTCTTGCGCCGAGATGAGGGTGAAACTGCCGCAGAAACGTCTAAGGATAGTGGAGATTGGGCTATCGGGCCCAATATGGCCCCTGAAACTAAACCGCAAAAAGCCGTTGTGAGGCTCATGAGTGCCGAAGCCGGTCAGATGCAAATATATTGCTATTAAACTTAGAATAACGGTCCCGACAATAGCGACTGCATAGCGCTGAGAGCCTGCCGCCATGCCCACCACCAGTGAGCAAAAAATGAAGGCTATGTCCCTGGTGTCTTTGATGATGTTGCGGAAACGTATAATTGCTAAAGCGCCCATCAGCCCAACAGCGGTGACGAAACTGGTACCGATGACTGCCATAACCATTGCCACGACGACGGTGATTAGAACCAGTGATTGGACAAAGGATTTTGAATAGGACAGACCGCTATGAGTGAAGTAGTAAACCCAGGCCAGGAGCTGTCCGAGAACAAAGGCAAGCAGCAGTGACAGCAGAACCGCCTCGGGTGTAAAACCCCCCCCTGCTGAAGGTGTATCTTCCAATATTTGCCAAATTCTATCCATAGTTACCACACAACCAATGGGGGAGCACAAAACCCTAACGAACAAGACTGTTTAATTGCGGAAGCATACTTAGACATTGAACTCCGCCGTAGGTTCAAACACCCAACCATTCGGCCTAACCATGCCGGGTAACGGCCGGTAAACTTGATCTCCAAAATCACGAAGTTTAAGGGAACGCGCTGCCAGGTTCCACCGCTAAGTCTAACTTCGGGCAAGCTGGTAACATTGTAAGCAAGCTCACGGTCAAAGGTTACACGAACCCTGTTGTACGAGCCGCCTTCATACGCTTGCCGCATGTAGCGAATTCGTATTACAGGCCTCGCATTAATATAGCTCATATATAACTTGAACTGGTTGAGCGTCTCATCATTGGTATTATAATTTTGCAGTGGTAGAGGCCGCCCCGAAAGTAAAGTCGCTATATCTTGACGCATAACTCGGGCTCGGCTTTTGATAATAATATTATTAAAGCGGCGTTTGATCTCAAAGAAGCACGGATAATCTGGTTCGTCGGTGTAACTGCGGATGCGAAGCTTGAAACGGTTGTGCTTTCCTTCCAGGGTTTCGCGGCAGAGCTTAAAATCGCCTGAATCCAAATAGAGGGCTCCTATCGGATAAACACCGCTTGGCTGTAATTTGCAGTAACGGTCAAGGTGCAAATATGGCTTAATAAACTGGGCAACCAGCGCAGCCTGCGACTCGCCGATGCGATATTTCAACTCATACCGGCACCCAAGAGTGCGGTCGCCCGGCTCACCCGCCCTTTTTACAATGCTCACATTGCTTTTGCGCTGATATGAGCCGGTTTTCCGATTCGAAGTGGTTGTCGGTAATTTAGCTTCGAACATAACAACCTTTGCTACGCCTGTAAGAAGCGTATGTATCCATATCAAACCACCTAATATTCAAGGAGAGAGAAATTGTTAACTTTATTTATTTCGGGCACTTACGGCTTTTGACACGCCTGTCGGAAGCGTGCGTATCCGCATCTATTATCGGACACATACACCATTTTACGATGCACAAAGCCGCTTTTCTGTTCCATTGACCTTTCTTTTTTACCGCTTGGTCATAATATCCAATCTCACAGTTTTACCTATTCTAACATATTTAGGGCACTTAAGTCAATAACATTTTGGTTCTGATATGGGATGTCCAAGGAACATCCCAATTAGTTGATTGTTGACTATTGACTATTGACTATTGAATTCATAGACTACGAAGTAAAAGCATTGTAAAAATAAAACCTGCGGTAGAACCGCAGGTTAATTAGATTCCCACTTGTGCGGGAATGACAATGGGTGTCTTTATGGCAGAGAAGATTGTAAAAGTTGGGCTTGTTGGTTTCGGCACTGTAGGTACCGGCGTCGCAAAGCTGATAATCGAAGATGCGGATTCGATAGCCGATAAAACCGGTCTTCGGCTGGAACTTGCCTGCGTTGTTGATATCGACACAAAGTCTGCCCGTCCGGTTAAGCTGCCCGATGGTATCCTTACCGATGACCTGAATAGATTGTTAGACGATGACACTATTCAAATAGGCGTTGAAATGGTCGGTGGAATCGATGCAGCAAAACAAATCCAGCTCAAAATGCTTGAGGCAGGCAAAGACGTGGTTACCGCCAACAAGGCCTTATTGGCTGAGTACGGCAATGAACTTTACAGAGCCGCTCACAAGAACAATCGCTGTATAGCCTTTGAGGCCAGTTGTGCAGGAGGTGTACCTCTTATCTCTGCTATACGTACAGGATTAGCGGCAAATAATATCACTGCGATGTATGGCATCGTCAACGGGACCTGCAACTATATCCTCTCGAATATGACCTCTCAAAACGAGGGATTCTCCGAGGCTTTGGCTCAAGCACAGGAAAAAGGCTACGCCGAGGCAGACCCGACGTTAGATATCAGCGGCGGTGACAGCGCACACAAGCTTGCTATTCTTTCTTCTATTGCTTTCGGATACGAAATCACACTCGACGACATCTTTGTCGAGGGCATTGAAGCAATTTCAAAAGATGATATTCGCTACGGTGGCGAAATGGGCTACTGTCTCAAATTGTTGGCAATCGCAGAAAGAACAGAGAACAGAGGACAGAAGTCAGAAATCAGAAGTCAGAAATCAGAAGTCAGAAATCAGAGTCTGTCCTCTGTCGTCTGTCCTCTGACTTCTGGTATCTCACTACGGGTGCATCCGTCTTTTATTGCCGAGGATAATCCCCTTGCCCGTGTAGAAGGCCCGTTTAATGCCGTCAGCATATTCGGCAGTGCTGTCGGACAGGTAATGTACTACGGCCGAGGTGCAGGAATGATGCCTACCGCAAGCGCGGTTGTAGCGGATATTATCGATGTTGCTCTGGGTAATTCGGCTACCACTTTTCGCCATTTAAATCTGCGACCCAGGAACCAAACGGCGCCATTAATAGAGAAAATAGATAACCTTATAGGCAGGTTCTATATCAGGATAATGTGCAAAGACCAGCCGGGTGTAATAGCTCAATGGAGCAAAGTACTTGCCGACCACCAGATAAGTATATCCGGCGCGCTGCAGCACGAAGGTATCGGCCCGGACAATACCGTACCGGTGGTAATCGCAACTCATCCTACCCGGCAGAAAAATATCACAGCCGCATTGGAAGATATGAAAAAACTCGACGTTATTGGCGGCAAGCCGGTTTGCATAAGAATCGTGGATATTCCAGAGGACAAAGATTGAGACTAAAGTTTGAAGTGCCTAAAGTTAAAAGTGCCTAAAGTTATAGAGTGTTTTTTCACTTTAGCTCACTTTAGGCACTTTCTAACTTTGGATTTTTGAGTTGTGGTTTTACGTTTTGTAGATTTAAGTCCGGAGATAAGAATTGACAACCAAGTATGCCATAATAATTCCTGATGGCGCAGCGGACGAACCGTTAGAGCAGTTCGGCAATAAGACTGTTCTTGAAGCTGCCCAGACACCCAATATGGACAAAGTAAGCGCGCTGGGCAGGCAGGGTCTTGTTAGGACAGTTCCTGCGGATATGGAACCCGGCAGCGATGTAGCTCAAATGAGTCTATTAGGATACGACCCGCAGCGATATTATACCGGCCGGGCACCAATTGAGGCGGTGGCACGCAATATCAAACTGTCCTTAGACGACTGGGTTTTCAGATGCAATCTTATTACCATTGCCGACGGCCAAATGGCAGACCACAGTGCAGGCCATATTTCCACGGCAGAGGCCGGCAAACTGATAAAAGAATTAGACGAGCAGCTTGGTAACAAGCAAATTCGTTTTCATACAGGTGTGAGCTATCGGCACTTAGTAGTTTTCAAAGGACTTGATTTCGACGTTCAGACGTATCCGCCGCACGACCATATAGGCACGGCGATAGATAAGATTTTACCTCGCGGCAAAGGTGCTGAGATGCTCGTCGATTTGATGGCCCGTTCACAGCAGCTTTTCACCAACCACGACATTAACAAAGTCAGAAAGGACTTAGGCGAAAACCAGGTCAGCTCCATCTGGCTTTGGGGACAGGGCAAAAGGGCACAGATGGAACGTTTCCAGAAGCGATTCGGACTCAAAGGCGTGGGTATCACTGCCGTTGACCTCGTAAAAGGTTTGTCGAAGCTTATAGGCTTTGACTTGATAGATGTGCCGGGCGCCACCGGTTTTATTGACACGAATTATCAGGGCAAAGCTTCTGCTGCAATAAAAGCGCTCGAGGAATATGACATTGTTTTTGTCCATATAGAGGCGCCCGATGAAGCGTCTCACAGCGGCAACGCCGAGATGAAAAAAAAAGCTATCGAACAGATAGATAGATATATTGTCGGGCCTGTGTTTGAGGCGCTGCAGGCTTACGAAAGCTGGCGAATCCTGGTAATGCCGGATCATGCGACTCCTATCCGAAACTGTGCTCACTCACCTGAGCCGGTTCCATTTGCTATGGCAGGTGATAATATCAGCGGGATTTTACATACCACTTTTAGCGAGGCCAACGCGGCCAAGTCAGGATTCAGAATAGACAACGGTTTTGAGCTGATGGAGTATTTTTTAAAAAGCTAAAGTTTATTGACCGTCAAAGCCGAATTCAGTAAATTGGTACGGCAAAGGTAAATTTTAACAGGTTGATAATGGAAATAATTGTACAAAAGTTTGGTGGTACTTCGGTCGCTGACGCCCAAAAGATTCGCAGAGCTGCTGAGCGGGTAATTAAGACAGTAGAAAACGGCTTTGGGGTTGTTGTAGTAGCGTCAGCCCGCGGCAAACAGACAGACCAGCTCATCGCTGACGCTTTGGAGCTTAATCCTAATCCGCCTAAACGCGAGATGGACCAATTGCTCAGTACCGGCGAGCAGCAAACAGTTTCACTTTTCGCTATGGCTCTTGACGCTATGGGTTATGATGCCATCAGCTTCACCGGCAGCCAAATCCGAATAATGACCGACAGCGCCCATACGAGGGCGCGGATAAAAAGTATCGGGGCCGAGCGAATTCATAAACAGTTAGACAAGGGCAGGATTGTTATTGTTGCGGGCTTTCAGGGCATAGATAAGGACGAAAACATAACGACACTCGGCAGAGGCGGCTCGGATACAACCGCAGTTGCGCTGGCCGCAGCGCTGGGAGCCGAGGAGTGTGAAATCTATACGGACGTCGATGGAATTCACACTTCCGACCCGCGAATATTCAAAAATGCAGTAAAAATGGACGAGATTAGTTACGATGAAATGCTCGAGATGGCAAGTTTTGGGGCCGGGGTTATGCATCCCCGAGCCGTCGAGTTCGGCAAGAAATACGATGTAAAGATTCACGTTAGAAGCAGTAGTAATGAAACTGAGGGGACAATAATTACACATGAGGTACCGCAAATGGAAGGTGTAATAGTTTCAGGAGCCACAGTACAAAAAGATATGGCCAAGATAGGTCTTGTCGGCATTGATAACATCCCGGGTAATGCCGCGAAGGTATTCGCTCATCTGGCAAAGGCCAAAGTAGTTGTCGATGATATCATCCAAACAGAAATTAGTGCCGAAAAGGCAAACTTGTCGTTTGTAGTTGCCGTGTCGGATTTGGACGCTGCTAAGGAGGCTGTAGAGACAATCAAAGACGAAGTCAACTGCGAGAGCATCTTTGTTCGCGATGATATTGCCGAGGTCTCTGTGATCGGTATCGGTATGCGAACCCATTACGGTGTAGCCGAAAGGATGTTTAGTGCCTTAGCTGAAGCCAAAGTTAATATCGATTCGATTACCACCAGTGAAATTCGCATTAGTTGTGCGGTGGATGAAGACCAGGCTGAGGAGGCCCTTGAGGCCATTTGTGCTGCCTTTGAGTTAGACAAACCGGCCGAGGAACGAAGCACAAGTTAGCCACGTAGGTACAAAACGAATAAAGAATAATGAATATCCACCGCAAGGTGTCCTGTGGAGAACAAGGAATTTCGAAGTTCGTCTTTCGATATTCGGAACTTAAAAACCTTACCAATCCGTGCCTGAACAAAACACAAACCCTTATGCGATGAGCAGACGTCGGCGGGCGGGTATAATCGTCCTGTGTTTGCTGGCGGTAGTGTTGTTTGTCTGGCTCGACCACAGCCCAATCAGAAGTAAGTGGCAGCCTCAGCCCAAATCCGAAGAGCAAGCAAAAACCCACGACTTTGAAAAATATCACGCCAAAACCTTCACCGTCGTAAAAGTGGTTGATGGTGACACTATTGACATAGATATACCTGACGTTAATGACAGTTACACAAGGATACGGCTTTGGGGAATTGATACGCCGGAAACTAAAAACCCTGAAGTCGGCGTAATGTATTTTGGCCCTGAAGCCGCTGAATTTACAACGAAATTAGTCCTTGGAAAACCGGTTACAGTTTATCTTGATGAAGGCAACAACACCAGAGGCAAGTACGGCAGACTGTTGGCTTATGTCAAATTACCTGACGCCGGGTTCTTGAACGAGATTCTGCTTACTGAAGGTTTTGCTTACGCAGATTTGCGGTTTCGCCATAGTTTTTATAACAAGTACAAACAGTTGGAAGCCAGTGCCCGCGGTTTAAAAAAAGGACTCTGGGAAAAGATAACTCGCGAACAATTGCCCGAATGGCTGCAAAGACAAAAAACAAACCTGCTGCTTGGAAAGTAATCTGCGGGATGTGAGAGGTACGTTTGTCATTCTGCCGACGCAGGAGTCCATTATAATGAAGATAGTATGTTGGGCCAACAGGCGAGGTAATTAAATGATATCCCACGGCTTAGCTGTTTTCTGACTTAAATCTCGGGCACCATGTATCACAGTAAGGACTAAAATGCGATCAGCTTCCACACGGTAGATAATCCGATAATTGTGCAATAAAAGCTCCCGAATACTTTCCTCCTCAGCCTCCGGGACAGTCCTTCCCATCTTAGGGAACTCCTCTAAATTTTCTACGGCTTCAATAATTTTCTCGACAAATCGAACTGCGTAATATTGCGAATCTCTCCTGATATAATCCCGAATATTTTCTAAATCCAATAGGGCCGGTTCGGTCCAATCAATCTTCATCTGAAAGAAGCCTCTTTCTAACTTCCTTGTGAGAGATAACGTGTCCTTCTTCAGCCGCCTTCAAGGCAACTGCCAACTTTTTTTTGACATAGAATTCGTACATAATATCATCCCAGGTTGCTTGCTCCGGCAATTTGTCAATGAGCTTCTTTGCTTCTTCCTTAATAATACTCATAACTTTTCCACCTCTCGGTATAGTATTCATTGATACCTGGTTATATTAGGTTTCTAATTCCCGGTAGATATTCTCAGTAAAAACTAAGATAGTATATACAGAGCGAAAGGTCAAGCAGCATTTTTTTGCCTTTGAAATTGAGTTTGATTGGGTTTGAATTGGGTTTGTTTTTTTGGACTGCGAAAGCGTCGTTTTTTCTGTAATCCTTTGTTATAAGTGAGTTTACATTCATTTTGATTTTTCGGAAATTGGGTTTGTTTTGGCTTTGTTTTTTCATAGCCCTTAGCCGCATTTTTCTTCATAATCCTTTGTAAATACACACTTTGCATCAATTTTACCCTCTGGCAAATTGGGTTTGAATTGGGTTTGTTTTCACCAAGTGTCCAATTGGATTTATTTTCATAATCCGTTGTTAAAATAGAACTTACGTTCATTTGAGCATCCAGCAAATTGGGTTTGTTTTGCATAAAAAGTAGCTGATTTGTAGAGGGTTCTCGACAGATGTAGAGGGCCGAGAACAGTTGACAGACGCCAGTTGCCAGGTGCCTTATAGGCACGTAAATAACTGGATTCTCGATTCTCATGATTGGTAATTCCCCTAAGGGTTTTCCGTTTCGCTCCAAGACTATTTACGAACGATGCTTTTTGGCGTGTATCTGCTGATACGAAAACGTGCGGTTCTCCGCTATATCTATCGCCTACTGGCGGTTTATGTTCGCTTAGTGGCAAACATGCGGGCATTTTAATATAGTTTCAAACAAAAGTCAACAAAAAAACGGCCAAAAATTGCCAAAATTTTGGCCGCCCTGAGCGAAGCGTCTTGTCCTGAGCTTGTCGAAGGAAGCATAGTCGAATGGGTCTATCACCAAAAAAACACTTTTTTTGGTCACCAATTCTTAATTCTCAATTCTAAATTCCCCCTTACCGTCACACCGTTTCACCGTCTAACCGTTCCTAAACGTTTAGCTCCGCCCGCGTCGGCTGGGTTTTTTGTTATTCTGACTTAGCCAGCCCTTTGGCCGGTATTAAAAGGGCAACTCGGGATTCAAGGTTTTTTTGGCATTGATAAAGGGATTTAGCAGAATGCAGGGCTATTTTTGAACAAAAAAGACGGCTTGGCGTAATATTTTCTTGTCTTTTGGATTGATTTTTGTATTTTTTTGTTCTTATGAGCAGTAAAATGTCGTATATTATGATAGTGGCGTTGTAAAAGGGGATCAGTGATGAGAATTTCGCATAACTTGTCGCATTACTGCTGGTTGCTTACGACGGGCAGGGGTATACACTAACCCTCTATCGATACGCTTTTTCGAGATATAAATATACGCTATGGTCACTCTACCAACAAATCTTGTTATCGTGTTTGGGAATGCGGTGGTACTCATTACGCAGGAGGGCAGCGAGATAAATACTTCCAGTGTTGGGGATTGGTTTATCCCTTCTCTTTTCGTGGTCTTAGCAGGCTTAATCTTTTGGTTTATGCGTGATAAATTCTCGGGCCTTGGAGATGCTGACAAAAGAATTGAAGGCAAGCTTGATAAGAATTTTTCATACATCCTAAAGCAGACGCGCTCTATTGACAGAAGAGTTTCTCGGATAGAAGGACATCTGAATTTATCTACCATGAAAACCAAATCCCCCATAACTCTTTCCGATATAGGCAAGCGCATTCTGGAAGAAAGCGGCATTGGAAAAATGGCAGATGGATTCAAAGATGAGCTTCTGGAAAGGATTCGAGAGTACGATACAACAACAGCCTATGACATTCAAAAAGCCACGCGGCGGGTATTTCAAGAATTTGATTTTGGGCAAGATAATTTTAAGAAGCTAAAGAATTACCTTTTTGAGAATGGCGAGTGGGGATTAGAGGACGTTTTAGATGTTGGTGCAATCTACTTTCGGAATACTGCTCTTAAGGAATTCGGATTCCAAGTAGAGGATTTGAACAAAAAGCAGCCAAAACAGAAAAAGCAACAAACATCACGAGAGTAATGATGTATTCCAGGCTTCCTGTACCTTTAGTTAAAGCAACTTAATATTATCCCAGACTTAACACTATTAAGAATTTAGGGACAGTCACGAATGGCATGAAGATAACCCATAACTCTTTGCTCAAAAGTGGCTTATTGAATTCCTTGCCTTGCATGATTGACTCCCCAAATAGAATACAGAGAACCTGGCGCGGCCTCCGGCCGCAACCAAACTAAAAAATTAAAATGTAAAACGCAAAACTTCGGAATCCCGGCAAGCCGGGATAACTCTTTATTATCTAAACAATTACGTCAGCCTTGTCGAAAAAACACGCACAAAAAACAAGAAGTTGACGGATTGTAGTACGAAGATTTCATACTGTGTTCTTCTCAGTGCCCTTTGTGGTTCCTTGGTGTTCTACGAGGGATTCCAGGCTAGCGGCCAAACCCATAATTGATGCCGCACAGGACTCACGTAAGTTGCTTCGCTTTCAAGGCTTATCACTAACTTCATGCCATTCGTGGCTGTCCCTCGTTTTCCTCTTGGTTATACGGCCTCATTTATCAATTGTATCTGTTTAAACCTGCAGAAATGTTGAAGCTCTTTAGTTATGTCTCCGTAACATGTGACTCGGTGTATTCCATTTGCCCAGTTTTTCCAGAGCTTTTCCGCATCGCCATCCACCTTAACGGTGATTTTGGTCCGACAACCTCTATTTGTCTCGGGGGTGTCGACAATCCGGCCGGTGAAGTAAAGTAATTTTGACGAGCCCATCAATACTACCTGAGTGACTTTTTGGCCGATGCGCATTTTTACCTGCGGGACAGCGCCTTCGCGGCGTTCCATGATGCTGCGCAGCTTATATGGAGCGGAAGGGCCATCAGGACCATCCATCTTTGTGGTTCCCATGCAGTGAATCAAGGTTGCGCAATTAGTGGAAAAATCGAAGCCGGGATTATTAACGAATCCAGGCCTTCCTGACAATCCCTGAAACAGTATGTGGGTCATCGCACATGGCAGGTCAGATTGGCAAATGCCGCCCAGGCCCATATCATTTAGCCTTGTGAATCCTATGCAGGGGAAGGCGTAGGACCTGCAAAGCGGGGCGTACATACTGCCGTAACAATCCACCGCCATGACGGTGGCATCTTCTTCATCGAGCAAGTTTTCAAAGGCCAGTGCAAGTTTACACGACCTGAATATATCTTCACTTGTCGGTTCGACGAATTGAACGGCCCCTTTGATCCATGCATCAGCTTCGGCTTTTGCCTTGATATCGCTGATGGAATTGCACGTATTGAGCACGCGCTTCAGCGTGAGCGGCTTTATTTCTGTGCCGAATTTGTTTTTTACCAGGTCAGCGTACTGGTTAAAGGGCTGTGTGGTGAGGTTGAGAATCTTAGCTTCTCTTAGATGATGGATAGCTCGGAATGGTCTTATCGCAGCAGCCAATTGAGAGTAGTCGCTGGTAAGGAGACATTCGAGATGGTGGTTTTTCTCCTGCCTGTAAACGGCGGTGAGATTATGCCATTCGTGCCCGGAATATGGCGAAGAGAAAACCATAGTAGGACGGCCCAGGCTGATGATTTCGTTTATGATTGGCATTGTCCAAAGAGTCAGGTGAATTGCAAGGATGCCGTCAGCTTCTTTTAACTTGTCCCTGGATTTGTTGAGCTGCTCAACGGAGCTTACTAATTCATCGACAACAAAATCCACATCGGCCAACTCGTTTTTGAGTTTTGCGAATTCTGATTCGTAAAATCGCACCTCCTTTTTCAGGTCCAAATCGGGATTAGGATAGTGGCTTTGTGGGATGCCAAGGTATATCTTTGCCACCTTTACTTTTGACCTTCTGCATCCGGGGCTAATAAGCCTGCTTGTTTGGGGCCAGGCACAAAATGCCGACATGCCCGGGGCGGCGAGGTAAGCAGCACCACCTGCGGCTGCGAATTTGAGAAGGTCTCTTCTGTTAATTTCTTTTTGCATACCTGTCTCCTTTCTTGCGTTTGTTCTTTAGTAAGATGACGAAAAATGCCTTGAGTGATTACATTACTCGCTACATTAGCGAAATTCCCGTTGCTGGTGCTGTTTCCAATAAATAAGTTCAAATTTTTGATTCGCCTTCGGCGAAGCACATTCGACAGATTCCTCCGCTTCGGCACGACAAAGTCGTGCCTTCGGTCGGAATGACAGCAGGTACAGAACGTTACACTCACTTTTTAGAAACGACAATAGTATCGAGAATCCAGCATCGAGCGACGGGCGACGAGCATCGAGCGACGATACACGCTACCCCCCGATGTTTCGACATCTTGAAACAAAACCGGGGGGTGACTACGTCACAGATTATATTCTTTGATTTTTCGATAGAGAGTTCTTTCGCCGATGCCTAAGATTTTTGCTGCCTTTTCGCGGTTGCCTTTTGTTTTGGCTAATGTATCTGTAATGGCCTGCTTTTCCAGTTCGTTTAGTGGCAAACCCGCCAAACCGGCTGCCCCCCTGCTTTCTTGTGAAAGCAAGAAGGGGGGCAATTGCCGTCTCTGTGCTATTTCAGGAGGAATGTCGGCTACATCGAGTTTGTTACGGTCGCACATTACAACCATTGTCCTGATGCAGTTTCGAAGCTGACGAATGTTGCCGGGCCAATCAAAGTTTGAAAGGATTGTCTGTGCAGCATCGGTTATACCTGTAACTTTGGAGCCGACCTCCGTGACGGCTTCTTTGATAAAATAGTCAACAAGCTCCGGTATATCTTCTGCTCTGTCGCGCAGGGCCGGCAGGGAAATGCTTACGCCTTTGATTCTAAAGTATAAATCCTGTCTGAATCTCTTCTCTTCTATGAGCTTAGTTAAGCTCTGGTTGGTTGCGCTGATGATGCGGACGTCCACCACAGTCTGTTTGTTCGAGCCGACCGGTATAACGATGCCATCCTCGATGACGCGCAGCAGCTTGGCCTGGGAATTCATCGCCATATCACCGATTTCATCCAAAAACAGTGTCCCTTTATCCGCTATCTCAAACAAGCCCTTTCTGTCATTGGCTGCACCGGTAAAGGCGCCTTTGACATGGCCGAATAGTTCGCTCTCTAATAAAGTTTCGGTTAGGCCGGCACAATTTACCGGCTTAAATGGCTTGTCCCAGCGCAGTGAATTGTAGTGAATCGCTCTTGCCAGCAGCTCTTTGCCTGTTCCGGATTGGCCTTCAATCAGGACAGATATATTGGTTGGAGCCACACGTCGCAGGACCTCGAATATACCTTCCATCGTGGGGTTGTTACTCTGTACACCCTCAAACTCGAACTGTCCTTTGTCCGTTTTTTGTGTTCGGCGTTGAGTTGAAGCCGAGACTTTTTGGCCGGCCTGGGCCACAAGTGTGCGAAGCTGGCCAATGTCAATCGGTTTGGCAAGATAATCGTATGCCCCCCGTTTTATGGCTTCCTTACAGGTCTCGATGGTTGCGTAGGCGGTTATTAAAATAACTTCCGTTTTGTCGTTTTGCTTCCTGACTTCTTCGAGTATGGCCAGTCCGTCGATGTTACCGCCCAATTTCAAATCGGTAACAACGACATCGACCTGCCGGCTGCGCACAATCTCCAGCGCATCTTTGCCGGTGTAAACAGCGATTGCCTTTGTACACAATTTTTCAAGCGCTTCGGCAATTCCATCCGCATGGTCCCGCTCATCGTCAACAACCAGGATTATATTTGCCTTTTGCTTCAAATTGATACCTCATTAGGCCTGGATAGGTAGTCTTATAGTGAATGATGTCCCTTTGCCCGGCTCACTGTCAACTTTTATTGTGCCACTATGTGCCTCGACAATCTTTTTTGCTGTCGGCAAACCCAGGCCGCTTCCCCGCGGCCGAGATGAGTAATAAGCATCGAAGATGTGCGGCAATCTGTCCGGAGCAATGCCGCTGCCGGTATCGTTGATTTGAATGATTGCATCATTTTGTTGCCGGTCTGTTCTTATCATCAATTCTCCGCCCTCGCTCATAGCCTGCTGGGCGTTAATAAACAGGTTCAATACCACCTGTTTTAACATATCCGTGTCAACCTTGCAAATGAGCGGCTTTTTATGCAAGCCCTGGCGAATAGTTATCGAGTGGCTGTGTGCTTGTGGCGAATAAAAATCGACCATATCACCGATAAGCTCATTGACGTCGGCAGTTGCCAACTGTAATTCGGTCCTGTCAACATAGCGCAGGAAACTGTCGAGTATCTGCTCAAGTCTGTCCGTTTCTTTTTGAATCACGGCTATTTTTCTCAGCGCCCTTGTAAGTCTCCGATCATTTTTTTCTGTGCCCGTTTTGCTGAATTCAGCAGAAGCTGAATCCTCCAGCTCTTCGCTGACAAGTTTCAAATTAATCTTGATCGTAGAAAGTGGATTTTTGATTTCATGGGCAAGCTCGCCGGTAAGCTTGCTCAATTCTTCAAGGAGATGCCCGTTTTTATTTCTCTGAGTTTTAGAAAACTTTTTATGCAGAAATAACGCAACGACCGGCACAACAGCCAATAAAGCAACAACAAAACCACATATAAACTGCTGCACTTATTTTCCCTCTGCCTTTTAATGCCACAGCGAATCGGTCAGTTTGAGAATGTCATTTTTTTCTCTGGTCTTGCGTTTTTTCTACTTCTTCTTTTTTTTCCGCTCTTTCCTTCTTGCTCATTTCAGCAAGGGCAGCTTTGCGGGAAAGTTTTAATCTGCCCTGGTCGTCGATAGATATTAATTTTACCGGTATCAAATCACCCATTTTGCAGACTTCATCGACGTTCTTGATGTAACCATCGCTTAGCTCGCTGATATGGCACAGGCCTTCGACGCCGGGTATGATTTCGACAAATGCTCCAAAATCCTTTACAGAAACCACTTTTGACTGGTTGTAAATCCGTCCGACTTTAGGCGGCTGGGTAATCATCTCGATAATCTCTCTGGCCTTGAGGTGCCCGTCGCCGCCAAGACAGCTTATGTAAATAGTTCCGTCCTCTTCGACTTCAATGGTTGTGTCGGTTTGTTCCTGAATACCCTTGATTACTTTGCCGCCCGGTCCGATTACCTTGCCAATAAACTCAGGGTCGATTTCGATACTCACCAGCTTCGGTGCATACACACTTAATTCAGGTCTGGGTTCGCTAATGACCTGGGCCATAGTCTTCAGAATCTCCAGCCGGGCCGTTTTTGCCCGTTCCAATGCCTCGACCATAATATTATGTGCCAGACCCTCAGCTTTTATATCAAGCTGTATCGCCGTAATACCGTCAACAGTGCCGGCCACTTTGAAATCCATTTCGCCGAAGTGGTCCTCCTCACCGAGTATATCGGTCAGCAGTTCGTATCGGTTGTTTTCACCGCTAATCATACCGATTGATATGCCGGAGACGGGTTTTGTGATTGGAACGCCTGCGTCCATTAGAGCTAATGTTCCGCCGCAGACCGAAGCCATTGAGCTGGAGCCGTTCGATTCGGTAATGTCGGAGATTACCCTGATGGTATAAGCGAATTCATCGTCCGGTGGTCTTACCTGTACCAATGCTTTTTCTGCGAGGGCGCCGTGCCCGATTTCTCTTCGGCCAGGGCCGCGAAACGGCCGTATCTCACCGACAGAAAACGGCGGAAAATTGTAATGCAGCGTAAAGTTTTGAGTGTACTCGTCCAATAAGCCGTCTATAATCTGTGCGTCCCGGATAGTACCAAGCGTTACGCTCACTATGGATTGCGTTTCTCCACGTGTAAACAGTGCTGAACCGTGAGTCCTGGGTAAAATACCTACTTCGCACGCAATTTGACGTATATCATTATAGCCTCTGCCATCGGACCTTTTGCCGCTTAACAGAAGTTTCTTAATGACCTCGCCTTCTATCTTTCCAAGGATTCGTTTGACCATTGCCTTTTTGTATTTGGGAGCAGCCTCATTTTGCAACTGCGGATTGTCCTCATCAGGACAGTATTGGGTCATAACCTGCTCACGTAGTTCATCAATAGCGGTTTTACGCTCCTGCTTGGCTGGTGTTTGCTTGAGCTCGTATAGTTTATCTGATATCTGCGAACGGATTTCTGAAATGAGCTGCTCATTGGTTTCCACAAGGGGGATTTCCTTTTCGACGCCGACCTTCTCGCGGAGCTCTTCGATCATTTCGCAAACCTGAGTAACTGTTTTTTGTGCTGTTGCTATAGCATCAGCGATAACCTTTTCCGACAGTTGCTTGGCGCCGACTTCAATCATATTCATCGCTTCTTTGTGGCCGCCGAGGAGCAGGTTCAGGTCGCCCTCGGCAATCTGTTTATGCGTAGGATTGATTACGAATTCCCCGTTTACCCTGCCCAATCTGCAGGCCCCAGTGGGCCCTAAGAACGGAATCTTGCTTATCGTAAGTGCCGCACTGGCACCTATCATTGCCAGAACATCGGGGTCATTTTCCTTGTCCGCACTTAAAACATTCGCTGTGATCTGCACTTCCTGGAAGTAACCCTCTGGAAACAACGGGCGAATTGGCCTGTCAATTTGCCTTGCCGTCAGGGTTTCTTTAGTGCTCGGCCTTCCCTCGCGTTTAATAAAACCGCCCGGAAATTTGCCAGCGGCACTTTGCTTCTCGCGATATTCAACACTCAATGGGAAAAAATCAATATCCTCGAATCTGGGCGGCGCCGTTACCGCAGCAACGAGCACGATAGTATCGCCGTATTGGACTACGACCGCCCCGTCTGCCTGTTTGGCAACTTTGCCGGTTTCGATGGATAAGGCTCTGCCTCCTATTTGTCTTTCTACTCTACATACATCAAACATATACTACCTCATTTTTGTTGTGCGCCGTGCGTGATGCGTATAGCGTAAATTAAATATAGACGCAATACGATATACGCAATACGCACGACGATTAATTATTTTCGTAAGCTAAGCCGGGATATAATCTTCTGATAGCGTTTGATATCTTTGTTGCTCACGTATTTGAGTAACGCGGACCTGGTCCCGACCATTTTCAACAAACCACGTCTGGATGCGTGGTCTTTGCGATGGGTCTTGAGATGCTCGGTAAGCTCGTTGATCTTGTTTGTCAACAGTGCAATCTGCACTTCGGGTGAGCCTGTATCCCCTTCGTGAGTCTCAAAATCACCAATAATTTTTT
>Ga0209979_1002181_pt1 | contig 19286 bp, 17 predicted proteins | sample AnhtaG_FD_183114 | JGI IMG/M metagenome (GOLD analysis project Ga0209979, IMG submission 183114) | Deep subsurface microbial communities from Anholt, Denmark to uncover new lineages of life (NeLLi) - Anholt_01485 metaG (SPAdes) (version 2) | ecosystem: Environmental > Aquatic > Marine > Oceanic...
ACTGGAGAGCCAGACACCAGTTCCGGTGGAATAAAGACTCCACCGAGATGAATGTTAAGCAAATCCTTGAATTTGTCCTTTCCCGGGTCGGCCTAAAGCTTGAGGTTAAATCCCAGTCATCAGTCATAACCAGTTTCTACCCCGATTTTGCCATCAATCCCAATAACCAGGGGGAGACAGTTATCAGCAAGCTATTATCCTTTGTCCCTGATGTCCTGTTTATTGAGGGCAACCAAGTCTATCTCATAAATCCACTGGATACGGATAATTCGGTCTATTCCTACGGCTCAGCTCACCCGATATTTGAGGGCAGGTATAGAAAGGGAGCCCAAGCTGTCAGCCGAGTTCAGGTTGAGGGATATGACCCGGTAAGTGAGGAACCGATAGTGGTTGACTCCTTTGCCTGGGATGAAATAGATAGGCTCTATGACCGGCTAAGGCAGCTTGAGGACAAAAATATAGATACTGTAGCCAAAGCCCAGGCTCAGGGGGAAGCCTATTTAAGAGAAGCTGAAATAGAGTCGTTCAACGGTAGGCTCCGCATCCCGGTTAATTGCGGGCAGCAACTATATGATGTGGTTGATATCACCGATAGCCGGGCTGGGCTCAATGGTGAGAAGAGGAGGGTGCTGGGGATAACCCTAGTTTATGAACCTCGCCGAGGAGAATATGAACACCGATTATCGCTGGGGGCAGTATAAACTACAAAGGAGGAACTTTAGATGAGGGTGAAGAAGGGAGTGCTGAAAAGTTTCAACTCAAGTACCTATACAGCTACTGTTCAGCTTGCCGGTAGCTACAAGGTCTACCTGGAAGACGTTACTGTCGCCCGAAACCTGCCGGCGACTGAGATGACAGCCGGCAGGAAGGTAGCCGTTATCCTCTTTGATGAGCACAACCCTAAAGAAGCAGTAGTGGTAGCGGTTTATACCTAAAAGTAGGTAGTGGGTCAATTTGAAAATGGTATACTAATAGATAGTTTATGGATTTGACAAGGCTACTTGACAAATATGATATACTGCTTATAGAGCTATTTTGATGAAAATGAATCACTATAGAGCAAAACTTCTAAATGTTATCTTATATTTCTGTGCAAACACCAAACGATGTAACACTACAAAACTCTTAAAACTCCTATCTTTTCTTGATTTTACACACTTTAAACAGACTGGCTATCCATCACTAGGTTTTTTTTACTACGCTTGGAAACATGGACCCGTGCCTAAGGATTTCTATGAAGAAATCAAGGGCGGAAATGTTCCTTCTGATTTCATTGATAAGTTTGTTGCTATTCCTCAGGATTGGGGAGCAGAATACCCTGAAATAAAAGAATTCGTTTACAAAGTCAAAGCCAAAGCTCAAGCAGATACATCTATCTTCACTCCCCGTGAAATGAAAATAATAAAATTGTTATGTGATATCTATCGTGATGCAACTGCTAGCCAAATGTCAGAGGTTGCACATCTTCACAATTCACCTTGGGATACTACAGTAAAAACTAAGGGCTTCTACAAACCTATCGATTACTTGCTTTGTATAGACGATGAATCGCCTCTAAGCAAAGAGGAAGCCGAAGTAAAACTCAGAGAACATTTTGAAATGTTAGAAAACTTTGGCTTAATGCCTACAGAGAAAGAGTACTAATTAGTGCCCAGAGCAGGACAGATTTTATATCACAAAAATTTCATATTCATTGATGGAAATACTGGAACTAAACTTGTTGTTGTTCTAAATACAGGCGATAACAGTGAAAGAAGTTTAGTTCTTAAAACAACATCTCAATCAGCACGATATTCTTACACAACCCCTGGTTGTAACTCATGTAAAAATGTATTTTGCATTTTTAAAGAATGTGAGCAGGGTTTTCCCCAAGATACCTATGTCCAAATGGACAATATTTATCCTATTAATGTGGAACAATTACTAAATAATAAACAGGTATCTTTTGTTGGCCATTTATCGGATGTTTGTTTTGCAAATCTTAAAAGATGCCTTCGTAACTTCCGAAATGATATCCCCCAACAATATTGGGTTACTATTTATTCATCCAAGTAGTCATCTAGTAACCTAAGAATTTCTTCTATCGCCCAAATATGGTTACTTATCCCTGCTGCCACCAAAAGCTAAGCTTTCTCCTTTCTGTTAGGAATAACTTTATTCCTTGACGCCTAAAGCCACAGGTTATACAATAGAATTGCTAAAAAGTTATGGGTCTTTTAATATATACCCCTGGGTTCCGATATATCGGAGTTCAGGGGTCTTGACTGTAGAATGAACAAAAAATACGACGTCATCATTGTTGGCGGTGGGCCAGCGGGTATCTTTGCTGCTTTAGAGCTGTGCCAGGCAGGTAACCTTAACATCCTGCTGGTAGAGAAGGGGAGAGACATTGATGGCCGACAATGTCCAGTTTGGGACCGGGCTAGCCCCTGTATCCTTTGCTCCCCATGTCACCTGGTTAGTGGTTTAGGTGGGGCTGGCACTTTTAGTGATGGCAAGCTGACCCTATCAGCAAAAACTGGAGGTCGACTAAAGGATTACCTTGGGGAGAGTGATTCCGAGGCTCTTATTAAATATGTTGATGATATATACCTTAAGTTTGGCGTTTCAGATAAGCTATATGGGATTGGGGATGAGGTTGATGAGTTGCAGCGTCGGGCTTGCCTAGCGCAGTTACGGCTGATACCAATGCCGGTTCGTCACCTGGGCACTGAGCGTTGCCGTTTGGTGCTCAAGGCGATACGGGATTACCTCGCCCCACGCATAGAATTTGGGCTTGGGGTAATGGCTTCCTCGGTCCTGGTTGATAATGGGGAGGTTAGGGGGATTAAGACCGAGGCCGGGGACAAGCTTGACTGCCGCTATCTGATTCTAGCTCCAGGTAGGGAAGGGGCAGATTGGTTATCCTCTGAAGCTAAACGACTCAACCTAACCATGCACAGTAACCCGATTGATATTGGGGTTAGAGTAGAGGTGCCACTGACAGTGATGGTAGAGTTGACCAATGTGCTCTATGAAGCCAAGCTAGAGTTTCTGTCAAAGAGTTTTGATGACCGGGTTAGAACCTTCTGTATGTGTCCTGGTGGTGAGGTTATTATGGAATCTACCGGGGGTGGTGACCCGGTAATCACGGTTAACGGGCATAGCTATGCCGACCGTAAGAGTGGCAATACTAATTTTGCTCTGCTAGTGAGCACCACCTTTACTGAGCCGTTTCGGGAACCTATTGCCTATGGTAAGTATCTAGCTAGACTGGCTAATATTCTTAGCGGCGGGGTACTGGTGCAGCGCTTGGGCGACCTGATGGAAGGTCATCGTTCCACCCCGGCCCGCATTGAACAGGGCTTGGTTCAGCCCACGTTAAAAAGTGCTACCCCTGGCGACCTTAGCTTTGCCCTTCCTTATCGTCACCTTACCAACATAATAGAGATGCTTCAGGCAATGGATAAGCTGGCTCCAGGTGTGGCCTCACGCCATACCCTGCTTTATGGGGTTGAGGTCAAGTTCTATTCCTGCCGGCTACAACTCAGTCCCAGCCTGGAGACTGAGGTGAGCAACCTGTTTGCCGCTGGTGATGGCGCCGGGGTTAGCCGTGGTTTAATCCAGGCATCAGCCTCGGGTGTGGTGGCGGCTCGGGAGATATTAAGGAGGACCGGACATTAGGGCTCGTTTTTTGGTATGGGCAAGATTTGGGAAGGCGTAATCTGGCTACCATTCCTTGACAGAATGGCTCAGGCTGACTAAAATAGGGTGACACCGGGAAAGTTAACTTTAGACTAAGAAGGAGATGATGCTATGTGGCCGAGGTAATGGTCGGTAACAACGAGAGCTTTGAGAGCTTGCTCAAACGGTTTAACCGGAAGGTGCAACAGGATGGTATCTTGGCGGAGAGACGCCGCCGAGAGTTCTATGAGAAGCCAAGTATTAAGCGTAAGCGGAAGGAAGCCGCTAAGAGACGCAAAAGCACTAGAGTTGCCAGAAGATATTAATCTTAGAAGTGTTGTAGTTAAAATGGAAGCAGGATTTGGCTCCAAAAACCAGGGGTCTAATGTATCTCTGATAAAGCAAAAGCTAACTGATGACCTTAAGCAGACGCTGAGAGATGAGAACAGGTTAAGGCGTTCTGTTATCCGGCTGGTGATGGCTGCCATTAAAAATGCCGAAATCGCTCGTCAGACTACCTTAGATGATACCGATATCCTAGGCGTTATTGCCAAAGAGGCTAGGCAGCGTCGCGAGAGTATTGAAGCCTTTAAGCAGGGAAACCGCCCGGACCTAGTAGCTCAAGAAGAGGCAGAGTTAGCTGTTCTAAACGAATATTTACCACAGCAGGTGAGTCGGGAGGAAATTATACAAGCCGCTCGCCAGATTATTGATGAAGTTGGGGCACAGGGTATTAGAGATAAGGGTAAGGTTATGTCCAAGCTTATTGCTCAGCTTAAAGGAAAGGCGGATGGACGAGAGATAAATACAGTTGTAACTGAGTTGCTTACTTCGTAGGGAGGTGCTTAAATAGTTACGGCTGACAACAAGAGAGTGAGGTTAATAAAATCCTAAAAGAGAAGGGGCTATGCCCCTTCAACTTGTTTTATTAATTTAGTCAGTGTAAGGCTATAATTTAATGCATAGAGTAGAGGTTCGTTTGAAACCCCACCTCCCCGATGCCCGAGGGCTTGGTCTGGCCAGGGACATCCACGACCTGGGGATAACCACCGTCTCTGATGTCCGTGTGGTGGATATATACTGGCTGGATGCCGATTTGCCATCGGATAAGCTGGAACTGATTTGTCACCGCCTGCTGGCTGACCCGGTGACCCAAGATTACCAGTTTTTTACCACCGCCACTGATATTAAAGGGAATTTGAAGGGGCTTCGCCCCTTCCCATCAAATCCCTCCCCCTCTCCTTATCAAGGAGAGGGGGATACAGGGGGTGAGGTTAATAAACAATCTCATACTGTTGAAGTTGCCTATAATGCCGGCGTCACTGACCCAGTTGAAGAGACTATCATGAAAGCGGTGCGGGATTTGGGGGTGGAAGGTGTCAGCAGGGTGAAAACGGCCAAACGATACCTTATTCAAGGGCAACTGGACACATACCAGCTAGAGACCATATGCAGCCGCCTTTTAGTGAACCCGATTATCCAGCATATAGTCAAGACGGAGCAATTCATCTTTCCCCAGAATCCCCAGTATAGATTCAACTTAAACCGGATGGATATTCTAAACGATGCCGGGCTTGCGCAAGTCAGGGAACAGTTTGATTTTACTGATGATGAGTTTCAGGCTATCATGGCCTACTTTCGGGAGGAGGGGCGAAACCCCACTGATGCCGAACTGGAGACACTGTTCCAGACCTGGTCTGAGCACTGCGTCCACAAAACGTTTAAGAGTAACATCAAGTTTGGCAGGAAAACTATAGATAATCTGCTTAAGAGCACCATCATGAGAGTAACCGAGGAGCTAAATAGGCCGTGGTGCCTTTCCGTTTTTGAGGATAATGCCGGGGTGATTGATTTTGATGGTCGCTGGGCACTGTGTTTTAAGGTTGAGACCCACAATCACCCTTCAGCAGTCGAGCCATACGGCGGGGCGGCCACCGGGATAGGCGGCGTGGTTCGCGACCCACTTGGCACCGGGTTAGGGGCAAAACCGATTCTAAACACCGATGTGTTCTGCTTTGCGCCCCCTGATTTTCCCGATGAGAAGCTACCAAGTGGGGTGTTACACCCGCGTCGCATTTTTAAGGGAGTTCGGGCTGGTGTGGCTGACTACGCTAACCGCCTGGGAATCCCTACCCTTAACGGTGCTATACTCTTTGATGAGCGGTATGTTGCCAATCCCCTTGTCTTCTGCGGGACATTGGGGCTACTGCCCAAAGACCTGGCCTGCCGGGGTCGGCAGCAAGCTGGAGACCTGGTAGTATTGGTCGGGGGTAGAACCGGGCGTGACGGCATACATGGGGTAACCTTTGCCTCAGAACAGCTTACCGAGGAGTCAAGTGCTGTTTCTTATAGCTCGGTTCAGATTGGCAATCCCATTGTGGAAAAGAAGCTTATTGATGTCCTGCTTCAGGCGAGAGACCGTCGGCTGTATCGTCGCATAACCGACTGTGGGGGTGGTGGGTTGTCATCGGCAGTAGGCGAAATGGCGGCTGAGACTGGCGTCCGGGTTTACCTGGATAAAGTCCCCTTAAAATACGCTGGGCTGTCTTATGCTGAGATATGGGTGTCCGAATCTCAGGAGCGGATGGTGCTGGCGGTGCCACCTGACCATATTGATGAACTACTTAGCCTTTTTGCTAGCGAGGATGTAGAAGCGGACGTTATTGGGGAGTTTACCAACGACCGAAGGCTCCAGCTTTTTTATCAGGGGAACCAGGTGTGTGACCTGAGTCTGGAATTCCTGCACCATGGTCGACCGCAGGTTCACCTGGAGGCGGTCTGGGAGCAACCTCGTCACCCGGAGCCTGATTTTACCCAGCCACCGAATTTAAGCGACGCTTTGCTGGCTATTCTTGGCTCCTTTAATGTATGCAGTAAAGAATGGGTGATACGCCAATATGACCATGAGGTGCAGGGAGGTAGCGTGCTCAAACCCTTAGTGGGACAGGATAATGACGGACCGGGCGACGCCGCTATTATTAGACCAATCCTAGATTCAGAAATGGGCGTAATCGTGACTAATGGTATAAATCCTGGATATGGCGAGATAGACCCCTACTGGATGGCCGCCTCGGCTATTGATGAAGCACTGAGACAGATTATAGCTGTTGGCGGTAATCTGAAGAGGGTAGCTTTACTGGATAATTTTAGTTGGGGTAATACTAACCGCCCCGATATGCTGGGAGCTTTAGTTCGGGCTGCCCAGGCATGCTACGATATGGCGATTGTCTACCAGACCCCCTTCATTTCCGGTAAGGATAGTCTCAACAACGAGTTTGAATATGAAGGCCGGACTATCTCTATCCCGCATACCCTGCTCATCTCAGCGGTCAGCATTATGGAAGATGTCAGTCGCGCCGTATCAATGGATTCTAAGAAAGCTGATGACCTGATTTACCTCGTAGGCACCACGCAGAATGAGCTGGGCGGGTCTGAGTATTTTAAAACTTATGGTTTTATCGGCAATAGTGCGCCTAAAGTAAAGCCACATCAAGCCAGAGAAATCATGGAAAGGTTAAGCGTGGCTACAGAGAGGGACTTAGTCAGAGCCTGTCATGACTGTAGTGACGGTGGTATCGGTGTTGCCGTGGCGGAGATGGCATTTGCCGGGGGGCTGGGAGCTAGAGTCCACCTGGAGTCTGTCCCCCTGGGCGAGCCTATAGAGAGGGATGACTTCATCCTCTTCTCGGAATCAAATAGTCGCTTCTTGGTTGAAGTAGCGCCCGAGAATCAGGCTGAGTTTGAGAAGCTCATGGCTGGCATCAGCCTGGCTAACATCGGTCAAGTTACTGACGGCGAAGTGCTGGAGATATATGGGGTGGATGGCAGGAGGGTTGTTACTGCCTCCATTGGCGAATTGAAAGAAGCCTGGCAGAAACCAATTCGGTGGTAAGAGATGAGTAAGGTAAGAACGCTGGTAATACGCGTCCCAGGGACAAATTGTGATGCTGAAACTGTGTTTGCTTTTGAGCAAGCTGGGGCCGTAGTCTCCCTGGTTCATGTTAATCAGCTAATCCGTGGTGAACAGCGACTCTCTGATTACCAGATAATGGCTATCCCCGGTGGCTTTACCTATGGCGATGACATTGCTGCCGGCAAGGTGCTGGCTAATGAGCTGAGACTGAAGTTAGGTGAAGATATACTGAGGTTTGTTGAAGCTGGAGGACTCATCCTGGGAATTTGCAATGGCTTTCAGGTGCTGGTGAAAGCTGGCATCCTACCAGAGCCAGCCAACAGTAATTCACCATTGCTAACCCTGGCAACTAATGATTCGGGTAAATTTGAGTGCCGTTGGGTTCACCTGAAGGTGAACAAGAAGAGTCCCTGCGTATTTACCACGGGAATAGATAGTATGTATCTTCCCGTTGCCCACGGTGAAGGAAAGGTGGTAGCCGACCCTGAAATCTTGCCGAAACTAAATGCCGTCGTATATTACACTGATGAGAAAGGGGATAGCCAAGCTGGCTACCCGCATAACCCCAACGGCTCGGTAGGCAATATTGCCGGCATCTGTGATAGTTCCGGGCGCATCTTTGCCTTAATGCCCCACCCCGAGCGTCATATCCAGGGCACCCAGCACCCCCAATGGACAAGAGTCGGCGCCAAAAGGTACGGGGACGGCCTTCAAATCTTCCTCAATGCGGTCAACTGGGCTAGGAGTCTGTAAAGAAATACCACTCTCCTCCCTTAACCTCATCTATGTTCTGGGGGTATTGACAACCTTTCAAAAAGGTCTATAATAAAGCTCCAACATGTGAAATAACCTTAAAATGACATAATTGTAGTGCAGGTTTAGGAGGTTGAGGGGTTGAAGAGATGAGAGAAGGGCACTGGAATCGCTAACAAATTTGGCAGTAGCTGGTGCCCTTTTTGATTTCAAGCAGAAGTTCTGAGAAGGGAAAAAATCAATTAAGAAAGGAGTCAAAATGGACGAGAAAATAGTTGTCCCGTTGGATGGTTCTAAAGTAGGTGAGGCTGCCTTGCCATATGTTGAGGATCTAGTATCCAAGCTGTCACCAGAAGTAAAGGCAGAAGTTATCCTGTTGCAGGTAATAGCACGGGAGATTATGCCTGCCGTTGGCGGCACGGCAGAAGCTACGACTACCTACGTTCAGAAACAGCTAGAGGAAGCCGAGAAGAGAGGTATGGACTACCTCAATGAGATTGGTGAAGCCCTGAGAAGTAAGGGTGCCATGGTTACGGCTAAAGTAGCGATTGGCGATGCTTCCGAAGAGGTTGTTAAGCTGGCTGAGGAAATCGATGCTAACTTAATTGCTATGTCAACGCATGGACGGTCAGGGCTCAGTCGGTGGGCGTTTGGCAGTGTTACTGATAAGGTACTGCGGCGGGAAGGCCGCATTCCGATAATTATGGTGAGAGCGCCGAAAAAGACCTGAGAAACCATACCTACTAACAAGTGCCGATGGTTTATCGAATGCTCGCTCCCCAGTCAGGATGCTAGGCGAGAAGCCTGTCGTATAATGTACGTGGCTCTATGCTTTACCCTGGCACAGCTTTTCTTAGCTCCAGTTTAAGGTGCTCAAGTCTGGTGCCCGAATCCACCACCACCCAGGGCAACTTTTGATTAACATCCCACCTCTGGTGAGCATAAAAATCAATGTCTAGATGACTTTTTTCTACGGCTTTACGCCAGCCAGATAGTGATACCTCCTCAATATTAGCCAGGACCTCAGCTAGTTTAGTGTCGCCCCGGGCGAGAACTGCCTGAACCTGGCTCCAGGCTACACTTTCACCTTTAAGGGTAATTCCCTTTGGCACTAGACTTTTTTTGAGTAGAGACAGGCGGTGATTTAAGATAGCGGGCTGCGCCATAGGTAGCCACTGGAAGGGTGTGCCCGCCTTGGGCACAAAGGGAGAAATGGTGAGGACAATACGGCAGCCGGTTTTCTGCCTATCCAGAATATCCTTGCACTTGAGGGTCAGGTTTGTGATTTCGTCTACATCCTCATCCGTCTCCGAGGGCAGACCAATCATGAAGTAGAGCTTGAGCTGCTTTATCCCTTGCTCGGCAACCTTGCCCACTGACTCCAGGATATCTTCCTCAGAGATGCCTTTCTTTATCACTTGGCGCAGGCGCTGGGAGCCAGCCTCAGGGGCAAGGGCAATGGTTCGTGCCCCGCCTTTAGCCATTTCCCCCAAAACTATTTGGGAAAGGGGCTTCATGCGTAGTGAGCTGATGGAAAGTTCAGCCCCCATCTGACGCAGTTTAACTACTAACTCCTCTATCTGGGGATGGTCGGAAACCGCTGCGCCAACTAAGCCTATCCGCTTTCTGTATCTAAGTCCTAGCTTGGCCTGGTCTATCAGTTTATCCAGGGAGCGATAGCGCATAGGACTGAAGGCGTTGCTAACCAGGCAAAAGCGGCAGCCCCAGTTGCAGCCACGCTCAACCTCAATAAGGTATAAATCACCTAGCTCAGTATCGGGGGTGAGTACAACCGAGGTGACCGGGAAGTCATTCAGATTCTGCACCCACTGACGCACCACCGGGGTTCCCAAGTGTAAAGGGACATAAACACCAAGCAGTGCCGCTAGCAGTTTAAGCAGGTCACTTCGCTGGCCAGTAATACCCTGGGCTAGTATCGGCAGCATAGCTGGCAGTATTGCCTCTGCCTCGCCAATACACAGGCAATCAAAGAATGGGGATAAGGGCATCGGGTTAGCTATGATACAGGGTCCACCGGCAATAACCAGTGGGTGCCTCTCATCCCGGTCGGCAGCATATAGGGGTATGCCGCTAGCCTTAAGAATTGATACTACATTGAAGTAGTCAAGCTCGTAGGAGATAGAAAAGGCAACGACAGCAAAATCGCTAAGTGGTCGCTGAGATTCTACCGACAGTATGGGATGAGTTTCTCTTTCCCAAAAGGCTCGCTCACCAACAATCTCATTGTGGCTATTGAGCAGGCTATAGATGGCATGAAGCCCCAGGTTGGACATACCCAGGTAATAGGAATTTGGGTAGACAAGGGCAATGGGTAGCTTACCCCCCCAATCCTTGATGATAGTGCCTTGCTCCCGGGAGATTCGCCGTCTGGCTTTTTTGACCTCATCCCAACTCATAGAATATTCTATCTACCCCACGCTTTGAGGCTTCCATTAGCAGTGAAAGTGTCTTTTGTTGGTTATAATCCTTTTTCAACAATGTAAGCTGCCAGGTCAGCTAAGCGGCAACCATAACCCCACTCATTATCATACCAGGCAAGCACTTTGACCATATTACCACCAATAACCATGGTGCTGAGTGCGTCAACGATAGAGCTAGCTGGATTCCCCTTGAAATCTAGGCTAACCAACGGCTCCTGACAATACTCCAGGATGCCGGTTAATGGTCCCTCAGCCGCCGCTTGAAAGGCCTGGTTAACTTGTTCCACCGTAACCTCTTGGTTTAGGTCGGCAACAAAGTCAACCACGGAAACGATAGCCACCGGCACCCTGAGGGCTAGGCCATGAATCTTACCTTTAAGTTCCGGTATAATCTCACCCACCATCCTAGCAGCACCAGTAGTAGTGGGGATAATATTCTCGGCGGCAGCTCGCGCCCGGCGTAGGTCACGGTGGAACATATCCTGGAGTCTCTGGTCGTTAGTATAGGCGTGAATGGTAGTCATCAACCCTTTACTTACTCCGAAGCTCTGGTGTAATACCTTGACCACCGGGGCAATGCAGTTAGTAGTGCAGGAGGCATTAGATATAATGTTATGCTTAATTGGGTCATACTGGTCTTCATTGACACCAAGGACAATAGTTACATCTTCGTTCTTTGCCGGGGCGGAAATGAGCACCTTCTTGGCGCCACCCTCCTGATGAGCCACCGCTTTAGTGGCATCGGTAAATAGCCCGGTTGACTCTATCACTATGTCTACTCCATAATCTCGCCACGGGATTTTAGCCGGGTCGCGTTCCGATAATACCTTTACCTCTTTACCGTCAACGACGATAGCATCTTCAGTGGCTTCCACCGTGCCCGGGTAACGACCATAGGTGCTGTCCCATTTTAGTAGATGAGCGTTAGTCTTGGTATCAGTGAGGTCGTTAATGGCCGCTACCTCTAATTTACCACCCTGGTACTGGTTAATTGCTCTCAGGGTTAACCTCCCGATTCGCCCAAAGCCGTTAATTCCAATTCTAGTTGCCATTTTGTTCCTCCTATTTTTGGACTAGAGCTTGCTGATTATATTTTAGACTTCGCCGACTATATTGTAACATATCAAGGAAAGCCTCAATTCGTGTCTTTATATGCTGCGTTAGGTAGAAGTCATCGTTGCCCTCCAGGGTTAGAATGGGTAATTTCACGGTGTCTCGGAAGATAATGTCACCAATGCCCCGATGGCAGAAAGCCTGAACATAGTGGATAACCCCGTCAACCTGGCGTCGCTTGAGCTCATCGGTGATATCCTTTAGCCGCCCATATATAGAGTAAGGATAGGTATAGTTAGAGTATTGCTCCGCCAGGGTGTTCCCCGGCTTGGGCATAGCGAACTGGCGCTGAATCTCATTGAATACCACCCTGGCCTGGTGGTTCTCCAGGTAGTGATAAAAGTCCCGTCCATAGACAGAAGGCACACCGATATAGGCTAGTCTGAGCCAGTCTTGAGGATAAGGTTGACGCTGGTAGCAATCAGCCAGCAACTTTTGTAGCTGGCAGTAGTATTTATGGTAGTCCTGATTAAAATCAGAACTAGACACCAGCCACAGATGGTTCTCCCAGCCACTAACTAGACCCTCTTTCCAGGTAAGCTGGTCAAGTTTGAAAGCTAAGTTGCGACTTGGCTTTAGTTCGTCTCTAACTGCATTGGCAGCGTCCAGGGTAGTACCTAAAGTCTCCGCCAGTGTCTGTAGGGCATGCTTCATTCGGTAGGTATCTGGCTGGTCAGGGTAGGCAAATGAGATGATTTTAAGCCCTTTGAGCTTTAAAACCTCCATTAGCATAATAGTATTGGAGCAGTCGCCGGTGGTAACACCGAGAATAGTATCAATGCCATAGTCCATACATACCCCGTAGATACCCTTAATCCAACTGCAGCAATTTAGCGGGAAGCCTGCCCTCTCGGCAATATTTACCAGCCGCTCTGGGCTGGGGTCAGTAATAAACACATTATTCAGGTCAACCGGCCGGTAGCCAGCAGCCAGCAATATCTCTATAGGAACGGTAGTAGTAATACCAATCTTTTTCATCTTTTCAAATTGTAGAATGCCTGCATCCCAGCAAAAGTAGCCTTTTCCCCCAACTCCTCTTCTATTCTAAGGAGACGGTTATATTTAGCCGTGCGCTCTGAGCGGCACGGAGCACCGGCCTTGATTTGTCCCGTATTCAGGCCTACCGCCAGGTCAGCGATAGTAGTATCTTCAGTCTCGCCAGAGCGGTGACTTACTACTGCTGTCCAGCCGGCTTGTTGCGCCATCTGAATAGCGGCCATTGTCTCGGTAAGCGTGCCAATTTGATTGGGTTTAATCAGGATGGAATTGGACGCTTTTAGATTAATACCCTTACTCAAGCGGTCTACACTGGTAACGTAGAGGTCATCACCAACCAGCTGAACCTTGCTGCCCAGCTTTTCTGTCAGGAGCCGCCAGCCATCCCAGTCATCTTCGGCCATGCCATCCTCAATGCTAATGATAGGGTAGCTTGATGCCCACCTGGCATAATAATCAACCATTTCCTGGCTGCTGAATGAAGCCCCTTCCCTATTTAAGACATACTGACCATACTTATAGAATTCGCTAGCTGCCGGGTCTAGGGCAATAAAGCAGTCCCTACCAGGCTTGTAGCCGGCTTTTTCAATGGCCGCTAACACAGCTTCTATTGCCTGCTTGTTTGAGAATGAGGAGGGAGCAAAGCCGCCTTCATCGCCGACATTGGTATCCAAACCTTTATCTCTAAGTATCTCTTTCAGGCAGTGGTAGACCTCGGTGCCCATTTGCAGGGCGTGACGGAAACTACTAGCCCCAACCGGCACCACCATAAACTCCTGGAAATCTGTGGAGTTGGCGGCGTGCTTGCCGCCATTAAGGATATTCATCATTGGCACCGGCAGGGTATAGGTGTCTGCCTCATTCAGGTAGCGGTACAGGGGCATACTGTGCAGGTTAGCCGCAGCGTGGGCCACCGCTAGTGATACTCCCAGAATGGCATTAGCCCCTAGGTGCGACTTGTTGGCGGTGCCATCAAGCTCGATGAGCGTATGGTCAATGGCTGCCTGGTCGGTGGCTGGCATACCGATTATCGCCGTAGCGATACGTTCATTAGCATTGGTTACTGCCTTAAGCACACCCCGTCCATTAAATCTGGAATTATCCCCATCCCGCAGTTCCACTGCCTCATACTTACCAGTACTGGCTCCAGAAGGCACTGCCGCCCGACCTATGGTGCCGTCAAGTAGCTCCACCTCAACCTCTAACGTCGGGTTGCCCCTGGAGTCGAGGATTTCTCTGGCTTTGATATGCTCAATAGTTGACATTTTTCTCCATCACATTTGCTGGCTATCGGTTTTTAGCCAAGCTAAGGGCTTTGTTTACTGCCTCAATGGGATTTTGAGCTGGGATAATTGACTCATCTAGCTGACCATTTCTGGATAGCGACCAGGTATTCAGGCCGATAACCGGGATGTCACTTTGCAGCGCGTGAGCAATCTCGGAGAGGGTGCCATAGTTGCCACCGATAGCGATAACTGCCTGGGCTGATTTGACCACGGCAACATTGCGAGCATAGCCAATGCCGGTGACTATAGGAATCTGGACGTAGGGGTTAGCTGCTTGAGGATTTTCGCCGGGAAGGATGCCGATGGTTAACCCACCTTCTGAGCTAGCTCCTTTGCATGCTGCCTCCATAACCCCACCCAAACCACCACAGACTAAAGTAGCTCCTCGTCTGGCTAACTCACGGCCTACCTTCTCGGCCAGCTTGGCTTCCCGTGAAGAGCATTGGTTTCCACCAATAACAGCGATGAACCTCTTATTTGCTATAGCCATACATTAGATGTAAGAATTATATCACCTGAACCTAAACTCTAGCAAAGAACTAGTCATGAGAGTATTCATCCACCCGATAAAGCTCTTACCCCCTGTGCAGGGCGCGGCCATTTAGTACACCAGTGTGTTTACCTTCATCAACCACCAGGGCACCATTGACCAGCACATAGTCAATCCCGACTGGATACTTCTTCGGCTCATCAAAGGTGGCTTCATCAATGACAGTCTGCGGATTGAACACTACCAGATCGGCTATTAGACCCTCTTTCAGCAATCCACGGTCCTTTAGGCCAAGACGCTGCGCCGGTGCTGAAGTCATATGGCGAATCATTTCCTCCAACCTAAGGATGCCGAGTTCACGGCAATAAACACCAAGGTATCGAGGGAAGGTACCCCACCCCCTGGGATTGGGCCTATCACCAACAAGGATACCATCGCTGCATACCGTGTGGCACGGATGTTTCATGATTGCCTGCATATCCTCTTCATTGCCCACGAAAAGTATGTAACCGGCGTCCAGTTCCTCCTCCAGCAGCAAGTCACAGACAAATTCGGCAGTATCTTTACCAGCCATATTTGCTCCCTCAAGCAGGCTTTTCCCCAAGTAGATCTTATTCTTCTCCGTAGCTACACGGGACAAGACCAGCCTATCCCAGGCCAGTGATGTGGTACGGATATCGGCACAGGCTCTCTTCCTTTCTTTCGGGTCTCCCAGTCTCTCTAGAATGGCGTCAGGCCCGCCTTCATGAACCCAGCGAGGAAGGAGAAGAATCATTGTCGTGCTTCCCGCAATGTAAGGATAGGAATCAAAGGTAACATCAAGGCCTCTCTCCCGTGCTTCGTCCACTATGGCCAGCATCTCTTTTGACTTACCCCGGTTTACTGGTTGGTTAGCCGCATAGTGAGAGAAATGTACCTTAACATTGGTCTTCTCAGCCACCCAGATAACCTCTTTAATTGCCGGAATCAAACCGAGGTCCGTAGTTCGCACGTGCCATACTGATATGCCATCACATTCAGCAACAACTTTACAGATGCTAACCAGTTCCTCCGTATTGGAGTAACGACATGGAAAATAATCAAGACCGGTAGAAAAGCCGACAGCCCCCTCACATATTCCTTGAGCCATCAATTCTTGCATCTTTGTGAGTTCTTCGGCTGTGGCCACACGGTCAACAAAGCCCATCGCCTCCAGACGAAGAGCATTGTGCGGCACGAGATAAGCCACGTTAATCGCCACCCGGCGGTCAAAGCGGGCAAGATATTCACTCACCGAACTCCAGTCCCAGGAAATATCTGGATTGCCATTCAGGGCAGAAAGATACCATCGCATCATCTGTAGATTGGCTGGGGAGAGTGGGGCATATGACAGCCCATCCAATCCCACCACGTCAGTAGTTACTCCCTGCATAACCTTCGGCTCATGTTTCGGATTAGCCAGGAGCATGATGTCTGAGTGCGAGTGCATGTCAATGAAGCCTGGGCACACCACCCGGTCATCAGCCTCAATGATCCGGCGAGCCTCCGCTTGGTCAAGCTTGCCAATAGCGGCAATTCGCTCACCACGAATACCAACATCTCCGTAGTACCATGGGCTCCCGGAACCATCTATGATACGACCTCCTCGGATGATAAGAGCAAACATTTTCTGCCTCCTATTTACTTTTCACAAACAGCTCTACGGTAACGAATCTTAAAACCAATAATACAGAATCTCTAGTTATATTTATTCATGGCGGTGGCTAGACCTTCGGAGAGGAGGCAGAGGATAGCTTCACTCACCCGGGGCACTACCTGGGTAACAACCTGTTTTTCTTCAGCGGTGAAATCGCTGAGCACATAGGCAATAATGTCAAACTCGCTGATTCCACCAGCATCTTCTACCGGACGGCTAATGCCTACCCGAAGGCGATGAAAATCTTGGCTTCCCAATTCAGTGATGATGGAGCCAATTCCTTTGTGGCCACCAGAGCTACCACCCCGGCGTATACGGATTTTACCCAGTGGGAGGTCAAGGTCATCATAGATGACAAGAAGGTCGCTTAGGTTAATATTGAACCTTTTTACCAGCCGGCTAACTGACTGACCGCTAAGGTTCATATAGGTCTGGGGCTTGGCTAATACCACCTGGCTACCAGCCACCTCACCGGAGCCAATTCGGGCTTGCCCCTGTTTTTTGTCAAACCGTATACCCTGTGTTCGGGCAAAGTGGTTCAGGCACATAAAGCCTACATTATGGCGGTTGTTGGCATAAAGCCGCCCCGGATTACCCAAGCCAATAATTAATTTCACAAGGTTTATTTACTAACCCTCCCCCTTTATCCCCCTGCCGAACTGATAATCCGACCCATACGTTACCATTCCTTACCGAGTTGGAAACATTTCAGAAGTGAAATCCGCACGGAGTTCCCTTTATCTATTTCCGGTCTGGAGGATCTTCATGTTTCAACTAGAATAATACCGTACTATCTAATTAGGTGGCAAGTTATCCGCGCGTCGACTGCCAACAACAAGATCCAATAAGGAAAAGAGGAGGCTCATGCTATGGAACATGTTTGTTCACCGATTTTGGTCAAATGTTCAGACATTCAAGTGTTCAAATGCCTATACTAAGTACCTGTGTCCATGACCTGTGTCAGGAGGAGTAAATGAAAGAGATAAATCTCAACAAAAAGCTCAAAGTGATCAAGCTGTTTCTTGCCGGATACACATATGATGAAATTGCCTTGGAGCTTGGCATTGCGAAGGGGTCCGTGGCCAATATCATCGATGAATTCAAGTGCGGCAAGCTGCAGATTGCGCCGAACCAGTACGTCGACACGCTCCGGGAACTGGCGGTCGATCTGAGGAAACAGCATACAACCGTCAAGCAGCTTAAGATGTACGTGGCAATCCACCAGAAGCTGGTGGAAATGGGTGTGGGGATAGAAGAGGTGGACGATTGGCTCGACATCGTCCAGGACATCGCCACGGAGACCGCCTCAACTAAAGCGTTTGTGATGGCAGCACTGCACTTGGCCCAGATGGAGATTGAAACCTGCCAGGATCCCGGAAGCCTCGTCGCCGAATTTAAAAGTACATCCCTAGCCCTAAACAACCTCAAGGCTGAAGTCTTGCAGACCAAGGAGCTTAAAGAGAAGGCGACTGCCGAGCTCGACGCCATCAACCAGGCTAAGGCAGCAGCCCAGGAGCAGTACGATACTCAAACGGCTGAATTGAAAGCGAAGCTCGACCAATACATGGCCGAGTCCGAGCTCAACTGGAATTTGGTCACCACGATGAAGGCTATTCTGAACGAGGAACTCACTAAAAAAGGACTGGACGAGGAAGAAATCGGAAAAATCTCGAAGCGGATAGCTGAAATCGGGTCTCTATCTGCATCCATCAAAGGCCTGGCAGAGGAGAAGAAAACCCTTGAGGAACATATACTGGGGCTTAAAGAAGATGACAAGAACCTGGAAATATCCAACACAGGCCTCCAGAAGTATGTCGACCAGCTGGCTTCCCAGGCATATGCCATGATGGAGGGGGAAAAGGCGCTCGATGTGCAGATGAAGGAAATCAAGTGGCAACTAAAGGGGTTGAAAACGGTCAAGGCCAGCCATGCGCTGGACATCTATACCGCCTGGCTCACGTTGGCATTCCTTAACGACCCGGGCAAGATTGGCAATGCCGATTTCGATTGGCTGGTGGAGATTATGAACGGGATCAGGATGGCAAGGCTCGGCAAATGGCCAAAGCAGGCAGTGGATGCCGGAGGCAAAGTCATTTGTCAGTGCCAGGTACCGGTACCCTACACCCCCATTGAGGATTATGGCATAGCCATGGACAAGGCCCAAGTGAGGCTGGCAGAGTACCTTGTACCGCTAGTCAAAGACAAATTCGTGCCCAAGTTTGAATATGAGACCAGCAAGCTGATGCAGGAGATTACGGAGATGTACCAGCATCTGAACAGCGCAATGTCCGGGCATCCTGAGAAATCATACCAACCGACAGACCAGCCTGGACCTTCGGAGCAGAAGACGACCACGGAGGAAATGGACCCGAATGCGAAACCAGATGAAGCAGTAACCGCTGACGCAGCTATCCCGGAGCAGCCAGCAGTCCCGGAGGGCAGTCTCTACTACTCTCCAGAGGCCATTAAAGCGAGGTGGGAGGTAGACAACAAGTTTGGTGCCTCAATGCCCGCACGCACTGACTTTTCCATTCCATGGAAAGATGGGCAATAATCCCATAATACCTTGGGAAGAGTTTACCAGTGTATATCCGTTAGGGATTGCAAGGATTTCCGCAGCTATTCTCTGGGGGCATTACTTATAACTTACTTTTTGGAATTTTCACCCTCTCCCATTAACCAGGCTATGGTAACACCCAGAGCTTTGGCGATGTCCATGTACTCCATCAAGATAATGATCACCCGCCTGAAGAGGCGGGCCAGCTTAAACAATGGTGGTGGCGCCCACCGCTTGCGCCACTACTTTGCCACCAGATACCTTGAGGCCGGGGGCAACATCAACTACCTGGCTTCCAGCGTCAACCTCCTGGAGAATCCGAAATATCTGCACCTCCGAATACCTTCTTGTTTTCACGACTGTTTCCTCCTGTAGTTATTCTACAGGAATCTCGCATTT
>Ga0209979_1002182_pt1 | contig 19283 bp, 20 predicted proteins | sample AnhtaG_FD_183114 | JGI IMG/M metagenome (GOLD analysis project Ga0209979, IMG submission 183114) | Deep subsurface microbial communities from Anholt, Denmark to uncover new lineages of life (NeLLi) - Anholt_01485 metaG (SPAdes) (version 2) | ecosystem: Environmental > Aquatic > Marine > Oceanic...
GTTCGATAATGCCATTCTTCTGGCAACAGGATTGAATTTCTTAGGCGGGAACTCTCTGAAAAAATAAGCCAGGTTTATATAAGCATTCGGTTCATTAAAAGTATTTATAATATCGATGTACCCTGAAAAGACTTCAAGTGCTTTTTTTGCATAATCAAAAAACCAAACTGGAGAACTTTTATTTGTCCAGCACCCAGACCGGTAAAACCATAATGGATTTGCAAAATGGTTAAATACAAGTAATACTTTTTTATTGTTTTCCTTGAGAGTTTTAAATATCTTTTCGTAGTGTTTTATAACGTCCTGATCTAAAGGATTAAAAGGCCCTCTCTGGAGTTTAGACCAGTCCATACTGAATCTGTATGCATTTCCAAGGTATAATATGTAATCGAGGTCTTCCTTATATCTGCTATAGTGATCCATTGCCAGATCCAGAAGGGTGCCATCTGTACCAATAAAACCTTTCCATTCGGTTTCAGCTGCGCCTTCTATCTGAAATGCAGAGGTTGCTGTGCCAAGTATAAAATTGTCAGGAAATTTTTCTGATACCAAATTCATAAAAAGTTTAAATCTGTTTATCAAAAATATTTTATTAAATTTTTATCCATTTAAAATTGCTTTATTAAAAATTTTTATTTCCTTAGATATCCAGAATACAGTAACAGCTACTGAGAGAAAATCTGAGACTGGAATAGAAAGCCACACTCCATTCAGTCCAAAAATCAAGGGCAGCAGGAAAGCTGCCGGAATTAAAAACAATACCTGTCTGGTTATGGTTAAAATAAGGGCAGGGGCTGCCTTTCCAATAGCCTGAAAAAATCCTCCACCTAACATTTGCACTCCAATAATCGGAAGAAATACTACCACAATCCTTAAAATATAAATCCCTTCATTTATAAGATTAGCGTCACTGCTAAAAAGACCGATTACAAATCTGGGGAAAATCATCATAACAAGAAATCCAACCCCGGCAATAATAACAGTCCACATAACAGCCATACCCAGGACTTTTTTAACCCTGGGATAAAGCTCTGCACCATAATTAAAACCAACAATGGTAGAGAAACCCTGAGTAATTCCGATTAGTGGCATCTGAATCAGGCTTATCATCCTCAGGCCAATCCCCATTATGGCAATATACATATCACTTCCATAAAAGAGCAGCAGTTTGTTAAATATAAGAGTTATTACACTGGCCATAGCGGACTTTATAAAAGATGGAAAACCAAGAGAAAGGATTTCTTTCATGGCGGAAAATTTTACTTTAAATATAGATACATTTAACCTGAAAATGCTCCCGCCAAAAAGAATATAAAAGATGACATACATTGAGCTAATCACCTGGCTGATAACTGTAGCAACCGCTGCACCTTTTATTCCCATACCAAACACAAAGATAAATATGGGATCAAGAATGATATTTATTATAGCCCCGATTGCCATTACATACATAGCTGCCCTGGGATTTCCCTCAGCTCTTATATAATTATTACTGCTTATGGAAAAAGAAAAGAAAATAAAACCAATAAGTATTATAGAGGTATAATCTCTGGCATAAGGCAGCACCTGAGCTGATGCACCAAAAAATACAAGGCACTTATCCATAAATATATAGATAAGAATGGTACAGAAGGCACTTATCAGAAAATTAAGCACAACCGCATTTCCAAAGACATTTTGCGCTATGTCTTTTCTATTTCTTCCAAGTGCTCTTGAAACTATGGATGCGCTTCCAACACCTGTCATAGTCCCGATTCCTATTATGATAAGCTGTATGGGTAAAACTATGGAAAGCGCAGCAATTGCGAGATAGCCTACACCCTTGCCCACAAAAATAGTATCTACAATGTTATATAATGCACCTGTTACCATTCCAATTATGGCAGGTGCTGAAAATTTAAATAATAGGCTGGTTATATTGCCATTTAGCAGCAATTCCCTTTTGGACTTCATATTCCCTTATACTATTATGCTTCCAATAGTTAATATGATTAAAACCAAAATATATTTATATTATTGATTTAGAATATTCCTGAAAAATTGATTCTTTTCTGCTTCGTTATAGCCAACAGCACTTGATTTCCCAAACCACTGGGGCCATGAATTAAAGGTAGTAATAGTAATATCCTCCCTGCTCATAGAAAGCGCCACCGGTAATATCTGCGCTGCCTGGCTTAGCGATATATTAGTCCAGACATATTGCCCCATTGTATTTAAGAAATTGCTTAGATTTCTAGAACTTACTATTGGTCTTTTTTGCAGGAGCAAATCTGCCAGAAGCATTGCTGATTGTCTCTCTCTGGCATATGCGCCTCCACCATAAAGTGCCCTGCCATATCTTGCTCTGGTAAGAGCAAGCGCCTGAGTTCCATTTATATGATGCACTCCCGGAGTCAAGTAACACCCGGAAAATGAGTCTGCTATATTTTCTTCAACTGTAGTATCAACACCGCCAAAATAATCAATAAGAGGTGCAAATCCATCAAAATCAGTTACAACATAGAAGTCAATCTTTGCCCCGGTAAATTGCTCGAAAGCGCTTACTGCACCGGCATTTCCACCTGAGGTATGGTATCCATTTATTTTACGTCCTCCAAACCAGGTATCACGGGGTATGGTTACCAGATACGCTTTATGGGTATCAAGATTCAGATGAACAAATATATTAATATCAGTTCTCCCGCTAACTCTTCCTCCTGGTCTGTCGGAAGCGCTGTCATCCCCCCAGATAATAAAATTAACTTTCCTCCCTGCCTGAAAACCAGTCGCTCCGCTTGAACTGTAACCTGAATATGTTGATGCGGTATAAGTTGGAGCACCAGCATAAGATACAATACCATAGCTGTTGCAGAGCCCGGCAAATTCCTCCGACTTTAAAAATCCATCTAAAACTGATTTTCTGCTCATTCCGCCTGCCAGTCTCTCCAGCCAGGCTTTATAGCCGCTTGCATCAGGCTCCCTGTTGAAAAACGCTCTGTAAAGTATGGCAACAAAAGTCTCATTTGAGTGATTTTTGCCTGTAAACTCTTCACTAAAAACAAAACCTTCTGCAACATCTGCCCCGGTTTTGGTTCCATTTAAAAGGCGTCCTACCCATTCATTCAATCCTTCACTATCAGGCTGCCTTCCCAGACACTGAACATAAAAACGGGTTACAAAGCTTTGCACCTGCTCTGCCGATCCTCCGCCAAGAATGGTAGGAAAAAGAGTTAAAACCAAAACTCCAACTAAAACCACGATTAAAAAGTACTTTGTTTTGGAAAGTATCTTCCTTAACATAACTTGCTCCTTATGAAATTAAATTATGTTTATATTAAGCAAAAATTTCCTATTATTATACAATCATTCTTTCAAGGTTAAAAACATTAAATATATTTAGACTATAAGAATTACAGAGACCTTACCGCTTTTTCAATTATTCCGGCAATTTCCCTATAGTCCTTATCTTTAAATCTTACCAGCTTACCAAAGCTAACCGTCACCAGTGGCCATCTGGGCATATGTTTCCACGGTAGTATTCCATTTCTCAGGATATTAAAAAGCCCCTTAATTCTAACCGGAACTACAGAAGCTTCCATATCAGATGCAATTACTCCTACTCCAGGCTCAAATTCTTTAATACCTCCATCGGTAGTTACCCCGCCCTCAGGATAGATCAGCATTGACCATCCCCTGCTCAACATCCTGCCGATATTTTCCATAATCTGTTTGAATCCATGAGTCCTGGAAAGAGGAAAAACATTGATGAAAAGATTTACCAGAAGATAGAATCCCATTGCCTCTACTGCCCGCCTCCACCATGGACCGGATTGGTAGAAAAAATGGTTAAAATGATGCTCTATGGACATAAGGGTTGCCACCCGCTTCCGTAATTTTAGCGGCAGAGAGTATAGCACTACAAAAGTATCCAGGTGACTTGTGTGATTTGCAGCAAAAACAACAGGCCCTTTTAAATTCTTTAAATTTTCCCTTCCTTCAACTTTTAGTCTATAAATCACTGACATAAACGGATACAGGATGTACTGAAAAATTACTCTTATAAAACGAACAGGGGCCCGGAACGGCAAACTATAAAACGGTATTTTCTGCGAGGCTTCCCTGGAAGATTTAATCAGAGTTTCAAGATCGCCAACAGTTGTACCTGCAAAAATCTGCGAATCATCCACTTCTATATCATATTTTTCTTCAATAGCGCCAGCAAGCTGCACCAGATCAAGGGAGTCCAGACCCAGGTCTTTTTCAAGTCTGGCTTCTTTTCTTATACTCTTTGATTTAATTTTGTGGAAGTTTTTTATAACTTCCAGTATTTCCTGTGATTTCCTGTAAGGTTTCGGCCCCCGGGCCTTCTTCTTTGTTCGCCCGGAAGATACAGCTTCCGCCACCTCATTTCTTTTTATTTTTTCAGTGGAAGTCCTGGGAAAATCATCTCCATCCCATATACTGCAGCTGTTTATATGCTGATATACATTTAATTTTCTATTGGCTTCTTTTATTATATTCTCAGGGCTGCCGCTGTATTTATCCTCCAGCATCAATACTGCATGAATTTCTAAATTGCTCCCGTATCCCAGTCCCAGTACTACACAGTCTTTTACCAGACTATTTGCCTTCAAAACAGATTCAATGTCTTCCGGATAAATATTTATCCCATCAGCCCTTACCACAACAGTATCTTTTCTTCCCTTAAAATACAGATTGCCATCCTCACCTATCTCGGCCAGATCCCCGGTCTTAAACCAGCCTTTTGAAAAAGCCTCCTCTGTCAGTTGGGGATTCTCATAATACCCGGGGGATACATTGTTTCCTCTTACATATATTTCACTGTCCACAAGGCGTATCTTCTGCCCATCCAGGACTTTTCCTATTGAGCCTGCTCCGGTTTGGGCAGGATCGGCCAGGGTTATCAGCGGGGCTGTCTCAGTTAATCCATAACCCTGAAAAATGGTATAGGCAATACATCTCCAGAACTCATCTATATTCCTGTCAAAAGCCGCCCCGCCCACAATCATAGCCACAAGCCTCCAGCCAATCTTTAAATGGATATTCAGAAAAGCCAGAAACCGCAGCGGCCATTTAATTTTCTTAAATATATTATATTTCCTCTCGAATTTCCTGTTGCCCAGATCGAGGTTCTTAACTATATAGTCCCTTAGCAGTTCCAGTACCTTCGGAAGTGTCCCCAGAATCCAGATTCTCTCTTCTTTTACCGCTTTTACAATATCCCTGGGGCTGATACTGCTCATAAAAACTACAGAACCACAAATCATCATCGGGATATAAATTCCAATAAGCTGACCGTACATATGGCTTAAAGGAACAACTGATAAAATCTTCAAGTTCCACATAAGACGGAAGAACTTCCTCCATCTGTCCATAACCAGCTTGACAGATTTTAAATTGGATTCAATATTACGGTATGTAATCATTACCCCTTTGGGGACTGCCGTAGTACCTGAGGTAAAAACAATCTGCGCCAAATCATCTGAAGAGACAGACATATCCGGATTTTCTAAAGGTAGTATGGATGATAAATGCTCTTCAATATCTTCTATAATTATTGATATCAGACCGGGAAATTTCTTTTCACTGCCGGGATGAACTTTTACTTTAGCCTTTATCTTCTCCTGCACTTTTTTCTCAAAATCAGTACTGGAATTTATATCAAGCGGAACCACAACTGCTCCCTGCAGGAGGCACCCCAGATAGGCAACTACCCACTCCGGCCGGTTCTGCCCTTTTATTATGACCTTATCACCTTTTTTTACCTTGAGCTGGTGAAGCAGTGACGCAAATCTCTTTGCATAATCATATACTTTTGCAAAGCTCCAGGATACTGTCCGGTATTTCCCCCTGTGGTAGAAATATTTATTTTTAGATTTGATATTTTCATCAAAATAGGCAAGCAAGCCTGAACTCATAGATATATCACCCGTTCCTTAAAATATAATATTTAGCCTGCGCAAACACTTATTACATTTTATAAGCAACTGCAGTTACTTATCTTTTATATTGCTACATTTTTATTATAGGCAGTAAAAATCTCATAATCAATAGAGGTTTAAGGACTGATAAATATACCCGGAAATGACAGTAAAAGAAACCCGATCACAATTATATAAATTCCAAAAATAAATTTATCTAGTTTTTAATCTCCTTACTGCTGTAACCGCTTTTTTTATAAAAAAGGAAAGCAGAAATACTAGAGCCAGAAGTAAAATTATAGTTGCCCCCGATGCAAGATCCAATAAATAAGATTGTGAGTGTATTGCCTATCATAGAAAAAAGGGAGATCTGCCAGCTTGTTATTTTTATGAGAAGACATAAAAAACTTATGATAGGTCCATTGACAACTTTGTTAAAATAAATAGTAGATAGATTTAGATAGAATTATTTGATAATTTATAATTTCTATAAAAAGAGATAATCTAAGGGAAGATAAAATAAAAATGCTTAAAACTATAGCTAAGGAACTACGAAATCATTCCCTGTTTACTATTTTAGGGGCTTTTACTGGAATTATTATTATGATAATTTCTTATAGAATTCCTTTTAAGATTTCATATAATATTTTTTATATCTTGCACCCACTTCATGTATTGCTAAGTGCATTTACAACTGCAGCAATGTATATTATCTATAATAAAAAAAATAAAAGGAAGAATTTGTTGATGATATTTTTGGTTGGTTATCTAGGCTCTATAGGCATAGCTACATTGAGTGATTCAATAATTCCTTATTTAGGAGAAGCTTTGCTTAACCTTCCCAATAAGGAGATTCATATAGGTTTTATTGAGAAGTGGTGGCTGATAAATCCTCTATCTTTTTTAGGTATAACTATAGCTTATTTTAAGCCTACCACAAAGATTCCTCATAGTGGGCATGTATTACTGAGCACCTGGGCTTCCTTGTTTCATGTTATTATGGCAATGGAAGCTATAATAAATTGGTTCTTATTTGTTGTAGTCTTTATATTTCTGTTTCTTGCGGTATGGATTCCATGCTGTACAAGTGATATTGTATTCCCTTTATTGTTTGTAGGAAAAGGTATTTTAAAAAGGAATAAGCATCATATACATTAACATTTAAAAAAAGAATCAAAAAGAAGAAGTTGAATAAATTTTTTTTAGGAAAGAATTATTAGATATTAGCTGGTTTTTTATGGCTTAAAATCATTTGAACTTCTTAAATATCAATTCAACTTTTTCAGTAATATAACAAACTTCCGCACTAACATTGGATTGAATTGAGTTCCTGAACATCTCCTAAGTTCTTCTATTGCCTCTTCTTCAGAAATTGCTTCCCTGTAAGGCCTGCCAAATGTCATAACATCATAAGCATCTACAATAGATGTAATACAGGCTTTAACAGGAATATCCCCTTCCCCTAATCCCTGTGGATAGCCGGTTCCATTCCACCATTCATGATGTGACAGGATATCTTCAGCTATCGGCGCAATTTGTGGAGTTGATTCAGCAATTTTATACCCTATCTCAGGATGCCTTTTTATAATCTTCCACTCCTTTACAGTCAATTTACCTTTTTTCATTAAAATTTTATCAGGTATTGCAATCTTACCTATGTCGTGGAGGGTAGAAAGAAGTACCAGTTCATCCAACTTATTTTGTGGCAGATTAATAGCACTTCCAAGCTGTAATGCCAATCTTTTAAGGCGTTCTGTATGTCCTTTTGTTTCCTGATTTTTCTCCCACAATATTCTTTCCAAAGAGGAAATAATAGAATTATAAATACTATTTCTTTTAAGCAGCTTATTCTTATACATATTATTCCTTGCTTCTTTTATGACTTCTTTTAAATTCTCTTCATCAATCTTTTTTAATGTAATCATATTTATTACTTCCTGCTCGCTGGTTCCCAGCATTTCGGTAGCTTCTTCCATATTATAAAATTTATCATTTCTATTCATATCTCTTAAGATTAAAATAAACTTTTATAAATTTCTTATAATACTTTTAGACAATTATAACACATTTATCAGAAAAATAAATCTGTTTTTTTTATTTTAACTGCAGAATTTTTACCTGATTACAGACGGGATTGCAATTGCTATAAATCTGGTAAATACAACTGCCAGAATAAAAAGATTGTATCTCGCATTGTAATTCCTAAAAAGGGATGAATCATGACGCCAGGTTAAGGGGCCAGAAGATTGCCGAATGTAGTAGCAAGAATATAGGGGGCAATAAAACCCGCACATCCTGGAGTAGTACAGGTTCTACCCGTCAATTCTACCGAAGTCTCAGGCTGGGGAACCTATGATAATCAACTATCTCAACTATCGAAAAAGAAGTATTGATACCAGTTATGGTGATTTTTACCCTGAAATAAAAAGTTAGGGTCTTAAATATATCTATATGATTTTTTCAATAAATCCTAGGACCTCTGAGCTTATTTAATCTTACCTTTGTCTTTACCCTTATTAGATTTTTCACCTTTATCTTTCTTATTTCCTTTACCCTTATTTTCAACTTCTTCCTCTGTTGTATCAGTATTATTACTATCTCCAGTACCACCATTTAAAGAAGCACCTATAATCTCTTGCATTTTCAATATTGATTTTGAACTTTGTATAATTGCGTGGTTAATTGCATATACTGAATGCTGGCCAGGATCTTTTGCTTCCAGCACTCTTTGAAGAACTGCTAAATGTTTCATTCACATTGTAAAAGTAGTTAATCCAGAAAAAATAAACTGATTAAAAAGTTTTTAATTCATGTAAGCGTCTTGCGAAAATATTTTTCAACTTCCTTTTGGATAAAAAGTATATAAAAACTAGTTGTGAAATGAGTAGCTCTTAACCACTTTATCTCTGGCCTTCCAAGTGCATTCCAAAGTTTTTCAGTATATTTGGGTAGAATTGTGCGGTCGTATCTCGCATTTATCATCAAGATATTTCTTACATTCCCTCTTATATAGTTCAGAGGGTCTATTACTTTCCATTTTCCTTCAAGATTTTCAAGAGAAATATTTCTTTGCAGGATATTTTTATAGAATTTCACTAAAAAGTCTTTTGAATCCCACAGAATATTTGCAGGGTCTCCTCCTCCAAGGATATAAACTGCTGAATTAAATCTTCCATCAACTTCTGCTGCTAAAGATGCTATGATTGCACCCAGGCTTGTCCCAAGAATTCCAATTTTTTTATACCGATTACTCAGCCAGTCTGTTGTTCTTCTTATATCTAATACTGCCTGTTTAAATCCTGTAGCAAAGATTTCAGAAAAATCAATTCTTCTATTACCTAAATACTTACATTTATTCGGCGGAATCCTTCTTCTGGCATATGGCATTGCAATCTGCAGGCAAGAAAATCCTTTCTTTGCAAGAGAACTTGAGAAATATCTTGCAGAAAGTTCTCCTTCCAGTCCGTGAAGAATTAGTATAGCTGCTCTATCGCTCTTGATTGGTTTATAATATCTATCATAAATAGTATTGTTTTCTGTAAAAGGGATCTGCATAGGTGAAGAAAAGGTTAGACTATACAGAACATAATTTTCTTTTCTGGCAATTTCTCTCTGCTGGTACTTATCTTCAACTTTATAATCAAAAAATTCTCTTTTTTCAGGCATTTTTTTACCTTTATGGAATTTTTTAAAAAATTATTCTTCTAAAGAAGCAATTTTTAAAATATAGACTAAAATATCCCTTTAAGAATACCAGGTCTAACATACAGGAATTGCTTATAATAGCATGGCTCGGAAATAAATAATTTAAAAAATTTGGCTCCCCTGAGTTATGAAATTTAAAACCAGGTTTTGAAAGAATTAATAGAAATTACAGATTTATGAATGTCTTTGGAATTTAAGTTAAATTTTCCTGAGATTTTCAAAACCTAGAAGATAGTCATCATAACGAATTGGAGATTCTATCCCAAACTCAGCAAGCAAATCCAATACCTCACTCATAGAAAGACCAAGCTCTTCTGCCATTTTTCCCATAGATACTTTTCCTGCATGATATAATTTAAGCCAGTAGAATATCCATCCTTCCCGTATCAACTCCCTGATAACTTCTGACTTCGCCTCTTTTTTTTGGGCTGACAATTTAGATATCCGCTCTATTTCTTCCTTGTTTAAACGCAGGCTCATTACACCCATTTTATTTACCCTCCCTTATTCTTTCTTCTGCATCTTTAATAATCTCTATAGAATATCGACCATATTTTTTTAGCAGCTTCAGTTTTGCCATAGCTAGAGATTTGTCAAGACTTGCTTCAATTAAAAAGTGAATCGTTGTAACAAATTTTACATTAAATATCTTGCAAACTTTTATAGCCAATCCATCATCTGTTGCAAGAAAGCCATCCTTCTCCTTTGCAATAATAAAAGCGGCAGCTTCACCACCGCCAAGTGGAAAATTTTTAAGAATAAGTTTCATTTTATCCTTAGCTGGATTTCTATCTACAATAAGATTTCCTTCTTTAATTTGTTGAACAATAAGTTTAGTATCAATAGCGTTCTTATAAATTATTTCTTCTTTTACAAGTTCCGGTATCACTCCACCATATTGACAGAGAACTGATTGAAGAAGATCTATTTTAGCTAAAAGAATTAATGTTGATGCATCAAAAACAATCAAAATAACTCCATTAATACAAATTACTACAATTGTAGTATATCAGAAATTAAACAGAACTCAATATAAATATTGAGGAACAAGCAATTCCATACTTTTACTTATTATTGGTTTTTTGGTAACACAAAAAAACTGCTAATAAACCCAGTGATATTTGACATTATAGTTAATAAATAGATTTTCATTGTTAAGTTTTTAAAAATTTCATATTCTACTTTTTATAAAAACAATTGTATAATACTACTATTAAAAAAATTATTTAAATAATCCCAGATATGAAAATATTAAATTACAGTAAGAGGAGAAAGGAGAATAAAATGACTAATGACAATAATTCATCTAAGCAGTATCGTCGAGAGAGAAAAGGAACGAAAAACCACAGTAGTTCTGGAATTGCGGGTGCTGCCTATTTTATGGCTTTCATTGGTGCAGCAGTCTATTACATTCAACAAGCAACCACTTTCTGGATCGGGGTGCTTGGTTTCTTAAAAGCCCTTGTTTGGCCTGCGTTTCTGATCTACAATTTGCTAGAGTTTCTCAAAATATAGATACTTTGCTCATCATAATAGCACTTAACATAGAGAAACCAATAATGACAATAATCAAAGCCATCAACACCTATTAAACATTTTAATGAAAATTAAATAACTTCATAGATTAAAACCTTTAATTAAGGCGGTGTAAATTATTATCTTGCAAAAACAAATTCCGATTTTATTGACTGGGCATAGTGGACAAAGTTAGAACCAAAATAATTAATTTTGATAAAGATATTTTCATCCCAGAATTTTGCCTATAAATTACAGCTATTCCTAAATTAAAATGTAAGATAATGTTATAATAATAAAGCTTTAAATAATTTAAAAATTCTATAATGGAAGGAGACCTTCTATGCTTGAACAAATCCATAAACACCTTGTTTCAGAACTTCAACAAAATACCCGTACTGATACCATTTTTATTATAACTGCCATTTTACTTAACCTGCTGTCTTTGGGAATAAACTCTGCAATGGCAGGTGAATCACGGGAAGACACAAGCCTATTTTTAGTTATGTTTATAATGGTAGCCCTTGTCATAGTAGTAAATGTCGTAGTGATAACAGGGCTTATTAAAGGAAAACAGACTCGAGGTAAATTAATTAATGGACTTATAAAAATGTATAAGGATAACAATGTAGATAAGTACTATGACTCATCGCTTCTGTTAAATTATAATATAAGATACAATCTTTTCATCTTAGTAGTTGTTTTTATTGGTACAATTGCTATTGCTATTCCTTTTATAGTTAGATAAAGAAACAGTGCTAAATAAATATTTAAAAAAATTATTCTTTAGAAGAATTATATAACTCCAATAAGTGTTCAGAATGGCTCCCCGGACTGGACGATATTGATAACAAATAATTATTTGTTAAACCTTAATAGTTACAAGTACCTTTATTTCTCTTCGAAACCTGCGTTAAAATAAATCATAAGATTGAGAAAAGGTTATAATAACCTTTTCTCACCTTTTATTTTCTTAATATTAGTTATATCCTGGCTTACTTCCAAGCATCCAAGATATTTTCCTCCATCAGTGTAAACAGGAAAATAACGAATATAAATAAGCTTTTCCTCTAGATTTATCCAGAATTCTGCAACTTTCCTTTTTTTATCTTTAAAATCTTTTAAAATTTGCTCTACTTTATCCAGGCTCTTTTTTGGATGACAATCTTGAACCCTTCGACCAATAACGGATATAGGTCTTTTAAAAATTCTATTCTCAAATCTATTAAAAAACCTGACCTTATCATCTCTATCAATAAAAGTAATATCAACAGGTAAGGTATCCAAAACAAGCTTTAGTTCTTCTTCTGATAAAACTCCAGTATTAAATTTAATCTCCTCTTTTCTACTCATAAAAATAAAATTCCTTCTTTTCTGACTTTAATAAATTATATTTCTTTTTAATTTCAAACTAACTTATCTTTTTAAACCTTTAATTTAGCGCTCCACATATTGAACACCTGTCTGGAGGATTCCACTCAACAGTATTTCCATATACCTGACAGACATAAATATCTGGCACTTCTTTTATTTCTTTTTGTTTTTATTATTTTAAAAATCATAATTAAAACCACATAGTTCCATCGGTTTCAAGCACTAAATTATTTAAAGTTGCAGCACCAACTACCCTGGAACCATCCACAAAATCATCAGGCGTTAATTTTTCCCCGAATAATTGCGCGCTTTGTTGGCATATAAGCAGTTTTATTCCCTGCCTTAAAGTTTCATCAATTACATCCTTTAAAGATGGAAAATTACCTATCTTTATTTTCTCAGCTTCTCCTTTTTTTACAACAGTTACTCCTTCTCCTAAGAAATAAATAGTTGGTTCCACATTCATTGCTAATGCTGTTTGTGCTAATATAAAAGGTGAATAAAGTCTTTGTGGTGTATTTACACCACTTGTTTGTACATATAATAACTTCTTTTTAGCCATTTACTCCTCCTAATTTACTTATACATCTTTTTAATGTAGAAAATAAAATTATCGTTATTCTTGGTCATCTTTATAAGTTTGTTACCAGTAGTTTTTGCCCAACTCTTAATATCTTCTTCGGACGCAGGATCATCAGCTACTAGTTCCAGTATTTGTCCTTCTTTCATGCTATTGATCTTTTTCCCTGTTTCAAATACAGGTGCCGGGCAATATAGCCCGGTACAGTCTAAATGTCCATCAGGCTTTAAAACATCTTGTTCTTCTTCCATAGTTACCCATCCTCTCCCAATTTTTCTCCACAATTAGGACATACTTTTAAATTATTGGAAACAGCATGTCCACATTTTTTGCAATAACTTATTTTAATTTTGCAATAAGAACAAAAGGGTAACTTCGTATCATTTAACTTACTATCACAATAAGGGCACTTATTAGTTTTATTTTTTATATCATTGCTTATATTATTTTTAGACATATCATCTCCCGGTTATTTATTTTCCTTTTTTGTCCAAGTAATCCTTGATAGCTTTATGCAGGGCATCAGCGCCTAAATTTGAACAATGGAGCTTGTTTTTAGGAAGCCCTCCTAATTTTTTTGCTATATCTTTATTAGTTATCCTTAAGGCTTCATCCAGTGTCTTCCCTTTAGCAGCTTCACTTACCATACTTGACACTGCAATTGCAGCCCCACAACCAAATGTTTTAAATTTAATATCCTCCAGCTTATTATCTTTAACCTTGATATAGAAACTCATCATATCTCCACATACAGGATTTCCTATTTCTCCTATTCCATCAGCATCTTTAATTTCACCAACATTTCTGGGATTCATAAAATGTTCCATTACTTTTTTACTATATGCTACCATTTATAACCTCTTTTTTAATTTTAAAAAAAACATTTTTATTCCTTATATATGGGTGACATCTCCCTTAACCTTTTAACAATAGGTGGTAAAACTTCAAGCAATCTACTTACTTCTTCAGCTGTATTATATTTTCCTAAAGAAAAAAGAACAGACCCTTGAGCCATAGTTGGAGATAGGCCTATAGCGTTAAGAACATGTGAACTTTTAAGTGCCTGTGAAGTGCATGATGAACCACTGGCTGCTGCAATTCCTTCCATATTCAGCATTAGAAGTATTGATTCTCCCTCAATATATTTAAAACTTATATGCACATTTCCTGGAAGCCTATCAGTAGTATGACCATTTAATTTAACATTTTTTACTTTGTTAATTATTCCATTAATTAAATTATCCCTAAGTTTTGATATATATTTTATATTATCTTCCATTTTAATTTTAGCCAATTCACATGCTTTTCCAAAACCAACAATACCTGGTACATTTTCAGTTCCGGCCCTTCTACCTTCTTCTTGTGTGCCACCCAAAAAGATTGGTTTTATCCTTGTTCCTTTTTTTATAAATAAGGCAGCTACCCCTTTAGGTCCATGTAGCTGCTGTGCAGAAAAACTATAGGCATCAATTCCCAGTTCTCTTACATTTACAGGAATGATTCCAGCAGTAGCCACGCCATCACTGTGAAATATAATATTATTTTTTTTTGCTATTAAAGATATCTCCTTCAACTTTTGAATAGTTCCAATCTCATTATTTGCATGCATAATAGATATCAATATAGTACTGCCTGTAATTTCATTTTCAATGTCTTTGGTATTAATTAAACCACATTTATCCACTGGTACCAGACTTATATTCCAACCATTTTTTTTCATTTCTTTTAAGGGATTTAAAACTGAATGATGTTCAATAACCGATGATATAATATGATTACCCTTTCCTTTTAAAGTCCTGGCTAACCCCCAAAGCGCTAAATTATTTGATTCAGTTCCGCACGAAGTAAAATAAATTTCTTCAGCAGATGCACCTATCAGATTAGCAACTTTTTTTCTTGCCGATTCAACCGCGCTTTTAGCTAATTCTCCAAAATCATGCAGGCTTGATGGATTACCGTAATTTTCTCTAAAGTAGGATTCCATTTCCTTAAATACCTGATCATCTATTCTTGTTGTAGAAGCATTATCAAAAAATATTCTTTTCTTGCTATCTTTTTTTATTTTTGAATTCATTTCTTTCTCTTTTTATTATTTTCACACTTCTCTACAGCATTTATTTTCTTTCGTAAAATACAGGCACTTCTATCCGGACATATCTTATTTTCAAAAATACATTCATTAAATTTTCCCCTGGAAGATTTCCGCCAGACCCGGTAAAAATATTAATTTCATATTCATCACTATTATAATGATACTAATTTAGTATCATATGTCAATAAATATTTTTATTTCTTTTCTACCTTTTCCATTCTTCCTATCATAATATTATTCATCCTGGAATAGGCAAATTCTGCTATTTTCCCAAGCATACACCTGATGTATTAAATTGAAAAGAAATCAAAATGCTGTAAAGAACAATTGCAAGTAATAGTGTATAATTTCTATTACTAGAAAGCAATTTTGAAAAATTAAGATAATTACCAAAAATAAATTTATATAAAAATAACATCTTGATGATCAAAAGTATAAATATTAGGAGGGGAAAGAATGACAATATTAAAAGAAACATATCCAGTACTGGGAATAGAATGTGCATCATGTGTAAAAAAAATAGAATCAGTATTAAATAAAACAGAGGGTGTAATAAATGTAGGCGTTAACTTTGCATCAGAGAAAGTACTGGTAGAATATGATGATGAAAAAATAAGTTTAACTGAACTGGCAAATGTCTTAAAAAAGATTGGTTATGAACTTATTACTTAAATTAAAATTTTCTTAAGATAACAGGTATAAAAAAGAAATCGGTGTAAGAAAATGAATAAAAGTGCTTTAACTTTAGAGCAAAAAAAAGAACTTATAGAGAAGAAAAAACAAAAAAAACTTATTCAAAAGCTAATAGTAGGAATAATATTATCAATTATTATACTTTTAGGCTCTATAAACATAATTCCCGTACTGAATGACCTGTCAAGACAGGTAAGATTTATTATTCTATTCATTCTAGCCCTTCCGGTCCAGGTATGGGTGGGATCCCAATTTTATAAGGGTCTGGTAGTTGTATTCAAATACAGAACCGCTGATATGAATACTTTAATTGCAGTGGGCACCCTATCCGCATTTATATACAGTACCGTAGTCACTTTCTTCCCCATACTCTTTACCAGGGCAGGTCTGGAACCCCATGTATTTTTTGATACTGCAGCAATGATCATAACCCTAATCCTTCTGGGCAGGTTTTTCGAAGTCAGAGCTAAAGGGAGAGCTTCTTCAGCTATAAAAAAACTAATGCAGCTTGAAGCCAAAACTGCCAGAGTAATAGTAGGTGGAAAAGAGGTAGAAACAGATATGGACGAAGTCAGGGTTGGAGATATTATACTGGTAAGACCTGGAGAAAAAATCCCGGTAGACGGAATAATAACTCAGGGTAGTTCAGCCATAGATGAATCAATGGTCACAGGGGAATCAATTCCTGTGGATAAAAAAAAGACTGATGAAGTAACTGGTGCAACTTTAAATACATCAGGATCATTTAAATTTAAGGCTACTAAAGTAGGTAAAGATACAGTACTAAGTCAGATTATAAGATTGGTAGAAGAAGCTCAGGGTTCCAAAGCTCCTATCCAGAGACTTGTAGACACAGTTGCCAGTTATTTTGTACCTACAGTAATAGGAATAGCTATTATCACTTTTATAGTATGGATAATATTTGGCCCCAAGCCTTCAATTACCCTTGCCCTGGTTAACTTTGTATCTGTTCTTATTATTGCCTGCCCCTGTGCACTGGGGCTTGCTACGCCTACTGCAATAATGGTGGGAACAGGAAAAGGGGCAGAAAATGGAATACTTATAAAAGATGCTGCAAGTTTAGAACTTACCCATAGGCTAAACACCATAGTATTTGACAAGACCGGCACTCTTACTAAAGGCGAACCAGTGGTTACAGACATTATAATAAAAGAAAAAAGTAGCATTTATAGTAAAGAAGAATTACTCAAGCTTTCTGCTAGCTCAGAACTTTATTCTGAGCACCCGTTAGGGAAAGCAATGGTTAAAAAAGCTAAACAATTAAAACTCAAATTAATTGAACCTAAAAATTTTAAGTCCCTAACAGGAAGAGGTATATCTGCTGAAGTAGATGGGAAAAAGATCTTAAAAGGAAATTTAGCTTTGATGAGGGAAAATAATATAGCCCTGGATGGTTTAGAAGAAAAAGCTCTAGCACTTTCAATTAAAGGAAAAACACCTATTTTTATTTCTGCTGACAGTAAGCCACTGGGTATAATTGCATTAGCAGATTCTTTAAAGGATAACATAAAAAAGTATTTAAATGACTTACAAAATCTAGGATTAGAAGTAGTAATGTTAACTGGAGATAATAAAAATACAGCTAATGCTATTGCTAAAAAAGCTGGAATAAAAAAAGTATTATCTGAAATCCTACCGGAAAACAAAGCAGAAGAAATAAAAAGAATTCAAAGCAAGGGCAAGATAGTAGCTATGGTAGGAGATGGAATAAATGATGCTCCTGCCCTCATGCAGGCAGATGTAGGCATAGCCATAGGTACAGGTACAGATATTGCTATAGAATCAAGCTCTATCACCTTAACCGGAGGGGATATTAAAGGAGTCTTAAAGTCCATAATTCTATCCAGAAATACTATACGAGTCATAAAACAAAATTTATTCTGGGCATTTTCTTATAACAGTATATTAATACCAGTTGCTGCAGGGGTACTCTACCCATCTTTTGAAATACTGATAAGTCCTATATTTGCAGCAGCAGCTATGGCAATTAGCAGTATCTCTGTGATCAGTAACTCACTTAGGCTAAGAAGGATACCTTTAAAATAATTTCCCGAAATCCAATCAATAAAAACAGTGGTTTAGATGTTCTTTATTCGTTATCCCCTAATGCTATTTAAATATAAAACCAGTCTGTTCGGACCAGAATAAAAGATCCAATTCCTGGAGGGGAATACCTATCTTTAAAGAAAATCCTCTCATTTTATTTTCTACATTTAAGTATATCTTTCTGTTAATTAAGGATGGGATTTTCTTTATAATTCTGTATCTCTTTAAACTCCTTAAAATATGTATATCGAGTATTGCTATATCATTACCAAAACCAATATTCCTTAAAAAATGACTCGCTTCCTTATATCCTAAACCTTTTATGTTCTTTACGAACCATTCTCTCGTTTTGAATATATTACCTTCATCTATTTTGCTTTTTATATCAAATCTTCCACTATTTTTAAAGGCTTTTCTTGCCGCTATTAAATAAGAGGCTTTACTGTTAGGAAATCTAACACGTCTCAAATTAGCTTTTATATCACTTTTTTCTCCTTTTAAAAGCAACCCTGATCTTACCAATTCTTTTACAGCTTCGTCACAATAAATTGCCTTTGATTGAGGTGTTAATATACAGAAGCATAACTCCTTGAATATGCACTCATCATTACTTTTATATAAATCCCCGAATTCTTTGAGCTTTTTTTTAATCTGATATCTTTTTTTCCTGTAACTTGATAATAACTCATTTAATTCATCATCGCATTGCATTATCTTTAATTACTTATCAATAATTTTCGCAAAACAGCTCATAAAAACTTTGAGGATGTGCACAAGCCGGGCACTCCTTTGGCGCCTCTTTTCCTTCATGGATATACCCGCAATTGCGGCATTTCCATCTAACCTCTGTATCCCTTTTGAATACTTTACATTCTTTCAAGTTCTTAAGTAATTTTCTATATCGTATTTCGTGTTGTACCTCTACCTCTGCTATCTCTTTAAATACAGAAGCAATTTCTCCGAAACCTTCCTTGCGTGCTATTTCTTCTGCTTCTTTGTAGATTTTTGTCCACTCCAGGTTTTCACCGGCCGCAGAGGCTTCTAGATTAGCTACTGTATCTTCTATTACGCCTGCCGGATAACTGGCTATAATTTCCACATCTCCACCTTTTAAGAACTTGAAAAATCTCTTTGCGTGTTCTTTCTCATTATCAGCAGTTTCCAGGAATATCGCTGCTATCTGCTCAAAACCTGCCTTTTTTGCTACGCTGGCAAAATATGTATAGCGGTTTCTCGCCTGTGATTCTCCTGCGAAAGATACAAGAAGATTTTTTTCTGTTTTTGTTCCTTTTAAGTTTGCCATTGCTGCACTTTCCTCCTTATTTATTTTTCCATA
>Ga0209979_1002183_pt1 | contig 19281 bp, 23 predicted proteins | sample AnhtaG_FD_183114 | JGI IMG/M metagenome (GOLD analysis project Ga0209979, IMG submission 183114) | Deep subsurface microbial communities from Anholt, Denmark to uncover new lineages of life (NeLLi) - Anholt_01485 metaG (SPAdes) (version 2) | ecosystem: Environmental > Aquatic > Marine > Oceanic...
CTTGTTGTACAAGATGCCATAGCACGCATGGCAGTCATGGACTTTCTAGCGTGGCGCTTTGTAGTAGCTAGTGTTGTGATGATTGCCTTGCGTCCGACCTGTCTGCGTAACGTGACGCGTCTCGAATTACTGCGCGGCGTTGGACTAGGCACAATACTTGGGCTGGGTTATATTGCTCAAACATACGGCTTGCGCTATACATCCGCAGCTATTTCGGGGTTTATTACCGGCATGTTTGTCGTCCTTACCCCAGTTATGTCATGGATATTACTTCGCCGCAAAACCAATCGTAATACCTGGATGGTAATAGCACTGGCTACTGTGGGCTTGGCATTACTCAGTCTCAACGGTTGGTCAGTTGGAATCGGTGAACTGCTCACACTAGGAGGCGCCGTATTTTTCGCTTACTGTGGGCTTGGCATTACTCAGTCTCAACGGTTGGTCAGTTGGAATCGGTGAACTGCTCACACTAGGAGGCGCCGTATTTTTCGCTATTCATATAGTTGGTTTAGGTGAATGGTCATCACAATACGAGCCGTACGCCTTTTCCCTGCTTCAAATTGGGACTGTCGCCGTAATATCGCTCATAGCTGCTACACCTGAAGGCATTGCCGTGCCGCCCGATCCTGGAGTGTGGAAAGTTGTAGGGATTACAGGGGTACTAGCAACGGCTGTGGCTTTTTTTGTACAGACGTGGGCTCAATCACTTGTATCACCAACGCGTGCAGCGGTGGTAATGACAATGGAGCCGGTCTTTGCCGGATTATTCGCTGTTGTCATTGGTGGAAGCCAGCTGACACTGCGAACTCTCGGTGGTGCAGCGTGCATACTGGCAGCAATGTTTATTATCAATCTAAAATCAGGTCGGAGCGTTACGCGACTGAAAACATAACAGCCTCCAAGACTACTTGGTTATAGTTACAGCGTTGAGTGGGGAAGGGGTGACTCGAACCCCCACGCCTTTCGGCACATGATCCTAAGTCATGCTCGTCTGCCAATTCCGACACTTCCCCGATGGGAAACCACCTAATACAATAGCATTTTACAGGACTCGCCTCAAACCATACCTAGATGCAACCTCATACCTCTAAAAGGACTTTTGTCTGTAACTCACATTAGGAGAAGATTAAGCACCTTAGATAGTAGGCAACTAGGTGGTTTGGGAAGACTTGAGCATGGTATTAAGATATACCCGCAGCATCACCTTTGATGATTGTTTGGAGCACTACGGAGAAGCGTTAGTATGCAGGTCAAGTATCAGAAGAGAGTATTGAACTAAGTTATTTCTTTTCCTTCTGTTTTGACCATACACTCACACCCCAAACGATACCAATACCACCAAGCAAGAGACCAAGACCAGCCATAATTATGCCAACTTCAACCATTGCTATATTTTCACCTCCGAAATGATAGTTCATTCCATTATACAATAGCTATACAGAAAAAACTATGATTCCTGCTCAGGTGTGTTAACTCCATAGCTATGAGACATAGGGGTGAAGCTGAATGGATTCCAGGGACACCATACCAATTAGGCCTACTACAAATTAGGTATTATGTCCCCAGAATAATCCGTTTATTGACTCCATAGTCCACGGTTTTTCATCTTGGCGTATTGTTCTAATTGGACAAGAATCTGGCTGTATCGGTCATCAGGGTCAAATATATAGGCTTTTGCATATCCCTGAGCAATCAACTCAGCATTAACGAACACCCCGTCTACGTAAACGTATCGGAGCAGTCGACCGTATTCGTCCTGATCTCGGTCGCCCCGCTGTAATTCAACCGTCTTTCCTTCCACAAGCTCTTTGTTTCTGGCTGTTGCCTCTTCAGCGTAATATTCTCCTGACTCTGGCGTGTCAATGCCCAGATAACGGACACGACGGCCGTCTGCTAACTCTACAGTGTCACCATCAATGACGCTGGTGACCAATGCCTGCTCATATACACTATTGTCGGCATGCCACAAACCATAGCCCGTGCCTAACCCAATGCCGATTCCAATAAGCAGTACTAAAGCTATGAGAAGTTTATTATTCATGTATTTGGTCAGGTGATGTAACTTCAATCTGCGGCACTCCGTTATAAGGGTCAATCAGACCGCTAACATAAATAGTTTTACCGTCGTAATAATCCTCTGGTGGTTGAGAAAACTTGCCACGATTCTCACCCCAGATAACCACAGTAAATCGGTTTGGGTCAGGGTAAGGGTTGCCCATATTCAGGAAAGTAGGTTTGCCGCTACTCTCACTAGTATAATGCGTATCGACGACAGGGCCATATACTGTAGTTCTTTCACCAATGTGGTTCTTAGCCTCATCCCAATTGATTGCATCTGGCGGAGCAGTTTCAAAGTTAGCAGTGAGGCTCTTATCCGAATCCATGGTAATAGTAACGGTGGGTGTGGTGTCTGACGCACTACCACTCCAGTAGTCAAAGATGTAGCCACTAGCTGGGCTGGCTGTCAGTGTTACCTGTACACCGGCATCATATACGCCACCCGAAGGAGATACAGCCCCTGCCCCTGAGGGGCTGACGCTTACACTAAGTGTGTACGTAGGTGTAGGTGGTGGGGGTCTAGTTATGACAATCGCCACGATGATAGCTATAGTACAAGCTATGATGATTGCCGCTAGCTTTCCCTTACTCATTGTATCCCCCTTTCAGATGGCTTCCCAGATTCCAGGGACACCATACCAATTAGGCCTGCTACAGATTAGGTGTTATCTCCCCGGAATGGGCCAGATGCTAATGAGACTTCATGCAGAACCATACAGGGCTGCAGGAATAACAACCGCAAAGATGATTGCAACATATGTTGCAATTGCAACTATTGATATCGCAAATACTACTATGCCAGCAATATTCCAACTCCTCTGCGTACTCTTGAAGTGCTCGATGCTGTCCCATTTCTTATTCCGCCATGCCCACTCATTTCCCTGTACACCAAGAACGATAGCCCAAGCAAGATTAAAAAAGGGAATAAGACAAAGTAGCGCTATCCAAACACTATTACAGATTCCCCATATCCAGGTTAAGCAGAATGCTCCCCAGCTCCACCCCTTAACTTCCTCTGGGACTATGGCTAATTTACCTTGTCCTGATGTATTCTCTGCCGTTTCCTCAATCTTAAGCCTCTGTCCACACTCAGGGCAAAACATGAAGCCCTCACTTACTTCTTTTCCACATTTTGGACAAAATGGCATAGCTTCACCTCCTCTCCTTTTGATACATCATATGAGAATTTATTCAGAATAGTCAATACCCGCCCTTGCAGTGGTCGTTTGTCTTCCTTCTCAAGCTGGCTTGTCAGCCTCTTCTCTGTATTCCAGAGGCACCATACCAATTAGGCCTACTACAAATCGGGTATTGTTTCCCCAGAATACTTGCGAAAGAAGATGAGTGTTCACCCCCCTACCCTATTTTGCGAAATCTTGCGCGTTGTTGCCCGCTCGGGAAGTATATTGACACTTACTTCATTAGTGATACAATAGCACCTTGAGGGTCATATTAGTGAAAAGAATTAGCATCTTTTTGGTTACGGTAGCCTTAATTGTAGTGATGGGAGGCTGTGCTCTTCCTTCCCAAAACCTGGAAATACGGGATTGGTATGATTTGGATGACATCAGGGACAACCTGGGCGGCCATCACATTCTGATGAACGACCTCGATTCCACCACTGCCGGTTATACGGAGCTGGCGAGTGAGACAGCCAATCAGGGAAAGGGCTGGCAGCCAATTGAAACTTGGGGTCACCCATTTAAAGGGAGTTTCGACGGGCAAGGATACGAGATACGTGACCTGTTTATCAACCGGCCTGACGAAAGTGGTGTGGGGCTTTTCGGTTATGTTGGTGCGGGAGGAGTCATCAAGAATGTCAGCGTGGTGAACGCCACTGTGACTGGCAGTAGGTATGTTGGCGGTCTAGTGGGAGAGAATAAGGGCACTGTAAGCAACTCCTATTCCAGCAGCAATGTGAATGGCCCTTTTGGTATTGGCGGTCTGGTGGGAGATAATTGGGGCTCTGTGAGCAACTCCTATTCCACCGGCAGCGTGACCGGCAAGTGGCTTGTTGGCGGTCTGGTGGGAGATAATTGGGGCTCTGTGAGCAACTCCTATTCCACCGGCAGCGTGACCTGCGCCGAGTTTAAGGTTGGCGGTCTGGTGGGATTTAATTTTGGCACTGTGAGCAACTCCTATTCCACCGGCAGCGTGAGTGGCAGCGATGAGTATGTTGGCGGTCTGGTGGGAGATAATTATCACGACACTGTGAGCAACTCCTTCTGGGACACCGAAACCAGCGGACAAGCTACTTCGGATGGTGGGACGGGCAAGACCACCGCGGAAATGCAGGACATCGCCACTTTCTCAGGGGCGGCGTGGGACATAATCGCAGTCGCCAATCCTGGCACGCGCAACCCTTCCTACATCTGGAATATCGTTGACGACGAAACTTATCCCTTCCTGAGCTGGGAGCCGTAAAAAGGGTCAACTCTCTTCCCCAACGAGATTGCTTCGACTGACTTCGCTAGCCTGGCAACAGCATAGAGGTAGTGTGTACAATTCCAGGGGCACCATACCAATTAGGCCTGCTACAAATCAGGTATTATGTCCCCAGAATAATCACGAGAAGCTGGTCACAAGCGGAAATAAATTTGAGAAGGTGGCATAATTATATGAGCTAAATCACTATGAAAGCGTTAGTGCAGCGGGTTTCCCGAGCCTCGGTGAGCGTGAATGACAAGATAGTAGGCAAGATTGGGCCGGGGCTGGTGGTCTTTCTCGGCGTCGCTCAAGGTGATTCGAAGGAGGACGCCAGTTATCTGGCAAACAAAGTGGTTAACCTGCGTATTTTTGCTGACGAAGCAAGCAAGTTTGCCCTATCCGCGCTGGAAACAAGGGGAGATATTCTAATAATAAGCCAATTTACTCTTCTGGCTGACTCACGCAAGGGGAGACGACCCAGCTTCACCGAGGCGGCCCCTCCGGACCTGGCTAAGGAATTATATGAGTTTTTTGCGGAGCAAGTTCGCTCCACAGGGCTCAAGGTGGAAACAGGGCTTTTTCAGGAGCATATGCTGGTGGAAATCTATAATGATGGGCCGGTCACCATACCGCTGGAAAGCAAGACCAGACAAAAGTCAAAATGTAAAATGCAAAAAGCAAAATGACAGACCAAAAGTAAAAAAATCTAAATTCTAAATGCGAGTGAGCATGCTGACGGTTATTAGATGCGTTCTATTATTTGGGACCAACATCATGACACTCCAATGCGTCTTATCGCATTAGCAACTTGTTGCAATAATTTTGCTTTCTTGTTATAATACCCCCGCCAATGAGCTGCCACGAAACTCTTATAGAAAAGGGTCATCGCTTAACTCCCCAGCGCATGCTGGTCATTGAGGCACTTCATAATGCCGACAAGCACATCAGCGCTGAAGAAATCTACGAGCAGTTACATAGTCGCTATCCCTATGCCAATATATCCACTGTCTATCGTACTCTAGAGTTGCTGAAGAAATTAGATTTAGTTACGGAAACCAACTTTGGCGAAGGGCGTGTCCGCTATCATGTTGCTGAGAAGGGGCATCACCATCACCTCGTTTGCCATAGCTGCGGCAAGGTAATAGACATGGAGGAACTTGTGCTACATCCGTTGAAAGATACCTTGCTTCAGGAATACGGCTTTGATGCCGACTTAAGGCACCTGGCCATTTCAGGAGAGTGTAATAAGTGCCGCAGGAAAAAGAGGGGCAAGCCCGACTAATCATTGTAAATAAGAATACTGCTATGGACGACATTCAAAAAAAGCTGCAAACTCTGCTTGACTACTGGATTGAACATAACGGCGAGCATGAGCAAGAGTTCCGTGACTGGGCTGATAAAGCTGCCTCATCATCCACTGAGGTAGCAAAACAGTTACAAAAAGCAGCCACTAAGATGGCTGCGGTTAGCGACGAACTCATGAAAGCAAAACAGGCCCTGTCAAAGAGCAAGGGGGGACATTAGGATGTGTATGGCTAAACTTTATGAGGCTAAAGAAGGTGACAAGCCAATTCTGGAGGACATCGCACGCCTGACAATTACTGACCGGCGAGTAGAGGTAGAGACCCTCTTTGGCGAAAAGAAGGTTTTCCAGGGCAAGGTGCGGCAGATAGACTTCTTAAAGTCTCAAATACAGCTGGAAAAGGATTAATTTTTTTGCCTAATGATTGCAATTAGTTGCACATGCATGGAGTGTTGAAAGGAGACATTATGAGAAGAAAAATTCTGATAGGCTTGTTGGTGGCAGCGCTTGTGGGGGTTTTAGTGACGGTCCTGGTCCTTACTCAACATGCCCAACCTTCGACTGACATCATGGCCGGGAGCTCGCTTATCGCCAACATCATTCAGGATGTAGCCGATGGCAAACTGGAAACTCGTACCCTTATACCGCCAGGTGTGTGTCCGGGACATTACGATGTAAAGCCCAGCGATATCATGGCGCTGGCTAACAGCACAGCCCTTTTCATCCACGATTACCAGCAAAATTTCCAGAATATTGTTGGAGCGATTGAAGCTGCAGAAAACCCCGACCTTGTTATCACGGCTATTAATGTTACAGGCAACTGGATGACACCCCCGGTTCAGGCTGAGGCAGTGGACAAAATTGCTCAAGCCCTAGGCGAGATAGACCAAGAAAACGCTGCGTATTATCAAGAGAGAGCTGCAGCAAGGGCGCAGGCTATCTTAGCTAAGGGCGAAGAGGTAAGAAGTGAATTACTAGGAGCCGGAGTAGAGGGAGTAAAAGTAATCTGTGCTGACATGCAAGCGGGATTCGTAAGTTGGGCCGGGTTTGATGTCGTGGCTACCTACGGTCGGCCTGAAGACTTAACCCCGGCGGAAATGAAAGACCTGATAGACACAGCTAAAGAAGCTGGGGTAGCTCTAGTCATCGACAATCTCCAGAGCGGTGCTGCAACGGTAGGCGCAGCTATGGAACAGGATATTGAAGCCATTCCGGTAACCATATCCAACTTTCCCGGTGGCCTGGAAAATACCGAAACCTGGGAGAAGGCAATAGATAAGAACGTTGATTTACTGCTGGAAGCTTTGAATGAATGGGAGGAACAATATGGATAACACGGTCATCAAGATTCAAGACGCTGTAGTTTCTTACCGGGAAGATGTGGCTTTACAGGGCGTGTCTTTGGATGTAAGGAAAGGAGAATTTATTGGCATTATCGGACCTAACGGCGCTGGCAAAACTACCTTGCTTACAGTAATTAATGGCTTAGGCAAACTGGTTCATGGACAAGCCTGGGTATTGGGGTCGCGGCTAAATGGGAGAAATAGTAATAATTTAAGAAAGCGCATAGGTTATGTGGCTCAGGTAGAAAATATCGACCCCCGGTTGCCCATAAATGTTAGAGAGACGGTAATGGTAGGGTGCTATGGCCGCCTGGGACTATTCCGTCGGCCAACACGGGCTCAATGGGAAACAGTAGATGAGGTATTGGAAATGGTAGGCATAGCTCATTTATCCCAACGCCCAATAGGACATCTATCCGGAGGCGAATACCAAAGGGCAGCCATTGCCCGAGCTTTAGTTCAGCAGCCTGAGATATTCCTACTCGATGAACCTACGGCTTCAATAGATCAAAAAGCTCAACGCGAAATCTTAAGCCTGATACAGCTCATTCACAAGGAATATCATACGACCACTCTATTTGTCACCCATGACCTTAGAACGCTGCCCTCTATTTGCCAGCGACTGATTCTAATGAAGGACGGCAAGATATGGCAGCAAGGCAGCCCGGAGTCCATGCTCAGGGAAGAGATGCTGAGTCAGCTTTACGGAGCTCCGATCTCAGTACCAACTGAGATTGCTTCGTCGCTTCACTCCTCGCAATGACAAAAGAGAGAGTGTCATTGCGAGCCGAAGGCGTGGCAATCTCGGTAAAGGAGACGGTTGTTGACATTGTAATGCAAGGCTTCGGTCTCAGTGGCTTCTCTTCCTTGACGGGAGAGGATTAATGGTTCCCTGAAAATTCTTAGAATTTCCAGGGGGAGTTAAGGTAAAGACGATATGGATCTGTCTATTTTACAGTACCATTTCATGCAAAATGCCATTCTTGCCGGGTTATTCGGTGGCATAACCTGTTCTGTGGTGGGTGTCTTCGTAGTTACCATGCACCTCTCCTTTATCGGGGTATGCATTGCTCACGCTGCTTTTGCTGGGGCGCTCCTTGGCCTCTGGCTGGGGTTTAATCCCTTGATTGGGGCCTTGCTCTTCAGCCTGGCCTCAGCAGCCATTATCGGACCCGTGGCTGACCGTGGGGAATTAAACCCCGATACTTCCATAGGTGTTATTTTCTCCCTGATGCTGGGACTTGCTTTCCTTTTCATGGGCCTGATGCCTGGGGCCAGGACTGAAGCCTTAAACCTGTTCTGGGGCAGTATACTGACTGTCAGCCAAGAAAACCTGATTTTCCTCGCCGCGGTGACAGCCGTAGTAATTGGGTTGGTAACCGCCTTCTATAAGGAAATTCAAGCAGTGATTTGCCATCGGGAGGTAGCTCTAGCCGTGGGCATACCGGCGACAGTCGTTTTCTATGGCTTGTTGTTTTCCACCGGGGTGACTATAACTGCCTCGCTGCAAAGTATTGGCGGTTTGCTTATCTATTGCCTTATTCTCAATCCCGCAGCCGCTGCCTATCAACTTACTTATAGCTTAAAGCGGATGCTCCTTATCGCCGTTGCTTTTGGTGTTATTTCTTGCTGGGCTGGACTCGCAGCCTCATATTTGCTTGACATTCCCTCAGGTGCCGCCATAGTGATAACTTCTGCTATTATCTTCGGCCTGGCAACGGCATTCTCCCCTAAGAGAAAAGTGAAGGGATGGCAGCAAGTTCGGTTAACAGGTTAGCTATGCAACTTCAAGAGTATTTCGATCAACTAGCCCCAGCCTGGGATAAAGAGCTTACCCGGGAGAGGTTGAAGTGTCTTGGCAACATCGTCAAGGAATTAGGCATTAAACCTGGATATTATGTGCTTGATATTGGCAGCGGTACGGGTGTCCTTTTACCCTTTCTAATCGCAGAGCTGGGTGATGAGGGAAAAATTGTAGCCCTGGATTTTTCAGCGGAGATGCTAGGTCAAGCGAAAGCCAAAAACTTCCAGCCTATAGTTGGTTTTGCTCAGGCTGATGTTCTCGCCATTCCCCTGGCTGATAATTCTGTGGACCTGGCTATATGCAACAGTGTCTTTCCTCATTTTGACGATAAAGCCAGGGCATTGAAGGAAATAGCCAGGGTGCTAAGAAGTAATGGCCGGCTAGTCATCTGCCATACCATGAGCCGGGCGATGATTAACCAGCTTCATCAATCCATTGGTGGCGTGGTCGCCCATCACCTTCTGCCGCATGAATTTCAGCTAAGAGGGCTGATAAAGCAAGCTGGTTTGAGGGTAACCCATTTCGAGGACGGCCCGGAACGATATCTAGTTATTGCTGAGAAGGGCGCCCGCTAATGTTTAAATAATAATTATCTGTGACTCCTTAATCATTGAGCTTCAAGCTCAAGACTGATATCTAAGGCTCTGGTGGAGTGGGTAAGGGCGCCAATGGAAATAAAATCAACGCCAGTTTCAGCTACAGCCCGAACATTATCCAGCGTAATTCCACCCGAGGCTTCAATTAAAGCACGGCCACGAATAGATTTTACCGCCTTACGCATATCCTCGAGATTCATATTGTCAAGCATGACGATATCTGCTCCAGCTTCAACAGCTTCTAAAGCTTCGGGCACAGTCCCGATCTCCACTTCGACTTGAGTCTGCCTTGCCTGGAGATTGCTTCGTCGCTTCGCTCCTCGCAATGACAACGGAGCATTTTGCCTTGCTTTGGCTATAATCTCCTTGATATTCAATCCCTGGCTGCGGAGCGCCACCAGATGATTATCCTTAATGAGTATGCCATCGCCTAAATTCATACGGTGATTTCCCCCACCACCTACCCTGACGGCATACTTTTCCAGCGACCTCAAGCCCGGGGTGGTTTTTCTGGTATCCATAATGCGCACCGGCAATCCCTCAATTCTTGCCACGTAACGATTGGTCTCCGAGGCAATGCCGCTCAAGCGCTGGAGAAAATTTAGGGCTACCCTCTCCGCTTTGAGAATGCTGGCGATATTGCCTGCCACTTTGGCCGCTTTGCTGCCCGGCTTAACTCTAGCCCCATCTTCTAAAAGAATGTCCACCTTTAACTCCGGATCAACCCGATGGAAAACCTGTTTGGCCGCTTCTGTGCCAGCCAGGATGCCTTCCTCCTTGGCCACAATGAAGCCAGTCCCTTGCTGGTCGCCGGGTATTAAAGCCTCAGTAGTAACATCCCCCTTACCAATGTCCTCAGCTAAGGCACGGTCGATAATTTCTTCAATCTGGGGCTTACTTGATGACATTTTTCCTAAAAACGATATGCCGTTGCCATTCTGGCGAAGTCTGTGGGAAATCGGTGCGAAAGTGAGCGCCACGACTTTCTTTGCGGAGTAAAGCAGCCTCAGTCACGAGCCTGGCACATAATACCAGATTATTTAGTTCATAGGAGGGGCGGTCACTGGGTTGAGACAGGAGGCTTTCCCAGGTGGCCAAAATGCCTGCCGCCTCTTCGAGGCTTTTGCCAGAACGGATGATTCCTACTTTGTCCCACATGAGGGACTGCAGGTTGGGCAGATTAAGCGGTGGCACCTTGGGTAGCACCTCTCTATGGGGGAGGCAATAGGAGATTGCTTCGTCGCTCCGCTCCTCGCAATGATGAGGAGGGACAGTCATTTCAGTCCTTTGCATTACCCTCTTGCTAAAAACAACTGACTCAAGCAGGGAATTTGATGCCAGCCTGTTAGCACCGTGCACTCCAGTGCAGGCGGTCTCGCCAGCAGCAAATAGCCCCGGGACATTTGTCTCCCCCCAATTATTGACCTTCACCCCTCCCATAAGGTAGTGAGCGGCTGGGGCGACGGGGATAAGCCCTTTGGTGATATCCAGGCCATGGTCCCGGCAAAAGCGATATATGTGGGGGAAGCGGGTGGTAATTAATTGAGGTGACAAATGGGTGACATCCAGAAAAACTCTATCGCTGTGGGTTTTCTCCATCTCGTAGACGATGCTGCGGGCCACTATATCCCTCGGCGCCAGCTCAGCCTCGGCAACATAATCTGGCATGAAGCGATGGCCTTCCACATTTCTGAGTATGCCACCCTCCCCCCTGACCGCTTCAGAGATGAGGAAGGGGGCTACTCCGGGCAGGCGAAGAACAGTGGGATGAAACTGGAAAAATTCTATATCGCTTATTTCGGCACCGGCTTCAAAAGCCAAAGCTATCCCGTCGCCAGTAACCACATCGGAGTTAGTGGTATATTTAAACAACTTCCCAGCACCACCAGTAGCTAAGATGAGAAACTGGCAGCCATACTCTTCCACAGAGCCAGTTCGGCAATCGAGAGACCTTACGCCAGTTACCTTGCCATTCTGGACTAGAATTTCGCTAGCCAGGCAATTTTCCAAGACTTTGATAGGAGTGGAACGCACATGGCGACTTAAGGTAACCTCGATATGCTCCCCGGTGGCATCTCCACCGGCATGCATAATGCGCGGCACACTATGAGCTGCCTCTCTGGTCAAGGTAATTTCACCGTCCAAAGTGTCAAAGGGCACTCCAGATTTGATTAAATCAGCGATGCAATCAGCAGCCTCATCGGTCAAAATGCGCACTGTCTCGGCATCACATAAGCCATCTCCAGCAGCTATGGTATCCCTGAAATGAAGGTCGGGAGAATCATCCTTGCCCATGGCAACAGCAATGCCACCTTGAGCATATTTGGTGTTGCAGTCATCTATGTTCCCCTTAGTCAGGATAAGGACGCTGCCCCGTTCTATAGCAAGCAAGGCAATATAAAGCCCAGCAATGCCACTGCCAACTATAATATAGTCGTAGTGATTCATTTACTCTACCTCCCCTTCGTCAAGAGGGAAACACAAGTGCAGAGTCTCACAAAGACTGAACAGGTTTCAAAAACGCATCACGTTCCCAACTTGTCTGATGGTGACCACCTGATGCCTCAAGCTCCTGATGTCAGAATGTTCCCCCACCACTTTCCCCAACCTCTTGTTTGCCAAGTATACTGCTTCTAGCAACCCGCATTGTTGCTCCTGACTCTATCTTCAGAATTACAGTATCTTCACCAAGACTTTCAATTTGTCCGTAAATCCCGCCAGATATAATCACCTTGTCTCTCACTCTTAGTTCCTTCGTCATTTCCTCGTGTTGTTTTTGTTGCTTCTGCCTCGGTCTGATCATCAAGAAATACATCAGGGCAAAAATTGCTACCAAAAAGATGACCATTCCCCATGTGCCTAGACCTTCCATGTACCCTCCTTTAATTAATTATTTTTTAACCGCGCCTCGCAGCGACCAGGGACTTGTTTTCTCAATCTGGATTCTTGCTAATTGGCCCACCCAGTCGCCAGCATCTTCAAAGAATACCAGCTTATTACTCCGGGTGCGCCCAAACCATTTCCCCTTCTTCCTGCCTTCTACCAGCACCTCCACCTGCCTGCCTTGAAGTTGTGAGTTAATCTCGCTAGCTATAGCCGCTTGAAGCTCTTCAATCTTATTGAGCCTTTCCTTCTTCACCTCCGAAGGAATGTTATCTTGATATTCCCGCCAGGCAATGGTGCCAGGGCGAGGAGAATAAACTGCCACATGAATAACATCGAACCTCATTTCCTTGACCAGAGATAGGCTGTGCTCAAATTGCTCCTCTGTTTCTCCAGGAAAGCCAACGATTATATCTGTGCTCAGAGATATTTGAGGGATCTTGCGGCGAATGGTGTGAACAAGCTCTCTATATCGTTCCACGGTATACCCTCGCCTCATAGCCCTCAGTATATCATCATCACCAGCTTGAACAGGCAGCTCCAGATGCTCACAAACTTTGTTTAGAGAAGCTACAGTGTCAATGAGCTTCAGGCTTATATCCTTGGGATGATTTGTCAGAAAGCGAATCCTGGCAAGGTCATCTATGCTGCTTAATTCGTTCAGCAAATCAGCAAGGTCGGGATGCCCGGGCAAATCGTGTCCGTAAGAATCAACATTCTGCCCCAGCAAGGTTACCTCTTTTATGCCTCGTCTTACTAGCTCTTCCACTTCACAGACTATTTCCCCCAGAGGGCGACTCACCTCCCTTCCCCTCCTGTAGGGGACAATGCAATATGAGCAAAAATTATCACAGCCCTGGATGATGGGGATAAAAGCGCATGGCGAGGAAATTGTGGAGAGACTTGCTTCTTGCTCAATAAATACGCCCCGCCTCTCATTCCAGGCAATTAGCTCAGGGTAATCACCAGGCTTAAATAGTAAGTCAACGTGAGGAAATCGTCTCTTCAATTCTTGGGTGTCGGAATCGACCAAACATCCAGTAACAAGTATCTGGAGATTGGGATGTTTATTTTTTAGGCCTTTCAATAAACCCAGGGTGCCTAAAACCTTATTCTCAGCGCTTTGTCTTACCACACATGTATTGAGAATCACCAAATCGGCATTGGAAAAAGAAGTCGCTGCCTGATGGCCAACAGAATCTAAGTAGCCAGCTATTTGCTGGGATTCTGCCTTATTCATCTGGCAGCCGATGGTCCAAATAAAATAGCGCAGCATAATGCTATTGCCTTCCCCCCTGCGTTGGGTGTAAGGCTGTTCAATTTTGGTTTCGTGTTCAATTAATGAAGATGTGTTCATTTCCATTCGGTTTCCACCAATTATAATTTAAAATACCTAATTTAGGAAAACCAGAGGTTTTTCCAATATAAGATGGCAGAATTCAGAGGTTTAACGGCTGAGGAGAAATACTACTGGATAGAGGAGGTGCTGATAAGATTTAAATATCATCTTTGGCCAAGAATTTAGCTTGCAAAGCAACTTCTAAATTATCCCCTTCTGTTTCAGCTCCTTTAGCTTGGACGGTCCCCAACCTAGATACTTGAGATAGATATGCTCATTATCATAGCCTACCGGTCGGCATACCCACTTTGTTCGTATTGGACTTTCGGTCATCTTGTGTTGTGCCTGAGCTACGATAAGCTCTCCGTAGACTGGGTCTTGAACCGGGATGAAGATGCCTCTATCCAACCAGTTGGCATCTTTCATAGCCTCCTCAGGAGAGCACACTGGGGCCACCACCGGGGTAATGGGCGCCAGGCGCCCCTTCTTGGCATATTCGACGGACATTTTTACGAGTTCTTCGTTGGTATACCTGCGCGTCTCCTCAAAGATCAAAGAGGACCATTTCAATTGTTCTTCTTTCTGCGTAAAAGGCGCAATGCTGGTCCATCCTGCGGCGCCCCACTCATCCCATTTTCCCAGCATGTCAGCGAAGGCTTGCCACATCTCCAACCTCAAGCCGCCCAAGAAAACAGCGCCATCCTTGGTCGGAGCGAAGCAATATAGCCAGCCGGCAATGTCCAGGCTGCCAAAGCGCTCCGCAACAACACCAGCTCCCTGATACCAAAGTGTCGTGTAATCATCGAAACGGGCATAAGCCTCAGCAGTAGCCACATCCAAAGCTTGCCCCTCTCCACTTAATCCTCTCCAATACAAAGCAGCCAGAATACCCACTGCCATCGATGTCCCCGCTACAGACCAAGCTATCCAAGGGCCAGCCTTGGTAGGAACCGCCCAAGGACATTCATCATAGCTCTTGCCCTCGGGTATCATTTCTCCGGTGGCTGATTGTATTCCCGATCTGGCCTGAGCCATGCTATCGTAGTCGGGCATTCGACTGTGACTCATAGGCCCAAACTGTCCGTAGCCCGTTATGGAAGCGAATATCAGCCTTGGGTTGATTTTTTTCAGCTGTTCATAACCAATACCCCACTCATCCATAGTGCCTGGCCTATAGGTCTCTATGAGCACATCAACTTGTGTGACTAAACCTTTAAGTATCTCCCTCCCCTCGGGTTTACTAAGGTCAAGGGTTATATGAAATTTGTTCCTGCCCTCGGTCAAATAGTTAAGCCCTTCGCCCTTATACAGTATGCCATAGGGTGTGCAGGTTCTGAGGAAATCGCCCTCGGGAGGTTCTATTCTCAGAACTTCGGCACCAAACTCGGCCAGAAGCGAAGAACACTGGCAGCCGGCGAAGCTCTTGGAGCTCATATCTAACACAGTTATGTCATCCAAAGCCTCGGGCTTTGGATGAGCGATTCGGGGATCGTCTCTTTCCCTTACCCAGTCTGACCAACTCCGCTGTTCCATCTTACTTAGACATTCTGGCTGTCTCTATAATTGCGGTTAGCGAAACAAAGCTCAGTCCCTGGCCATAATTACTCCAGCCTTGCCGTCCCACTGAGGTGGCGGTTGGCAGCCCTGTACATCCGCCCATTTGCCTAAAGCGCCGCACCGATATAATTCCTTAATCTCGTCTTCACTCTTACCTAGAATGCGCTTCATTATGTATTCGTTGTCAAAGCCGACTGCTCTCAAGGACCACTTGACTTTGGGGGTGCTCTTGGACATCATCACGGGAAATTCATATTCGGTAAAAGGACCAACAAAAGGATCGTCGATGTCGGTTATGAAGCCCCGCTCCCGGAAATGAGCATCCTCCACGACATCCTTGCTGTCATACACACGAGATGCAGCGAACCCATGTCGCTCAGCCAATTCTTCGATCTCTTCAGGTTTCTTGGTTCTGACCCAAGCAGCAATGATTTCGAGGAGGGCAGTGGCGTTTTTTTCCTTCAGCCGGGTCAAGTGGTCTTTAAATCTGGGGTCTTCAGCCAGTTCTGACTTGCCCATAGCGGTACACAATCCCTTAAATTCCTCCGGAGCCGGTGCTGCAATAGCCACGAAAGTATCATCAGCGCAGCGGAATGTATCGGCAGGACACATGGATACGTCCCTGTTTCCCGCCGGCATAGCTCCTTTGCCAGTAATTTGCTGGTAGGGCCAGATCCACGACATCGCGCGCATGATATTCTCACTTTGTGAGAGTTCGATGTATTGCCCTCTGCCTGTTCTGCTCCGATAATGAAGCGCTGCCAGCACTGCCACTTCCCCCATTAGAGCACCAAAGGTGTCACAGACGTATAACCGACTCTTTAGGGGCGGTCGCCCGGGAAAACTCGACATCCAAGCATAGCCGGAAAATGCTTGGGCACCACCATCGTTGGAGGGCCTGTTCTCTTCAGCATATTGCCCCCATTGTCCAAAGCCGGTCTTTGCGATATAGATAATACGCGGATTAATCTCCTTGAGCTGCCGGTAACCTATGTTCCATTTTTCCAGCACGCCCGGTCTGAAATTGTCTTCTACAATGTCAGATTTAGCTGCCAGTTCGCGGAAGATCTGCTGGCCCTCTGGTTTATGCAAATCCAGCCCCAGCCAGTATTTGTCGGTGTTGCTGTGCATCATTGCTAGCGACTGGTTCCTAAAAAAGTAGCCGAAGGGAACCATCTGACGCATTGGGTCTCCCCTGGGTGGTAATTCGCACTTAATAACCTCAGCGCCTAACGCCCCGAGAAAGGCTGGCCCAGCCGGACCAAGTATAATAGTACAGGCCTCGAGCACGCGTATACCGTTTAAGGGGGATGGTTTGAAATGCTTATTTTCCCGATAATTTTCCCACGTCTCTTGCGCCATAACAGTCCACTCTCCTACTTTCTCTTCACTTTGCCTCGCTGCCCAATAGAACTCGAATTGTTTGAGTCGAGATTACCGTCTCAATGTCTCTATATCTCCACATGGTAACAGGTTAGCTTTCCAAAATTGTAATTTGTATTTTATCGACCCCCCCGTATTTGTCAATAAGTCACATTCTGCAATTTCGTGACATCAGTCAGGACTATTTACTCCCATTTTATATAGGTTGATTAATTACTCGAGCCTCCAACCGAGTCTTGAGTATAAGACTGTACCAGTAAGGAGAAGTGCGAAAGAAAGAGCTATAGTCAGAGCTATCTGGCCGGAAGTTAAAGGGTTATACGCAACCATATCTGGTCCGGCCAGCAAGTGTACGATTGATGCCTGTGCTGAGGAAATAGGATAGACTCGAGCAAATGTCTGAAGCGGCACCGGTAGAAACTCATACGGAGCCATCAAGCCTGATATGGCAGCTGTTATTACTGCAATGCCGACCCCTGTCATAATCGCGCCCTGAAGATTCTTAATCAATGTACCGGCTATAAGCCCCACACCAGCAGAGGCACAAATTACCAAAAAGATGAAGCCAATCGCCTGTAGAATCCCGACTCCAGTTCCCGTGAAACGTGCCCCGACTGCCACACCAACTACTATAACCAGAGCTGCTGACACCAAAGAAAGAATAATCACAGCAGAAATCCTACCGATGAAATCCTTGTAAGGTTTTATAGGCATTGATATGAGTTTGGAAAGTAAACCGTTCGCTCTATCGCCGGCAATACTGGCGGGAAGGTTGGACATGCCGGCTATCATCAGCGCAAAAACCATCATTGAAATGGCAATAGAACCCTTGATATAGGGAACTACTCCTTGAGGGGCGCTACCTGTAAATGAGAAGCTTCCAATGAGTACCCAGATTATCGGCCAGGCTATGGTCCAAAACAGCGCTGCCTTCTCCCTAAACAGCTCCTTGACTGTCTTGTTATAGGCTGCAGATATCTGGCTCAATTATCCGGTTGCCTCCTGTAAGTTCCTTTCGGTCAGTCTGAAGAAGACGTCTTCGAGGGTTGGCCGCGCCATTTCGATACGCATCACCTTATGTCCGGCCTGGTCAAGGCTTCTTACCACATCGGCTAGTACTCTGTCCCCGTTTCGCGAATAGATTTTGTAGCCAGTCTCCGATTCCGCTACTTTTCCATTGATGCTATAACCCTTTAAAACTGAGAACACACTATCAGTCTTCACAGCTGTCTCCACGGTTATCACATCCTCGACAGCATGTTTCCTTTTAAGCTCTTCAGGTGTGCCTTCGGTTATCATCCTACCATTGTCTATGAGACCTACTCTTGAGGCTAGCTCGGCGTCACTCCCGATATGAGTAATCAGGATAATACTGGTTTTCTTATCCATAATCTCTTGAATCATACTGAAAAAGGCTCTTCTGGCAGCGGGGTCGAGACCAGTCGTCGGCTCATCCAGGATAAGTACCTTTATACCAGGGAAAATTGCTGTCGCAACTTCTAACCTTTTCCTCATTCCACCAGAGTACTTGGCGACTCTCTTATCTGCTTCGTCAGAAAGTCCAAGTTTGTTTAGCATTCCAGCCGCCAGTTGATTTGCCTGGCTCCGGGAGTATCCCAGGAGACCAGCGAAATAGATGAGGTTTTCTTTTCCTGAAAGCTTGGGAGATGAGAAATTTTCCTGCGGCACATAGCCAATAGATTCCTTAGCCTGTGCCGGCTTGTTTCCATAGACTTCAACAACACCGCTATCTTGCGTTTTCACCGCAGCAATTATTGAAGCAAGTGTAGTCTTGCCGGAACCATTTGGCCCCATCAGAGCATAGAACTCGCCTTCTTGCACATCAAGGTTAACTCCATCAAGCACACGTCGGCTATCATATGTCTTGACTAGATTCTCGACATGTATCGCAAACACTTAGGAACGCCTCGATTCTGTAATTGGATAAAGTATTATACCTCATGAGTCGCCTTATTTATATAGACAGCATTTGACTCGAGAATATCACTTTCCAAGTATGATGCGTAAGAATGAGATTCCAGACGTTTGTTACCCGAATTAACAATTAGTTCAGGGTGCTAAACCCAGCCCCGCAGCTTCATTGCTTCTACTACACGTTCAACTGCCCTTACGTACGCTGCCTGACGCATGTTTATCTTGTATTCTCGGCTGGTATTCAACACGGAATGATAGGCTGCAGTCATCTTCTTGTCCAGCCGTTCGCGAACCTCGGCTTCATCCCAGAAGTACAAGTAGAAGTCCTGAACCATCTCAAAGTAGGAAACTGTAACACCACCGGCGTTGCACAGGAAGTCGGGTATCACGTGAACCCCATTTCTATATAGAATATCATCGGCTTCTGGGGTAGTTGGTCCGTTGGCCAACTCGGCAACAATTTTGGCTTTGATATTTGGAGCATTCCTATCGGTTATGACGTTTTCTATAGCCGCCGGGATAAGTATATCCACGTCTAGTTCCAAGAGTTCCTCCTTGGAGATACGTTCCATGGCTGGCAAATTGCACACCGAGGCAGTCTGGGTCTTACACGCATAAGCCGCGTCTGGGTCAATCCCAGTTTTGCAGCATAC
>Ga0209979_1002184_pt1 | contig 19267 bp, 24 predicted proteins | sample AnhtaG_FD_183114 | JGI IMG/M metagenome (GOLD analysis project Ga0209979, IMG submission 183114) | Deep subsurface microbial communities from Anholt, Denmark to uncover new lineages of life (NeLLi) - Anholt_01485 metaG (SPAdes) (version 2) | ecosystem: Environmental > Aquatic > Marine > Oceanic...
GGAATGGCTAACTTGTAGTTTATGCGGTGTAAAGGTTAGAGCCACAAACATGTCAAGTCATATGGCCAAAATGCATCCAAAATAGTTTTACAAACTACCATAATTTCCCCCGAAGGGGGTTTTGTTCCTTTGTATAACTATTTTTCCTAATTTTCCAGCAAAACGTTTTTTTTCTGCAGGATAACCAAGTGGTGTTAAAGCAACAACCCTGATATTTTCTGGGATTTCAAGGATTTCTTTTACTTTTTTTTCATTAAAACCTCCAATCCAACAAGTCCCTAGTCCTTTATCTGTTGCTGCTAAAACAAGATGCTCTAATGCAATAGATACATCTACAATAAAATAATCTATATCATTTCTAAAACCACTTTGTTTTGGATCACCACAAGCAACAATAATAACTGGAACATTTTTTAACCAGCGATTTATGATACTAGTTTTTGATAAATCTTTTATAATTTTTTTATCCTTTACTACTATAAACTGCCAACATTTTTTATTTGTCCATGAAGGCGCAAGTCGTGCGCATTCAAGTACAAAATTTATCTTTTCGTCTTCAACTTTTTTATCTGCATAATCTCTGATGCTCTCTCTGGATTTAATTACACTCTCAAACTCCATTATAGATCACCATTATCAAAATTAGTAACTGATTACTGTATAAAACCTACTAGGCATGATCATTTTATCTGAAACTCTAATCATAAAACGTAATGCTTGTCTTAGTCTCTAATCACTGTATCCCAATTACAGATAGAGTTATTTTTTACGTTTGTAAATATTGTCATGATGATCATAATCTTCTAAAATGACAGTTTTTGTGTCTTCATCAATTGAGAAAGTTAGTACAAAATGTCTGTCGATATGGATTCTTTTCCAATGATTTAAGGGGGATTTGAGGTTTTTATATCTATGAGGATTGATAACGATTTCTTCAGATTTCTTGGCAATAGTTTCAGCTTGTTTAGGAGCTTTCAATCCTAATTTATTCAATTTTTTCTTAAGAGACGGTCTAATGTCAAGTATGTACATTTTACTTCAAACCCATCATCTTCCTGAGATCTTTAGGGGTGCCGACATGAATAGGTTTTTCCTTCATTATTTTTTTAGCTTTTTCAATATATTCAGGTCTAAGTTCGGGTTCTAGAATTTCTTGTTCGTATTCGTTAGCCATGAGGTCAATTGCTTGACTTTTGTCCTTGAGTCCGTATTTTGCTTTGAGAATATTTAAAATCCTATTTGTACTTTCTTTAATGTTTATGATGGCCTGAACCATATTAATTTCACCTTAATATAATATATATGCCACATTAATATATATAGTTTTCTGCCAAACAAAAAATTATTACTACAGAGAATATAATCAAAAACTATAATTAGAGATTCAATATCTAATCATATTTTGTGATTAAGGTAGTATTTTCCTCCGAGAAAAACTACTTCAAACTCGCATTACTGTATCCATAATTTAATCTGAAAAAAACTAACAATTTCTTTTATGGGATATTGTAACGTAAGTCGGAAAGAATTCCAGCATCCAAATCATTCTGGGCTTCCTCTCCAAAGATATAGGTATAATACTCGTCAAGCCCTTTCAGATGATACTGAAACCAAGCGGTAAAATACTTCCTAGAAACTCGCCGTTGCTCTGCAAATTCAATGCCTCGGGGATTATCTAAGCCAAGCCATTCAGCTATCCTGGCAACGAAATCATCAATAAAACCGATATGATTGCCTCCAGTAATGGACAAGTACTCTTTGACCGATGTTTCTGGTATAAAATCAGTGTAAAATGGTACAACACGCTCAGGGGGAACCATGCCATCATTATTTCCCACCTGCAGTTGCGTTGGAACTGTGATATTCCGTGCTGCATCCTTAGCAGCATCTGAGCCTGCTGGTGCCAGGGGAACAGCTGCATCAATCTCTGAATTAGGAGCTCCTGTTGCCTCTATGCATCCTCCCCCACCCATAGAAAGACCGATTCCTCCGAACGTTTCAACATCAACCATGCCAGATATTGGCGAAAACCACATACTATTCTGAGATTTCAGCTTTTCAATGCCTCCATTAAAACCATATGCCCACTGTGTTGTATCACCAGATAGTTTATGCGGTGGCGTAAAACATATAGTCACATAGCCATAAGAGGTAAGATGCTTCGGAATCCATTTGATGTTCCACTCTGAACCGGCTAAGCCATTTGCAACGACAATACCAGGATAGGGAGCCCCCGAGGTATCCTCTGGGGCAAACCATCCATCACGAATAGCTGGATACCTAATTGTTGCCCAATACCGCCCATAGGGAGGAACGACAAAGGTTACCTTAAAGTAGCCAATATGATATGGTCCTGGTTCATCCGGTGGTGGCACGGTATGAACATCTACCGCGTGAACTGGGAAAACTAGAAGCAAAATAATAGCAACAAGTCCAAGTAATATTATTTTCATCTTCATTTTATCATTACTCCATCAAATAGATAATAAATATTTCATCTCATATTTAATACCATCTCGTTTTCTAGAAAACGTGTATTTCTATACGAAGAGCAGTATAGCACTGTTATCTGATAAAGACTTTAATCTCTGTACATTGATTAAAACCTACTAGGTATGATAATTATAGTAAAGAAAATTAAAATTGATTAATTTTGCCATTCAGTTCGCCCATTTTTCTTCATAGTTTTTTTACAGCAGTTCAGAAAACATGTTTTTTTCCATCATCATGGCTACTGTAATATTATCTAAATTGATATAAAAATTTATCGCTTAATGGACAGCAAAAGTGCAGAGTTAAACTCAATTTCCCTAAAAATAAATCCACCAGGTATGATAATTATATCCAACAAACTCCAATCATAAAACATAATGTGACTTTTATTCTTTAATTACTGTACATTGACAAAAACCTACTGGGTACGACGAGTGAGCTATCGCTCTTTTTGTTCATACGTTGTAAGAGGGATACAGTTCGTTTGGAGAAACTATTTAAAAGACCTCTTCCTAGAGACCACTGAGACGCAGCTATTAGGAGAAGAAACAACAGATGGAAACGCTACAAAGAATCCATGGTTGGCAGATACACCACCATGAAAAACTCCTCTTTCAAGCCAATGCAGGCACCCCCGCAATACGACTCAAATTTTACCACTACCCGTCCTATCGACAAACGGTAGAAATCAACAAATATCCCGAGAAATGTCATCTTAAAAGCAAAGGAAACAACACCTACTTCCTCTTTCAACACAAGGTGGGGACAAAAGGAATCATCTCCCTGGAAAGAATCATCACCGTATACCCCAAGCCCTCGTTTGCTATAAGTATGGAAGATTGGGGAAACATAGCAGATATTCCGAAACGCATCCAGCAGAAATACCAACAACGATCACCGTACTGGCCCCTTCACACCAACGCAATCCATGACATCTCCCATCATCAGGATTGGTTCCATACCGATGAGGTATCTCCCTGGGTCCAAGCAGCCAGCACGTACATAAAAGAAACAATCAAACACCCGGAAAAACAACAAAAAACGGTTAGGGGCAGAACAAGCGTTTCTCACTGGCAATGGTGACTGCGAAGAATTCACAGATCTCTTCATTACCTTCGCCCGAATGAGAGGAATTCCCTCCCGACGGTTAACCGGCTATTTTATCACCAAACCGCAGGACGTCACCGCTGAAGCACATGCCTGGGGAGAAATTCTTTCACCCGTACACGGGTGGATACCCATCGATATTCCCTTGAATAACCTGGGAAACCATACCTCCAACTATGTCATCGAAAAAATAGAAGAATTCAATCCCGCGCTTCCCGATTACCAGATTCATACAAAACAAGCAACCACCGTGCACCATCAATGGGAACGCCCTGCCCCCAGTATTACTCCCATTTACGAATCATACGAGACAACGATTAGAGTTTCTAAGGAGAAAAACTAGTAATAATCACTGTACATCGATTAGAGTTTTAAGGAGAAAAAATGTCTCTAATCATGTTTTTGATTAGATATTGGAGCAATACTTAATAAATTGCTTCCATACTCCTTAATAAGTAATTTCTTATATGATGCAATTGATTTCTATACTTAATGAATTCAAAAGATGATGTCAAAAGTAAAGTTACTTTAGAATCAATTAAGAAAAGACTCGATTCTTTGGAGAAGAAAATCGAGAAATTACCGGATAAAGAAGAAACTGAAAATTATTTTAAAGCAACTCTTTTAATTTCTCTTGCTTTGGCTAATATGAATTTTAATCTCTAGTTATGCACAATGATTTGTTTTTCTTAAATCAGTAGATTTCTTGCATTGATTTCATTAGTTTTAATGATGTTTAAAATATCTATGATTTCATCTTGGTTATTTTGACATGACTGGTAATCATTATAAAGCGTATCATATGCATCTGCTGCCTCATCATAACCATGCTCTCTTAAATATTCTGCAAATAACTGTTTCATATTAGCGATATATCCCCATTTTGTATCAGCTGTATCATATTCACCGGTTTCAATTTTAGAAATATATGTATCAATATTCTCTTCAATTTGCTCTGAAAGGGATTTTTGCAAAGATACGATATCTGTAAAACTTGGACTATTCAAATCTGATATTACTGTTGATGTAAAGAAAAGCATCCAATAAGGCCCTGTTTGCAGCTCAAAACCTTCACCAATATCGCCTCCATGCTCCCAAGCACTCAAAAATGTCTCAACCGGTACAGCCATATCAGTAAATTGATCATTGGGAGCATCACCAAGATGCGTATCACTAAAATAGATATTGGTGTCATCATATCCTGTAACAACCATAAAATGACTACTCCCAACAGATGCATCCTGGAATTTTTGATTATAACCTTCGAGATAATACAAGTCTAGATGTACTTGGACCGGTTGACCAGAATGCAGTACAGCCTTTAAATATGATAACGCCTCATCAGATGAATAAATCAATTTGCCCACGGCACCATTTAAATAGGTACCATGATTACCGCCTTGAGCATAACCCACAACCCAGCTGATATTAAAATTATTCATAGATGTGACATGAGCATCAACCGTATAACTTTCCATTAGATGCAAACTCTTAGAATATGGGTCGCAAAAAACAGGTGCGCCCATACCTGCAGATGCAAACACTTCTGGTGTATCAATGCCATTATCAAAAAATGCAAGCATCATCGAATATGATTCCAGATAACAAAATCCAGCAACATTTCTTCTTGTAGGTACATCCAATCTGACTTCTGAAGGGAGATCAGTAATACTTAGCTCGGTATAATCTGGTACTGAAGAACCATTATCCTCCCCTCCATCGTCAATACCATCATCTTCGTCGAAATCATCCTCAAAATAATCATCGTTCTGATCCTCTTTGACAGTATCTTCACATCCACTAAACAAGATACTAAACAACAGCAAAAAAATTATAACTATCGGTAACGCTTTTTTCATCCTCATCTCCTCGCACAAGGAATAATTATAACAATATATAAACAATTAGTTTGAATCTAATCATAAAACATAATAATAACTTCAAACTCTCATCATATTTTGTAATTAGAAAGGTATTTTCCTCCGAGAAAAATGCCTTCAAACTCGCATTACTGTACATTGATTAGAGGTTAAAACTCTAATCAAAATATAAAGGATTAGATGCGGTAACAACTCTATCTAGGTAGATTGTGCAAGACCGTAGGTAGCTTTCAGGCAATCCATAGGTGTTGGCACTCTGAATCTACCTAAGGTCGTGCACCTACTTAGAGATGTTACCTTAGATGCCAGAGTAATACTTATATAGAAAAACAAACTACTATTTACAATAGAGGGAGGAATTATTGTATGGATGATACAAAAGAAGAAATTGTTAATTATTTATCAAAAAAGAAGTTTATAGCCTTAGCAACTTCGACATTAAATGGTAAACCTTTAACCCATACAGTTGCATATATAAACAAAGGACCTACCGTATACTTTTCCACCAGCAATCAATCCCGCAAAGTAAAAAATATTCAAGAAAATCCAAATGTAGCATACTCTGTATATGATGAAACTGAGCATCTAGAGGATATAAGATTTATCCAGATGGAAGGAACAGCAACAATTGTATCTAACAAAGAAGAATCCAGAGAAGCCCTAAATATGCTGAATCAGAAATTTCCCTCAATGTCTATTTTGAGCTCAGATCCAGACGGTGTAATCATTAAAATCTCTCCAAAAATCTGTTATTTCAGCGATTATATCAGGAGATTTGGACAAAAAGACAAAGTAAAATTTTAAAAATTTTTACTATGCATTGCTTCCAATGTCTAATCATAACCTTGATTAGAGTCTAATTCATCTCCTTATAAATAACAGAAAATGCTCTAATCATAGAATAATTAAACTCTTAGCCTCTCATCACTGTACATTGACATTGTTATATAATGAACTCTAATTATGTCTTAGTGAAATTAATATATCTGTTTTTATTATCAATAATAGAATGGGGGAGAACGCATTGAAAAACAAAATTGTATTAATCACTGGTGCGACATCAGGTATTGGAAAAGAGACGGCTCTAGGACTTGCAGAGTTAGGTGCAACAATTGTTTTTACAACCCGGGATAATTTAAAAGGAGAAAAAACCAGAAATGAACTAATTGCAGCGATTAATAATGAAAATATCGACATGTTAAAATGCGATTTAGCATCATTTGAATCAACAAAGAATTGTTGTAAAGAGTTTAAATCAAAATATGATAGGCTGCATGTTTTAATCAATAATGCTGGTGTCTGGGATTTCAAAAGAAGAGAATCAAAAGACGGAATTGAAAACATTTTTGCCACAAACTATCTTGCACCATTTCTTATGACAAATCTCTTGCTTGATGTGTTAAAAAAAAGCAGCCCCTCCCGCATTATTAATGTAACATCAGGGATGCATTACGGGACAATTAATTTTGATGATATAGAATTTAAGCAGAAATTTTCTGGAGCTAAAGCCTATGGACAATCTAAACTTGGGTTGATTTTATTCACACGACTTTTAGCAAAAAAATTAGAAGGAACCGGTGTAACGGTTAATTGTGTTAATCCTGGGATGAATAAAACCGACCTTGGAAGAGATGCGGGTGGTTTTTCTCGCATGATATTTAAATTGATGGGAAAAGATCCTAAGATAGGGGCTGAAACCTCAATATACCTAGCAAGCTCACCCGACGTAGAAAATATAACAGGAGAATATTTTGTAAAGAAAAAAATAAAAAAATCATCAAAAGAATCTTACGACATGGATTTAGCAAAGAAATTATGGGATGTTAGTAAAAAATATTTGAAATTAGACTAAAACCTGCTAGGTATGATAATTTACTATTACCATTTATTAATATGAATCATTTTATCAAGACTTTTTCTTTTTTTACTTTGTATAACTATTTTTCCTAATTTTCCAGCAAAACGTTTTTTTTCTGCAGGATAACCAAGTGGTGTTAAAGCAACAACCCTGATATTTTCTGGGATTTCAAGGATTTCTTTTACTTTTTTTTCATTAAAACCTCCAATCCAACAAGTCCCTAGTCCTTTATCTGTTGCTGCTAAAACAAGATGCTCTAATGCAATAGATACATCTACAATAAAATAATCTATATCATTTCTAAAACCACTTTGTTTTGGATCACCACAAGCAACAATAATAACTGGAACATTTTTTAACCAGCGATTTATGATACTAGTTTTTGATAAATCTTTTATAATTTTTTTATCCTTTACTACTATAAACTGCCAACATTTTTTATTTGTCCATGAAGGCGCAAGTCGTGCGCATTCAAGTACAAAATTTATCTTTTCGTCTTCAACTTTTTTATCTGCATAATCTCTGATGCTCTCTCTGGATTTAATTACACTCTCAAACTCCATTATAGATCACCATTATCAAAATTAGTAACTGATTACTGTATAAAACCTACTAGGCATGATCATTTTATCTGAAACTCTAATCATAAAACGTAATGCTTGTCTTAGTCTCTAATCACTGTATCCTAATGTTGATCTTAGTCTCTAATCATAAAACATGATTATAATTAATCATTTTCTCCTGTAAAATTGTAAATCAGTCTTTAATCATGTATCAGTATCTATTCTCTACCTCAAATTGATCGTGTCTTATCAGAATATTTATATACTTTGGTATACATAAGTATACTATGGTAGACATGAGTACAACCACGATTAAAATTCACAAAGAAACAAAAGCAGAAATAGATCAATTTAGAGAATACAAAAATGAAAGCTATGATGAGGTTCTTAAAAAACTCATTTATATCGTAAAAAATATCAGAAAGGAACCTGAACTCAGCAAAGAAACTATTAAAGCAATCGAACAAGCACGAGAACGTATAAAAAAAGGACACTTTGTGACTGAGGAAGAAGCAAAAAGACGGCTAGGTCTAAGCTGATGTATAAAATCATATTTGATGAAAAAGCAATAGAATATCTAGAAAAATTAGATCATACCGATAAAAAGAGAATATTTGACAAAATAATGTCTTCAAAAGAAAACTCGTTACACTACTTCGAACGTTTAACAGGAAGAAATGAATTTAAATTACGAATTGGAAGTTATCGAGTAATTGCAGATATTGACGAGAAAACAAAGAAAATATCAATTCTTATCATTGGACATAGGAAAAACATTTACCGAAAATATCGTAAATAAATCAACAATTTAGGTCTCTATCAAATTATTTAAAATATAATGTTAAGTCTAATTCTCTCATCAATGTATCCTTATGCAATTCTCAGTTCCCAATTACTAAAAAAAATTATATTAAATAAAATCTAATGTACTAATACACTTGTCTAAATCACTCATACAACTTGTTTTACTAAGAAGAACTGTATCTCCAATTGCATCCTCAATACCTGAATCAAATGAAATACTTCCAATATAAGGCATATTAAGCCTTTTAACTTCATCTTTTACATATGATGAATCATTCATCTTCATATTTTCAATAACACCAATGACAGGAAGTTTTAATTCCCCAAGAATCCGAAGTAGTTTACCAACTGTACCCATTGCAACTTTTGATGGTGTTGACACAACAAGAAACTCACTTTTTTTAATGTATCTAATCACATCAAGCACTTCATCACCAATGCCTGGAGGCATATCTATTATCAAATAATCAAGCTCCCCCCATTGTGTGATTGCAAGAAGCTCAATGATTATATTTGTAATATCAACCCCTCTAAAAGGTGAAGGTTTATCTTCTGAAAAATAAACAATTGACATAAAATTAATACCGTTTATTTTAGGAGGAATAATTCCTTTATCTTCTTTTGGAAAATTAAAATCATTCACTCCAAGAATAATATGTGAAGAAGGTCCATATAAATCAAGATCAAGTAGGCCAACCTTTTTTCCTTTACCTGCTAGATTAAGTGCAAGAGTTGATGCAACAAGGCTTTTTCCAACACCTCCTTTTCCACTAGCAACAGAAATTACGCGTTTCACATCTTTAAGGCGTCTTTCAATAACACTTGTTCGTACTTCCATGCAATCACTGTTCTCCTTTGATTTGAAGTATTGAAACGCCTCTTCCTTTAGTTATTTCAAAATCAGGACTGCCGCACTTTGGACATCGCATGTGAACAAACACAACTTCTGGAATAAAATGAATTGCTTCGCCTTCGTCCTCACTAAGTTTCTTTTTAATATCATCAAATTTCCAGGAATGATTACAGCTTTTACATTGAAGCGTACTTTTTATCTCTTCAATTATAATTTTTACATCTTTGAGTTTGTCTTCTTGTGATTTAATAATCTCATCAAGAGCAAACTTAAAGATATCTTGTTCTATTTGCTGCAATTCACCGATACCTATCTTGATTTCTGTTATTTTTTTTAGTTTTTCTTTTTCAACAGCTTTAACTGCTGCGACAAGTATTGATTCAGCAAGCGCCCATTCATGCATATGAAGATTCGATACCAAGATTCTCAGTATAAATGTTGCTGATATGTGCAGTAGAAAAAAAGAAATAGAAAAACAAGTATCAGGATGGACAGTTGAAATGAATCAAGAAAAGAAAAACCTACTAAAAAAAAAGATTCAACATATCGATATTACAAGCTTTGATAGTACATCTCTTATCGAGGCGTTTGATGACATGTCGTTTCAATCAAGAAACCTTGCAAACGCATGTAAAATCTATGATATAATGCTAAAAGATGAAAATTGTACTGTTATTTTATGTTTATCAGGATCTCTTATTAGTGCAGGACTTAAGAAAATAATTATTGATATGATTAAACACAATATGATTGATATAATTGTCTCAACTGGTGCAGTTATTGTTGATCAGGATTTCTTTGAAGGACTTGGTTTTTCACACTATAAAGGCCAGGTATTTGTTGATGATCAGAAACTACAAAAAATGCATATCGATAGAATCTATGATACATATATTGATGAAGATGATCTACGCATTTGTGATATGACCATAAAAGAGATAGCTGATCAGATGAAGCCAGGATCTTACTCATCGCGTGAGTTCATTGTTGAAATGGGTAAGTATCTTGAAGAACACAAGAAGAACTCTGAGTCTGTTGTTCTTGAGGCATACAAAAACAATGTTCCTATTTTTTGTCCAGCATTTTCAGATTGCAGTGCAGGGTTTGGGCTTGTGTTTCATCAGACTGAAAAAGAAAAACATGTAGCTATTGATTCAGTGAAAGATTTCAAAGAACTTACGGAACTTAAGATAAACGCAAAAGATACAGGAATTCTCATGATTGGTGGAGGAGTTCCAAAGAATTTTGTACAAGATACAGTTGTTGCAGCAGACATTCTTGGTATTATTTCTCCAATGCATAAGTATGCAGTACAGATTACTGTTGCAGATGAACGTGATGGAGCGCTTTCCGGGTCAACATTAAAAGAAGCAAATTCCTGGGGAAAGGTTGACTGTGGATATGAACAAATGGTATTTTCTGAAGCAACGATTGCCTTTCCACTGCTAGCAAGTTATGCTTATCATAAGGGAAGTTGGAAAAAGAGAAAAGCAAAAAAGTTGACTAAAATTTTTAAATAATCCCTCTTCGAAAATCATTATATATCCATTATTGTCTACTCCATATTTTGTGAACGGGGATTCTACTGCTAAATTGGAGCAATTAAAAAATAATCTGAAGAAAATGGAAAGTGTAGCTATTGCCTATTCTGGAGGAGTAGATAGTACATTTTTAATCAAAATTGCATATGATATCCTTGGGGAAAATGCAGTAGCTGTCACTGCAACATCATCTACATATCCAAAAAGAGAACTTAATCAAGCAAAACAATTTGCAGAAAATATTGGAATAAAACATATTATTATTGAATCTGAAGAAACAGAAATTGATAGTTTTTCAAGAAATCCAATAAATCGCTGTTATTTCTGTAAAAAAGAGCTGTTCTCAAAAATAAAACAGATTGCGATAAAAAATAATTTAAATTTTGTTCTTGATGGATCAAATAAAGATGATGAATCTGACTTCCGACCAGGGATGAAAGCCATAAAGGAGTTAAAAGTTGTAAGCCCACTAAGAGACGCAGATCTAACAAAACAAGAAATCAAAAAGCTATCAAAAAATATGCAGTTAGATACTTGGGATAAGCCTGCTTTTGCCTGTCTTGCTTCAAGATTTCCTTATGGGGTAAAGATTACAAAGTCTAAACTTGAACAAGTTGAAAAAGCAGAATCGTTTCTCTTCTCATTAGACATTAAACAATATCGCGTTCGATATCATGGTGAAACGGCAAGAATTGAAGTATTAAAAAATGATTTTCAAAAAATATTTGATCATTCTGACGAAATAGTCAACTATTTTAAAAAACTCGGATTTAAGTATACTGCACTTGATATTGAAGGATACAGGACTGGGAGTTTAAACGAGGGTATTTTACGATGAAAAAAATACTTAAGGATTATAAAGCAGGAAAGGTTGATCTTGCAGAGGTTTTAGAGAAAATAAAATTATTGCCCTATGAAGATTTGGGGTTTGCAAAAATTGATACCCACAGAGCGTTGCGGAAAGGATTTCCAGAGACATTATTTTGTCAGGGTAAGACAACTTCTCAGATTCTAAAAATCCTTAAATCAATGGATAAAAATGATCACAGTATTCTTGCGACAAAGGCAAACAAAAAGATTTTTACAGCTATTAAAAATGTTTACACTGATGCCGAGTACAATGAGCTTGCAAAAACAATTGTAATTAAAAGAGAACAGTTAAAACCTAAAAAAGGCAAGATTTTAGTAATAACTGCTGGAACATCTGATATTCCCGTTGCAGAAGAAGCGATAGTTACCGCAGAACTTATGGGAAACACGGTTGAAAAAGCCTATGATGTCGGTGTTGCTGGAGTTCACAGGTTATTTGACATTAAAGATAAAATTTTTGATGCAAATGTACTCATTGTTGTCGCGGGTATGGAAGGAGCGCTTGCAAGTATTGTTGGAGGACTAACGGCTAGCCCAGTCATTGCAGTCCCCACAAGTGTTGGCTACGGTGCTAGTTTTAAAGGCATTGCACCACTTCTAACAATGATGAATACCTGTGCTGAAGGCGTTGTCGTCGTAAACATTGATAATGGCTTTGGCGCCGGATACTTTGCAAGTCTCATAAACAGGTGAAAATACGATGACTGTGGCATATTTTGATTGTTTCTCTGGTATCTGTGGAGATATGATTCTTGGAGCTCTTATTGACTTAGGTTTAGATATTCAATTTTTAAAAAAAGAACTTAAAAAAATTAATCTCTCTGGTTATGAAATCAATGTTAAAAAAGTTGAAAGAAATCACATTACCGGTACAGATGTGTATGTTATCGTTAAAGAAAAACAACACCCTCGTAATCTACAGGATATCAATAAAATCATTGATGATAGCGCACTTGATGCAGAAATAAAACAGATGAGTAAAAAAATATTTCTTAAACTTGCTCAGGCAGAAAGCAGGGTTCATAATACTTCAATTGAAAAAATTCATTTTCATGAGGTTGGAGCGGTTGATTCTATTATTGATATTGTAGGTGCAGTGATTGGTATAAAAAAATTACACTTGACAAAGATTTTTTGCTCAAAACTCCCCTTGGGGAATGGTTTTGTTACCTGTGTACATGGTGTTATTCCAATTCCTGCTCCTGCTACTGTTGAATTATTAAAAAATGTGCCTGTATATCAAACTGATAGAATGCAAGAACTTGTGACGCCAACAGGTGCTGCAATTATTACAACATTTACCGATTATTTTGGTGAAATGCCACATATGAAAATCAATAAAGTTGGATATGGTGCTGGGAAAACAAAAAGCGATTATCCGAATTTATTAAGAGTATTTCTTGGAGAATTAGAGTAATAAAATAAAAAAAAGAAAAAGAGTTTTTATGCTTTTACGGGCTTGTTTGATTTTGTTTTGTCTATAGTAAACATAATTGCCCAAATTACAAATATTGCTACAGTAATTGTCACTCCCAATAATAGATCCATTACAATGTTTTCTCCTATGAGGAATAGTTCACCATTCCACCAATGATCGACTAGTCCAAAAACTGCTCCACCACCAAGTAATAAACTTAACCATAGGTGATGTGCACTTTCTTTCCAACTTGTAATATTTCTTCGCATTATTACGTGTGCAATTGCTGCTACCATAGGTACGGTATAACAAACCATTTTCTTAACCTCCATTATTTACGATGCAAAGACAATAGATTTTGTTTTTATAATCCTTTTGGTAACAAAAAATTTAAATTCGTGCTACAATTATCTGGTAAACGTGCTACTATGGAAAAAATAACGAGATTTGGAGTATCAATAGAACCTGATCTTCTTAAAAAATTTGATAAAATCATCAAGAAAAAAGGTTACGCAAACCGATCTGAAGCAATACGAGACATCATAAGAAAAAACCTCATAACCGAAAAAACTGAAGATCCAAACACTGAAGCAATAGGGACATTAACCATGATATATGACCATCATGCTGGAAATCTCACAAACAAACTTCTTGATTTACAACATAACCATCATAAGGAAATTCTTACAACAACACACATCCATGTTGATCATGATACCTGTCTTGAAGTGCTTGTATTAAAAGGAAAAACAGGCAATATTCAAAAACTAGCAGACAATATAAAATCGTTAAAAGGAATAAAACACGGAGAGCTTGTCATCACCGAAAGCAAGCTATAATTCTTATTTTTGTATTGCTGCATTAAGGTCTTTTACAAAGGTTTTGACATCAACGCCATGAACTGCAGCGATATCACTAAGCTTCTCAAAAGATGCTGCAATACAGCCGATGCAACCCATATTGTATTTTGCAAACACTGATAAGGTCTCTGGATATTTATCAATTACTTCTTTTATATTCATATCTTCAGTGATAGCGTCTTCTGCCATAATTTTCACCTGTCTTTAATTCCGAAATTAACATCTATCATATAATGTTTACCCCCCTCTTTTTGTGTGAGGAGAACCGGACGGTAAAACCGGGAGGAGGAAAAAAGCGTGAAGAACTGAGGTGGGCTCCGTCCGGTAGATGCTTCTAAACTACAAACATACTTTCAAATATTTAAATGAAAACTACGGTTCAGCGAAACTATTCATCGGTTTTTGGTTATTACCAAGTAATGTATATATGTACAAACCCATATTTATATATATTTTTATGCATCTTTTATAATCATATATCAAATAGAACCTGAACATAAAATGGCTTTTTCTTATTCACTTCTAACATATGATACGTTACAGCCTTTATCTCAACACCCATCTTATGCTTAGAGGTATCATATTCCTCACCAAACACTTGTGCTGAAAGATGATTTTCATCAATTGCAACTTTAAATGAGCCAAACACTAGATTTTTTGCACTATTCAAAAACAACAGTTCAGACAACCAATCTACGAGCAACTGTTCAAGATCGGGTGCTTCTAACTTAATATTATACTGTCCAACAATACCAATTTTTGAATTATCCGTAATAATATCAAACATTCCTACTGCAGCATTTTCAAATGCTTCTGAAATAGTTTTACCATAGGCTTTGATGCATACGTCTGCTGTGTGGTCAATAAGTTCATATTTTTTCATAATGCCTTCCTTTGATACGATAAATGTTTATGTGCTTAAAGATATACCTATCGTAATGAATGTTGCCGTTCTGTTTTCAGGAGGAAAGGATTCAACCTATGCAGCGTATCTTGCAAAAGAACATGGACACAAAATCTCTATTCTTATTACCCTTATTTCAGAAAATCCTGAAAGTTACATGTTTCACACACCATCAATATCAAAAGTAGAAAAACAAGCAGAAGTCATGAATATTCCTCTAATAATCCAAAAAACAAAAGGAAAAAAAGAAGAAGAACTAAAAGATCTTGAATGTGCTATACAAAGAGCAAAAGATGAATATGAAATTAAAGGGGTTGTAACTGGTGCTGTGGAATCAGCATATCAGGCATCAAGAATACAGAAAATATGTGACAATCTTGAACTTGATTGTTTTAATCCTCTGTGGCAAAAAAACCAATTGGAACTATTAGAAGATTTGATAAAGAATAATTTTGAAATAATTATTACGGGCGTGTTTGCCTATCCTTTGAATAGGGAATGGCTAGGAAGAACAATCGATACTACATTCATCCAAGAAGTAACAACACTATATGATAAATACAACATTAATCCTGCAGGAGAAGGCGGAGAGTTTGAAACATTTGTTCTGAACTGTCCACTCTTTGCAAAAAAGCTAGAAATTAGGGAGAAGAAAATATCGGGAAAACATAATTCCTGGACCATGGAAATTGAGATCACATGATTGTACTTGTACAGATTTGTAAAGAAATGGTTGAGAATTTTGTAAAATTAAAGGTAGATTAATATTCAATGTAGTTTAAACCTATCATTTGTTGAATAAATAAAAAAAGTCGTTGGTCAACGTTTTTTTCTTTTGAAAATTCTTTGTTAAGAAGATCAAGAATGTCTTTTAGCGTGTTTTTTCCGTCACAGTGTTTCCATACAAGAGAGCCAAGCTTGTCCATGTTTGCAGTAAATGCGTTTTCCTTTCTGACTAGTTTGCAAAAAGAAATGCCAATGTTGCTTTTGAATTTTGGAACCTTTATCTGTACAAGACCTTCTTCGTTTGTATCCCATTGAAAATCTGCTCGTTTCGGTCGGTATTGGAGCATTTCTTCAACGGTTGGCAGGCGAGGTTTCTGTTTATTCTTCTTTTGCAAATAGTTCCCTCAGCGGGATATATGCTAGGAGAAGTGCGATAAAGAGGAATATGATCATTCCTGGTAGTATTGGCGGAAATTCAAATATTGCTAGGTTTATGCCCCCGATGATGAGGAATGCAACAATGACTCCCATCAGTGCTTCTCCAGCGATAAGCCCAGCGGTGAGAAGAAGTCCTGATCTTATAATCTTTTCTTTTGGTTTCACATCAGTTTGTTTTATCGCCAGATCCCAGTCACTGACTTCCTCTTCTTCAGCGGGTCCGTATTTCTTTGCAATAACCTTGTTGGTAATAGATCGTATGATACCGCCGCCAAATATTGGAACAACTAATGTAAATGGTAGGTAGATACCAATTGCAACAGGTAGGACGGGAAGATCAATGAGTATGAGAACAAATGCAAGTACCATTCCTGCAACGACAAACGGCCACACCATATCTCCTCCAAGAACTCCTTGTACGATTCCGGCCATAAGAAACGCTTGTGGTGCTGGTAGGTTGGTGCTTCCTATGGTATATGCTTGGTCAAGTGCTTGGACGACAAGTGCAAGGATTGGTGCAGCGGCAAGCACTCCTATAATTTCTGCAATTTGTTGGTTTTTAGGTGTCGCTCCTATCATTTGACCACACGTCATTGATTGCAGAACGTCTCCTGATATTGCCGCAGCGCAACAAATAACTGCTGCAATAAGAATCGCAATACCATATGCACCTACGTTTCCTGAAAGTCCAAAGCCAAGAAGTATTAATGATGTGATAAGAAGAACAGATACGGTCACTCCTGATATTGGGTTATTTGATGACCCAAGCAACCCTGCCATATATCCTGCAATCGCACTGGCGACAAACGCAAAGAGTATTGCAAAAACTGCCATTATCGCAGAAACCCCCCACATATCTGATATAAATGCATAAAGAATAAAGACAGGTATTGTGAGCGCACCGATCATTAAGAATACGAATTTGAAGTTGAGATCTTCATCGGTTCTTTTCTTCGCTTCGATTTGCCCTCCTCTGATTCCAGCGATTGCCTCTTTTATTCCAATGGCAAGATTGTTTCTCAGTATCCATATGGTCCATAGTCCTCCAACAACCATTGCGCCAACACCGATGTATCTGATGTATCTTCCCCATATTTGGAAGAATCCCCATATTTGACTGCCTAAATCAAAATTGCCGTTTCCAAACGCAAGAGCATCTGCTATTTCGTTTGCTTCAACGGGCATTGGTAGGCCTGTTGCTAGTGCAATGAGGGGGGCAAGTATTACCCAGCCAATGAGTCCACCGACAAATACAAACGATGAAATTTTCGGTCCGATGATCCATCCGACACCAATAAGTGCTGGTGATGTTGCGACTCCACCATAGAATACACCTGATTTTTCCCCAGTGCCGATATCAAATTTACCGATATTTATAATGCCATGAATTGCGCCACTAAACGCCTTTATTGCTACTTGTCCAAATTTAAACAGTCCTGCAACAAGAACACCTATTACAAGCCAGATAGCACTCACGCCACCTCCATCATCCTTTGCTGTTGTTTCATCACCAACAGTTGTTGTGAGTACTGCGGCAACAGCAACTCCTTCTGGGAATGGGAGATCTGTTTTGATAATGAGTGCTCTTCGGAGAGGTATCATCCAGAAAACACCAAGCATACCTCCGAACAGGGCGATAAGTGTTGTTTCAAGGTAATGAATCTCAGTCCATGTTCCTAGAAGAACGAGGGCGGGTATGGTAAATATTATTCCTGCAGCGAGCGCTTCGCCTGCTGCAGCACCCATCATGCCGATATTTACTTCTAAAATTGTTCCTTTAAATGGTTTGAGAAGAGCAAATGCCATAACGGCTCCGGGTATTACTGCTGATACGGTCATTCCTGCATAAAGCCCGAGATATGCATTTGCTGCTCCAAGTATGATCGCAAGAATTGCACCTACTATTACTGCTTTAATTGTTAGTTCTGGTATCGTTTTACTCGCTGGTATAAATGACTTGAAATCCTCTCGTGACGACATGGCGTATTACCAATATGAATAATATATTATATGATATATATAATCATCGGTTTCTTAATTATATTATAAAAATAATAGCATGTAAAAATTACCTGTATTTACACCATTAAAACGTTTTTTATGAAAAATTATTATAAATCAACTGCATAACGAAGTATACCCGCTAGACCACTGAAAGCACTATACAATGAATCGCCTTCTTCACTATTTTTAGAGATAAGCTCAACCTTGGCACCTGTCTTTTCAGCCATATCTGAAAGCTCATCAACAAGATCAACTTTCTCTTTTAACTCCATAAGAGTCGAAGTACTACACTTCGGACAACTCGGTGGCGAAAAATCATTGAGCGCGTCTTCATCAACAGTCTTTTCCTCCGTATATTCACATGATTGGCAGACAAGAGTTATCCGATATTTTCTTAGATCCTCTGAAAGAAGTAAGGTGTCAACAACTCCCATCTCCAGTGCCTTTCTCACCTGCTCTTCTCCATAGACTGCAAGGCTTTTTTCTGTTTTTGTAATTTCCTTTAAAAACCGTTTCATAACCTTTTTCTCTTTAGAAATCTTCAGATCAGTCATGGTTTCTGACGCGGCGGCGACAAGTTCCTTTAACCCAAACTCATCAGTATACCCCGTATCAAACGTATCAACGATTTTATTTTGGATCTCATAATGCAGATAACTTTCTTCAACAAAATACTGTTTTGTGGGACCAGAGCCACCAACAAAAATGCCCTTTAATTTCTCCTCTCCTAAAAATATTTCACTTGCTTTCTCCCCGCATTTCACAAACCATTCATGGGCAGCAATCTCCGTCAGACGCTCAAATCTCCTCTGAGACTGTCCACCCCTTCCATGTTTGCCAGGAACCTGAGAGGTCATATACTTCAGCAACTTCACTCTGCTTCCTTGCAGTATACCAATAGTACATTCCCTGCGATCAATCAGAAAGAGCCCGTAGATGTCTTTTTCAG
>Ga0209979_1002185_pt1 | contig 19256 bp, 19 predicted proteins | sample AnhtaG_FD_183114 | JGI IMG/M metagenome (GOLD analysis project Ga0209979, IMG submission 183114) | Deep subsurface microbial communities from Anholt, Denmark to uncover new lineages of life (NeLLi) - Anholt_01485 metaG (SPAdes) (version 2) | ecosystem: Environmental > Aquatic > Marine > Oceanic...
AAAGGGATGTCTCTCTTTCTTTCACGCAAGGCAGGAAGATAAATCGAGACCACATTTAGACGATAATATAGGTCTTCTCGGAAGGCTTCCTTCCTCATAAGTTCTTCCAAAACCTTGTTGGTAGCGGTGATAATACGAGTATCAAACTTTATCGGTCTGGTGCCTCCTAATCTCTCAAAGGTTCGCTCTTGAATAACTCTTAATATCTTAGCTTGCATGGCTAAACTCATATCGGCAATCTCGTCAAGAAAAATGCTCCCACCAGAGGCTAACTCAAATTTACCCGGTTTTCTGGTGGTTGCGCCCGTGAAGGCCCCCTTCTCGTAACCAAACAGCTCGCTCTCCAGAAGACTTTCAGGGATAGCGGCGCAGTTCACTGGCACAAAAGGATTTCCGGCTCTTTGGCTACTATAGTGAATGGCTCGAGCCACCAGTTCCTTACCGGTGCCACTTTCTCCCCGCACTAGAACCGTACAATCAGCTTGAGCCAGGGTTCCGATTACCTCAAAAATCTGCCTCATTGGCTCACTCTTGCCCACCATACCGGCGAAGTTGTATCCCCCCCCTTCCCATTGCAAGTGCAGGCGTTGAATTTTATGCTCCAGATTCTGTCGGAAGAGTGCTCTCTTAAGGACAACTCTCATTTCCTCCAAGTTAAAGGGTTTAGAGAAGTAATCATAGGCACCATTTTCGATAGCCCTTAAACATGTCTCCTCTTTTTTATCGGCGGTTATGACGATTACCTCGATCTCAGGCTTGGCGGTTCTGATCTCCTCCAGAGTTTTCATTCCCTCCTCCGGAGTATTTACCCTAGGAGGAAGACGTAAATCTAGCAATATCAAGTCTACTGGAGCTTCCTCTATTACTTGATGGGCTTGAGGCCTATCCTCAGCTTCAAGAACCCTGTAGGAATCTTTTAAGGCCCAGTGTACTTGTTTTCTTAGGCGCTCATCATCATCAACCACCAACACCGTCTTCATTTATCACTCCTTTTCTGGGTAATGGGTTCCCTCCACACCTGTGGGTCTTTCTTCTGAACCAAGATGAGGCAGTCTTTAGAGATAATCTTTCTTTATCCTAGCGAAGAACTCCCAGTACTTTCGTTACTGTCTCCTCGGTGCCATCAGCACCCTTAGCTATGACTCTCCAGATGTATAGACCATTGTTCACCTGCTCCCCATGCATGTTTTGGCCATTCCAGGACCATTCCTTTTCTCCACCAGGTGCAATGTCTTCACTCCAGTCCCAAATTAGCTCCCCGTTAAGGTTAAAGATGCGAATGGTAACGTGAGCTTGTTGGAACAGAGTGAGAGTGATTACAATAGGATTTCCTGGACGTACTACAGGAGGAGTTTGCAGAGTAAAGGAGAACACCTTTGAGTCTGATACCAATGCGTTTTCTTGAGCCAGAGAGAAGCTGGTAAGAAAAAAAGAGGCAATCCACAAACTCAGAACCACCCTTAAGGACTTTTCCAAAGTTGTTCTTCTCATTTTTTCAGGGCATCACAGTAGACCCTCTCAGAGCTCCTACTTGGACAGTGGCATGATCCACATCTTGGGTTGGCACTGGCTCATAGTCGGTATCAGTTACCTCGACTTGAGCGTAACATACGTAACTTACATCTACAGGGTCCCGTGGCGCATAGTAAATGGTATATTCCCAGATCTCCCCGACCCCTAATCCCGTAGTAGTAGCTGTAGGTGGTTGATCTGGATTCAGTTCCGTGTTGTCCACTTTAAAAAAGTGAGCGGTAATCTCAGCAAAGGAAAGCATCACATCTCCATTATTTTCAGCCTCACCGATTATCCTGGCTCCCGAACTGTCTATCTCTAGCTCCCAGCTAAGAATGTTTAAGGAAGGGTGGGCCTCTCTTGGTGCAGAGGAGTAGGAAATGGTGAACTCCCATATTTGCCCGGGGTCAAGATTGGTAGTGCTGGTAACACCCGAATATAATAAAGTGCCGTCCTGGCTGTAAAATTTTCCAATGACTTCAGCATATTCTAATTTCGTACTGCTATTGTTGCGAGCAACCCCCACGATTTGTGCGCTCAACTCACCTTCCTCATCAACACTTTTCTCAAAATGTTCCTGGATGATGGTCAAAGAAGCTTTGGGAAGGAATGAGCAACCTTTTGGAGTGCAGCCGGCTATTGATATTATCAAAAAGACTAAGAGCAAAAGACGAATTTTATTCATTTCCTATTTCCTCCTTGGTAAAAATAATCGCGTCCCCTTTTATTTTCTCTCGAGCTTCTCAACATTGGCCAGTTCTCTCTTGGCATATTTTAGATAATCAGAGAAACCATAGATTCGGCTCCTCTTTATAACTTCCTCAAAAGATTCTCTTGCCTTCTCATACTCTCCAGCTTTTTTGTAATCCCATCCCTTTTGATAGAGCTCCTTTACCAGTGTCCTTCTCTCTAGCCTTTCCTTTTCCAGTCTCGCCTTCTCCAGTCTTGCCTTTTCTCTCTCTTCCTTTGCCAGTCTCCTCTTTTCTAGCCTTTCAACTCTGGCCAGTTCTTTCTCTGCATATTTTAGATAATCAGAGAAACCATAGATTCGGCTCCTCTTTATAACTTCCTCAAAAGATTCTCTTGCCTTCTCATGCTCTCCAGCTTTTTTGTAATCCAGTCCCTTTTGATAGATCTCCTTTACCAGTGTCCTTCTCTCTAGCCTCTCTTGTTCCAACCTCTCTTTCTCTAGCCTTGCCTGTTCTCTCTTCTCTTCCTCCAGTCTTGCTTTCTCTAGCCTTTCCTCTGTTATTCTCTCTTTCTCCAGCTTCGCCTTTTTTATCTTCTCTAGCCTTGCTTGTTCTCTTCTTTCCTTCTCCAGTCTCTTCTTCTCTAGCCCCTCTTGTTCCAACCTCTCTTTCTCTAGCCTTGCCTGTTCTCTCTTCTCTTCCTCCAGTCTTGCTTTCTTTAGTCTTTCCTCTGTTATTCTCTCTTTCTCTAGCTTCGCCTTTTTTATCTTCTCTAGCCTTGCTTGTTCTCTTCTTTCCTCCTCCAGTCTCCTCTTTTCTAGCCTCTCTTGTTCCAACCTCTCTTTCTCTAGCCTTGCCTGTTCTCTTTTCTCTTTTGCCAGTCTTGCTTTCTTTAGTCTTTCCTCTCTTATTCTCTCTTTCTCTAGCTTCGCCTGTCTTATCCTCTCCAGTCTCGCTTGTTCTTTCCTTTCCCTCGCCAGTCTCTTCTTCTCTAGCCTCTCTTGTTCCAACCTCTCTTTTTCCAGCCTTGCCTGTTCTCTTTTCTCTTTCTCCAGTCTCTTTTCCTCTAGCTTCTCAAGATTGGCTAGTTCTTTCTCTGCATATTTTAGATAATCAGAAAAACCAAAAACGCGGCTTTTGTTTATAACCTCCTCAAAACATTCCTCTGCTTTCTCATATTCTCCAAGTTTTTTATAATCCAGCCCCTTTTGATAGAGCTCGTCTACTTGGACTTTCAGGGGTTTGCGTTTTTCTACTGTATCTTCCTCTTCCAGCTTTTCCGGCAAAATATGAGGGGTGATAAAGATCAGAAGATCAGTCTTTTTCTTCTCAATTTTCTTATAGGTGAAAAGGGAACCAATGATAGGAAGGCGAGATAAAAGAGGGACCCCTTCTCTACGATGCGTCTCGGTCTCCTTTAAAAGCCCCCCGATGACAATGCTCTTCCCATCCTCCACCTCTATCTGAGTCTGTGCCTCTCGGGTACCCACTATGGGAGGACCACCGACCCAAGGCGCGTTCCCGGTCTTCTGCTGAACTTCAGGATGGAGGTCCAAAACTATCCTCCCTTCCTTTTTTATATGAGGAGTCACCAGGAGAGTTGCGCCCAACTCAATGAACTTGATAGTCTCAAACAGCTCTCCAGCTTTCCAGCTCTTCTCCAAATAAGGATACCTATCCCCCACATATATCCTCGCCTCATGGCCTTCGAGCGTAACTAAACTTGGACTGGAGAGTAAAGAGGCCTTATCCTTAGAAATGAGCAGGTCTATTATTCCCCTGAACTCTTGCTCAACGCTGCCGAATATTATTCCCATTCCGGAAGCTAGAGTCTGAAGCGGAGCTCGAGTGCTGGGAACTGCCTCCCCGGGTTCAGGCTTGACGTAATAATCATAACGAAAGGTTGATCCCAGAGGATACTCCTCATACGCTCCCTTCCATCTCCACTTTATACCGAGCTCTTTTAGGTCCTCCAGGTTAACTTCTACAAATTCTGCTTTAATCATAATTCGCTTGGAAGGAACATCGACTCCTTCAAAATATTCCTCGAGCTTTTTTATATAAGAAGAAGGGGCAATTACACTGACAGAGTTAGTCAAGAAGTCTAGAAAAAACTCTCCCTCTTCCACGATTATGTTATCCAAAACCCCCGTCAAAATATCCTTTTTTTCCTCTACATTTATGTAGTTTAATTTAAATTGCTTTCTTTCCGGCACCGGAGGGGGTACTCTCGCGGTTTCCTCTAATTCAGCTACCCTTTTTTTGAGACTCTCAACAACCTCCTCCATCTTTTCTTTTTCAATCTCTTCCTTCTCGATTTTTTCTCTCGCGGCCTCCTCTAATTCAGCTGCCCTTTTTTTGATATTCTCGATATCTTCAGGAATATCGGTAACAATCAAGGCGTTGCTGGTGAGATCTGCCTCCATGGTTCCCGACAAGGAGAGAAGATGTTGGAAAGCTTTTTTTACATCTTCTGCCCTGGCGAATTTCAAGAAAACGATCTCAGTCTCCAGCAGTGGCGTTTTCACTTCACCGAGTTCCTTTGCCTTAACCACTCGGATAATTCCCTCCTCCTCTCGATAACCAAACCCACTTGCTTCTAAAACAGCCTCCAGTGCCTGCCAGAGATCCACATTCTTAAGCCGCAGAGTAACCTCACCGGCTACTTCTCTTCCAGCAATAATGTTAACATTGGCTTTCTCAGCGATTAGTCTCAGCACGTCCTGGAGATCCATCTGTTTTACATCCAGGGAGATAAGAGTTGGGGCCTTCTCTGAAGATACTTTGGCTAATCCTGAACCTGAACCCAATACCAACCCCAGTACGGCGAGTAAAACTACGATGATCCCAATGGATAATCTATTTTTCCATAGCACATCATTCCTCCCTTAATCTCAGAGTAATGGCTTGATCTTCCCTTTTCTATTTTTCCATAGCACGGAGCTCCTCCATTAATACCAGGATAATGATTTGATCTCCCCTTTTTAGAGTAACACTACTTTCCCCAATTTCACTAACGGTGAAATCTCCTATCGTCTCCCCTACTTTCAGAATTTTGTTATTGATCATAGCCAGAGGATTATCAGGAGCAAATAGAATTCCCATCAAATTAAACACCGGCACTCCGGTATCCAGTCTGGCTACCAACTGAGCAATTTTCTCAATATTCTCGGGAATATCTGTGATGACCAGGGCGTTGCTCCGAACATCTGTCTCCATAGTCCCTGAAGGGCCGAGAAGATGCTGAGAGGCTTTCCTCATCTCTTCTGCTTTAGCGTATTTCAAGGGAATAACCTCAGTCACCAGCATTGGTTTCTCCCCAACGACCGCCCCTATTTTAACCACCCGGATAATTCCTTCTTCCTCTCGATAGGTAAACCCGTTAGTCACTAAAATAGCCTCCAGTGCCTGCCAAAGATTCACATTCTTAAGCCGCAGAGTGACCTTACCGGCCACTTCTTTACCTATGATGATGTTCAAATTAGCTTTCTCAGCCACCAGTCTCAGCACATCCTGGAGATCCATCTGGGTAACATTCAAAGAAATAACCTCCTGGCCAGACACCGAAGCGGTTCCGGTAGCTTTTTCCTGGGCACCCACCCCTGAAGCGGCAAAGACTATGATTATAGCCGCCGCCAGGAATACTACCATTTTGTTAACTCCTTGCCATTGAGTCCTTTCTCGACCCCTTTTGCACTCTAACATTCCTCTACCTCCTTATCTTTATATTGTCATAATTTGAAAAGACTTCTACCATACTATGGGAACCTCACCTTTTTTCGTTTTCCATTAAAACAATTAACGCTCTTTCCAAATTTTATACAACTATTGTCACCCGTTTATTAATTTTAGGACTCCCTCCCGGTGACGAGCTCACCACTCAACGCTAGGAGCTTTTTTTAAGTTGGATATTCTTCCTTTTTCTCCGTCTCCTTTTGCTTCTCTTGTATTCGCTCAAGATCCTCTGTAGTGAGACTCTCATAGTTTGGACGTTTTTCCTTAGATTCCTCTTCCTTTTCCTTAATATTGATCACGACCTCCATGTCAGAAAAACTCCCCCCTAACTCCTGCAACACCCCCCGCAATTGGGACTTTTCAACACTTATGACCACCTTCATTTTACCCTCCTTATAAATATTGTAATTTCTAAAAATGCGAACGCTTCCTTCTTTCCCCTCGCTCTTTCTGTAAATATTCAGTGAACCCCATCATTTTTGGTAGTCGCAGGCTTTAGCCTGCGCACCCTAAAGGGTGCGGCTACCCTGAAAATTCAATGTGACACGGGGTTCACCGAGCATTTACGCTCCAACGCATTTAGGACTTTGGACTTATTAGTTTAAATAGTTTAAAGACAAATTTCTTACCCCGATACAGGACAGCTACCCCGTCAAAGTCTATCTTCACTATTCTAGCTCCCTCAATAGTATCGCCCTCTTTGACCACCAGGTCATTGATCAGGGCCAGGGGCTCGGTTGTATCCCAGGCAATACCCTTGAGCACTAATTTGGGAGGCTGAACCGGCAGGCTCTTTTCTTTCGTTTTGACCGGAATCACAAAAGGGTCCCGCCGAGCTTCGTGATAGACCAGCACCTTATCCATCTCTTCCTGTTTTTCCAGCCAATTTGAGAGAGAAACCGCAGTCTCCTCGGCTTTTTTCCTTAACTCCTCAGGACTCACCTCCACCGTGACCGGTCTTTCTATAAGCTCTCTCACCGTTTTTTTCGTAGGAACAATCCCCAGCACCCACAGCCCCAATCCCACCAGGACTATCGCCAGGACCACCACAACTATGACTACCCTTTTCCCTTTCATTTCTCCTCCGGCTCCTTCTTTAATAAGCTGATTCTGGAGATAACCAATTGGACCTGGTATTCTGATGGCTTTCCGCCTGGAGAAATATTCAGTCGGTCCACGCGGTTAAAATCAGCTGATCTTTCTAGACTGCTGATAAAATGGCCCAGTTGATGATAGCCGGCCACGATGCTTATATTCCAGGAAGATATCAGCAAATCCTCTTCAGCTTTCTCGGGAACCGGACTGATGGAAATCACCTTGACCTTACTCTCCCGGAAGATTTCCATTAAGCTCTCCGGAACCACTAAACCCATCTCTCCTATTTCTCTCATTTTTAGGAAACGATCCATGGTCTGGCTGATGACGACCTTCTTTTCCCGCAGCTCATCAATTAAGCGGGAAAGAGCCCCCAGTTTCGCATAAAGGGCCTCCTTTTCCTGTATCTCCGCCTTTATCCTTCTGAGCTCGGCCTGTTGGGGCCTGATTACCAAAAAATAAAGTAAACTTAAGGCAGCTACTCCCACCACGATGAGGACTCCGATTTTTTTATCCAATAGCTTAGGATTCATAAATTTTCCTCGGCCGCCAATTGACAGGAAAGTCGAAAACTCATAGCGGAAATTTCTTCCTGTTCAGTCCGGCTGGCAGTGGTCAAATTGATGTCCTTCATGATTTTGCTGAAGGCTGGATTTTCCTTGATTTGATGGGCAAAGTTTTCTATGGAACGAAACCCCCGATTGTCACCGGGCACGGCAAAACCTTGCAGGGTTAGAGTCATACCCGGACCCGATTTTTGCACGGATATACTGCTTATCCAGATATTTTCCGGTATGAGCTCACTGAAAGCCTGGAGCCTTGGTGTCCACCAGATTTGTTTTCCTTTGAGCTCACTGGTTAAGGATATCTTGCGGTGCAAAGAATCCCACTCTTCTTTGTATTTCACTATCCGGAAGACTTCCGGATTTAATGCGTCATATTGTCTTAAAATCAAAGTTAGTCGGTTCTGGGAGTCTTTAATTTCATAATAGTTGCCTATGTAAACCCGCCCCATCCACATGATCAAAAGGAGAAAGACTCCAAGTAAGACAGCGAAGAAAATCCTCCTCAAGCTTTTCGCTCTAAAGGAGCTTACTCTGCCTCGAATTAGATTCAACTGGATTTTCATTTTTATTTCTCCCTTAAGCCCAATCCAATAGCGATTGCTAGAAGGTAGCCCTGAGATTCCTTAAACTCGCGACCCAGTTTGCCGGGGTTAAATTCCAGACCTTCCAGCGGATTCCATTTTTCCACCGGTAGCTCCAGAGCTTTCAAAAATAAATCACCAGCCCCTGAAGCCACACTGCCTCCTCCGGTTAAGAATATTCTGGTCACCTTGGTTCCCCGGGCTCTACCTTCGTAATAATGGATGGATCGACGGACCTCGTCAACTGCTCTGTTAACTATGCTTATGTCCTTGAAGTCCAGGGGAGTCTTCAAATCCAGACTAATGTCTCTGACGAAGTGCAGGTTATCTTTGGCTAAAATCCCCAGACTGATCAATCTCGCTCCCAGGTTTAAGACCATCACGTGCTCCTCAGAGGCCAGATTCTTCAATCTCAAGAAGCAGTTGGCCAGAGCCAGGCAGTCAATATCGATGGCTATGGGATTCAAGCCCGCCTGCTCAAGGGTTTCCATGTGCTGGCGAACCATCTCTTGGGGCACCGCGACAAACAGGATCTCCTGTCCTTGGGCTTCTTTTTGATTCTGCGGCAGGATCTGGAAGTCTGTCTCCATTCCACTGAGCTTACCACCCATCACCCGTTGAGCTTCCAGCTTGACCGCATCCTCCAGCTCTTTTTCCGACAAAGGGGGAAATTTGAAGTACTGGATAATGATGGAAGATCCACCCAGAGAGGAAACCGCATCCCTGACCTTAATGCGGCTTTTTCTCAATGAGTGCCTGATGGCTCGGGCAATGGCATTCTTACCCACTCTATACCCGTCGATGCGGAAATTGGACACAGGGTTATCCGCCACTCCTACCTTTTCCAATCTTATCTTTCCGGAGGATTGACTCAACTGAACCAGTTTTATCAGACTGGACCCAATGTCTATGCTCACTACACTCTTAACCAACATACACCTCGGTTTGATTCAAATTGCCTAATCTTATAACTACATTTTTTAGTCGCTTGTCTATCCTTAGTTCCTCGATTGCAGTTAATACTATTGCTGCCTACCCTACGGGTAAGGCTGTCCAGACAGTGATCTTAATCTCCCTGTAAACCTTACTAGGATACCTGCTGCCAGTCTCTTAAAACAGGGAACGAGGGCGCATCGTCACCTCCCAAATTCTCATCATATACAACCTCTCCCGTTCCCACGGCCGTTACTGTATTACCAACCAAGGAGCCTTTGACATAAGCGTCGCCTGAGCAACTAATGTCTGCCTCTGGAGCATACACTGCTGCACACAAATCCCGTGAGCCGCTAAAAATTACGCTACTGCAATTTTCAGTTCCATAGATGTACAAGGCCCTGGCGTCTTCGGTCTCATTGACAATACCCGCCCCAGCTAGTGTCGCTTCGTCAGTGATATAGATGATAACGCTCTCACCAGGAGGTGTGACATCACTCGTAATCGTAATCTTGCCATCGTCGCCGCCTCCCTGCACCCTCAGACGACTGATCACCAAAGTACAGGGCTTATCTATAATTAAGTGCCCATTAACAGTGATGCCATCAGGATAATACCCATCCCCCGGTATGGTCTGTGTGTCACCCCCTGGCACAGACAGCAGGCCTGGATAGGTAGGTGGCATTGGAATGGGCAAGGGGTATGGTTCCATAGGTATCTTTTCGGCGAGAGCATCGAGTTTACCCGTTATGTTCTCCTCGCCACTTATAACTTCATTTGGGTCTCCTCCAGGGCCAACCCAGGCATCCCCATCTGCAGTAGCGCCCCCCACCAACGTAATTGCATCATCGTTTGTCGAGTTAGTCCCTATATCCCCACCAACTGCGGATTTTCCTGTCAAAGTGATTTTTTCATCTGCAAATACAGCGTAATCAAAAATAGGTTTCGAACTTATTCTCACCCTTATCTTCTGTTCTGCTTTTACCTCTGCACCCTTTAGTCGCTGACCAGTCGAGATAGCGAAGGGCTCATCTGGTGGTGTTGGATCATAGTCCGCAACGACCTGGTACTGTCCATCCCCCAAAGGAGTCGGTCCGATAAGCGTAGGCTGCTCCCAGTGGTACAGTTTGAACGTCAAGTGGTCTATTCCGGCATCCGCCAGAAAAAATGCTTGATTTTTGTAAACTTCCCTCATCGCCAGACTGTGCTCTAACACGCTTGCACTGAGAAACGCTATTCCGGTTATCGTAAGAGCCAGCATCAGGATGATAACGATGGGTAATATCGCTCCGCTTTCAGATTTAAATGATATTCGTCTCATTTTTTTGCCTTCCATCGCTAATTAATTTCTTGGCTTCACCGCTGTCGTGAGAATAATATCAACGTTTTCCCTCACGAGAGTCAACGTCATGTTTATGGCGCTCCCTTCACGAATAACCTTGAAATCTGTACCCTCGTCCCCCTTCACAACTAATTTTTCGTTCCCAACAGGTCCGTGGACAAAATCATAAAGAAAACCGGTTGTCCCCTCTTTGTCCACGTAGAACCAGTCATCACCAATACCTAATTTATCTTCTTCGACGTCTTCGACGTGAGGGAAAACCAAGGAATCTTCAGCCGGTCTTAGCTCACGCTGGATTTTGATCATAACTAAATTGGCGTCTCGCTGCATCTTTAGCCTCTCGCTTCCTTTTCTCCAGGAACTGAAAGTAAAGAGGGGAATCTGAGTGGCTACCAAAACGACGAGCCCTACCAGCAGGGCAACCACCATTAGTTCTACCAGCGTAAACCCGGAAGTTTTATTTTTCATTGACACTTGATTCATTAGGGACCAATTAACGTAGTTAAGCTCACCGAGTTGTCCGTACTATCATGCCAATTTACCATGACCATTATCTCTAAGTAATCGTAGCTGTCATCGCTACCTTCGTCCACCAAGCCATCACTCTCATCGTCCATCCACTTAGCCTCGGTAACCATAGTCGGATGTGTAGCGGAGTCCTTAGAGAGATTATCGACATCTACCGGTTCCTGCGGTTCTTCAGCGTATGGAGTCGAGCATGATACAAAGTCTCCTCCACTCCATATCCACCAATTTCCTTCACTGTCCATTATATACCAATCTCCTTCCTTACATACGATATGGTAGTCATCGTAGTCACCACCGGAATCAAAATTAATCTCACTATAGTCCGTGGCCTTCAACTCTTCCAGCCTCTGGCTGGCTACCAGAACAGCGGCTCGGCGATGAGCCTCGCGGATGATAATGACTCGACCATAGAAAAAAAACATCCCTCCGCCCAGAATTACTATAGCTATAATTATAAGAGCTATCATTACCTCTACTAATGTTGCCCCGCTTTTTGAAATCAGCAAAGAATCTTTCATGGTCATATCGCTCTGTTCCCTCTAGGGTGGCGGGTATCCCCGCCACCCTAGAGACTATCCATCATTCTCTCTTCCATGAGGCTCCCGCATCATAACTCACAAGAAACTCCGCGTTTGACAGATCAATGGCAACTTGGATTTGTTGGATCGCAGTTGCAGCACCATTCGTCCCAATGGCTAGAATCCAAGGCCCACTACCTGAGGCCACCCCACTGGGATCACCTAATGTCCACCTTAGCGTCTCTGCATGCCACCATTTGTTGTGATGGGTCCTTATACCTGTATCAGCCTCAAAAGCATCGTCGTCGACGTAAGGTGTATTGAGCTCTTTCCAGGTGTTGTGTTCAGCATAGTATGTCTGCTCAACCGAACGAACAGCCCCCAGCAGGGCCTTTACTTCCGAACCGTATGCTTTAGCCATAGCCCAATGATAAATTGGGATGGCAGACGCAGCCAGGATCGCCACTACTATCACCACCAGCAGGATCTCAACCAGAGTAAATCCCTCTTTGAACCCATGACGTTTACCGATCCACACCGTACTTACCCGTTCCATCCTAGAAACATTTGTACCATTCATTAGCGAATAGACCCGAACGGTAAGCTGAAAAAGCCTAGCTAGCGGCTCTATTATTAGAGCCCCGCACCTCCAGAGTGAAAGAGAGTTCTTTTTCATGGTCGTCACGATCTATTTCCTCTAGGTTCGGAGAATCCCCCAATTCGAAGACTATCCATCATTCAACTTTCCATGTGGGGGAGGTGGCATCCTGATTGTAGCTTACATAAAACTCCCCGTTTCCCAGATCCATAACAATTATAATGTCATCGATCGCAGATGTAGCGTCGGTAGCCTGAGCTTCCTCATCCCGCGTACCATCGGCTACAACCCAAGGTCCTATCCCAGTGGGAACCTCATCAGCAGCCCAGGTCCCGTCCCCGAAAGCTGAAAGGGTAGGGCCTCCCGCTACTCCGTCCACCCAAAGTAAACACTCCGCATGCCACCACCTGTTGTGTACGGCATCTATGCCTTGATCAGCTTCAAACAGAGGATCAGCAGCCCCAGCGGTGACGCCGTAAGGTGCGGTGAGTTCATCAAACTCACCATGTTCAGCGTAGTATATCTGCTCAACCGAACGAATGGCCCCCAGCAGGGCCTTTGCCTCTGAACTGTAAGCTCTAGCCATAGCCCACCAGTAGATGGGGATAGCGGCTGCGGCTAAGATCGCTACCACTATGACCACTATCATCAGCTCCACTAAGGTAAATCCTGCTCTTTTCTTCTTTCCCTTACGCAAAATCCTTCTTAACCAATTCATCTTTTTTGCCTCCTAATAATGAGATTTAACTTTTTACAGCCCTACTTTCATCCTCTGGTTACCACCTCCTTGGTGTCCTATTCAATTTATTTTCCTACTCCATAACTCTGGCCAGATTGAAGATAGGGTAATACATAGACATTACAAAAAAGGCCACCAGGACTCCCACACCGATAACAAGAATTGGCTCCAGAGTCGAGGTTAGGGCTTTTATCCGGTAATCCAGCTCCCGGTCATAGAAGTCGGCTACTTTGGGCAGTATCTCGTTGAGGGTTCCTGATCGCTCACCGGTGTGAACCATCCCCGTCACCAGAGGAGGGAAAAAGCTCTGTTTCCTCATTTCGGCAGCTAAGGTAGAGCCCTCAACAATTCTTTCCCGAATTTCCCTTATCGCTTTTTCTGCCACTACATTCTCGGCAACGGCGGCGGTGTGATCAAGGGCAACTACCAGAGGAACTCCACTGTACAGCAGTAGCCCTAAGGTTCGGCATATTCTCGCCAGTACCAGATAATAAGTTAATTTAGCCACTATGGGCAGTTTTAACTTAATCCTATCCAGGGTGCCTCTTCCTTTGCCGGCTCGGAAATATCCAAACCCAAGCACTGCCAGTCCCAGAACGAGAATTATTTCATAGAGAAGATTCCTGATGAGAAAATCGCTTACATTTAAGACAAACTGGGTAATGGGCGGCAGCTCAGCTCCGTAAGAGGCAAATATCTGCTTAAATTGAGGAATGAGGTAAAAGACCATCACTCCCACCGCTACCAAAAAGAAGCCGGTGATGAACATAGGGTATCTAGCAGCAGTTACCACCTTTTTTTTCAGGTCTATTTGAGCTTCGAGGTAACTGGCCACCTCGGAGGTTATCTCGTCCAACGAGCCAGCCTCTTCTCCCACCGCGATCATCTCCGTAACCAGGGAAGGAAATATGCGCGGATATTCGGATAAAGCCTGGGAGAATTTTCGTCCCCAGGCTACATACTCTCTTATCTGTCTTAGGATAAGGGCAAATTTCTGGTTCTCTGTTTGAGATGAAAGGCTGTCCAGGCATTCTGATAAATTCACTCCTGCCCCCAGCATAGTGGCCAATTGACGAAAAAATACGGCCACTTCACTTGCTTTTATCCGGCGTGCCTGGAGGAAAGAGGAAAGTTCCCTCATTACCTGTGAGCTAAAAGCCTCCGGCTTAACCTCCTTTATGGAGACCGGAGTGAGGCCCCTGGTTCGCAAAAAAGAGGATAACTCCGGAATTGAGGCTGCCTCATTCCGACTTTCGATCCTCTGTCCCTGACTGTCTATTGAGATACAGGCAAATTTGGGCATATCATTTACTCCTCAAGGGTGACGCTTAGAACCTCCTCAACCGTGGTTACTCCCTGGCGAAGCTTTTCTACAGCGGATTCTCTCAAGGTCCTCATTCCCTGCCTGGTTGCCTCAGCTCTCAGGACATGCATATCAGCTCCTTCAAAAATCAGCCGTTTCACTCGAGGATTGATTTCAAAGAACTGGAATACAGCAGTTCGGCCAAAGTAACCAGTGTAGCTACACTGTCGGCAACCTTTGCTGCGAGCCAATTTGAACTCATCCTTCTCCCCATCCCCTAGACCCAGCCGATGCAAAACTTCCCCGGAAAGAGTATAATAATCCTGGCAGTTAGAGCAGACACGACGAATCAGTCTCTGAGCTATAACCAAGTCAACGGCAGAGCCAATGAGGTAGGGTTCAATACGAAAGTATTGCAGTTGAGCTATGGCACCCACGGCGTCGTTAGTATGCAGAGTGCTAAAGACCAGATGTCCGGTCAAGGCAGCTCTCATAGCAATCTGAGCAGTTTCACGGTCACGAATTTCCCCCACCAGGATTACATCAGGGTCCTGCCTGAGAATGGCTCTAAGACCCCTGGCAAAGTCCAGACCAATCTCAGGCTTTACCTGGGTTTGATTAATCCCGGCTAAATCGTATTCAATAGGGTCTTCTATGGTAACAATATTCCTCTCCGGACTGTTAATATACTTCAGGCCGGCGTAGAGGGTGGTAGTCTTTCCACAGCCGGTGGGCCCGGTCTCCAGTATCGTTCCATAGGGCCTTTTGAGTGCTTTCTCGAACTTTGAGAGCTGGTCCGGACTAAAACCCAGATCCTCAAGGCCCAGGGAAAGTTTCTCTTTATCTAAAAGACGCATTACTAACTTTTCTCCGTATAAGGTGGGAAAAGTAGAGACCCTGATGTCAACTTCTCTGTCTCCTATTTTCACCGCAGAACGGCCATCCTGAGGGAGTCTTCGCTCAGCAATGTCCAGATTGGAAAGAATTTTTACCCGGGAGATGATGGCTGAATGCATGGTCTTGGGAGGAGGGGTTATGTCATGCAAAACCCCGTCAATACGAATTCGAACAGTAGATTTTCCCTTTGCCGGCTCGATGTGGATGTCACTGGCTCTTCGCTCAATGGCATCGAGCAGCAGCAGATTAACAAACTTAACTACCGGCGGATCATTGGCTTTGAGTTTAACCTCACTGAGGTCTTCCTCGATCCCCGGTTGAACCAGAGATCCATTTACCTTGACCAGATCTAACAAGACAGTCTCCATGTCGAGAGATCCACTGTAGTACCTTTCCACTGCCGTCATTATATCTTTTTCTGAAGCCTGTACGGCCTTAATTTCACAACCGCTGATGGTTCTAACTGTATCAATGGCTACCACGTCATTCAGGTCAGTCATGGCAAGGGTAAGGGTCTTCCCATTCTTAGATAGAGGGATAACAACATAGCGCCTGGCTACCGTTTCAGGAACCAATTTCAATACTTGAGAATCGACCTGGCCCAGCAGAGACTTCTCATCATAAAAGGATTCTTTCTTCTTTAAAGCGGTGAGCTCCTTATCTTTGACAAGCCTGAGATCTACCAAGATCTTTTCCAGACTTTCCCTGGTCTCCCTCTGTCTGGCCAAGGTCTGGGTTAACTGGTCGGGAGTGATTATTTTTTTATCCACGAGAGCTTTTACCAGCCATTTATTGTTTTCAGGGGCCACCTAGTATCTCCTTTGCTCTACCTCGAAAAAGATAGTCCTAAGTCAAAAAGATAAAGTCCGAAATCCGCAATCAGGGATGGTACGTCAGTGATTTTTCAAAAACAGTTCGATTTCTCACTCTCACCACAGCCGCCTCGTAGCTGACCATATCCCTATTAACTAAATCCTTGAGTGCCTGATCCATGGTTCGCATTCCCAATTGAATTCCCGTCTCCATAACTGTGGATAATTGGTGAGCTTTGCCAGTCCGTATCAGGTTCCTCATGGCAGAGCTAGCAAGTAATAGTTCCACCGCAGGTACTCTTCCCCGGTCATTTTTTTTGGGAAGAAGGATCTGGGCAATTACCGCTTGTAGAGTACTGGCCAGCTGGGTCCTTATCTGGGGTTGTTGGTGAGAGGGAAAAACATCAATGCACCTATCCACCGCCCCCGGGGCATCGGGGGTATGCAAAGTGGCCAGGACCAAATGTCCGGTCTCAGCCGCAGTAATAGCGGTAGCAATGGTTTCTAGATCCCTCATTTCTCCAATCAAAATGACATCGGGGTCCTGACGAAGGCAACGCCTCAAAGACTCAGCGAAGGAGGAAGTATCTGAGCCCACCTCCCTTTGCTCTACCACACTCTTCACATGGGAATGCAGATATTCCATGGGGTCCTCTATGGTGATAATATGGGCGGGCCTCTCTTGATTTACTATTCCTACCATGCTAGCCAGGGTGGTTGATTTGCCACAGCCAGTGGGGCCAGTTACCAGGATGAGCCCCCTCTTCTTAAGAGCTAAGTCGCCCAGAATAGAAGGGAGATTGAGCTCGGAAAGAGAGGGAATATGGTCAGGGAGACGTCTAATGGCCACGGCTATCGATCCTCGTTGGACATGGACATTGGTCCGGAAACGTCCCACTCCACTTACTCCGAAAGAAAAGTCCAGCTCATGACTCTTTTCAAACCGGGCTATTTTCTCAGCATTTATAACAGAATAAATGAGGGATTTTATCTCCTCAGGGGTGAGAGATTTCTCCTCCAACGCCTTTAAATCTCCATCAATGCGAATAGTAGGAGATATTCCGGCTACAAGGTGCAGGTCTGATGCACCTCTTGCCGTCGTTTCCTTTAGCAGAGAACCCAGATCCATAATTTGCTCCTTTTTAGGCTATTTCGAGAATACCTCTCCATCATTTTCTCCGGGTCTTGACCAATTTTTCGCTTAAAGTAACACCTAACAGAGAGCAAAAAACATGCCAAAAATTTGACTACCTTTCTTTTCTCCGCTTTGTCGAGCAGGTATCTATCTTTACCATAACAATATACTGCTTCACATTTAAATCTTCCCTGCACCTAAGTGCATCAACTTGCCCCAAATATGTTCAATATGTTTACATATATAGGACAAATAATTATTTTGTCAAGGGGAAAGTAAGGACAAATACTTCTTGTTTACATATATAGGACAAATAATTACTTTGTCAAGTGTTTTGCAGGACAAATAATCTTCCGCGGGTACATCCTTTGATCATTCAACAAAAAAGCCCATTCTTTCCTTCGAAAGAATGGGCGCTTGCAAGTCACGATATAACTTCGGTAATCCAGCCACCATTTAAATGGCCTGTGATTTTGCGTCCTATTCTTTCGAATAGTTTGCCTTTATCGATTACACCTTTCTCAGCTCTTGAACAATCATCAAAGAACCACTTTTCTATCAGCCATATCCAACTATATTATAGTAAATAATGAATATTTGTCAAGTCCCCTGCGACATAAAACGATAAATAGTCCTTATAATGGGTTGCATCCTCCTGTATCAAATAACTAGCTCAAAATAGATTTTTAGGTTTTCTTGACTTGTTTTCCCGGAAAAACGTTTGTTACTTTCCCCTCATGACCTGAACCACACAGCAAAAAAATTCCATTTACGGTGATTTACGGTCATCCCGGAGTCCTTGGGTATTATTTTGAAAACAATTCTTAAGAATGGATGAGCCAGAACTATCCTGAAGCAAAATACCTGAGTCTTTTCCTATGCTTGAATTTTTTTGCTTTTCGATCCTGAATTGTTTCCTCTTAAGAATTCAAACTCTATCTCTAATCCCGGCGATGAAATGTCTAACTTAACGAGGTGAAGGTTTTCCAAATCATGGGCTGCTTTTTCTAATCGCTCCCTGAGGAAATTACTCCCCAGACATCCCTCTAGAACTTTTGAACTAATTCTTCCCGTTCCTTTTACTTTGTCGGCAAAAATTATGAGAAGTAGGTACAATCTAATCTCCTCTGAAGATAGCCTTTTCCATAAATTTTCATGGGTTAGCTTTTTTAGCAGCTCATGTTTGTTTATTCTCATGTTTTGGATTATAAGATAAATAATTATGATTGTCAAGGCTAGGGTAGGCTAAATAATCTTCTTAAGCTAACAATTCTACCGATCATAGGCAGGACAGAAGTTTACTTACTATTTGAGCATTTGACATCCCCACCCAAATAGACTAGTATTATCCTCAGTGAGGTTGGAGATGAAGATAGGGAAAAGTATAAGGAGACTGAGAAAAAGATTAGGGTTGACCCAAAAAGGATTTGCTGGGCGTGTGGCTGGCAAAGTTGATTATACCTATATTGGAAAAATGGAGAGGGGGGAGCAATATCCTTCTCTCAAGATGCTGGAAAGGATAGGAAAGGCTTTTTCTGTTCCCCTTAGTTATTTCTTTGAGGATGAGAGTCTTCTTAAATCCTTGAATCTTCTACCCGGTGAAATAAAGGATCTACTTAAGGATACAAAAAGGCAGGATTTACTTAAGATGAGTCAAGGACTAAACCCACGAGATATGAGCCTGGTTATGCAGATAATCAATATCCTCACCCAGAAAAAGCCTCTGGAGGGCTTACAACTAGCAGAGCCTGGGCTTGAATATCCAGCTATGGATCAAGGAAAGGAAAGGGAACTAATCAATAAAATAGAGGAGGTCCTCGGTTCTTCCCCTTTGGTTTTATCCTCTGAAGAGAGTTGGCTGAGGGAAAGCTTAAAAATCACCCTGAAAATTCTTAAGGCGTCGGTCTAGTTAGTCTTGGCGGGAAAAAGAATATAGAGACATTAAACAGGCTTCCCACCTAAAAAATCTGAAGGGAAGATGCAACACAATAACAAAAAGAGGCAGAAGATTGCTCTCCTGCCTCTTAAACTTTTACTTATTCGGCTTGGAGCTTAGTACTGAGGTGGTGGATAGGGTGGTGCTCCTCCTTTTTCCTTTTCTTCAGGAATGTCGGTAACCACAGCATCAGTGGTTAAAATCAAAGAGGCAATACTTGAGGCATTCTCAATGGTTGTTCTTACCACCTTGGCTGGATCTATAACCCCTGCCGCCACCAGATCCTCATACTTTAAGGTCTCGGCATTGAATCCCCAGTTACCCTCTTTACTCATTA
>Ga0209979_1002188_pt1 | contig 19222 bp, 20 predicted proteins | sample AnhtaG_FD_183114 | JGI IMG/M metagenome (GOLD analysis project Ga0209979, IMG submission 183114) | Deep subsurface microbial communities from Anholt, Denmark to uncover new lineages of life (NeLLi) - Anholt_01485 metaG (SPAdes) (version 2) | ecosystem: Environmental > Aquatic > Marine > Oceanic...
CGTAAATTGTAGCTGAATCGACTACTGCGGTTACTCCTTTACCCGGAGTTTCCTGGAAGTTGTCCGTTGCAGGTAAAGAAAGATTTGCCTCCTTTGCCACCTCCTGCAGTGCCCTTGCAGCCGGGTGTTTACTCATCTTCTCGGCGGATGCGGCGACGGCCAATAAATCAGCCGGCTCGACACCCTCAGCAGGTGTCAGTTTCGTTACATACAGCCGACCGGTTGTTACCGTCCCCGTTTTGTCGAAGACCATCGCTGTCATCTTGCCGGCAATCTCAAGGTCGGCGACGTTCTTTATCAGAATACCGAGGCGGGCGGAGGCCGAAATCGCCGCCACCATTGCCGTCGGCGTCGCCAGAATCAACGCACAGGGACACGAGACAACAAGTATCGTAATAGCTCTATCGATATCACGGGTGAAAAACAAAACTATACCGGCAACCATCAAAATCGTTGGTGTGTACCATTTAACATAGCGGTCGATTATCCGCATAATCGGTATCTTTGTCTGCTCTGCCTGTATAATCAGCGACTGGACCTTGCCGAGAGTTGTATCTTTGCCGGCTTTAGTTACCGTAATATCCAGCATGCCTGTAAGATTGTTTGTGCCGGCGAAGACCTGCATCCCTGGCACCTTATCGACGGGCAGAGATTCTCCTGTTATTGTTGCTTCATTGACGGAGCTAAGTCCTTTTACGACTTCGCCATCTGCTGATATGTTATCACCGGGACGGGCACGGATGCAATCGCCGGTCTTTAGACTGCTGACTTTAACTTCTCTTTCAGAGCCCTCACTGTCTATGAGGTTTGCCTTTGTAGGTGTGAGCTTTATCAACGATTCAATTGAAGCACGGGCCCCCAGGGCGGTGCGGGTTTCAATAAGCTCACTCAAAAGCATAAAGCCGGCAACGATACCTGCGGTGACATATTTCTGCGTTGCAAAGGCAGCGATTATGGCCAGAGCCACCAGCTCATCCATATGCATCTCTTTTTTTATAAGGCTCTTTATTGCGTGTAGGACAATAGGAGCACCGAGTAGTATTGCGCCGGCCATTGCCAAAAACTGGGTGTTGAAACTGTCATGGCCATAAATAAACCTTGCGATCCAACTGTTTAACAGCAGTGTTCCGCCGGCCAACGTTCCTATCAGAGCCATACTTACGCGAATCTGCTTGCCGTGAGTGCGCTCGGCGGCGATGTCATCCTTAAAATGTAAATGTTCGTGGGCCATAATTCGCCTAATTCTTAACGAGATGTACAAGTTTTTGGTTTAAAGTGCCTAAAGTATAAAGTGACTAAAGTGCCTAAAGTTTCACAAGACTCCAGACTCCACACTTTAGCTCACTTTAGGCACTTCCTAACTTGTTGCATATTAAAATCCGTACATCACGTTAATTCTTAATCCTCCTACTTCGTTTGCTCCTTGCCGGCTTTTGGTTTTAGCGATGGGTCCCTGTTTACCAGGATTCGCCATTCTGCGCCTTTAGGAATAACAAATTTTTCATTCACATTGGTAAAGATACGTTCTATCGCGTCCTGATAGATTTCCTGAGCGACAAGTTCCGGACGTTTTCGATATTCGGGCAGCAATTGCCGGAGATACTCGGCATTGGCTCTGGCACTTGCCACAACTTTCGTTCGGTAGGCCCGTGCCTCAGCGATTTTCTCCTGAGCTAAGCCGTCGGCCTCTATAACAGTGTTTTCGGCGTAAGTTCTGGCTTTGCTTATGGTCCGTTCACTTTCCTGGCTGGCACTATGGGAGGCCTGGAACGCTATGTCCACCTGCCGAGGCCAGGTCTTGTCTGTCAACTGCACTCGGACGACTTTTATGCCACTTTCTATTATGTCGAGTTTGTCCTGCAGCAATCCTCTGATATGTTCGGTTAGACGTGCGACTTGCTCGAACATAATATCGTCGATGGTGTAATTGACCGTTGCAGTTACAATCGCATCCTCAAAGAGGTTCTGCAAAAGCGGCGTTATACTTTCTGTTATAACATCAAAGTAAATGTCCCCGGGTTTTACGTCTTCGACGTAAATATTCCTAAAGAAGCGTTCAGGGGCATCAATCTGGTAGGTTAATTGCCACTTGCAATGGACAATATTGTAGTCACTACCGCCTGAGCCGGATATAGTCTCATTTTGTTCTTCGCTTCGCGTAATACAATAACCGTCTTTTATCGGGTCCAGTTCCGGCAGGAACCGGGTCTTTTCGATAGAAGGCTCGCTGAGCATCCGTTCTGGCGACTGGTAGTACCAAAACGACCTCACAGTTAAATCCACCTTTTTTTCCACAGGGATTTTTACCATCGTATCCACCGGGTATGGGAATATCCAATACGGCCTGGTCTTAGGTTTGAGAACTCTGTTTTCGCCCACTCCGCGAATCTTCCCAAATCGCAAAACAAGAGCTTGCTCATCGGAACCCACCGTCTTAAAACCGGAGGCCAGAAAAGCAAGGATAAGCACAATCATTATCACTTTCAGGATAATGAAGCTGATTCTCAGTGCCTCCGATAGCGACTTGCCGGCAGCGTCAAGGTCTTCGGTCGCAGACTTATCCGGTGCTTGTGGTTGTAAGTCGTTATTACTTTGTTTATCTTCTTCTGCCATACTCTTGTGCAACGTTTATTTCTTTTAGTACAACACGATTCATATTCTTCTTATTTTTTCGGTTCCAGGGACGGGATGTTCTTCAACAGTTTGAAAGGCTCCGACTCAGCAGATATAACGATAGTTGACCGTTCCTTTAATATCTTTTCTAAGCTTTCGAGATCCCGCAGAAACATTGCAAGTTCGGGGTCTTCTTCAAGAAACTTGTAGTATTTGGCGGCTTCAGCGTCGCCCTGGCCTCGTATGGCCTTGGCTCTTGCCTCCGCAGCGGCCAGCAGCTCCGTCTTTTTCAAATTGGCATCAGCTCTTATCTTGGCTGCTTCGGCCTCTCCACGGGCGATAGTGGCTTCGGTACTGCGATTTCTTTCGGTCTTCATTCGTTCAAACACATCTTTGCTGACATCCTTGCTGACCTTTAGCTGCTTTATGCCGAGGGTTTTAATTTCAATCCCGTATTCGTCACTGAGGGTTTGTTCAAGGTCGGCCAGCATTTCCGCTTCAATTTGGTTAAATTTTATTTTCCCCGAGTCGCTGTTTACAAATTCACTGAAGGAATGCTGCCCGATTACTCTGTTTTGAGTGTCGGTAATCTGGCTGTACAGTTTAACTTCGGCTTCCTTGACAGTCCCAACGGAATTTAAGAATTTCAAAGGCTCGGCAATCCTCCATACAACATAAGTATTGACGATAATCGGCACCGCGCCTTTGGTAGTAGTCTCGCCGAGGTCGGCCTCAAAAACCTGCATCCGCGAGTCAAACCTGTGCACACGCTCTATCGGGGCCGGCCACTTGAAATATAGTTTTGGTTCTGTAATTTCACGTACAGGTTTGCCGAATCTTGTTACCAGGGCCGATTCGGTCTCTCTGACCTGAAACGCAATAAGATACAAACCCATAACTACGATTACTAATGCCACAAAAATTGTGATAGCTATATTTTTCATTATTCGCTGCTTTCCTCAAAACCACCTATGTCATATAAACTTGGAGTTAATTTTTCCTGAACATCAATTATGAAAATCTGCTTATCGTTCGGGTCGGCAACCACAACATATTTTCGTATATCCTTCAGGGCCTCTTCGAGCACATTTAATCTAAGCATGCGTGTGTAAATCTCTTCCGCCGCCCTGTATGCTTTGAGCTGACTGGCAAACCTCTCGCCGGTTGCTTTTGCAAGTGTGGCTTTTTCAAAGGCATAGCTTTGTGATTCTCTCAGGATCCTGATGATATCGCCCTTGGCTTTTTCAAGGGCTGTATCCAGCTCATTACCAAGCTTTTCCACATCTTCCGGGTTGTTTGTGTCTTCGGCCTGCTGATATTTGGATGCAAGGCCGTAAAGCTCGTCGGCGGCTTCCACTGAACCTACAAGCGCACTCAAACTCCTGTCTCTCTCTGCCTGGGCTTGGAGGATAAGTGCCTGTTCCTTTTGGACGGCGCCGACAACTGCCTGATAATCCGCTGCTACTTCAGGCGGCGGGTGAAGGCCCTGCAGGCCCAGAAATACGATTTCAACACCCAGCCCCGCTTCGTTTGCAGCGTTCTGAACATTCTCAGTTAAAACCCTCTTGGCGTCTGCTCTGCCTGCTCCAAGCAGACTTTGCTCAAGGTCGGCCTCATCATCAACTTCTATCTTGGCGCTGGCCGCGAATTTTGTCAGCTCGCGATAACAAATGGCCTCGAGCCGTTTTTCCGGTTCGTTATGATTATAGATAAAAGAATATAAATCCCTCACCTTGTATTGAACAGGAACAGCAGCCATAACAAGGCTCACCGGCACGGCTGATTCGTCGGATGCGGCACTTGTTTGTTTGCTGGCAACAAGCAGTTGGTATTCTTCCTCATAGTGCTGCTTGCCCCACAATAATGGGCCATAGCCCACTTTATCAGTATCCTTTCTCGGTTTGGGTACAAAGCCGATGTTAAGCTCCAAAACTTTCTTCGTTGGATACTTATAAGCAATATCTATTGGCCAGGGCCATTTTAAAGACAGTCCGGGACCGGCAAGCCGGACTTCATTCGCGTCGTTTACCGGATTGCCGAAACGTTCTATTATTGCCTCCTCATTGGGCGCTACTACGACGATGCAGCTTAACAAATATAGCGTAACGGCGGCAAACAAAACCAAAGGTGCTATCGCTTTTTCGAGCAGTTTATAAAACCAGGTTTGAGAGACCTTAAAGCCAAACTGATAATCAATCGCACCTGCGGCGCTGCGGAATATTCCGCCCGGTTCATTTATAACCCCCAATAGTCTGCTGTCGAAAGCACTTCTGCTGTATCGGTCTTTGAGTCTCGGACGGTATATGTCAAAGATGAGATTCAAAGCGGTTTCTACACCAACAACAACAAGCAGAATCGGAACTATCCAGTCGATTACATTTATCACGATGAAATACTTGAATTGTGCTAATGCCAAGCCTATTGCCAGAGCAAAACACAAGACAGCTATACCCAGCAGGAAACTGCCACCGGCCCTTAACGGCTTCCACTCCGGCTGAGCTGACATACCCGTAGCATAGCGGGAGATTAAAAAGCTCATGAAAGCAATGGCCGTCATACCAATTGCACAAAGCAACGGCTGTTTCGGTTCGCCTTCCATACCGGCTATAATAGTCTTTAATAAATACAGCCCGAGACCTAATTGATAGGCGGCGATTAGTGCTGAGAATAGGGGAATGAACAATTTTTCGAGTATTTGTAAGTGCCGCTGAGCGGCGGCAAATAGACCGGCACGTTCACCACTGGCTTGAAAGATTGCCGAGGACATCTCGTCCTTGCCCAGTTGGCTCATATCGAGTTTTTCCTGCTCAGCCAAGGCACGCTGATGGAACTGTACACATAAGACCAGCCAAATCAAAGCGGACGAGAGAATCAGCCAGCCAATCGCAGAGATCGCAAAAAAGCCGCTCCATCGGCCCAAGAAAAAGGCAATACCGAAGAAGACCACACTCAAGATCAAAGATGCCAGCGATATGTGCTCAGGGCGTTTGGATGATACTGTCATTTTCTATCCCGGTTATATAATCCGAACAAAAAAACCACAGGCTCAGTATTCATTTAATATCTGTGTAGCTCTTTACAAGTTTCAAGTTGCGTAATATAACAATAAACGTTATTTTGGTATAGGGACAATTGTAAAAAAATTAAGTTTTGGTATAAAGCCAAAATCGCGATGTCTTGGCAGACCGCACAGCCGGCGCGAGTTGGTAGTGAAAGATGAATAAGTTATTTACAATAGCGAAAAATACTTTCATAGAAACTCTGAGACAACCCGTTTATGCTATAATCATTGTTGCCGCCTTGTTTTTATTCTTTATAAGTCCTTCTTTGACGATGTACACAATGAGCGACGACAACAAACTCTTGCGAGAGATAGGATTATCTACGCTGTTTTTGACCAGCTTGTTCATTGCAATATTTTCCGCTTCCGGGGCTGTGGCCCAGGAATTAGAGAATAAGACTATAACCACTGTACTGAGCAAACCTGTCCAGCGTCCGATATTCATTATTGCGAAATTTTTCGGTGTAGCTGCCGCCGTGGTTCTGGCCCATTATATTTGCACCATCGCCCTGCTGATGGCGATTAGACACGGCGTCCTTGAAACTGTAAATGACCTGCACGACTGGACGGTTCTGGCTACAGCAGCGGTTGTCGTTCTCGCAGCATTTCTACTAAGTGCTTTTTTCAACTACGCTTATGATTGGAAATTCTCATCGACAGCTATTGTGTTGACCGGCATATTTGCTACATTTGGCATCGTGTTCCTAACTTTTATCGACCGCAACTGGCAGTTTAATCCTAATGATAATGGTTTAAACGCCGTGGATATCTATGGCTCGGTATTACTGCTGTTGGCTGCAATAATAATTGTGGCTCTGGCAGTCGCACTTTCCGCCAGGTTCAACATTGTGGTAACGCTCTCGGCCTGTATCGGGATTTTTTTATTGGGTCTTGCAAGCGATTACACATTCGGCAGATTTGCCGAAACACATTTGTGGGCCAAAATAGGAAGATTTTTAGTCCCGAATCTACAGATTTTTTGGATTAGCGACGCCATTTACGAAGGAAGCCAGGTCCCTGTAAAATATATCGTGATAACTGCTTCTTATGCCTTGTGCTACACAACAGCCATACTCGCATTGGCCATCGCCCTCTTCCAACGCCGACAGGTAGGATGAAAAGTGCCTAAAGTTGAAAGTGCCTAAAGTGAGCTAAAGTTAGAAAATAATCCACAACTTTAGGCACTCCAAATTTTAGCTCACTTTAGCTCACTTTTTAACACGGCAGTCTCATCGCAATTATCCTGCTTTGGACACCTCGCACAATCGCTCCAGACCTTCATCGGCAGCGTCTCTTTTTCAACCACCTTAAAACCTAATTTTTCAAAAAAGTCCGGCTCTAAGGTAAGCGCAAAAACCCTCGGCACACCAAGCTGACCGGCTTGTTCGAGGGCGGCCGTTACCAACATCTTTCCAATGCCCTTTTCTTTATTTGCTTTATCGACCGCTAACGATTTTATTTCCGCCAAGTCCGACCAGATAATCTCCAGCGCACAGCAGCCAACTACATCACCATCCAGTTCAGCCACAGTAAAGGCCTGCAGGTTCTCATAAATATCCGCCATCGAGCGAAACAGCATCCTGTCCCGCTCGGCATAGGAACTAATAAGAGTGTTAATTCTCTTAGCATCCGAAATTTTCGCACTGCGTATATTCATATTATTCGGTCAGTTTGAGTTTATATGTTAATTACGCTGTAGTGCCGTGCACTCCAGCCAATGGGATGTCAGTATCGCCGATCATATTCCGAGTTGCTTTTTGATTAGTAGAACTAATGAGTTCTTTATTTCAGAATGTCTTGGAATGGGAGCCTGTCTTTCGTTTTTAGGATTTGCATAGATATCGTGCTTGCTTCCGTGTCTTTTCAAATAACAACCGCCTTTAACAAGGTCCTTTATCAAGGCCTTTCGTTTCACACTTCCACTCCCAGTTCTATATACTTGACATCAGGATGCTTGTCTCCAACATCAGATTCTTGCAGCATCATATGATACGCATCAATTATATTTTCCTTTAGTTCCTCTATAGTTTTGCCTTGGCTGAAGACGCCCGGAATTTCCTTTAATTTTCCGACGAACCAGTTATCATCCTGCCAGTATTCAAGGGTAAAAAACCTTTTCATTTTTTATTCCTTTCGTCGTCAATATATGAACTGTTAGCTGTCTTTAACGCCTCTATAGCTTGTTGATATGATTATTGTAATCGTAAATAAGGCACAATTCGACCACTTCTTTGAGATTTCTTCGAAGCTCATCCAGAGATTCCGACTGAGTGTGAGCTCCTGGAATTCCCGGAACAATAGCCACATATAGGCCGGTCTCTGCGTCTTTTTCGATATATCCGGTTATTTTAAGCATCCTGTTATCTCCTGTTTTGGCAATCTATAATAACATCCAGCTTAATTGTATCAAATTCGGTCCAATCTTCCAACAAAAAAGCCCGTGGCTGACATTCTCACAGACTTCTGGTCAGGAAAATGAATTGTAAGTTTTCGCAATGTGTATATTCATAAACAAAAGCATTCAGCATATTTTATTGTCATTCCTGCGTATCAAATTATACTCAATCATATAGAAATTAAAAAAGCCAAAAAAGGCTGGAAAAACAATTGCATCTTGTATATCGTATTGCGTATTTCGTATGCTGGATGCTTGATACTGGATAATCGAGACGAGCATCGAGAATCGAGTATCGATATTCGATTTCATTATGCGCTTTATACTTATTGACAAAATTGTTTCGCTGGAAAATGGCAAGCAGATAAAGGCCGTCAAGAGTGTTTCTTTAGCTGAGGAATACCTGGCCGACCATTTCCCAACGTTTCCGGTACTGCCCGGCGTGTTGCTGCTGGAAGGATTAATCGAGTCGGCATCGTGGCTGGTACGCCGGACGGAAAATTTCGCCCATAGTATGATATTGCTTGAACAGGCAAGAAATGTAAAATATAAAAGTTTTCTGGCCCCCGGTGCCCAGATAGAATATACGGTCCAGGCCAAAACTATCGAAGAGAACGTCAGCAGCTTTACCGGCTTTGGCTTATCCCAGGGTGAGCGAATTGTGGAAGCGCGGTTCGGCTTAAGGCATTTTAACTTAGCCGATGAGGATTCAGCGATGGCTGCGGTCGATGCCAAAGTAATTGAAAATATGAAAAAACGATGGAAGATATTGAGTTGCGAATAAATTCCTGCTTGGTACAGTAATAGCAATGCTAACATAAACGCAATACGCAATACGATATACGCAATACGAAATTTTATGCTGGAGGTAAAAAAGTATGGCAATGAGTCGGGACGAAATTATGCAGCAAGTTCAGGAAGTTCTGGTTGATGCTTTGGGCGTTGACGACGATGAAGTTACGACTGAAGCGACCTTGATGGGAGATTTGGGAGCTGAAAGCATAGACTTTTTGGACATAGTGTTTCGATTGGAGAAAGTGTTCGGAATAAAAATCCCACGGGAAGAGCTGTTTCCTGCTGAGAATCTGATGAACGATTCCGAATTTGTCCATAACGGCAAATTGACCGAAAAAGGACTGGCCGAACTGCGAGAGAAGATGCCGCATACCGACATAACAGCCTTCGAGAGCGACCCTGATATTAACAAATTAGCCGACCTGTTCACCGTCAATGCGATTGTAAATTACGTTGAAGGTAAGCTGAATGCTGCTTAATAATGTAAAGTTATTTAAGGTATTAACGGCAGGATGGCTCAAAGTCAATCTGCCGCTAACTTTAATATAGGTGGAATTCCCATTTTGCAATACATCGCAAAACCGGACCCTGGCAGAAAATGCGTTGGATTTGGATAGACAAATTTATTGAGTTTCAGAGCGGCCGGCATGCCGTAGCGCTCAAGAATGTAACGCTCGCTGAAGAGCATTTGCACGACCATTTTCCCGGCTTTCCCGTTATGCCCGAATGCTTAATGATTGAAGCGATGGCCCAGACATCGGGGATACTCGTTGGAGAGGCAAAAAATTTTCAGGAAAAAGTTATCCTCGCAAAGATAAAAAAAGCCGTCTTTTTTGACTATGTAAGACCGGGCGATACCATAAAATTAGATGCCAAAATTGATTCCATCATCTCTGAAGCGGCAAGCACAAGCGGCAAGATTACCTGTGAGGATAAGTTAATTGCCGAGATAGATTTGATGTTCAGCCATATAGACCAGAATCTTGCAGGCAAAGAGTTCCCGGAGGAAAACTTCGTGTTTGATATAGGCACATCAGTATTCGAATCACTTTTGAGGGATGTGCTTTCAACTGGCGCCAACGCTGCCGATTCGGAGCAAGACCGATGAATTCGGCCCGCGTAGTAATAACCGGACTTGGTGCGATAACCCCGCTCGGATTGACCGTCAGTGAAACGTGGGCCGGTCTCTGCTCCGGTACGTGTGGGATAGACAAAATTACAGCATTTGACCCTGTAGGCTTCAACTGCAAATTAGCCGGCCAGGTCCCCGATTATAAAATACAAAAATATGTGCTGAAGACATATCGCAAAGCCGTCAAGCTGATGTCCAGGGACATCGAGCTGGCGGTTATTGCCGCAAACGAAGCTTTTGTACACGCCGGCCTTATTACAAGGGGTATCGACCCCGAAAACGTTAACATCGACCCTGAGCGTATGGCAATCAATCTGGGGGCCGGTCTTATAAGCTGCGACCTGGTTGAGCTGGCCCCCGCGGTGGCGGCAAGCGTTACAGATGGCAGGTTTGACATTCACAAGTGGGGCAAGGAAGGCCTTGAGCTGGTAACGCCTTTATGGCTGTTGAAATACCTGCCCAATATGCTTGCCTGCCATATAGGTATTATTCATGATATTCAGGGGCCGAGCAACTCCATCACCTGTGCCGAAACATCTGCGCATCTGGCGATAGCTGAGGCAGCGCAGATTATCGCTCGCGGCGACAGTGACATCGCTCTGGCCGGCGGCGCTGAGGCAAAGGTCAATCCGATAGTTATGATTCGCCAGTGCCTGCTTAAAAGAGCTACCCATCAAAACAACGACGAGCCGGCTTCCGCATGCAGGCCTTTTGACGCCGACGCCAAAGGCTCGGTCTTTGGTGAAGCCGCCGGTGTAGTGATACTGGAAAGTCTGCAAAATGCCGAAAGGCGAGGTGCAAAGATTTACGCCGAAGTGGCTGGAATCGGTCATAGTAATAGTATAAATCCCGCGTATGAACATCTTGAGCCTGATGGCAAAGGCATTGAGATAGCAATAAAAAAGGCAATAGCAGATGCACAGATAGAGCCGGAAGATTTAGACCTCATTATCCCCCACGGGACGGGAATACCTGCCGATGATTTGGCTGAAGCAAAAGCAATCCAGGCGGCTCTCGGCGAAGCGGCGACAAAAACTGCCGTTTGGCCGACCAAGAGTATGCTAAGTAACACAGGCGCTGCAGGCGGAGCAGTTGATGTCATCGCCGCAGTTTGCGCGATGGCTGACGGTAAAATACCCGCGGCTAAAAACTGTAACAGAAGAGCCGACGGTTGTAACTTGAATATTGCTAATATGATGCAGGAAAAAAAGATTCGTTATGCACTGTCCTGCAGCTATACATACGGCGGACAAACAGCCGCTCTGCTGCTTAAACAAATAAATTGAATATCCAATATCGAACAAGGAATGATGAATGAAGTCCACGAGAGAAATAGAATTGCTTATAGCTGAATGCGATGAGTTAATTTCAATTTTTGTTACAAGCGTAAGAACAGCCGAAAAAAAACAAACGCAGGCAGAGTAAATGAATTTAGCTTTTTTACTTCGACATTCGATATTCCTTGTTGAATATTCATTATTCAAAATAGCGTATGAAAGGTATCTCAAAGGTCTAATAAATGGCTGAACGGGTCGTAATAACCGGAATGGGCATCGTTTGTCCTTTAGGCAACGATGTAGAAACGCTTTGGCAGGCAATATTAGCGGGCAAGAGCGGAGTGGCCAAAACCACCATTTTCGATGCCTCGACCTTCCCTACCACGTTCGATGCCGAGGTCAAAGATTACGACTTCGCAGAATACACAAACAATCCGCAGGTACACAAACACGGTAATCGGGGCTCCGGCTTTGTCATCGGCGCCACGGTTCAGGCCTGCAGAAAGGCCGGTATTGATGTTGAAACCGCCGTGCCAACCGACGGAATAGACCGAAGCAGATTAGGGATTTATTTAGGTGCAGGCGAAGGCTCTGTTGACAATGATGTATTTTTCGCTGCAATCGTTGAAGCATGGGACGCAGACAAAAACGAAATGGACTGGGGCCGATGGGCCCAGGTCGCTTTCGGCAGAATGGAACCGATGTGCGAGCTTGAGCAGGAGCCGAATATGCCCGCTGCTCATATCGCAGTGCTCACGGGCGCTCGCGGCCCGACAAGAAGCTGCCTTACCGCCTGCGCGGCCAGCACTCAGGCCGTTGGCGAGGCAATGATGTTAATCCGCAAAGGTGATGCTGACATAATGATTGCAGGCGGTGCCCATTCAATGATACACCCATTGGGCCTTATGGGCTTTAATCGTCTCACCGCCCTATCGACAAGAAATGACAGCCCCGAAACGGCATCAAGGCCCTTCACAGCATCCAGAGACGGATTCATCCTTGGTGAAGGCGCAGCGATACTCATTCTCGAATCCTTGACCTCAGCGAAAAAAAGAGGAGTTGAGATTTTAGCTGAAGCCATCGGCTACGGCAGCAGCTCCGACGCATTCAGAATTACCGATATGCACGAGCAAGGCAGAGGCGCAATACAGGCGATGACTGCGGCACTTTCCGACGCTGGTATTAGCTATAAGGACGTTGATTACATAAACACACACGGCACAAGCACAACGGAAAACGACTCAGTAGAGACCAAAGCTATCAAAGCGGTTTTCAAAGAAGAGGCGAAAAACACCCCTGCCAGCAGTGTCAAGAGTATGCTTGGTCATCTAATCGGTGCAGCCGGTGCGGCCGAGTTGATTACCTGTGTCCTGGCCATACGAGACAATATACTACCGCCCACAATGAATCTGATAGACCCTGACCCCGAGCTTGACCTGGATTATGTGCCCAATAAGCCGCGGAAATGTCAGGTTGACGTGGCAATGAATGAGTCCTTCGGATTCGGCGGACAGAATAACGTTGTAGTTATTAAAAGATTGGAGTAGGCAAAAGGCGAATATCAGGTCATCAGGTAATCAGGATGCAGGATATCAGCAAATCAGAATATCAGGAGAAGCCAGTAGCGGGTTTTGAAAAGCTTTGGGTTTGGCAGAAGTAACCTGTTATCCTGATATCCTGGTACCCACTACCTGATAACCTGATATCCTGATACCCACAACCTGATACCCTGTTATCCTGATACCCACTACCTGATAATCTGTTAAACTTATAACCTAATGCTGGATACGAATTTCAATTGACGCCGTCTCAACGGCACGGTACACTTCGTAAAATGTAACAGCCGGACGTTCCGGCTTGTAACCAGCGGGGCAACAACAAAGTAAAAAAGGAGAGAAAATATGAAAAAGTCAGTTATTCTAAACCTGAGTCTGGCTGTTCTTGTAGCAATCCTGGTCTGTGGCTGCCAGACCGCAGGGCCTTCCGACGAGCAGCTCGTCAGCACCACAATGGCCGACTGGAAAGCATCTCTGATAGCCGAGGATTTAGATAAGCTAATGACTGTCTATTCTATGAACTACGTCTCCACCAGGGGAACCGGCAAGGACTCGATGCGCGAGTTTATGACCAAAGCTTTCGAGAGTGACTTTATGGATAACGTCGAGGTCAATATCGAAGACGCCGAAATCATAATTGAAGGCGACAAGGCTGCATACGGTCCTGTTGAGTTCGTCTCCGATAGAGGCACGTTCACGCTCGAATACAAACTTCAGAAAGAAGAAGAGGCCTGGCTCATTGTAGGCTCAACACGCCTGGAACAATAGCCTTGGAGCCAGCGCACTAAATCACGCGTAACTGTAAAAAAGTAGTTTAAAGCAGAACGAGCTCGGGGTAAATATAAGCGTTTGGGTGGTGACTTCCGAGTTGAAAATGACATATTTGTACTCCTCTAAAACACTATGATTGACATTAAACAAATACGCGAGAAACCTGAAAAGTTTAAGAAAGCCGCAAAGAATAAAAACTACGACCTTGATATCGACCATCTCCTCGATATAGATACCGCTCTTCTGGACAACAAAAATGAGTTGCAATATATCGCGACTGAAAAAAATAAACTCGGCAAATCGATTCCGAAACTATCTGGGGATGAGAAGACCAATGCCATAGGCAAGCTGAGTATACATAAAAAGAAAGAAATAAAACTTCAAGAGAAAACCAAAGAACTCCAGCCGGAATTTAATGAGCTTATGCAGTTAGTGGCGCAGCCGGCCGATGATGATGTGCCAATAGGTAAGGACGACACTGAGAATGTTGAAATAAGAAGGGAGGGAGAGATTCGGAAGTTCGATTTCGAGCCAAAAGACCACGTACAATTGGGATTGGCCCTGGGCATTATAGACATCGAACGAGGCGTGAAATTAGCAGGGACAAGAAACTACATCCTCAAAGGTGATGGAGCGCTATTGCACTGGGCCGTTCTGCGGTTCGCAATGGACTTCATGGTCGATAAAGGATATGTCCCAATGTCGGTGCCGCTTCTTATGAAAGACCAGACAATGATAGGCACTGGTTTTTTCCCGGGCTCCGAAGACCAGACTTACCGTATGGAAAAGGACCAGCTCAATCTGGCCGGGACCGCCGAAGTCCCGCTGACGGCCTACCGGATGGGCGAGATTTTAAGCGCCGAAGAGCTGCCGTTAAAGTACGTTGCACTATCAAGCTGCTTTAGACGCGAAGCCGGCGCCGCAGGCAAAGACACCTATGGCCTTTACAGAATCCACCAGTTCGATAAGGTCGAGCAGGTGGTCATCTGTGAAAACAGCGTCGAACAGAGCAATAAGTTCCACAATGAGATTTTAGCCAACGCCGAGGCAGTGATGCAGGCCCTGGAGCTGCCCTACCGGATTGCAAATGTCTGCACCGGCGACCTCGGCAGAGGCCAGGTGAAAAAATTCGACATAGAGGCCTGGATGCCCTCGCGCGGCAACTATTGCGAAACCCACAGCGCAAGCAAATTCTACGAATTCCAGGCCCGACGAATGAACCTACGGTACAGAAGTCAGAAGTCAGAAAACAGAAGACAGGAGGAAAAATCGAAAATCAAATTTTGCCATACTTTGAATAACACCGTAATCGCCTCACCTCGAATACTTATCCCGATTCTTGAGCTTTACCAGCACGCCGACGGCTCGATAACAATACCAAAACCACTCCGCCCATATATGAACGGCAAAGAAATGATTACTAAACAATCGTAACTAAAGGAACTTGACTATGACCAAAGAAGAAATTCTCGAATTTGCAACCCAAAATCCTGTCTTCAGTCTTGCTACAACCGATAACGACCAGCCGCGTGTCAGAATGATGATGCTCTATCGCGCTGACGAAAATGGGATCATTTTCTGTACCGGTCGGGACAAAGCCGTTCACAAGCAATTACAAGCCAACCCCGCGGTTGAGCTTTGCTTTTATAGCGCCGAGCAAGGCCGCCAGGTCAGAATCGAAGGCACCGTGGAGATACTCGACGATTTGGAGTTGAAGAAGCAGGTTGTCGAAGCTTTCTCTTTCTTAAAACCCTGGGTAGAGAGCCAGGGCTACGAAGTAATGATATGCTATCGTCTCAAAAACGCCAGAGCCGTAACCTGGACAATGGAAACAAACTTCGAACCCAAACAATACATACAGCTTTGAACTAAGCCAACTATCCTTGTTGAAACCTCTTTTCTGTAAAAGAAGGAACCGGAGATAATCCTTTTTTTATCGTTATGATGAAACATGAGCATTGACGCCTCATAGACTAAGGTTATAATCCTTGAGTTGGGCTGTCTGGTTAAGAAACCGGATTGCACCTGACTAATAACGTTAATAGCACTAAGTTGACATCTTGCACTTCTGGCCTCTACTATGGTATAGCAATATGGAAATCTTGGAAGTAAACAGCATCAGAAAGGAATTCGGTACAGTAGTAGCTGTCAATGATGTAAGTCTTTCTGTGGAGAAGGGGCAAGTGTGGGGCCTTATAGGCCCCAACGGGGCGGGAAAGACCACTCTTCTAAGGATACTGGCAACTGTGCTTCGGCCTACAATTGGTAGAGTTCGACTATTAGGATACGATTTAGCAAAGGAATACCTTGCCATTCGAAAACATATCGGATTTCTGCCTGATTTTTTCAATCTTTATAACGACCTTACCCTTCGAGAGTGCCTGGAGTTCTTTGCAAAGGCATACAAGGTTGAAGATAAACTCATATCACAGCGGATTGATGAGGTGCTCGATTACATTGAGCTCCAGAGCAAACGAGATGATTTCATTCGACATCTTTCGCGGGGCATGGTTCAGCGAATGGGTGTTGGCGTGCTTTTAGTGCACGGCCCTGATGTTTTTCTGCTGGATGAGCCGGCCAGCGGTCTGGACCCGAAGGCGAGAATTCAACTACGCGCGGTTTTAACAAAACTGAGCCGTGAAGGAAAGACTATTATCATATCCTCTCATATATTGACCGAGCTGTCCGGATTTTGCTCCCATATCGCCCTGATGAACGAGGGCAAAATAGTCTTACAAGGCGCTGTGGATGAAATTCAGCAAAAGGTCTTTGATTCGAGGAAAATCCGCGTGAGTGTGCTTGAAAATTGTGACCAGGCAGTTCGGCTAATAAAGGAATTTCCTGATACTAAGATAGGGACAGTCCAGGATAATGAGATAACCGTTGAGATTAGTGCCGGTGAATCTGAATTGGCCGCCCTGAATTCGCACTTGGTTTCAAAAGGTATAAAGGTTTTTAGCTTCGGCGAAGAAAAGACCGACCTTGAAGACTTGTTTATGAAGATTTCAGACAGCGAATAATAGGATTTTTTAACAGGACAAGCAAAGTGATACTGAATAATCCATTGATACGACGTTATCGTTACAGCCTGATGCGTCCGCGCCAGCTCTGGATTTACATTACCATTTATATAGCCATTATTTCGTTAATTTTGTTTATAAACTACACCGCCTATCAATACCAGGAATGGTTTGGGAATCAGGCTCGTTTCTTTAAGGGCGTTTGCTACCAGTTTTTGATTCTGCAGGTAGTTTTTCTCTGCTTATTGGCTGCATCTAACTCAGGCTCTGCTATCAAAGACGAGATTACCGGAAAATCTTACGATTTCTTTAGAATACTTCCAATTTCTGCTGGCAAAAAGGCAGTCGGAATACTCGTAGGCAAAAATCTCGTTGTGCTGCTGCTGGCAGGGATTAATTTTCTGCTCCTGATAATCTTTGGTATATTAGGGCAGGTCGGTGGCGTCTTTTTGGGGCAAAGTTTTTTGGCCCTCCTTTCTGTAGCCCTTCTTGCGAACTCATTGGCTTTATTGTCATCCATTAAACCGGTTAGCACAAAAAAGAAAAACCAAATAGCAATTTTCATCGTTCTTTGTTTTTTCTTCGTGCTATTCATAATCCGCCCTGCTATCAAGGCATTCACAAAAATCAGCGGGCTTGAGAATATCACAGAAAAGTTTTATACAATAGAACTTCCTGTCCTTATATTAATCAGTCTGGTTGCGTTTTATTTTAGCTGTTGGGCTATCAAGGGGATATTACGCAGATTCACTCGTGAGGATGAACCTTTATTCAGTAGAATAGGCGCATATCTGTTTATAGTTGGCTTTGAATTTGTCCTCTTCGGCCTTTTCTACGAGTACTTAACGGACGGAGCACGAAAAACGAATTATCTTTATTGGCTGATTTCTTTATTGCCGGTTTTGCTCGTTCCGCTCTGGTCGTTTCGCAGTTTCGACAGATACCTTGAGCACAGCGGCTTGATTCGAATCAAATCAGCCGGTAATAAAAACTTAATGTCCCGTATGCTTTTATACTCTAATTTACCCTTTGATTTCAGCTTGTTTGCAATCTGGGCTCTGTGTTCCATAGGAACAACTTTAATTACTAAACAGGGGTTGTTATATAATCTGTACTATATTGTTGTTCTATTTTCTTTTTACCTGTTTCTTATGTTATTGCTGGAGCTCTATGTGGTTTATAAACCCGTTTCTAACAAAATAGGACTTCTTTTAAGCTTCATCGCCATCGTGTATCTGTTCTTGCCTTTGATTTTATCCGGCATCCTGGATAATAAGGAAGTGTATCTGTACAGTCTGCTTGGATTCTATACTCGTGTATTGTTTTATGAATCCGCTCCGGGCATTTCGACCATAACTCGCATCTGGCTCTTAAATGTGGTGTTGTGTATAGTTCCCATAATACTGATATGGACACGATACCGGCATATCTTGACAGCCAGGCAGAAAATGTAAAGCCAGTACAAATCATATAAGTGTTTCATTTCATTTCGAAATTATCTTTTTACCTCCTTCTTATCTATAAATGATTAACAGCTTTTCTCTGCAAAATTTTCTGGACAAAATTAATCTTGAGTCTTGCCTCTTGTGTCTGTAGTCTGTTTCGCTATGGACGACATCCAGCGAAAGTTAGCCCTGATTGACCAGCAATTAGCCGGCAGAAATCTTCACAAGCAAATCATAAGCACCTGCCCTCTTGTTTTTGTCGCCGTTGGCCTTATAGCGGGGATTCTGATACAACATACATTGCTCGGGTCACGGCTCCTCTGGCTCTGGCTAATACTGCTTGCTCTGCTTACCGCAGCAACTATTTTCTTCTTTATCATCCAACAATCTTCTTCTAATCACCACTCACAGCTCACCACTCACAACTCACTACTCACCACTCACCAATACGCCACAGCGTACTTAGCCCTGGCCTGCTTCGCATGCCTCGGTGCGATTCGGCTGATAAGTTTTCATCAGCCAAAGCCGAATGATATTCACAATCTTGTCGCCGACGTGCCGAAACTCGCAACGATTCGCGGCCTGATTGCTACTGAGCCCTATGTTAACAAAAACCGAAACTGGGAATTCGCCAGATTCAAGTTCACCGACCCGGCCACCAGCTTCTACCTTAAGCTCACCGAAGTAGAAACTATCCACGGCTGGGCAAAGGCAGCCGGAACTGTGCGCGTACAGGTTGACGAGCCGGTCCTGGACTTGAAGGCCGGCGATTATATCCAGGCATACTGCCGGCTGGACAGATTCAGCCCCCCTACCAACCCCGGCCAGTTTGATGTGGCAAAGTACTTAGCACGGAAAAATGTTTTTATCGCCGCATCTGTAAAATCGCGCGATGGCATTGAATTACTGCAAAGCACCCCCCCTGCCGTTTTCACAAAACTAAAAAGCAGGCTCAGGCAATCGGCCGCACAGGCATTGTTGGGTAATGTGTCACCGGAAGAGCCAAGCCGGGGCTTACTGGAGGCATTGCTGTTGGGCTATAGAGGCAATATCGACAGTACTACTTACAGGGCATTTCGCAAAACCGGCCTGCTGCACTTTATCAGCCTGTCCGGAATGCACCTGGGTATTTTAGTAGGGATTATCTGGTGGCTGTG
>Ga0209979_1002190_pt1 | contig 19214 bp, 19 predicted proteins | sample AnhtaG_FD_183114 | JGI IMG/M metagenome (GOLD analysis project Ga0209979, IMG submission 183114) | Deep subsurface microbial communities from Anholt, Denmark to uncover new lineages of life (NeLLi) - Anholt_01485 metaG (SPAdes) (version 2) | ecosystem: Environmental > Aquatic > Marine > Oceanic...
ATTATTTTGATTTAAATAAAGTTTCTGCTAGTTTATAAAAACTTTGCTCTATATTTTTACCCGTTTTGGCAGATGTTTCAATATACTCAAGGTTTAGAGTTTCGGCTATCATTAATGCTTCTTCAGTTGGGATTTTTCGTTCATCTAATAGATCTTCTTTATTTCCAAAAATCAGTCCAGTTAAATCTTTTTCATACTTCCTTATATCATTATACCAATTAGAAACACTTTCAAATGATTGACGTTTAGTAAGATCAAATATTAGAATCACCGCATCAGTCCCTTTGTAGAAATGACGCCGCATAATTTCAAACTTACTTTGACCAGCGATATCCCAAAGAATTAGATTAACATGTTTATCTCCTAATGTCATAAGTCTCTCAGAGATGCTTACTCCTAGCGTTGGTACATAAGTACGCATAAAAGCATTATCAGTGAGTCGCAAAATAGTACTAGTTTTTCCTACTCCAGGATCACCACATACAACAACTTTGAAATTAGACTCTAATAAATCTTCTTTAATTTTTTCTTCGGGAAAAGCTTCCAATTCGGAAGATGTTTTTTCTTTTTGGTATAAATCATCTAAAATTTCTGTTAATTTTAGACGGAAATTATCTATTTCGATAAATATCTCATCACTCTTTGCCTCTCCAGTTTCTAATTCAATAAGCTTCTTAGCACTTTCAGAAAAAACGGGTTCAAGATAATCCATATACTTATAAAAAATAAGATCATCAGCCTCATTAAACAATAGAGCAATTGATGACAATGCAACACCCCCTCGTCGAGAATTATCTTCTCTCTCAATATATTTGATAATTCCTTTTAATTTGAATGCAGGGAAGGGCATAATTACTAATGAATTAGGAATAATTCCTTGATCTGTAGTAAGCATGGTAATAGTCTTAATACTCACGCCCATTCTGATCTTTTCTGGTAAATCAAGTGGAATCCATAAAAGAGGGTTAGGACCAATGGACTCGTCAAGCGAAGTATATACGATTGCTTTGATAATCTCTTCAGACATAGTTAAGGTACGTATTATTATAACAAAATAGTTTTTTCGTAATTAAATGAGTTCATCTTATAGAATATAGATAATAAAATATAGAATATTATTTATCCTTATTAGTCTAATCACATTTTATTCTTTGATCGTGAAACAAGTCTTTCACGATGAATTCATAATTTATTACTGTCGCGATTCATAAAGTAATTTAGCGAGTGTTGTGAACGCATAATCTACATTTTCTCCCGATGATGCAGAAGTTTCAAGATACTCTAAATTGAGCTTTTGGGCTAGTTTTTGAGCACTCTCATTGGTTATTTTCTTATCTTTCTCCAAATCTTTTTTGTTTCCAATGATATAGCCGGCAATATCTTCATCAAGCATATTAATTTGGTTCTTAATGTCTGAATACCAGACCGAGATATTGCTAAAAGATTCAGGGTTTGTTAAGTCAAAAACTAAAAATACAGCGTCAGATCCTTGATAAAACTGTTTTCTCATAAGTTTAAATCTTTCTTGACCCCCTACATCCCACAAAACAAGTTGAATAATAGTAGAATCGTCAGTTTTAAAAATCTTATTTGAAACATGAACACCTAAGGTTGAAACATATGATCTTCTGAAGGCATTATTAGTATATCTTAAGATTAAGCTTGTTTTTCCAACTGTTGGATCTCCTACAACTATAATCTTAAATTGATAATCAATTAAGCTTCGATCTGTGAGTTGCTCTGTTAATGCCTCGACTTTGGAATCTTTTAGTTCTTGTATTCTAAATTTTTCTAAAAGTTCTGTTATTGCATTTTCAAGATTTTTTAATTCATTAACAAATTTATCTTCACTTGCATTCGATTTTTCTAAGAAAGCAATATTTTGAGCAATATCATCAAAAGGGTTTGAAATTTCCTTCAAATACTTATAGAAAATTACATCATCCATTTCTTGAAATAATAAAACTATATTAGATTGACCAATTCCGCCTCGTTTTTCAGGATCTTCCCATTGAATATATTTAATCAAACCTTTTAGTTGTAAGGATGGAAATGGTAAAATAACCAAGGATTCGGGTATAAGTCCTCTCTCACCTGTAAGAACCGCAAAAGTTTTAACACTAATATGCAGTAAATTTAGTTGAGAAAAATCCTCTGGGGAATATGCTTTCGGATTAGGGCCGAGTTCTTCATCCAAATTACTATAAATAATAGCTTTGATTATTTGTCTTTCCATGATAGTTGAAGAATGATAATAATACTCAATTGTTAAATATTTGGATGTTACTAATAATAAAATATATTACTATAAATAATAATCGATAAGAAAAAAAAATATTTAATTAATCTTTTAATCCTAAATACATCAGCCAAAATGAGCTAAGGTAACCTATCCTTACTAAAATTACAAGAATTCCAGGAGCAGTTAGCCCTTCTAATAATCCAAATATACAAAAGAATAAAGAACCTGCCGATAAGGACAAGAAATTTTTTCGTATTACCCCTGAAGATTTCAAACCTTTAACTAGAAATCCTAACCCAAGAAAGATTAACACAAGCAATAACAAGACTCCCATCAACATTCCTGCTGGAGTAAGTAGATTAACATTATAATCAATTAAGTTTTCAGTTGGAACTAGAGGTGGTTCGGGAATAAAATTAAAAGAACTTAAAGGATACATGAAGATTATAATTTCAAAGAAGATTGAGATAACCAGAACTATGCTAAGAATATGTATTTTTATTTTTGGGATTAAAAGTTTTGCTCCAATATACATTGAGGTGATCATAGCAGGTGCAAACCAGATATATGATAATATGGCAACCATTCCATTGTTTTCCATATTCTCTTTTAAAAATAGGACAAATAAAAAATCTAAAAATACCCCTAAAAACATTAATCCTGCAAGCATATTTGCTAAACCTAAATATGAAAGTAATTTTGCACCTGTTTTTCTTGATTTGTAGATGAAGAATAGGCCAAATATAATACCAAGAAGAACCACCCCTGTGGCGGTAATTCCATCAATCCATCCATTTATATCTTCTATTGCCAAAAGTAAAGTTCACCAAATTAAATAAAATAATTTACTGGAAAAAGATATAATCTTAACTTATTATATAACCGATCGGTTTAATAAATAATTGGTCTAAAAATAAGGGGAGAGAGGAGCTTCTAAAAAACTTTTTTAGTCTTTGATATTTTCTAAAATGGAGATGATTCGGTAAACCGTAGTTCGTGTAGCGAACGGAATGTTGGCATCCTGTGCAAGATCATCAACCATATACATTACATTGCTAGAGATCACACCTGGTGTCTCATCTTCTTTATGTAATTCATCAACACTTCTTTGAGCCACCCGTTTTATGTTTCGGGGCACACTTCGGTCCCCTAACATTCCATTTAAAAGACTTTCAACGATTTCAAAAGCATTCTTAACTTCATCACTAAATTCCTTAGCCAAAGTCAGAAATCTCCAAAAATAGTGTATTTAGTTAATGAGAAATTTAAATTGTGAAATATTTTTTAAAATATAATTTTTTTGATTTTAAACAGTTTTCAATAAATGCCAAATTCACGGATTTCACGTTTCATTAAAGGAATTTTTTCTTTAAATCCTCTAATTTCACTATTATATTTTTCATAATACTTATCGAATTTGTCAACCTTACCTTGATCTATTTCTTCTATAAATTTATATGATAAATTTTGAATAGTATCAAAAATCTGGTTGAATCGGTTTGTAGTTTCCATTAATTTTGGATTTACTTTTTTACCTTGCTTTCTAACCATGTTTCGAAGTTTTCCTCTAGGTATTCTAATCTTCTCTATCAATTGATCGCATTCGCTCAAAAAATTGTAAGATTTAGTTTTATCTTCTTCACTAAGTCTTGCTTCTATTATTTCTGTCCTATTGCAATTTATACGACCTCGAGCAAATGTATCAAAATTAAGAGAAATTGAATCAATACCTTCTCTTACCAAGAATCGAAGAAAGTCAGGGTCATCACTTGGGGCTTGTCCGCATATCCCTACTTTTCTCCCGAACTCATGAGCTGTTTTAATTAGGTGACTAACTGATCTTCTTATTGCTTCGCTGTTAGTATTGTAATTATAATTATTCATTAAAGGAATCATTTTTTCATTATCTCGCCCTACTCCATACGTGAGTTGAGTAAGGTCATTTGATCCTATGGAGAATCCGTCGAAAAATTGGCTAAAAATATCAGCGCAAATAATATTTGATGGAATTTCTGCCATAACATATACTTTTAGATCGTCTTGACCTCGAATTAATCCTTCGCTTTCCATAATCTCCATTATCTTTTGGGCTTCTTCGGGGCTTCTACAGAAAGGTAGCATAGGTATAATATTTCTTAACCCCCAATCTCTAGCTTTCTTAATCGCTCGTAATTCTAATATAAATGCTTGCTGAAATTCATCGTGTACATACCGTGAACATCCTCTGAAGCCCAGCATGGGGTTATTTTCTTCTCCCTCATAAATCCAACCACCAATAAGATTAGCGTATTCATTGGTTTTAAAGTCTGAAAGTCTTACTACACATTCAGCAGGACTTCCATCAGGTAATGTTTTCCATACCCCTGCAGCAATAGTTGCTATCCCTTCAGCTAATTTTTCAACATAATATTCTTCTTTATTGTCGTAGCCAACTGTTATTTCTCTAATTTTGTCTAAAGTTTGCTTCAGTTGAAAAATTTCTTGATTAAAAGGATCTTTATGGTATAAATCGCTTTTTTTAATATTCTCAATCTTATTTCTTTGGTCCAAAAGTATATCATATCTCATTATTAATGCATTAAAGTCAATTAACGCATTGGGATGAATCTGAATTTCGTCATTAATTATAAATTCTAGTCTTGCTAATCCAGTTCCATCTGGGTGTTTTCCAGATGAAAGTGCTCCCTTGGGAATTCCTAAATTTACTAACACCTTTGTTTTTGTACTAGGAAGTTTATCAAATTCAATTGTATCAAAATCATATTCTACATCTTCCTTCCATATTCTTGACTCACCCTCACTGCAATCAATGGTGACATATTCCATTCCTTCGCGTTGTTGTTCTTTCATTATTTGTACTATATTATCAGCACCAACAATAGAAGCTATATTTAATTCTCTTGAAACGATCGCGGCGTGACAGGTGGGTCCTCCGTGGCAAGTGATTACACCCCCTAAATTCTGCATATAAGATGTCCAATCAGGATTAGTTTCTTCAGTGATAAGGATGTCACCATCCTTTAATAGATGAGCATTATTGATAGATTCTATTATTTTTACTTTTCCAAATCCAATTCTTCGTCCAATAGCGATACCTGAGTTTTCAATTAATAAATTATTATTGGTCAATTCTTCCGGATCTTCTAAAAGATAAAAAATTTCTTCGACATCTCCTTTTATGCTATGGACTGTTTCAGGACGAGCTTGAACAATATAAACTTTTCCGTTGTTACTAACAGCCCATTCAATATCCATCCTTCTACCGTAATGTTCTCTTATTTTTTGGGCATAATCTGCTAAGATTAAAACTTCTTCTTCTGTTAAGCAAAAGTACATCTGCTTTTCTTCTGACACAGGGACAACTTCAGTGCCAATTTTGTCAGTACCTTTAGAAAAAATCATCATCTTCTCTTTTTTAACAAGTTCCCGACTGATAATTCTGAGACCTTTGGGATCATGTTTAAATACGATGAATTCATCCCCTTTTTCAACACCTTGTACAATTAATTCACCTAAACCCCACGTTCCTCTAATAACAACAACGTTTGGATTACCTGAATCTGGATCCTCCGTAAACATAACACCAGATGCCCTGACACCTCCCAATCCACCAGCCATTTCTTGTATTCCTACAGATAATTTCACAGAAAAATGATCGAAGCCTGCCCGTTCACGATACATCGTTGCCCTTGTAGTAAATACAGATGACATATCCTTTAAGATATATTCTAAGATTTCCATTTCACCAGAAATGTTTAAATGTGTATCCTGTTGTCCTGCAAATGATGCATCAGGTAGATCTTCAGCTGTAGCAGAACTTCTTACAGCGAATGTAGATTCTTCCCCAATTTTTTCAATTAATTTGGCATAAGCATTTAAGATCTCATCTGCTAATGAATCTGGAATTTTTGATTGCTCTATAATATACCTGATATTAGCACAGATTTTATCAACTTTCTCTACGGCTTTAATATCTTCTGATTTTAATTCTTTAGAAATCTTTTTAATGTCTCTTGCTATTAATTCTCGAAGTGATACTTCCTTCTCTTTAATAGTAAAGAAATTAGTATCTAGAACATAGTCAAATGCTTTAGCAGTCACTGCAAAACCAAGTGGGACTGCTATTCCAAAACTCAATAATTCTCCAAGTGATGCGTTTTTACCTCCTACAAGAGGTACATCGCCAACCCTTAAATCTTCAAAGAACTTGATATATCTATAATCACTCATTTTAAAGAGAAACCCTTAAGCTATCGTAATAATGAGACTTTCTCCAAATAAAAATTATTATTATTCTAATTATAGAATAAACGTTAATAAAAAAAGTAACGTCAAAAATTAATTATTTTAACTCTTTGAAAAAGATGTCAAAATCTGAAGCAGTATAAAGGCAAAAAATGACCTCTTCAATTTGAGTATTACCACTTAAATATTCTTTAGCTGTAGAAATCATGATTTTTGAACATCTATCGATAGGATACCCAAAAATGCCTGTAGATATTGCAGGAAATGCTATTGTTTTTAATTTATTTTCATCCATTAATTTTAGACTATTCAAGGTTGCATTTTTTAATTTTTCATCCTCATGTCCTTCTCCCATTCTAGGTCCTACTGCATGAATTACATGTTTAGCTTTTAAATTTCCTCCCGTTGTGATAACGGCACCGCCTACAAAAGTGCCACCAATTTTATTACATTCTTCTTGAATAGTGGGGCCACCTTTCTTCCTAATTGCACCTGCAACACCTCCTCCTAAGATAAGTTGAGCATTTGCCGCATTGACAATTGCATCTGTTTCCAACTCTGTTATATCCCCTTGGACAAGTTTAATTTTAGAATTTTTTACAAGAATTTCTTTCATAAAATCACACATTAGTTATTATTTTCAAATATAATATAAGTAGATAGGTTTTTTAAAAATTTTATAGAAAGAAATAAAAAAATTTAGTGTTCAGGATCAGGATCATGATTTTGTTCTTGTTTCTTAAATACTTCATCTAATTTGGCTTTATCATCATCTGACATTTTACTCATTGCTTCCATTTGTTGCTTCATTAGCATCTTCATGAAATTACTCGATACAATTTGATTTAAAACTGGCAAGGCAATTCTCATACGTGTTAATTCATAGTGCATAGTTTTTGCTGTTTCTCTCATCTTGATTAGTTCTTCCTTTGTCATACCTTCTTCACCTATACCAGGACAGTCAGCATCAACCACTATGAAATTTTTTCCATCAAATTCTAAAGGATACGTTCTGCAACTTAATGGACGATTATCATAAATAAGGCACTTCTTATCACCTTTATTGTATAAAGGACATTTAACTTCAAGTAGTCCTTCAATTGGCACAGCCTCAAATGGATCTTGTGGAGGTCCTTCTCCTTCTTTAACTGGTGGTAATGGTTTTAATACTAAATCAATATTGCCATCTGGTTTTTGGTAGATCTCTAAGTATGGCATAAAGTTTGCAACGACTCCATTTCTCGCCCACATTTCTAAGTCCCAAAATGTAATTGGAATGGGACCTCTACCTGAGCAGCATGCGTCACAGCGGGTACATTTGAATGTAAATTTAGTTTTAACTTCTTTTTCCTCATCAACAGTTTCTTTTGCTTCTGATTCTTGTATTTCAGGATCTTCTTTCTTTTCTGAGTTTTGATTTTCTGGGTTATTTTCTGACATTGTTTTTTTCCAAAAATTTATTTATCTTAATTTGTCATAATTTACTATATTTCTTTGAAAAAAAGTTTTATTTTTAATTATTATAAACTTAATTGAAATACAATTTTATACACTCTTAAATAATTTCTCCTTTTTTAATAATCGTCCAAGATTAGCTAAAACCGGTTCAATTACTTTTTTATCTCTAATCCCTGTAAGAACAACTTTCCCCGTACTGAATAATAAAAATACAGATTTCACAGGAGTAAACAATTTATACGTTAATCCAGGAAATACTTCTGGTTCAAAAATAACATTTTTCAATTTAATAGAAGCAGCATCTAAATTAATTTCCTTAGAAAAATCAGCGGTTACCACTATATTGACGACTTGTGTTTCAACTAAATCATTTTTTATATCAATTGGATAAATATCATTTAGCCTTACAATTAGTCTTTTTATTATTAAATCAATGTGAGAGAATGATTTTAATCCAGTTAAAATCAACTTTCCATTCCTAAAAATTATAATTGCACTTTTAGGATTACTAAATCTTGTAAAAAGTCCAGGAAAGCGATCTTTATCATATTTTGAGTTTTTTAATTTTTCTGATAATAATACTAAATCTAGATCTTTATCAATTTTTAAACATGATTTAACAACGATATTTTGAATGGTATATGTTAGACTACTTTTTTCTTCTCTGGATTTAATTTCAAGAACCATTAATGGACTCCGAAGATTAGTGATAACCTTAAAATCTCATATACTTATTAATATAACATTCTATTTAATTATACTATTTTGCTTAAGATCTGCTTAAAATGCAGTAAATTTAAATTAGATCTTGTAATCTGTATATACATGATATTAACAGTTAATATTCCCTCTGATTGGGAGAATGATAGTATAAAACAAGTTTTCAAATCAATTATTGCTGGTTATAATATGTATGGAGAGATGACTCTTTCAGAAACCAGTCCGAACGAATTCGAAGGTGTCTGTGGAAAAAATAAAAAATCTTTAGTTCCAAATCCGGCAAAAATGCAGTATAAGGCAATTTTCAAAATTGAGAGTGGTTCTAATAGTTCAAAATTGCTTACCGATTATGAAGAAGGAAAAACATTAAAAATAGGAAAGCTTGGAAAAAAATATATTAAGATTTACTTCGAGAGCTTGCAGACAGCTTTTAAAGAAGTATTGGAAAGACCTTTCTCATCATTCAAAAAATAAAGTGGTTGCTATTTAAATAGTTGATCAGGAGTAAATGGACCAGATATAAATCCTAATTTGGGTGCTTATTACTTCATAAGTGAAAATGAGTCTTCTTTAAATAATATTCTCTTAAATTCTCTTTCTTTTTTTATTTTATTAGCATTTCAAGCTATTTTAATCTTGAAAGTAATTTAGAACCGAAGCTAACAGTTAAATAAAATAATCATGAATTAGTAAATTTTAGCTCTCTTGAGCAATCTACTAAGAAAATATAAGACATAAAATTAAATAAAAACGACATTTTCACATTCTAATAAAGTTTTTTTAACAATGGTTAATTTGTCTTTCTTATATTAAAATAGTTGTTATCGTGATCATGGAACAAATAACTTTAAAGAAACTCTATTTTTCGACTCTTCTAACAATAAATTTGTTATTCGCTTTTATTATTGGGTTCACTATTCCATTATTGGAAACGAGGAATAGCTTTATGTTCGGACTTGTAATGATTCCCTTGTTGATTATTTTAAATTACATCATAGTAGATAGATTTCAATTTATTATTGGCCAGCTTAATGAAAAAGAGGAGAAGATCAATGTTAAAGATTAAAGAATTAAAGAAAATTAAGAAACCAATAATAGAATTTAATGAAAGAAAATATGTTTTTTCTATTAGATCTTTGGTTCTATTTGCTATAGGCGTTCCAATATCCGCGTATTTAATTTATTTATTTTTTGATTTGCAGATAAACTACTGGCTTCATGAGATAGTTGTTAAACAAACGGTCTACTTTCTAAATTTATTTTTTGATATGGGTGTAAATGCTGTATATATTCCAGTAGGAAAAGATCATTGGAATTTCGATTTTATTGATCCTGAATTGGGAAATATTTCATTTCAAACATTCTGTACCGGAATTCAAGCTATATGTGTATTTGCAGGTGTTATTATTTTTACACCACATAGCCAAGATGTAAATACTAAAAGAGATATAATCTGGAGAAAAACCAAATCTCTCGTCATGTCATCTATAATCTTTTATGTTGTCAACATAATTCGCATGATAATTCAAATTGAGTTATATCACTTAGGTTATCCATGGGAAGATATACATTTCTCAATAAGTGCGGCAAGCTCTTTTATTGCGGCAATAATTGTTCTTTTAATGCATAAATGGATTCCTGAGTTCATTATAAGTATTATATATGTAGGAACGCTAGTAAGTGAACCAGTTAAGCAAAATAGAAAGAAAAAGGTTAAGGAAATTGTAAAAAAAACAAGTAAGGTTAAATTAAGTTTAATTAGAAAAGTTCTGAGGATGGAAAAGAAAACCTATTTAAAAGATATTGTTAAATGGTCTGAGGAATATGGATACACCGTAGAAGGGGACTATTTGCTAATTCCTGACAATAAAATCTCTAACTTTATTGAATCACTTATGCAGGACAAGCCATTCGCAAAAGAGAGAACTTAAATTAACTTTAATAGAGTAATTAAGTTGTAATAGCTTATTATTCATCAAATAAATAAGGAAATCCTGTGATAAATTATGTTAAATTTTGAATCTGAGCAAAATGTAGCCCAAGTTGGTGAGGTTAGAATTGGTGGACAACCAGGAGAAAATCCAATTGTGATGATTGGCACCGTTTTTTACACCAAACATGCAGCTTTATTAAATGAAAAAACTGGTGAGATAGATAAACCTCTCGTTGAAAAAGAATTAAATGAATTTACTGAGCTTATAGAAGATACTAAAATGCAAGGAATAATCGATGTTGTTGGAGCATATCCAGATGCACTATTAAAAGAATGCGAATTTGTGGCAGATTTAGTAGATTATCCTTTTTTAGTTGACGGATTAAACGATTCATCCCGTATTCCCGCTATGGAAGGGCTGAAGGAAGTAGGATTAATCGATAGAGCTATTTTAAATAGTATAGATAATGCTACTAGTGAAGAGAACCTTGAAAAACTAAAAGAAATTGGCGTTAAAAATGCTGTATTACTGACATTTGGAAGTAGATATATTTTCCCTCATCAAAAACTAAAATTGTTAAAAGAAACATTAATTCCCAAGGCAGAAAAAGCAAATATTGAAAACATAATTATTGATACAGCTGTATTAGATTTGCCTTCAATTTCAATAAATTTTGAAACTAGCCATATGGTTAAAAATGAATTAGGTTTGCCTACTGGATTTGCTCCTGCAAATGCGATTTATGGATGGAATTTCGTTAAGAAATATGGAGATATTCCGAGATGTGGAGCAATAGCTTCTATTATGACATATTGTGCCAGTGCACCCAGTGATTTCATATTATTTGGTCCTATAAAATTCGCTAAATGTGTTGTACCTGCAGTTGCATTAATATCTGGAGTTAATTCCTATTATAGAAAAAGAATACTGCGAAAAAATATATCAGAAAAATCTCCTTTAAATGTAATTTTTTAATTGATTAACTCGTGTCATTCAAGAGATATATCTTAATAGTAGATCTCTTGTTTGATCTAGGAAGTCTACTAATTTAGCATTTATTTTTTCTTTTCTTTTTTCATGATCAATCAAAAATAAGATGAACATATCGTTTTCTGCGACTTGAATCTTTTTGAAAAGTATCACTGAGTCTGCTACTTTAAAGATGGCTTCTTCTTGCTTTAATGCCTTAAATTTAGAGAATATTTTGAATAACATGGCAAATTGTGGAGCAGTGACTTCAAAAACATTAACTAATTCCTCTGATTCAGCTATTTTTGTTAATTTTCTCGCTTTTGGGGAATAGAAATCTGCTAAAACTAAACCGTCTACACTCAACAATAGTGTTAGATATGCATTAGTTTTTAAAGAGAAATTCTTGAGGTTATGATTGATCAGGTTTCTATTAGGGCTCAATTTTGAGATTCCTGAGGAGAAGGCTCTTAAAATGGTAAATATTTGAAAAATGCTAGTCACATACATTTCAGGCGGTTCTTCTGGTGAAATTTCAGCCAATCTATTTTTAACAGTTTCAATATTCTCCATAATTTCTCCAGTTTTTATAATATCAGAATCTCCTTTTGATAAAATGTAGATAATCGGGGTATTTTGATTAAATTGTTTCAAAACTTCTTTCAAATCTAGAAGATATTCAATACTTTCTTCAAATCTAATTTTATTTCTGATATCAATAAAATAAAATAATAAATCTGCTTCATACAAATAAATTTCGGCTTTATTAATGTATTTTTTTCTAAAAGTTAATTGACCACCTAGGTCCCATGTGAAGATTGATGCTCCTAAAACTTCTATTGATTTGATACTAGCACCAGTAGTCGGTTTTAATCCAATTAATTTACTATATTTTCGATCAATGCTTAGAAGAAAACTTGTCTTGCCTGAATCGTCTAATCCAGCCATTAAAACCTTCAATTTTCTATGAGAGCTCACTGGAGTTGAAGGAGTTTTTTCTATATCTGTTAATTCTTTTAATAAATTAAGGAATAGTGATTCAACATTCTCTTGTGGAGGATACCTATCGCGTAATTCATTATCAAATGACTTAAAAAATTCGATAACAATAGGTTTAATTCTGTTTATATTATTGTACAAAAAACTTCTACTATTCTCATCAACTAATATTGAAAAAGCAGTAGGAATCTGGGAATTAGAAGAATTTGTGTTGATATAATGAAAATAGGTTAAAGATGTCACATTGAAATCAGGATACGGTAAAATAGCAAAATACATTAAATCTTGAATATTTAAATCTGGCGTAAACGCCCTATCACTAATAAACAAACTAAGGTTTTTTATCGAGATTTGCGTAACATCTCTGGTTGTTAGGGTGAGAAGGTTTTGTTTTTCCCTCTCCTCTTTAACATTTTCTAATTCCTTTTCAGTATAATATTTAGGCCATACATAAATTGGGGTCGGACCCAAATCTCCGTAAGAACTGAAGATCAATCCCTTGATAATTGAAGTTTTAAATAGTTCCTCCATTGCTTTAAGTAATTTTTTTTTCGTTTTAAACTTTAAATTTCTTAAAGTAATTAAGCAAAATTAATTATTAATAACTTTATATTAAATTCATAGATGACACTTAAAAAGATAGCTAATAGCATTAAAAACAATCAATACATTCTAGAAAAGAAACAAATTAGCCCGATAGTTCAATTTATTGACAAAAATTCTTTTAAAAGTGCAAATATATTCACAGATATAGGTGAAGACGCTGCTACAATAAAAAATGAGGATAAATATATACTAGTTACTACTGATAGAATAAAAACTACCTTTATAGAAAATTTCCCATTCGGAGCTGGCTTTAGCTCAATCCTAGTTAGTGTAGATGATATTTATGCATGTGGAGGTATTCCATTAGCAGCGAGTATAATTATATCAGTGAAAGAACCAGATATCTGTAAAGAGTTGCTTGAAGGAATATGTGAAGGTTCTCAGAAATTTAAGGTTCCAATTATTAGAGGGCATACTAATGTTCATGGAATGTGTTATGAACTAAGTTCTACAATGATAGGTGAAATTAAAAAGGAAGATTATATTTCTGCGGGCAGTGCGCAAGTAGGAGACAATATTATCTTAGCTGTTGATTTTGATGGAAAAACGGGTAAAGCAAGTAAGTTATATTATGACACAACCACTTTCAAAAGTTCAGAAGAGGTTTTAAGAAAGAGAAAAGCTATGAATATGATCGCACGAAAACATATAGCTAATGCATCAAAAGATATATCTAATGGGGGAATTTTTGGAACTTTATTTCAAATGATTAATTATTCGAATGTAGGAGCAGATGTGAATATAACTAAAATCAAAATTCCTCCAAAATTAATAGATAATGGATATGATTTAGAAACTTATATTCAAATGTATTTAACAACTTCATTTATATTAACTGCTCCCGAAGTAAATTGTAAGGAAATAGTAGGAATATTTCAAGAATATGGGTTAAGTGCTAATATTATAGGTAACATTATTAAAGATCCAAATCTTCTGAGAATAAATAATGGAAAAGAAGAGTCTATTGATGTAATTAGATTTTAAAATCTGTTGTTAAAATAATTAATAGAATCGCAAGAAAAGCGACAATCCTGAATTCTTAAGATCCAATCCAGATATATGAAGAGAAAAGTACAGAAAAAAAGAAAAAATAATTATGATAAATTTGGAAGTTAAAATACCAGATACTCCTGGAAGTTTAATTGAATTAATCAGGCCGATATCTAAGTATGGAGGAAATATTTATGGGATACTTCACTTCCATGATAGAAAATTAAATAATATGATTCCTGTAAACATTTCTTTTGAATTGAGTGAGGAAGTTCAGGAAGTTAGTTTACAAAATATAAAGAAAGAGTTAAAAGAAAAAAATATTCAAATAGAGAACATAAATTATGGGATTGAAAAGAATTTAATAACAATAATTCTAACTGGACATGTTTTTGATACAGATGTGATGGACACAATAAAAAGATTAGCTTCTAAAAACATTAATGTGTTAGAATTACAAGCTAAATTTACAGAATTAGAAGAAGTAAGTAATGTTAAGCTAAGAATTGAATTCCCCGAAGATATGAATAAAAAGGAGCTTAATAATGAACTTAGAAAAATTTGTGAGGAAAAAAAGTTATTCCTAATTACAAGTTAAGTGAAATAATTTTGTTATGTGTAATGAGTCAAATGCTACCAATCCGACTAAATTCTCTCTAAAACCAAAATTTAATCAAATTGAATTTATTAAAACTTATGAATGTTAAAATATGTTTAATTGGAAAGGGTATTGTTGGAACTAGTTTTCTTCAATTATTAAATGAAAAAAAGCAATTTTTTAAACAAAGATTTAATTTAGAATTTATAGTGAATTCAATTTTCGAAATTGATGGAGCACTTATTAATGAAAAAGGAATTGATTTAAAAGAAATTCTAGATGTTGGTGACGATTTTAGAAATTTGCCTTATTGGAGAAGAGATGTAAAAGCAGTTGATTTAATATCCAAATTAGGTGTAGACATTTGTATTGAAACAACACCCACAAATCCGAACACGGGGGAACCTGGTTTATCTCATATTATTGAAGCCCTAAATAATCATATAGATGTGATTTCTTCAAATAAAGGACCATTCTATTTAGAATATAATAAGATTAAAAAGTTAGCTGAACAAAATAAATGTTATGTGAAATATGAAGCAACTGTAGCAAGTTGTGTTCCTTCATTAAGGATCAAAGAAGCTTTAATCGGGAACGAAATTCTTAGTATTAAAGCGATATTAAATGGTACTTCTAATTATATTTTAAGTAGAATGACAGCAGAAGGAGTAAATTTTCCTTTAGCATTAAAAGAAGCACAAGAATTGGGGTATGCTGAATCAGATCCTACTTTAGATATTAATGGTTATGATGCTGCTGGGAAGTTAGTCATATTAGCAAATGAATTGCTAGGATGGTCTAAAAGTATAAATGATGTTAAAGTAGAAGGTATTTCAAAAATAACTCCTCACGCAATTGAATTAGCTAAACCAGATGGTTTTGTTATTAAGCATTTAGCAATGGCAGAAAAGGATGAATTATCTGTTGAACCACGTTTAATTGATAAGTATTCCCCTCTTAATATTAGTGGAAATCTAAATGTAGTAAAATTAGAAACTAAATATGCAGGTCCAATAATTTTAATGGGGAGGGGTGCTGGTGGTTTTGAAGCAGCATCAGCTATTATAAATGATTTAATAGATATAACAAGAAAAAAAGGTTATTCTCCTTAGAATATTTTTAATTAAAGAGAGGAGGATTCAATATTATGAGTTTTAATTATAAAAATAAGTTTAAAGCGATAATTTCTGTTATTGGGGCAAGCGAAATTGATAAAGAGATAGAAGATAAAACTATAGAAATCGGGAGATTAATCGCAAAAAACCATTATGCTGTGGCATGTGGAGGACTTTCTGGTGTAATGGAAGCAATATGTAAGGGTGCTAAAGAAGAAGGGGGTTTTACAATTGGAATTATTCCACATACAGAAAAAAGTTTGGCTAATAAATATGTAGATATTGTAATTCCATGTCCCTTTTCTCAAGCTAGAAATATTGTTGTCGTTCTCACAGGTGACGTATGTTTAGCCATTAGTGGTAAAGCGGGAACTTTATCTGAGATTTGCTTTGCTTGGATATATGATAAACCTATAGTAGCCTTATCAAGTGTTGAAGGCTGGTCTTCTAAAATCGCTAATCAAAAATTAGATAATAGAAGAAATGACATGATATATGGCGTAAGTACTCCAATAGAAGCAATCAACAAAATTAATGAATTATTAAAATAAATTCAGTGGAATAAATTATGATAAAGTTTCACTCAACAAATTACAGCACTCCAGATGTCGACTTTAAAACTGCTGTTCTAAGAGGGCAAGCCTTAGATAAAGGTTTATACATGTTAAATAAGATTCCAACTTTAGATCATCGAAAGATATTTAGTTTTAAAGACTTAAGCTTGCAAGAAATTGCTTTTGAGATTCTAACAAAAATTATTAAAGAACAAATACCTGAGAAAAATTTAAGAGAGATTATTAATAGTGCTTTGAATTTTGAAATTGGATTAGAGAAAATTGAACAATATGACTATCTTTGCCACCTAAGTAAAGGCCCTACATGTAGCTTCAAAGATTTTGGAGCGAGAGTCTTAGCAAGAATCATGGAGTATTTTCTTTCACTTGAAGAAAAAGAGATAATTATATTAACAGCAACATCCGGTGACACTGGTGGAGCAGTAGCTCAAGCTATGTATTCTATGTCAAAAATAAAGGTTATTGTACTCTATCCTAAAGAAGAAATAAGTGACCTTCAAAGAAAGCAGATGACCACTTTAGGTAAAAATGTTATAGCAATAGGAATTAATGGAAAGTTTGATGACTGTCAGAAAATAATAAAAACAGCTTTTGCAGATAAAGATTTGCAGAATTATAACTTGTCATCAGCAAATTCTATTAACATAGGACGACTTCTTCCACAACTTATTTATTATTTTTGGAGTTATTCACGAATTGCCCAAAATCCAAATGAAAAGGTTATCTACTCAGTACCTTCAGGTAATTTTGGTAATCTTACAGGTGGGATTATAGCACACAAAATGGGATTGCCTGTTGAAATGTTTATTTCTGCTGTGAATGAGAACGACGAGTTTCCAAAATTTTTAAGTACTGGAATTTATCAACCAATTGTACCCTCAAGAAATTGCCTATCTTCTGCCATGAATGTTGGTAATCCTAGCAATTTATCCCGTATATTCGATCTATATGGAGGACAGATTGACGAAAATGGAGATATCCAAAGAGATCCAGATTTGGAAAAATTAAGATCGATTATTACATCCTACTCAATAAGTAATGAATTAACAAAAGAGACAATAGTAGGATTTTATAATAAATATGAGAAAATTATTGAACCACATGGTGCTGTTGGATGGGCAGCTCTTCAGATATATCGTACCAAGAATCCTTCTCAAAATGATATTAAATCTATTACTTTTGAAACCGCTGATCCAGCAAAATTTCCTGATGAAATTATTTCATTAATAAAAAAAACCCCAAAACTGCCCAGAACATTAGAGATCATCCAAAATAAGAAAGAATACCCGAATCCCATCGAGATAAATAAGTATGAAGATTTCAAATTATTTGCCCTAAATAATATATAATGCGTAATTTAAATAAACAATAAGATCATATTTTATCTTACAAAAGAATATATATTGATAATTTTCTTTTTATATGTGTAAAGGTGAAATTTGACTTTGGAGAAAGATCTAAAACAATCAATCTTGTATTTAAAAAAAGAAGAACCGGAACAGAAATCTGAGCCATCAAAATTATTATTTACAGGATTGGATGATGCAGGCAAGACCAGCATTATTCTCTCTCTTCAAAGAGAATTCTCGAAAATTGCTATATTATCTCCAACTAGAGGCGCCCAAAGAAGAGTTTTTAATTTTTTAGGAAAAGATATTTCAGAGTGGGATTTAGGTGGACAAATTAGCTATAGGATCTCATATTTAAAGAATCCAGGCAAATTTTTTGATGGTACTGAAATTGCTATCTATGTCATCGATATTCAAAATAAACCTAGAATACCAGAAGCTATAAGCTATTTTAAGGATGTAGTTGATCAGTTTAATGAATTAGAGATTGAACCTCCAATATACGTATTTCTTCATAAATATGACCCTGCCTTAAGAAGGGGGGCACTAAATGAAATGGAAAATCTTATAATAGATTTAAAAGAGCAAGTAAAAGGTGTTACTGATTATAAGGAAATATACTTCTATGAGACATCTATCTATAACTTTTCATCAATCATTTCAGCGATGTCAGAAATCCTTTTAAGCTTATATCCAAAATCAGAATTAATTGAAAAAACGATTATAGAATTTGCTAAGAAAGTAAATTCAGCAGGAATTGTGGTAATTGATGATAATTCGCTTATAGTCGGATCTTATTATAAAAATGATGAAACAAAGCATTTACTGACTGCATCAACGCCATATTTTCTTGTGTTAAATGATTCGTTCCAACCTACTAGTGTTATGGAAAATAGATATGAAGATAAAATGATTGTTCAAAGATTTGGAAAGCATTTTATATTTAAGAAAATCACTTTAAAGAAGGATTCAGCTCCATATTATTTATTACTTCTTAAAGATGATCCTGTTTTCCAGAAAGAAGACTTAGAAACTTTTGCTAATATACTGAAAGAAATTTTAAATAAATAATTAAAGTCGCTATTAAAAATATATAGTTCCTAAATTGCTAGTTTTATCAGTACGATTAATTAAACTCCAAAATTTACATTTTGAGAATATATTAAAACGTTAATTTATTGTTGCTAATATTAATAAAATCAGATTTTTATTAATAAATTATACAGCAAAAAACTAAAAATCAGCAAATTCCTATAAATATAATAAAGACTTATGCTTAAATTTTGTGAGAATTAACACCTTTAATAATTTTTTAGTAATATAAATTCATGGAGGGGAGATAAAGCTATTATCATTTGTCAGAATTGTGGTACAACAAATAACGAAGCAATGAATCGTATATGTAGAAAATGTG
>Ga0209979_1002191_pt1 | contig 19214 bp, 12 predicted proteins | sample AnhtaG_FD_183114 | JGI IMG/M metagenome (GOLD analysis project Ga0209979, IMG submission 183114) | Deep subsurface microbial communities from Anholt, Denmark to uncover new lineages of life (NeLLi) - Anholt_01485 metaG (SPAdes) (version 2) | ecosystem: Environmental > Aquatic > Marine > Oceanic...
AAGGTACAACGCTGCCTTAATGGTTTAAATTCTCTTCAATGGATTCCCAAAAACTGGGATGTTTTCAAAGAGCATGTACGCAAAAACTATTGTGTAATTGCTTAATTCAAAATTTAACAATGTTCTGCTTCAGGTTGCGTTCTCGACGGAGAAATTGCGCAGGCTAAAGCCTGCGACTACCAAAAACAGGGTTATGACACAGTCTGAATGAGGCTGTGTCGCAAATAGATTTTTTGTTTGGTAGCCGCAACCTTCAGGTTGCGTTCTCGACGGAGAAATTGCGCAGGCTAAAGCCTGCGACTACCAAAATTAGGGTTACGACACAGCCTCAATGACAGCAAACTCATTCTTGCTCCAATATTTCTTTTATCTTCCTTAAGTTCAATCTCGCCTGTTCATAGTTCGGATTGATCCGAAGGGCTTTCCTGAATTGTCGCACTGCCCTCCTTAGTTCTCCCATATCGGCAAGGGTAACTCCCAGGTTATTGTAGGCTTCAGCAAAACGAGGGTTTATATTTATGGCTTTCTTGTATTCCCTTAATGCCTTATTGTATAGTCCTTTCTTCCTATATGTATTCCCCAAGTTATTATGCATCTCTGCGAGATGTGGCTTTTCCTTCAATATCTTTGTTGCCTTTTCTAAGTTCAATCTCGCCTGTTCATAGTTCGGATTGATCCGAAGGGCTTTCCTGAATTGTCGCACTGCCCTCCTTAGTTCTCCCATATCAGCAAGGGTAACTCCCAGGTTATTGTAGGCTTCAACGAACCGACGGTCGAGATTTACGGCTTCCTGGTATTCCTTTAATGCCTTATTGTATAGGCCTTTTTTTGCATACGTATTCCCTAAATTATTATGGACCCCTGCCAGGTTGGGATTAATCTCGATGGCCAACATATACTCCTTTATTGCCTCATCGTATAGACCTCTGTTAACGTAAAGAATGCCCAAATTATTATGGGCTTCAACACCATATGGATTAATCTTCAAAGCTCTCTCGTACTCTTTCAATGCTTCTCTATACAAACCTATATCCCTATAGATATTCCCCAAATTATTATGTGCTTTTTCATCACGAGGGTTAAACTCTATACTCTTCTTATGCATAGCAATTGCGTTCTTGTAGTCACCACTCATATGATAGTAAGTTGCCCTGTCAAAGTAGAGACTTGCCATAAAAGGCTTAGTTACCCAGACCAGAAGAAAAATGGTTATGACTATTATTACGCCCTGTCTTATTATCGAAGGACGAATATTCTCTTTAGTTTTTTCTAATTTAGTACCGCCAGTGTTTAACAACCCAAGCCAGAGCCAGAATAACATGCTTGTTGTTGGCAAATAGAAAGAGTAATGGAAAAAACTATGAATCAGTACTGCTGTAAGACTGGACAGAATGATAATGAGTAAATTTGGAGAATATTTTGACTCATCTATTTGCTTAAGTCGCTTAAGGCCTATCCAGTACAGAGCCACAATAAGCCAGAGAAAGGTTCCTAAGCCTAATATGCCCGTATTTGTGGTTATTTCCAGGTAGTCATTATGGATGAACCTCGACAATCCTTCAAACCTTCCGTATTTCTCTGTCCTGAGATACTTACTTTGATATTTTGGATGTATCTTTTTAAAAGTGCCAATACCAGTCCCCAATAATGGGTGCTCTTTTATTATGTCAATACCAGTATGCCACATAACAAATCTGTGCCTTGTCGCCGGGTCTTTGAGGTCAACGATGGAAAGAAATTTCTTGGTGAAAGAATGGCGTTTCCTATTATAGTCATATCTTATCAACAAACCAAGGCAAATAACCATTAAAAAAATAATAACAAGAGATTTTTTGCTAAATAGGCTCTTAAAAATTTTCTTCATTCCTCCATCTACCATCAGTTTCGCAGCAGCGAAGAAGGTCATAGCTCCCATAAATCCTACCCAGGCTCCGCGGGTGCGTGTATAAATTAAGGCAATCAGAGTTATTATCGCCATTAAACCGATCATTATCTTCAATTTTTTACTAATTTTTTCAAAGAGAAAGCCTGCACTTACCGGCATTGTAAACACCAAGAAGCTTGCCAGAACATTTCGGTTTTCAAAAGGCCCTGAAATAGAGCCACTTCTAACAACCTTTAAATTTAGCAAATCTACCCCGAAGTACTGGACTATACTATAGATTGAAATGAACCCGGAAACGAAGATTAATGAAACCATTATTTTTCTTATCTGTTTTCTTTCCCTAACGACATCTGACACAAGGACGTATAACCCGGCAAGGAGAATAATGGTGAACAGGCTATAGAGACTGATGTAAATATCGATTGAAGATAGGAGCGATATACTGCAGGCAATAATAAAGGCAATGACCGGATAGTTCAATCCGCTTTTGACTAATTTGTATTTGCCTTCTGTTAATAGATATAAACTGACTCCTATGATGACCAGTACCTGAATAAACGTTATCTTCATTATTGATATAAACCAGGGATTATAGATAAACTTTGCATAGAGAAGCGGTGTTCCAATAACTAATGTTAATATGATGGCCATTATTATTTTGGCGATATTCTTCTCTCTGACTTTATTTTTCAATTCAATATCCTTTTTCTCATATCCAAATTTCCCAAAATCTCTTAATAACTGCATAGTAGTCTTTCAGTATTTCTCTGCTTCCTCGAGAGTACTCTTTGTCGTGGTTGTTTCCATTCATTGAATTGACTGATATGATGGCGGTTCTATATAATGTTTTCAAAATCAACCCAAAAAGGTCCATCTGTTTCACTATCCATTCCGAGATAATTCCATAGTGTTTTCTAAAAAACTTGTGTCTGCTTTTGTATCTCTGAATTTTCATCTTAGGCATGTTCGGCCAGGCGCTTTGACCTCCATAATGAATTATTTGCGCTAAAGGGATAAAGTATATCTTCCATCCTCTTTTTTTAATCCTAAAACACCAATCTACATCTTCATAATACATATGAAATTGCTCATCCATTAGCCCTGCTTGAGTAATTGCCTCTCGTCTTACCATAAGAGCTGAGCCCATTGGTTGATCGACTTCTCGAATATCGTTATAATCCCAGTAACCAATTCGATGCCTTCCTATAATTCTATTCCTTAGAAATAATTTTTCCAGTCCTGTATTTTCAAAGAAGGCAGTAGTTAAGGTGGGGAAGCTTCTGCAGGATGGTTGCAATCTTCCATCAGGATACAGTAACCTACATCCTAAGGCCCCTGCATGGGAATTTGCTTCCATAAATTCTACCATCCTGTCTAATGCATTGGGTAAGACAATTGTGTCCGGATTCAACAATAGTACGTATTTTACTTTGTTCTCTCTTAGACCTTGATTAGTGGCCTTGGCAAAGCCCAAATTTTGGCAGTTTTCTATTAACTTAACCTCAGGAAATTCATTCTTGACCATATCCACACTGTCATCAGTGGAATTATTGTCTACCACGGTTATTTCAAAACTTGCCCTTTTTGTACTATGATAAATAGACTGTAAGCATTCCCTTAAGTGATGTTTCACATTATAATTAACAATTATAATCGATAAATCGAGCACTTCCTTGCCTTTCTATGAATGCCTGCTTGGTTGGGCACCGTTTACAGTGCCATCTGGTCGGGTATCGTTTACGGTGCCACTTGGTCGGGCACTCTTTAGAGTGCCAATTCCGTCACCCTGAAGGGTGACCGACCTATCCTGGTCATGCATGTAGAGATTGTTTAGAATTTTGGATTTAGAATTTTGAAATCCTAATGATTTAATACGGGGTTTAGCCATAGTCTATAGAATTTATTCATCACTTTTGGTAGGCAAATTGCAATAAAAAGCGTTAAAATTTTATCAAAATCGAGGAAGTTTGTCAAACAAAAAAGCGCCTTTGGGTTTTCTATTTGACAGGTCAGTGTTCAATTTGCTAAACTTTTCTACAAATCTGCGGAAGATTTCTTAACTTTTCTAATTTATTGTAAAATAAAGGAAAATTATGGAAATAGGAAAATACCTTAAAATAAAAAGAGAAGATATTGATGAAGCGTTGAAAAACTGCCTCCCTAAAGAAGATACATATCCCCCCAAGATACATCGGGCAATGAGGTACAGTCTGTTGAATGGCGGCAAACGAATCAGACCAATCCTGACCCTGGCTACATCTCAAGCCATTGGAAAGAAGGCTGACCTTCTAATGACTGCCTGCGGTATCGAGCTAATTCATACCTCATCTTTGATTCTTGACGACCTTCCCTCAATGGATAATGCCAAGTTCAGGAGAAGACGACCAACTACCCACAAGGTATTCGGCGAAGCGATAGCAATACTGGCTGCCTATGGCCTCCTAATGAAAGGATTGGGCCTTATCGCTCAGAATTGCCGAAAAACTAAAATAGATAAGAAGGTCGCCAGTCAAATTATGGAAGATATTTCGGAAGCAATCGGTTCTTGCGGGATGATTGGTGGACAGACGGTCGATTTAGACTCTAAAGCCATGGATTTAAAAACATTGGAGTATATCCATACCCACAAGACCGGAAAGCTTTTTGTGGTAGCCTGTGAAACTGGAGCCAGACTATGCAGAGCATCTGAAAAAGAGAGAGAGGCTTTAAAGAATTACGCCAGAAATATCGGTTTAGCCTATCAGATAAGAGATGATATTTTAGATTTTGAGGGTAAGAGAGAACTGACAGGGAAAGATACAGGGAAAGATAGAAATAGAGTGTCATTCGTTACACTTCTGGGAATGGGAAAAGCAAAAGAGTATGCCAATGAACTGGTAAAGTCTTCCATTTATAGCCTAAATATTTTTGGTCCAAGAGGGAAAATTTTAAGGGAATTGGCAGAATATATTTTAGAACGAGAAAATTAGTCAAGCAGTAGTGAAGCTAAATTCGCTGGCTGAAGATGTTAAAAAAATTCAAAATTTATTGGGAACTTATGAGACCGTTTACCCTCATGGCTCCCACACTCGGGTTTATAAGTGGAGGCTTAATTGCCATTGGTGCCAACAGTCGAGTAGCGTTAACTTTTACCTATATCTATCCAATTATTTTGGGTGCTCTCTCTGCTGCATTTCTTAATGGAGCCTCTAACATCGTAAACCAATACTTCGATATCGATATTGATAGAATAAATAAGCCTAACCGACCTCTCCCTTCAGGCAGAATTTCTCTAAAAGAGAGTCGGCTGTTCAGTATTCTGCTTTACTCCTTCTCATTCTTTTTGGCATACCTGGTTCCTAACAAGCAATTTATCACCATCATTTTAATAACTGTCTTAATTACTTACGCTTATTCCGCACCGCCTTTTAGAACCAAAAGATGGGCAATAGCAGCCAATCTAACCATTGCCATTCCCAGAGGATGTCTCCTCATAGTCGCTGGCTGGACAGCAGTGAGAAGTTTCTCCAATTTCGAACCCTGGTTCATAGGCTCCATATTTGCCCTTTATCTTTTGGGCGCTGCCTCTACTAAGGACTTCTCTGACATAAAAGGTGACAAAATGTTCGGATGTAATACCCTTCCCATAATTCTCGGAGCCAAGAAAGCGGCAATCGCCATCGCTCCTTTCTTTGTATTGCCATTTCTATTAATTCCATATGGCAAAATTAATGGCATATTGACTGGATCACCCATCGTATTATACCCGTTAACAGTCATCCTTGTAGTCTGGGGCAGCTACACTGCTTATCTGGTCTTGAGAAAGCCCGAGGAACTGACCCTGGAAGCAAATCACATCTCCTGGAAACATATGTATCTAATGCTTTTAGTGGGACAGATAGGTTTTGCCTTGGCTTACCTTGTTTAGAGAGGATTTTTGAATGGAAGAAAAAAAGAAAATAAAATCATTAATGAATGATATTATTAAGGGAATTAAATTTGCTCTGGTCTTTGGCCTGAATATAGGATTTATCATTGGTATTGTAAAAGGTGCGAGTCTGGTCTCCTCTAACGGATACTTACAGGAACCATTATATAATCTTGCTTTAGACACAATGCAACTTAGTCTTAATAGTACAGTATCGGTATCAGTCATACTAGCCATAGCAGCAGTTATTGCTTTAATGATAATTAAAATTTATAGAGAAAGTGGATTAGTATTTGTTTCTTCTTTTATAATATTATTATATATAGCGAGCTTTAGGCGAATAAGCCCATTCAGTTATCTTTTATTTATTTTAATACTCTTTGGATTAGTCTACCCAATCAGTATCAGTGTAAGACTTCGGGAAAAATTTAGCTTCTTAAACAAAGTAGCTAAATGGAAATTGATACTGGTGCCAATTATCTTAATCCTTATCTGTAATGGTTTTATCTATTCCTATCGGTCGATTAATCGCTCTAACAGTCCCTCCAACAGTCCAAATATAATCCTCATTTCTATTGATGCCTTAAGGGCAGACCACCTGAGTTGTTATGGATACCACAGAAATACATCTCCTAATATTGACAGGTTGGCAAGTCAGGGTGTTCTATTTAAAAATGCTTTCAGCCAGGCTACCTGGACTCTTCCTTCCCACACGTCAATCTTCCTCTCCCAGTATGTCTGGAGACATAAAGTAGACAATCCGGATAAACGACTGGGTAATTCATCTACCACACTGGCTGAAATATTAAGAGATAGAAATTATACTACCTGTGCTTTCGTGGGCGGAGGACTTCTTTCGTCCAGATACGGGTTCAATCAAGGATTTGAAATCTTCGATGACCGGACTTCAGGAAAGCGAAGGTTTGGTCAAATATCATCCTACATGGATAAATTATTAAGTTGGTTAAAATCTGTCAGAAATAGGAAATTCTTCCTATTCATCCATACTTATGATGTCCACGGACCATATAATCCTCCTGCGTCATATTTTGACTTATATACGAAGGGATACTGTAAAGGGAAACACTTAAGGACATCAAGAGGCATCAAACTAGGCAAACTGAATGCTTCAGAGTTTACCCCAGAAGAAATCGATTATATTATGGCAGTGTATGATGGAGGCATCAATTATGTTGATGCCCAATTAGGAAAGATATTCGAGAAATTGGACCAGCTGGGTATCGATGACAACACAATCATAATCGTCACCTCCGACCATGGAGAAGGGTTTAAGGAGCACGGTAGACTGAGACATGGTTACAAGTCATACATCGAACTGGTACACGTTCCTTTGATAATGAGGGGGCCAGGGATACCCAGAAATAGAACTTATGAGAATTTCGTTCAGCATATTGATATTGCTCCCACTATCCTTGAAATTCTGAATATTCCCCAAAGGAAAGAGATGCAGGGGAGAAGCCTGTTACCTTTAATGAACAATCGTGAAATTGAAAAAGATTTCAAAACTTACACTTGGGCTCATTCTTCGATGTCGTTGAGAACAAAGAAGTGGACATACATTATGAACCATCATAGGCCTGATGAGCTATTTGACAGGATAAATGACCCGAAGGAACAGAACAACGTAATCGAAAAGAGACCGCTCATCGCTCAAAAGTTAAGGGAGGAATTGGAAGATTTCATAGTTTTGACAAGTGAAGGAAAGCCGCAGGTAGCTGAGAAAGTCGATATTGACGAAGAACTCAAGGAACAATTAAAGTCGTTGGGTTACTTAAATTAATATGGTGCCATTTGGTCGGGCACTGTTCACGGTGCCGCTTGGTCGGGCACTGTTTACAGTGCCGCTTCCATCACCCTAAAGGGCGACCAACCAGTTTATCCGTCATCTTGTCCTGTCCCGAAACCGAAAGAGGATTTTTGAATGGAAGAAAAAAAGAAAATAAAGTCATTAACGAATGATATTATTAAGGGAATTAAATTTGCTCTTGTCTTTGGCCTGAATATAGGATTTATCATTGGTATTGTAAAAGGTGTGAGTCTGGTCTCCTCGAATGGATACTTACAGGAATCATTATATAATCTTGCTTTAAACACAATGCAACTTAGTCTAAACAGTACAGTGTCGGTATCAGTTATACTAGCCATAGCAACAGTTATTGCTTTGATGATAATTAAAATTTATAAAGAAAGTGCATTAGTACTTATTTCTTCTTTTATGATATTGTTATACATAGCGAGTTTCAGGCGAATAAACCCGTTCAATTACCTTCTATTTATTTTAATTCTCTATGGAGCAGTCTACCCAATCAGTATCAGTACAAAACTGCGAGAAAAATTTAGCTTCTTAAATAAGGTAGCTAAAGGGAAATTATTACTGGCACCAATTTTCTTGATTGTTCTCTGTAATGGCTTTATCTATTCTTATCGGTCGATTAATCGCTCTAACAGTCCCTCCAACAGTCCAAATATAATCCTCATTTCTATTGATGCCTTAAGGGCAGACCACCTGAGTTGTTATGGATACCACAGAAATACATCTCCCAATATTGACAGGTTAGCAAGTCAGGGCGTTCTATTTAAAAATGCCTTTAGCCAGGCTACCTGGACTCTTCCTTCCCACGCGTCAATCTTCCTCTCTCAGTATGTTTGGAGACATAAAATAGACAATCGTAGGACCAAACGACTGAGTAATTCGTTTACCACACTGGCTGAAATATTAAGAGATAGAAATTATACCACCGGTGCTTTTGTGGGTAGGGGATTTCTTTCATTCAAATACGGGTTTAATCAAGGATTTGAAATCTACGATGATGGGAGTCCGTGTAGGCGCGGATACTATGAAATATCATCCTATATCAGTAAATTACTAAGATGGTTAGAATCTGTTAAAAGCAGGAAATTCTTTCTATTCATCCACGTTTACGATGTTCATGAACCATATAATCCTCCTTCACCATATTCCGATTTATATACAAAGGGACGCTGTGAAGGGAAACACTTAAGGACATCAAAAGGCATCAAGACAGGCAAACTGGATGCTTCAAAGCTTACCCCAGAAGAAATCGATTATATTATTGCAGTGTATGACGGAGGCATCAATTATGTCGATGACCAATTAGGAAAGATATTCAAGAAGTTAAACCAACTGGGAATTGCTGACAACACAATTATAATCGTGACTGCTGACCATGGAGAAGCCTTTAAAGAACATGGTAAACTGGGACATTGGCACAAGCCATATATAGAAGAGGTACATGTTCCTTTGATAATAAAGGGCCCGGGAATACCCAGAAATAGAATTTATGACAACTACATTCAGCATATTGACATTGTACCCACTATACTTAAGATTCTGAATATTCCTCAAAGAGAAGAAATGCAGGGAAGAAGCATATTACCTTTAATGAGCGATGGTGAGATTGAAGAATATTTCACTACTTACAGCTGGCGAGGAAGCGGGTCTCAAGGATCGGTTTCGCTGAGGACAAAAGAGTGGACATATATTATGAACCAGAATGGATCCGATGAGCTGTATGACAGAATAAATGACTCCAAAGAACAAAACAACATAATCGAAAAGAGACCACTCATCGCTCAAAAGTTAAAGAAGGAATTGGAAGATTTCATAGCTTTGACAAGTGAAGGAAAACCGCAGGTAGCTGAGAAAGTCGATATTGATGAAGAACTCAGGGAACAGTTAAAATCGTTGGGTTACTTACAATAATACGTACATTAATAGGGACAGCGACCATTTTCTGTAGCGAAGCAACGCTCTGTGAAAAATGGGGTCAGTTCTATTTTTGGCCCTATCACAACTCTATTTAACTATTCTAATGAATCAAAAATAGAGCTGACCCCATTTTTTTTAAGGGGATTTTTGAATGGAAGAGAAAAAGAAAATAAAATCAATAATGAATAATATTATTAAGGGAATTAAATTTGCTCTGGTCTTTGGCCTGAATATAGGATTTATCATTGGTATTATAAAAGGTGTGAGTCTGGTCTCCTCGAATGGGTACTTACAGAAATCATTATATAATCTTGCTTTAGACACAATGCAACTTAGTCTCAATAGTACAGTATCGGTCTCAGTTATACTAGCCATAGCAGCAGTTATTGCTTTTATAATAATTAAAATTTATAGAGAAAAAGGATTAGTACTTATTTCTTTTTTTATGATACTGTTATACGGGAGCTTCAGGCGAATAAACCCGTTCAATTACTTTCTATTTATTTTAATACTCTATGGAGTAGTCTACCCAATCTGTATCAGTGCTAAACTGCAGGAAAAATTTAACCTCTTAAACAAAGCAGTTAAAGGAAAATTGATACTGGCGCCAATTATCTTAATCCTTATCTGTAATGGACTTATCTACTCCTATCGGTTGCCTAATCGCTCTAAAGGTCCAAATATAATCTTCATTTCCATCGATGCCCTGAGGGCAGACCGCCTGAGTTGTTATGGATACCATAGAAATACATCCCCTAATATTGACAGGTTAACAAGTCAGGGTGTTCTATTTAAAAATGCCTTTAGCCAGGCTACCTGGACTCTTCCTTCCCACGCCTCAATCTTCCTCTCCCAGTACGTCTGGAGACATAAAGTAAACACTGGCAAGAAACGACTGGGTAATTCGTTTACCACACTGGCTGAAATATTAAGAGATAGAAATTATACTACCTGTGCTTTCGTGGGTGGGGGACTTCTTTCATCCGGATACGGGTTCAATCAAGGATTTGAAATATACGATGATGGGAGTCCGCGTAGACGTAGATTTTATGAAATATCATCCTATATTAATAAATTGCTAAGTTGGTTAGAATCTGTCAAAAACAGAAAATTCTTCCTATTCATCCACACTTTCGATGTTCATGGGCCATATAATCCTCCTGCACCATATTTTGACTTATATACGAAGGGATGCTGTGAAGGAAAACACTTAAGGACATCGAAGGGCATTATCGTGCCAAGGAGATTGGATGCTTCAAAGCTTACCTCAGGAGAAATCAATTATATTATGGCAGTGTATGACGGTGGCATAAATTATGTTGATGACCAATTAGGAAAGATATTTGAAAAGTTAAACCAACTGGGAATTTATGAGAACACAATTATAATCATCACTGCTGACCATGGACAAGGGTTTAAGGAGCACGGTAGTCTGAAACATGGTTACAAGCCATATATAGAACTGGTACATGTTCCTTTGATAATGAGGGGTCCAGGAATACCCAGAAATAGAACTTACGAGAACTGGGTTCAGCATATTGATATCGCTCCCACTATACTTGAGATTCTGAATATTCCCCAAAGGAAAGAGATGCAGGGGAGAAGCATATTATCTTTAATGAACAATTGCGAAATTGAAGAATATTTCTCTACTTATAGTTGGGGATTGGAAGGCTCTCAAGGACCAGTTTCATTGAGAACAAAGAAGTGGACATACATTATGAAACATAATAAGCCTGATGAACTATATGACAGGATAAATGACCCGAAGGAACAGAACAACGTAATCGAAAAGAGACCGCTCATCGCTCAAAAGTTAAAGAAGGATTTGGAAGATTTCATAGCTTTGACAAGCAAAGGAAAGCCGCAGGTAGCTGAGAAAGTCCATATTGATGAAGAATTCAAGGAACAATTAAAGTCGTTGGGTTATTTACATTAATACGGTGCCATTTGGTCGGACACCGTTCACGGTGCCGCTTGGTCGGGCACTGTTTACAGTGCCGATTCCATCACCCTAAAGGGCGACCGACCAGTTTATTCGTCATTTTGTCCCGTCCCGAAACCAAAAGGGGATTTTTGAATGGAAGAGAAAAAGAAAATAAAATCATTAATGAATGATATTATTAAGGGAATTAAATTGGGTCTGGTCTTCAGCCTGAATATAGGATTTATCATTGGTATTATAAAAGGTGTGAGTCTGGTCTCCTCGAATGGATACTTACAGGAATCATTATATAATCTTGCTTTAGACACAATGCAACTTAGTCTTAATAGTACAGTATCGGTATCAGTTATATTAGCTATAGTAGCAGTTTTATTTATCGCCATTTCTGTAAGTATAATTAAAATCTATAAAGAAAGAGGATTAGCATTTATTTCTTCTCTTATGATATTGTTATACATAGCGAGCTTTAGGCGAATAAGTCCGTTCAATTACTTTCTATTTATTTTAATACTCTTTGGACTACTCTACCCCATCGGTATCAGTGCAAAACTTCAGGAAAAATTTAGCTTCTTAAATAAAGTAGCTAATGGAAAATTAGTACTGGTGCCAATTCTGTTAATTCTTATCTGTAATGGATTTATCTACTCCTATCGGTTGATTAATCGCTCTAAAGGACCAAATATAATCCTAATCTCTATTGATGCCTTGAGGGCAGACCACCTGAGTTGTTATGGCTACCACAGAAATACATCTCCCAATATTGACAGGCTAGCAAGTCAGGGTGTTCTATTTAAAAATGCCTTTAGCCAAGCCACCTGGACTTTACCTTCCCACTCGTCAATCTTCCTCTCCCAGTATGTCTGGAGACACAAAGTAGATACTCCTAGGAAACGATTGCACAATTTACCTGCTACACTGGCTGAGATTCTGAAAAATGAGAATTACACTAATGCTGCCTTCACCGGTGGGGAAATAATGTCCTCCAAATACGGGTTTAATCAAGGATTTGAAATTTACCGAGATGGGATTCCAGGAAGCCGGGGACATCATGAAATATCATCCTATATTGATAAATTGTTAAGTTGGTTAGAATCTGTCAGAAATAGGAAATTCTTCCTATTCATCCACGCTTATGATGTTCATGACCCATATAATCCTCCTGCGCCATATTTTGACTTATATACGAAGGGACGCTGTGAAGGGAAGCACGTAAGGACGTCGAGAGGCATCGTGCTAAATAAACTGGATGCTTCAAAGCTCACCCCAAAAGAGACCGATTATATTATGGCAGTGTATGATGGGGGCATCAATTATGTTGATGACCAATTAGGAAAGATATTTGAGAAGTTAAACCAACTGGGTATTGATGACAACACAATTATAATTCTCACCTCTGACCATGGAGAAGCTTTTGGGGAGCACGGTAGACTGAACCACGCTCACAAGCCATACATCGAACTGGTACGTGTTCCTTTGATAATCAAAGGGCCGGGAATACCCAGAAATAGAATTTATGAGAATTTCGTTCAGCATATTGATATCGTTCCCACTATACTTGAGATTCTGAATATCCCCCAAAGGAAAGAGATGCAGGGGAAAAGCATATTACCTTTAATGAATAATTGCGAGATTGAGGACGATTTTAAAACTTACAGTTTCGGGCGGGATAGAGATAAACCTCAATGTCCATTTTCGATATCGTTAAGGACGAAGGAATGGACATATATTATAAACCACAATGGGCCCGATGAGCTATACCACAGGATAAACGACCCAAAAGAACAGAACAACATAATTGAAAAGAGACCACTCATCGCTCAAAAGTTAAAGAAGGAATTGGAAGATTTCATAGCTTTGACAAGTGAAGGAAAACCGCAGGTAGCTGAGAAAGTCCATATTGACGAAGAACTCAGGGAACAGTTAAAATCGTTGGGTTACTTACAATAATCAGTCTACAATGTCCTGTTCTTATCACCTCCCTTTCGGGAGGACTCCAGTTGTAGGCACAGATTCAATCTGTGCAAACCTGGGTTTGTTTACTTACTTCAGGAAGAGTTTAACACTATAGTAAGTTCTAAAAAGTAGACGCATCAGTGTAAGTTTACAGCTATAGATGAAATCATCAAAGCCGTAACCTTCCATAAAATACCTTCCTTCGTAGGGCAAAACTACCAGGCTTACTCTTATTTTGGGAGCAATATCGGTGGGAATCGAGTTCTTTTTGCAGGCTTCATACATATGGCGGAAAATTAAGAGCATATCCTCAAACTTTGGTGATGGCTTTGTCTGGTAATCTGTGCCTGCCAGAGGTCGGAATATACAGATAGTGGGAAATGCTCCTATACTGGTAATATAATCTATTGCCCTAAGTGTGTCTTCAATTGGTTCTAAACCAGCAATAATCTCGCCAGAGACCTTACCTTTTCCCATTTTTCCCACTGTATACTCCATATCCCTGAAAAAAGTCTCCTGACCCAAAGTTTCTGCTTTACCGGGACAAACTTCTCGAAACACTTCCTTATTGAAAAATTCGAAGCAGAATGAGAAATGGTCTGCTCCCATTTCCATCATCATATCATATTTAGACAGTTCCTTCTGTGGTGGGCATTGAACTCCGATTAAAAGACCTGTTTTCTCCTTAACCGCTTTCACATAAGGAACCAGAATATCCAAAGCCTTTCCTTCACAGTAACCGGTGTTGAAATGGATGAAAGTTATCCTCGACTCTTTTCGAGAAGCAACTGCAGTCTCCACCACATCCTGGACACTCTTCTCCGCCTCTTCAGTAACTCCCACATTGAGTCCTGTGGCGCAGAACCTGCAATTCTGTCTTGGCTCACTCACCCAATAACTGCACACTCTGGCAGGATATATCGCTAAGTAGGTGCCCTGCAACATACCCACTCTGGACATCAACGTTCCGTTACTTGTTCTCTTCTGATACCATAAAGGTTGAGAAGGTACTGTAACCTGACATAAGTCACTTCCTTCTTTTGTTATATAATATCTGCCACTTCTTTTTATCAGAAGAAAAGGACTCTCCTTAACAAACTCTTCCAGAACAGGTATGTTAGCGTATAGGTTATCCGGAAGAATCATCTCCAGTCCACTTCCCAGCCCCGCTCTTATGCGGGAAACCAGGCGAGCATCCTTCTCCAAATCGCAGGTAGGGTCAATCCTCATACCTTTGCAAAATAGTTCCAGCTTCAATATTCCTGGATTCAACTTTTCCAATTGTTTGTTCATTTCAGTTAGCTACCCGAAATTTTATTGGTTCTCCGTCCATCTCTTCTGGAATTGGCAGGTTGAAAATCTCAAGCACTGTAGGGGCAATGTCAATAATAGAAGGTGATTCTCCAGCGAATTTCTTATTGGAAAGAAATATTCCCTGGGTTATGGAAGGGTCTAAAGAACAGTGGTCTCCGCTCCAGTTCGACTTATTTTCTACAATTATTTCAGGAGGAATGCCTCCAAGTGCAGTCTGCCAGGATACTCTGTAGCCTTCATTAAAGCCAACTACGAGGTCAGGAGCCTCCTTTAGATACTCCCCTTTGTAGATATTTTCTCTTTTATACACATCTACTATTACTTTCTTACCAGTTGCCGGGTCTCTTAAATTCTTCAGTTTGGTTACTATTTCTTCCTTTAAACCATCGCACTCATCGCCTGGCTTTACTTTCCCATATATTTCTCTGCCTTTTAGATTTATGTAGATACAACCCAGCCCTAAAGCATATGCCTTGGTTCTCTGCCAATCAACATTTGGCCAGAACTCACCCCTGCCAAAGAGGTCTTCCAATTTGTATTCTTTCCCTTTCTCAGATGAGAGGGTCATATAGCCATTCTTCACTAACCAGGTATTAAGGTTCACTGCTTTCCTGAATGAATGGAAACCATGGTCGGAAATTACAAAAAGGGTGGTGTTCTCATCCACAAAAGGCATAACTTCTCCCAATATTTCATCTATCTTCTGGTAAACTTTCAAGATTGCGTCACCATATTTCTCTGCCTTCTTCCTATCATAAGCAGGATGAGTCTTATCAATCAATCTCCAGAACATATGCTGCACCCTATCGCTCGCTTGAAAAATAAAGAGGAACAGGTCAAAGTCTTTCTTCTTTAGCATATTCATCATTATTTCTTCTCGCTGATTCATAGTGTAGAAGAGGTCTTCTAAAAAAGTCTTCTCATCAATTCTATTTTCGCTCAGAGCCCAGGTATCGATAGCCCAGCCCAGGGTCTTATATAGCCCTATCTCTTCAGCCAGCTTCTTGCAAAAGGATTTTGGATAAGAAATGGGAAATGGTGGTTTTTTGGGATAGAAGTTTATTGGGCATAAATAGAGCCTGAATTCAGGCTTAATGCTTATCAAATAGAACCTTCCCATTCCATATACTTTAATCAAAGGATTCATCTTAAACTTAATCACGAACCAATCGCTCCACTGACCAACGTCCAATTTCTCTTCTCTATCCTGGACTTTTATTATCGCTTGTTTATCGTTGATTATTTCAATCTCCAGAGGAACTAATATATCTTCACGCCTCCTGGATAATCTATTCCTCGGTCCATAAATTATGGTCTTTATCTTTTTATCTTTTACTTTAACCTTGGTGATTTTTCCCCCCATCTCCGTATCCCCTTCCTGCACCACGTCTATAGTATAATAGGAGAAGGTTCCCTGTGTTCCACGAATGTCGGGTACACCCAGACCAGAAAGAAGTTTCCCTCCTACGACCTTCTCGGGAGGAAATGTGACAGGCGCCTGCAAAATTGTACATTTAAGTCCACTCCGGGAGGCTATCTGCCAGAAAGATGTCCCTTTTCTATTGCAGGTAACACTCGGTTTTTCTATGGGAAAAAACCGTAATAAGAACTTCCCTTCGCTGAAAGAGGTAGTGGAGAGGTCAGGCATATAAGTTTGAGGGTCTCGTTTGAGGAAGTCGAAGATGCCCGTCTTACCTGGATTGGTGCCCGTAGCAAAGCTTGACCAGGCAACAGGCGATTCCGCGGGATTAGTCGTTCCCAGCTCCAGGAAAGTTCCACTTTCCCCAAGCTTTTTTAAATTGGACAGCTTCCCCTCGTCCATCCACCCCGATAGCAAATCTGGGTCAATCCCATCAAATCCTAAAATAATGACCTTTTTCTCTGACAGACCAGGGTTTGCTCCTTTCTTAACAGAATTATAAAAAAAGAGTCCTGCAGAAATGAACAAAAAAAGTATGCTTATAAGTAATAAAAGAACCGATTTTCTTTTCAGCATAAGAGTCATTTCGCCCTGTTCTTTAAAGAGAGTAGGGTTAGTATTTTAGTACTAGAATCTTTAAAGTTCTTTAACTGGAACAAGAAGCTATCTAAGAAAGTAAAAAGGTGCTTCTCTTCATGGTTAAATATACTGGTAAGAGCCTTAGGGCAGGGATTACCCGAACTTACGCCTGTACAATTAGAAAAGCTCATTTCTTATTCATTTATAGATAACTATATTAGAGCCATCCAATAGGCTCCTTTTATAAATAATCCTGTATTCTTCAAGATGCTCGTTTAAATAAACAAAAGCCTCATATATCCTTTTCCTATAGAGCGGTATAGTGGCATAATTATTTGCATCTTTGTATATTATATAGTGGTAGTTCTTCTGTTCCATAACCGAAGCAACGTTATCTATCCAAGCTGCACTGAGAAACCGTATTCCCAATCTTTCTTTACTACTGTAATAGTTGAGGGTATTAGCATTATAGGCTTTGTGATCGGATAGAAGCATAACGGTAGAGAGGTCTTTTTTCTCTTCTTCCATATCCCTTTTTATGGCAAAAAGTACATCCTCAACCATCCATTCCTCTCTCATAGGTCTATAGGATGGCCTCGTAGCAAACAAGAGTATTCTACACCGGGCAAATGGTTTAAATGATATCTTAGGTAATATAGGGGTATTGAAGGAATCAACAGAAAATTGAAAGAGGCCAACCACCACAATAAAACCAATCCCTATCCATCTTATTAATCTATTTTTTATCTGGTATATACCTTGAGCCGTTATGATGGCTACAGCAGGCAGTGACGGAGAAAGAAATCTTTCTTGTTTATTCAAAGAGAAAGTAAACATCAAAAAAGGAAGCAACATCCACCAGGTAAACACTCTTTTTATATCATAGAGTTTATGGCGTTTAAAAAAGAAAAAGAAGATGCTCGAACATAAGAATAATAATGCGAATAAAGCAGTAACTCCATAGAACGTCATCCTTGTCAGGAAGGAAGTTAAAAAATGCGTTACATTAGGATGAGAAGGCATATATAGGATAGCCCATTCTACAGAGTTATTATATAGCACCAGCCCCATAGCTTCTCTGAAATTAGGAATATACCAGAATGAGGTTAAAGCTATGGCTACAATTAAACAATACAAGAGGTTTAATCCGGATTCGGATAAAGGAAAAAAACTTTTATTTTTGTCCTTATGAATCGGCGGAATTATGCCGGATTTGTAAACAATATAGACAAATGGCCCAACGACAAAGGCGGGATAGCTCTGTCTGGTCAACATCCCCAACCCTAAACTTAATCCCAAAAGGATAGAATATTTCAGACTCCTAAATCCATCACATTTTAAAAGTAAATAAATGCTCGCCGATACTATAGACATAAGACCAATATCCATCAAATAGGTTCTCATATGACCATAAATTACCGGATAAATAGAAAGTAAAAAACATGATAGTACTGCTGTCTTAGGGTTTAAGTAATCTTTACAGATTTTAAAAATAATTAAAAAGGTAAGGGCCATAAATAAGACATTAATCATTACCGCTACGTCTTCGTTCCTGTAATTAAAGAAGTATACAGGTGTGTTAAGTAACATTACCAGAGGCGGCCTTGTTCTACTAAAAGAGATGAAGTTTTTAAAAAAACAACCTAAGTTTAATTTCTGTAAACAGCGGGCATGTTGAAGAGAAGCCTGCAAGTAATTAGACTGGTCCCACCAGGGAGGCTGGGTATCGAGAGTAAGCCATACCCAGTTTGTGGTAGCGAGAAAGAGTAAAAGAAGAATCAAAAGTATCCATTGTTTCTTCATAACGAATTACTCGCAATTCGCACTACGCAGACACCCAATGAATACTGGCTTTGCGTAATTTGGTTCTAAGTAATTGTTTTTTAGAAATATAATTATACAGGAAATTTTCTTGCTTTGCAAGGAACTTTTGATTGCCTCATTCATCAAGGTGGGAAGCAATTGGATAGCACGCATAGGAAGGCATCTTTAGAGTGGCACTTGGTGGTCGGGCACCGTTTACGGTGCCATTTGGTTTTTGTAGCCAAATTTTGCACGGTTGAAACCGTGCCTACAAACGTCGTTGCAAGTCCCGATTGAAAATCGGGATGCATAATCACCCGTCACCCTGCCCCGAAACCGGAATGGGGTCGGGAAAGCACAACCAACCTCATCCCTTCCTGCCAGTAACACCTTAATACATACCACCACCAGGCATAGGAGGCATGGCAGGTTTCTCTTCGGGTATGTCGGTTACCAAGGATTCTGTAGTCAACAATATTGAAGCAATACTGGCAGCATTCTCCAGAGCCAGGCGAGCTACTTTAGCCGGGTCAACAATGCCCACCTTCATTAGGTCTACGTATTCTCCAGTCTCAGCATTTAATCCAACCCCTGGCGAGCTCTTCCTCACTTTCTCCACGACCACAGAGCCTTCAAAACCGGCATTTTCCGCAATCT
>Ga0209979_1002192_pt1 | contig 19212 bp, 20 predicted proteins | sample AnhtaG_FD_183114 | JGI IMG/M metagenome (GOLD analysis project Ga0209979, IMG submission 183114) | Deep subsurface microbial communities from Anholt, Denmark to uncover new lineages of life (NeLLi) - Anholt_01485 metaG (SPAdes) (version 2) | ecosystem: Environmental > Aquatic > Marine > Oceanic...
TCGACGCCCTGGAGCAGGTCGCGCGGGAGATGGCCCAGCACCGGCCGGAGACGGCCATCCTCATCAGCCCCCATGGGCCGGTGCAGCTCGACGCCTTCTCCATCCTGGTCGGCCCCCGCGCCGACGGCAGCCTCGACGCCTGGGATGCTCCCCAGGTCACCTTCGCCTTCGACAACGATGTGGAGGCGGCCGCCCTCATCCGCGAGGAAGCCGAAAGGACCGGCGTGCCCCTGGAGCCCCTCGAGCGCTGGCGCTATCGCGACTCCGTAGGCCGCTGGTGCGATGGGCTCGACTGGGGCTGCACCGTTCCCCTCTATTACCTGCGCCCGGCCCTGGCAGAAGCCAAGCTCGTGCCCCTGTCCGTATCCTTCCTGCCACCGCAGCAGCATTTCGCTCTCGGCCAGGCCGTCGCCCAGGCGCTCGGTCGCCTGGGGAAGCGAGTGGTCATCATTGCCAGCGCCGACCTCTCCCACAACCTGACCTACGGCCCTACCGGCCCCCTGTTCGACGAGAAGATTCAGAAGGCCATCGCAGAGTGGGACGTCAAGACCGTCCTGGACATGGACGCCAGCTTCCGCCAGCAGGCAGCCGAGGACGCAGTGCCTTCGCTGAGCTTCCTCATGGGCGCCCTCGACGGCCTGATGGCCACGCCCCGCGTCCTTTCGTACGAGGGGCCCTTCGGCGTGGGCTATCTAGTGGCAGCCGTCGATATCGAAGGCCCCGCCGAGCCCGCACAGGCTTCGGCAGCCGCCGCCACAGAGGCCAGCAGCCACCCCCTGGTTCGCCTGGCCAGGGAGGCCGTCGAGACCTTCGTCCGCCACGGCCGCGTCATCAAGCCAACGGAGCTCTCGGAGGAGATGCAGGAACGGGCCGGAGCCTTCGTCTCCATCAAGAAGCGCGGCGAGCTGCGCGGCTGCATCGGCACCCTCGAGCCAACCCAGGCCAACCTGGCCCAGGAGGTGGTGCGCAATGCCATCGACTCCGCCACCCGCGACCCCCGCTTTCTGGAGGTGGCCCCCGAAGAGCTCGATGAGCTCTCTTACAGCGTCGACGTCCTCTCCCACGCCGAGCCGGTGTCCGGCCCCGAGGAGCTCGACCCCAAGCGCTACGGCATCATCGTCCGCCTCGGCCCTCGTCGCGGCCTCCTCCTGCCGGACCTCGAGGGAGTGAACACGGTCGAGGAGCAGATATCCATCGTCAAGGACAAGGCCGCCATCCCTCCCGAAGAGTCGCCCGATCTCTTTCGCTTTACCGTGAGGCGCTACACCTAGTGGAGACCCGCAGTGATTAGACTCTGCACCGAAGCAGACCTCGGGCGCGTATTCGAGGTCATCAACGACGCCGCCAGCGCCTACGAGGGCGCCATCCCCGCCGACTGCTACCACCAGCCCTACATGCCCCTGGACGAGTTGGAGCGCGAGGCCGCCCGCATGACCTTCTACGCCTGGGAGGAGGACGGACGCCTGGCCGGCATCATCGGCTACGAGCCGATCAGGGACGTGACCCTGATCCGCCACTGCTACGTGCTCCCCGACTGCCAGCGCCGGGGCATCGCCAGCGCCCTCGTCCGCCACGTCATGAGCCAGACGACGACCGAGCGCCTGCTGGTGGGCACCTGGGCCGCCGCCACCTGGGCCATCCGCTTCTACCAGAAGCACGGCTTCCGCCTCCTGCCCGACGGCGACGCCCTCCTGCGCACCTACTGGGACATCCCCGCCCGCCAGCGCGAGACCTCGGTGGTGCTGGGGCGAGCCAATAAGCTAAATAGTCCCTAGTCATACCACCATATGCCTTCTTCCCCGTACGAATGCGACTCTGCTAGTGGCAGCAGCTACATCGCGACGAACACCAGTTTCAGATTTCAGTCAGGCCTGGGCTTGACAGGGTTCAGAGTTAGTGCTATCTTACATCTAGCCTAGTGGCCTAGTGTCAGGAACTGGAGGTGAAACGACGTGAACAAGGACAGTGTTCGGGTGGCATACGATCAAGCCCGCGACATGGTGGATGGACTGGACGACGAGCGCCTACGCTCGGTTGCGTTCGAAGTTGTGTTCAGGAGACTCCTGGAGCAGGCAGGACCTCTGCCTCCGATCGTAGGGCACGGTGAACGCAACGCGCCCGGCCCGCAGCTGGCCGCGCGCGCTATAGGCGAGTTTCTATCGCAGGTCGGGGTCAAATCATACCCTGATAGGATCGTAGCAATCGCGTACCACCGCCTGCACTCAGGAGGCGACGACGCAGTGAGCAGAGCCGAGTTCTTCGATGACCTGTCGAGGGCACGCATACCCAGGCCGAAGAACCTCTCCGATGTCATTGCCCAATGCGTCAGGAAGGGCCACCTGATGGATGCGGAGTTGAAGGACGGCCAGAGAGCCTGGAAGATCACCGTGACGGGGGAGTCCTGCGTGGAGGAACGGATCTCCCGTACCCAGTGATGGCGAGATGACCTACGAAAACATCAAGTCCCTGCTGAGCACGGCCATTGCTCAGCCCCTCGTCGACGAACTGCTGGAGCATCACCGTGCTCTGAAGCTCGCCCTTCTCATGGCGGACTGGGAGAAGTGTCTTCTGAGGGGTGGAAAGATGGCCGAAGCCGTGATGAGGATTGTACGCTTCCTCAGGACTGGTTCCCAGGCCAAAGGCATCTCCGTCGACTCTGAGATAAGGCAGGCGGAAAACGCGACTGCCCTGCCCGACGAGATACGTCTGCTGATACCGCGCCATGTCAGGGTTCTATACGACCACCGCAGTAAGAGAGGCGACGGTCACACCTCATTTGACCCCAACGAGATGGATAGTCACCTCGTCGTAGGTCTGGCGGATTGGCTGGTTGCTGAACTGCTTCGCCTGTATGCTGACATCGACCCGGCCGAGGCTCTGTCCCTAGTCAGAGGCCTCGTCGCCCGCCAGATCCCCCTGGTGGAGCAAATTGACGGCGACCTGGTCACGTTGCTGGTCGGGGCTACTGCACGCGAAGAGATAGAGCTGGTACTCTGGAAGCGCTATCCGTCACGTAGCTCCCCCGAGGAGTTGAACCGCTGGCTACCCACGCACTCGCTGAACAGCATCAGGGTCACGCTGACTCGAATGAAGCAGGCCAAGGACCTCCACGCTAACAAGGACGGCGTTGTCCTGACATCGAAAGGCCTGCGCACGGCCGAGGACAGGATGCGGCAACGTACCGAGACGAAAGCGTAGCACAGTTGAACACTAAGACCCTCGCCACCCTGGAGTTCGATAAGGTGCTGGCCCGGCTGGCCCGGCACACCTCCTTCTCCGCCGGCCGCGCCCTCGCCCTTGCCCTCCGCCCATCGACCGACTACGCCGAGGTCGTCCGCCGCCAGCGCATCACCGCCGAGGCCCACCGCCTGCTCGAGATGCAGCCTAACCTCACCTTCGGCGGCGCCCACGACGTGCGCCCCCAGGCCCAGAAGGCCGCCCTCGCCGGCGTCCTCGAGGCCGCCGAGCTGCTCGACATCCAGGCCACCCTCAGCCTGGCCGTATCGCTCCGCAACACCATCCACCGCCTCGGCATCAACTTGCCCTTGCTCACCGCCCTGGCCGAGGGCCTGGCCGACCTCTCGCCCCTGGCCGCGGAGATATCGCGCTGCATCAACCCCCGCTCCGAGGTGACTGACGCCGCCAGCCCCATGCTATCCGAGTTCCGCCGCGAGACCCGCCTGGCCCACGATCGCCTCACCGCCAAGCTCCAGCGCATCCTCTCCTCGCCGACGGGCCGCCACGCGGCCCAGGAGCCCATCGTCACCCTCCGCGACGGCCGCTACGTCATCCCCGTCAAGGCCGAGTTGCGCGGCCAGCTGCCCGGCATCGTCCACGACGTCTCCAGCAGCGGCGCCACCGTCTTCCTCGAGCCCCTGGACGCCGTCGAGCTGGGCAACGCCTGGCGCGAGCTGCAGCTCGAGGAGCACCGCGAGGTCGAGCGCATCCTCCGCGCCCTCAGCGCCCAGGTGGGCCAGGCCGCCGCCGACATCGAGACGACAGTGCAGACGCTGGCCGAGCTCGACTTGGCCCTCGCCAAGGCCAAGCTGGGCGAGGCCCTGGCCTGCAACGAGCTCCCCTACCTCAGCGACGACCAGCCCTGGCTCGCCCAGGGCCCCGCCGAGCTGCGCCTGGTGAACGCCCGCCACCCCCTGCTCACCGGCGAGGTCGTGCCCATCTCCATCTGGGTCGGCGACTCCTACTCCATCGTTCTCATCACCGGCCCGAACACCGGCGGCAAGACCGTCGCCCTCAAGACCGTCGGCCTGCTCACCCTCATGGCCCAGGCCGGCCTGCCCATCCCGGCCGATCTGGGTAGTCGCATTCCCGTGTTCGATTCCGTCCACGCCGACATCGGCGACGAGCAGAGCATCGAGCAGTCGCTGTCCACCTTCAGCTCCCACGTCGGCAACATCATCCACATCCTGGCCAAGGCCGAGCCCAACAGCCTGGTTCTCCTCGACGAGCTCGGCGCCGGCACCGACCCCAGCGAGGGGACGGCCCTCGCCCAGGCCATCCTCCACCACCTGCTCGACGTCGGCGCGACCACCGTCGCCACCACCCACCACGGCCAGCTCAAGCTCTTCGCCCACGTCACCCCCGGCATCGTGAACGCCTCGGTGGAGTTCGACCTGGAGAGCCTTGCCCCCACCTATCGCCTGACCATCGGCCTGCCCGGCCAGAGCAACGCCCTCGCCATCGCCGACCGCCTCGGCATGCCCGCCGAAATCCTCGAGCGCGCCCGCCAGCACATCGCCCCCGACCGCCAGGAGCTCGAGAGCCTCCTCGCCGAGATCCAGCGCGAGCGCCAGCAGGCAGCCGACGCCGCCCGCGCCGAGCAGATCGCCCGCCGCGAGGCCGAGGCCATCCGAGCCGGCCTGGCGGAGAAGCTGATGGCCGTGGACACCGAGCACGACCGCACCATCGAGCGCACCCGCCGCGAGATGGAGCGCGAGCTCCAGCAGACGCGCGCCGCCCTGCGTACTGCCGCCAAGGAGATCGCCCGCGCCGAGCGCGGGGCCCCTTCGCTGCGCTCAGGGCAAGCTCCAGCAGCCGCCGCCAAGGAGGCCCTCGACGCCGCCAAGCAGAAGGTCGAGGCCGTCGAGGAGCGGGTGGAGAAGGTGCGCCGACTGCGTCGCCGGCGCCGCCGCACGGGCCCCCTGCCGCCCATCGCCACCGGCGACCGCCTCTGGCTGCGCGACCTCTCGCAGCCCGCCGAGGCCCTCGCTCCGCCCGACGAGCACGGCGAGCTCGCGGTGCGCCTGGGCGCCTTCCACGGCAGGATCAACGTCAGCGAGGTGGAGGGAGTGGACAAGGCCGAGGAGGTGGCCACCGTCGACACCAGCCTCCCGCCCTCCGAGCCGCCGCCGGCCGAGCTGGACGTACGCGGCATGTCGGTGGGCGAGGCACTCCCCCTCATCGACCAGCACCTAGACGCCGCCTTCCGCGCCGGCCTGCCCCAGGTGCGCATCGTCCACGGCAAGGGCACCGGCACCCTCCGCCGCGGCATCAGGGATGCCCTATCGGAGCACCCTCTGGTAAAATCACTCTCGACGCCCCCGCCCAAGGAGGGCGGCGAAGGCGTGACCATCGTGGAGGTTGCGAGGTAGGGCAGCGCATGGAACAAGTCGCCGATTTCTTCCGGGACTCCTTGGTACAAGGTGTATTCGCAGCGGTTGGCGCATTGGGCGTGCTAGCGGCAATACTCCTGTTCCCCGTGCAGTGGCTCCGCCGCCGACGGAGGGAACCAACCGCCACGAAACCAGAGCAGCAACGCTTTGCCGTGCCCGTCACCGGAGCCGAGCGCGGAGCTGTCATCGTGGCCCAGCCCGGCTCAACCGTGAACGTGTACCTCGATGGGCTGCCGCAAGCCAAGGCCCAGGTGCGCGATCCCTTTGAGGAGGGGCGACGCCTCCAGGAGGCGGGGCAGCACGAAGCCGCCATCGCGGAGTTTGAGAAGGCGTTCGCGGCCGCTGATACCGACAGCCAGCGCTGTGCACTCCACGGTCTAATCGCCAACAGCTTGTTCGACCTCGGCCGCCTGCGGGAGGCCGAGGGTCACTACCGCCAGGCCCTGGCAGCCGCTGAGAAAGCAGAAGACAGCGAAGCCCAGGCCGCTGCCCTGGGCAACCTCGGCATCGTGTACCGGGAAAGGGGCCAGCTCGACGCGGCCCGAGACCGCCACAGAGCCGCCCTGGCCCTCCATGAGCACATGGGCAACCGCGCCGGTGAGGCCAGGCAACTCGGCAACCTGGGGAACGTATACCTCGAGCGCGGCGACCTCGACAAGGCCGAGGAGCACTACAGCAGAGTCCTCCAAATCCTCAAGGATGTCCCCGACCCCGTCACCGAGGCCAAAGCTGTCGGCAACCTCGGTCTAGTGTACGCCGACAGGGGCGACCTGGACAAAGCCGAGGACCACCACAAGAAGGCCCTGGCGATTGACGCGCAGACCGGCAACAAGCTCGGCCAGGCCGAGGACCTCGGCAACCTCGGCCTTGTGTACTTCTACCGCCGCCAGCCCGGCGACCTCGACAAGGCTGAGGACCACCACAAGAAGGCCCTGGCCATCGACGTGGAGATCGGCAACAAGCTGGGCGAGGCCCGGGATCTGGGGAACCTCGGCCTCGTGTACGCCTGCAAGGGTGACCTGGACAAGGCTGAGGAGCACCTCAAGAAGGCCCTCGACATGCTGCACCAGATGGACAACCGCACAGGCCAAGCCCAGGTCGTCAGCAACCTGGCCCTGCTACACGCGCAGAAAGGCAACGCAGCGGGGGCCCTCCCATACCTCCGCGAGGCGCGCCGCATCTTCGCGGAACTCGGCGCGTCTCCGGACGTCGAAAAGATCGACGGCCTGATCCAGGAGCTCGAGAGCCCCAGTCCACCAAAGCCCAAGCCGAAGCGCGGGCCCAAGAAGCCATGATCACGCGATTTGCCCGCGGATTGAAATCCGCGGCTTGCCCATAAGCTGCGCGTTTCAACGCGCAGACCGCTACTACATCGCGCAGACAGCCATCAACGCGCAGACCGCTACTACATCCTCAACCGCCATCACCCCGCACAGCTCAACCCCCTTCCCTCACTCTAGCCCATCCGCTATCCTAGGCAGCGCCATGATCACCGTCCTTTCCGGCGGCGTCGGCGCCGCCCGCTTCCTCCAGGGCCTCGTCCAGGTCGTGCCCCAGAAGGACGTCACCGTCGTCTCCAACACCGGCGACGACCTCGAGATGTTCGGCCTCCACGTCTCCCCCGACATCGATATCGTTATCTACCACCTGGCGGGCGAATTCTTTCCACACCGCCCCGTAAACGAGGCGGCATCCATGCCCCCGCCTTCAGGCGGGGGTGGCAAGCCATTTTTGAAACTGCCTCTGGTCAACCCCGAGACCGGCTGGGGCCTCGCCGGCGACACCTTCCACGCCCTCGACGCCCTCGCCCGCTTCGGCCACGACACCTGGTTCTCCCTCGGCGACCGCGACCTCGCCACCCACATCCAGCGCACCCACCTCCTGCGCCAGGGCCGCACCCTCTCCCAGGCCACCGCCGAGATCGCCCGCGCCTTCGGCCTCGACGTCACCATCCTCCCTATGACCGATGACCCCCTCCGCACCAGAGTCGAGACCCCCGACGGCCTCATCGACTTCCAGGAGTACCTGGTGAAGCGCCGCGCCGCCGACCCCTTCCGCGGCATCAAGCTCGCCGGCATCGACGACGCCACGCCCGCCCCCGGCGTCATCGACGCCATCACCGCCGCCGAGGGCGTCATCATCGCTCCCAGCAACCCCATCGTCAGCATCGGCCCCATCCTCGCCCTGCCCGGCGTCCGCGGCGCCCTCCGCCAGACCAAGGCCCGCGTCGTGGCCGTCAGCCCCATCGTCGGCGGCGCCGTCATCAAGGGCCCGGCCGCCAAGATGCTCAAGGGCCTGCGCATGGAGGTCAGCGCCTGGCAGATAGGCTGGCTCTACGAAGACTTCCTCGATTGCCTGGTGATCGACAACGCCGACGCCGCCGATCGCGCCCGCATCGAGGCCCTGGGCTTGGACGTAGTGGTCACCGATACGATAATGAAGGGGATGGAGGAGAAAGCCGCCCTCGCCCACCGCGTCGTGCAGGCTATTCGAGGGTCCCGTATTTAGGATCGTCATTCTGAGGTCCCGTATTTAGGATCGTCACTCTGAGGTCCCGTATTTAGGATCGTCATTCTGAGCAAAGCGAAGAATCTCAACGCCGCATGACAGACCCTTCGCTAGGCTCAGGGTGACAGGAGCCGACGCGGAAAAACAGGAGGACAAATGATCGCCGCCCTCGCCCGCCAGGTAGTGGAAGCCATCCGAGGGTCCCGTATTTAGGATCGTCATTCTGAGCAAAGCGAAGAATCTCAACGCCGCATGACAGACCCTTCGCTAGGCTCAGGGTGACAGGAGCCGACGCAGAAAAACAGGAGGCCAAATGATCGCCGCCCTCGTACCGGTCAAAGCCCTGCGCCAATCGAAGAGCCGCCTCCGGCCCGTCCTCTCCGACGACCAGCGCCACGCCCTCGTGCTGGCCATGCTCGAGGACGTCCTCCGCCTGCTGGCCAGCGTGCCCGCCATCGCCACCACCGCCGTCGTCACCCCCGACGCCGACGTGCTCGCCTTCGCCCGCCGGTTCGGCGCTCAGCCCATCCGGGAGCCGCCCCTGAGCGTGTCGAAGGGCCTGAACTCCGCCCTCACCTTCGCCTCCGAGACGCTCTGTGGGCAGGGTGCCAGCGGCCTCCTCGTCCTTCCCGTCGACGTGCCCCTGGCCACCGCCGCCGACATACAGGCCATCCTCGACGCGGCCCACGCCAACCCGTCCATTGTCCTCTGCCCTTCGCGAAGCGGCGGCACCAACGCCCTCGCCCTGCGACCGCCCGGCACCATCCCCTTCCGCTTCGGCCACCGCAGCTCTGCCGCCCACCAGCGCGAGGCCAGGACGCGCGGCCTGCCCCTCACGCTGCTGCCGCTCCCCTCTCTCGCCTTCGACATCGACCGCCCGAACGACCTGGCAGCGATTCTCGCCGAACCGAACGGCACCAGGAGCCGCGAGCTCCTCGCATCCCTCCCCCTCGATCCGACCCCCCTCTGGCAGACGGCCGCTGACTCCACTCTCAGCCCCCTTCCGCTCATCCTGAGCCCGTCGAAGGACGAGCGAACGCCCGCTCCTGGTTCGACAAGCTCACCATGACTACAGCCGCCTAGCATGGCTTCCGGCATGTCTGCGATGACCCTCGACGCCGCCCTCGCCGCCCGCCGATCCGTGCGCCAGTTCAGCCCCCGCCCGGTGCAGCCAGCCCTGGTCGAGGAGATCGTCACCGCCGCCTGCCTCGCCCCTGCCCCCCATCACAGCCGCCCCTGGCGCTTCGTCATCCTCTCCGCCGACGCCAGAGCTGCCCTGACGGACGCAATGCACCAGCGCTGGCGCCAGGACCTCCAGCGCGACGGCGTGCCCGAGGTCCGCATCCGCCGCCTCCTGGCCCGCTCACGAGATCGCCTCGCTGCCGCCCCCGTCCTCATCCTCGCCGGCGTCGTAGGCGATGCCCAGCGCGCCTGGCCCGACCAGCGCCGCCAGCGAGCAGAGGAGCTCATGTTTGTCCAGAGCCTCGGCGCCGCTCTCGAGAACCTGATGCTGGCCGCCCACGCCCGCGGCCTCGGCAGCTACTGGCTCTCCGCGCCCCTCTTCTGCCCCGAGGCCGTTCGCCTGGCCCTCGACCTGCCCTCCGATTTCCAGCCGCAGGCCCTCATAGCCCTCGGCTACCCCAAGGAGGGCCTGCGCCTGCCGCCGCGGCCGCCCCTGGCCGTCCGCGACCACATCATCGACCGCTAGCGCGCGCCCCAGGGGTTGCAAATTGTCGCCCGCGATACGATAATGCAGGCCTATCGCCATGCCTCACGTCTCGACTAACGACATCGCCACCTTCTACGAGGACGCCGGCCGCGGCCCGCCGGTGGTGCTCATCCACGGCCACACCCTCGACCTCCGCATGTGGGACGCCCAGGTCGCGCCCCTCGTGGACGGCGGCTATCGCGTCATCCGCTACGACGTCCGCGGCCACGGCCGCAGCGAGGCCCCTGCCACCGGCTACACCTGGCAGAACTACGCCCTCGACCTGCGCGACCTCTTCGACCGCCTGGACGTCGACGTCCCGATTCACCTAGTGGGCCTCTCCATGGGCGGCGGCATCGCCCTCCAGTTCGCCCTCGATCACCCCCAGCGCGTCGCCTCCCTGGTGCTTGTCGACTCCACCGTGCCCGGCTTCACCTACTCGCCTGAGTTCAGCCAGGCCATCGAGGAGCTGACCCAGACCGCCCGCCGCGACGGCCCGCGGGCAGCCCTCGAGCGGGTCTGGCTGCCGCATCCCCTGTTCGACGGCATCCGCCGCTTCCCCGAGCGCTTCGAGTTCCTCAAGGGCATCGTCCTGGCCTACCCCGCCCGGGACTATCTCGACGAGACCGAGTACCCCCAGCCGCAGTGGCAGGTCATCGACCGCCTGTCGGAGATCCGCGCGCCCACCCTGGTGCTCGTCGGCGAGCTGGACCTGCCCGACTTCCGCCTCATCGCCGAGATCCTCGCCGCCAACGTCTCGACCGCCCGCCAGGAGGTCATCGCCGATTCCGGCCATATGCTCAACCTGGAGCAGCCGGAAGCGTTCAACAGAGCGCTCCTGGGCTTCCTGGCCAGGCAATCACCAGCCTGACCAGCAGAGAAACGCCGCAAAGTGCCCCGGCAGATGGCCCCCCAGGTGCTTCTCATGCTGTACAATAGCCTGTAGGGAAATACTTGAGGCGTGCCGAACCTTCCAGCACGAGGCGGGCACTATGGCGGCCAGAAGATCCTGCGGGGCCATCTATCGCTGGGCGACCGCGATAATCCTGGCGCTCGCCGTCTGCGCGGCGTCTCTCCTGGCGGCCTGCGGTCTCGCAGGCGACGGCTCGGAGCCCACCGCCGAGCCTAAGTCCCTGCCCGCGGACTGGGACCGCTACTTCAACGAGGACGCCCAGAAGCCGCGCTTCAACCAGGAGATCAACGGTATTCTCGTGGGGCCGGGCGGCCCCGGCGAGTTCGGTGCTGGGGTTGAGCCTACCACGGACGTCTGCGACCGAGCCGGGGCCGAGCCGCAGCAGGCGCCGCGCGAGAGGGCAACGGGCACGGCACTCGACGTGAACCCCGCCTACCTTCCCGAGGGCGTCCAGCCAAGTCCCTCGGCGACAGCAGTGGAGGTGATGGAGTGCGGGGGCACCGTCATCTCCGTGCTGAAGGAGTACAATGTGTCCCCCAAGTACAGCGACCAGCACGAGGGTGTCCTTCTGTGGTCAGGCGGTGGGTTCTCTATCTGGCGGATGCTCAGCACCGTTCGCGCCTTCCCCCTCAGCGGCGCGGCCGAACGGATGGAGCCCATCTCCATCAAGGGCAGGCCGGCTGTCCTCATGCGGCCCGTCATGCCTGGCGGCGTTGACATCGGCATGGGCGACATGGCCATCGTGATAGCCGAGGACTTCGGACTGACCGTCATCCAGGGCAGCGGCCTTCCCCTGGACGAGTTCATCAAGATAGCCGAGGGCCTGTACTAGCCCGGGCGGCCCGCCGCCGCCCACCACCCATCCCCCTGCACTGGCCCTCCTTGCCCCAACATGCGATAATCTGTTCGAGATGGCGACCAAGAAGGGCAAAGGCAAATCGTCCGATATGTTCGACGCCCAGGCCCGCGCCCGCACCCAGCGCGAGGCCCCCCTGGCGGCCCGCATGCGCCCTCGCACCTTCGACGAGTTCCTCGGCCAGGAGCACCTGGCGGGCGAGGGCCGCATGCTCCGCAAGAGCATCGAGACCGACCAGGTGCCCTCGATGGTCTTCTGGGGACCGCCCGGCAGCGGCAAGACCACCCTCGCCCGCATCGTCGCCAGCCTCACCCAGTCCCACTTCGCCCCCATCTCGGCCGTCACCGCCGGCGTGGCCGACCTGCGCCAGATCGTCGACGAAGCCCAGGACCGCCGCGGCATGTACGACCAGCGCACCATCCTCTTCATCGACGAGATCCATCGTTTCAACAAGGCCCAGCAGGACGTGATTCTGCCTTATGTCGAGGACGGCGTCGTCACCCTCATCGGCGCCACCACCGAGAACCCCTCCTTCGAGGTCATCTCCCCCCTGCTCTCCCGCTGCCGCGTCTACACCCTCAACCCCCTCTCGCCCGAGCAGATCGAGGTCATCATCCGCCGCGCGATGACCGACGACGACCGCGGCCTCGCCCACCTGAAGCTCGACGTGGACGACGACGCCCTCGCCGGCCTCGCCCAGGCCTCCGGCGGCGACGCCCGCGTCGCCCTCAACGCCCTCGAGCTCGCCGCCGCCACCGTCCAGCCCGACGACCGCGGCCTCCGTCGCATCGCCCTCTCCGACTTCGAGGAGGCCCTCCAGCGGCGCACCGCCGTCTACGACAAGGCCGGCGACTACCACTACGACACCATCTCCGCCTTCATCAAGTCCATGCGCGGCTCCGACCCCGATGCCGCCCTCTACTGGCTCGCCCGCATGCTCGAGGCCGGAGAGGACCCCCTGTTCGTCGCCCGCCGCATGGTCATCCTCGCCGCCGAGGACGTCGGCCTCGCCGACCCCCAGGCCCTGGTCGTGGCCATGGCCGCCCAGCAGGCCGTCCACTTCGTGGGCATGCCCGAGGGCTTCCTGCCCCTCGCCGAGGCCGTCATCTACCTCGCCTCCGCGCCCAAGAGCAACTCCGCCCTCGCCGCCTACGAGAAGGCCCGCAAGGACGTGCGCGAGACCCGCAACGAGCCGGTCCCCCTCCACCTGCGCAATCCGGTCACCGACATGATGAAGGAGATGGGCTACGGCAAGGACTACAAGTACGCCCACAAGTTCCCCGGCCACTACGTGCCCCAGCAGTTCCTCCCCGACAAGCTCCGCGGCCGCCGCTACTACGACCCCTCCGACCAGGGCTTCGAGCGCACCATCCGCGAGCGCCTGCGCCGGCTGCGGGGCGAAGGCGACCCTAAGGAATAGCGCCCATGCCTGCCCGACTGCCCCACGGCTCGACCTGGGAGGACCGAGAGCACGCCGTCCACCGCCAGGCCTGGCAGTACCACAGCGACGAGATCGGCCTCGCCGACGATCTGCTCAGCCACCTCATGCACGGCTTTCGCGAGCTGGAGGCGGTTCAATCACCGGACGATGCCCAGGAGCTGACCCTCACTCTGGTGGGGGGCGCCGCCAATTTCCTCCGCTCCGCCCATAACCTCGCCCTCGACGGCTACTACGTGCAGGCCCTCTCACTGGCCCGAAACGCATACGAGTACTGGCTCGCCGGGGCCTGGCTGAGCCGCAGCCCCCAGGACGCCGCCAAGCTCAAGGAGGAGAGCGCCGCCTGGCCGAGTCCGTCGGATATGAAGCAGGCCCTCGCCCAGGACGCCAGCGACGACGACAGCGCAGCGCCCGCCGAGGAGGGGATCTACGACCACCTCAGCAGATTCACCTACCCGTCCTCCGCCTCCGTCTCCGGCGCCCTCGACAGCAAGGGCACCCTTCGCAGCGGGCCCTTCTACCAGCGCCGACGGCTGCTCGCCTTCCTCGACCTGGCCTACAAGACGGCGACCCTCCTCCACCGCCTGCTGGCGCAGTCCTTCCCCTCCCTGCGCGACAGCGAGTGGAGCCGCCGCAGCGACGAGCTATCGACGAAGGTGACCGCCTGGGCCGCCCGCCACGCCGCCGCAGAGGCGGACGAGGGAAGCCAGTGAGCGAGGGCCTGACCACGCTTACACGCGCTTGCGCCGAGCCGAGCCCACCTTAGACGGCGGCACCAGCGGGATGTGAACGAACACTACCTCCACGGCGCAGCCTTCCAACGACCGAGTGTCCCGGCTAGGTGTCACCGGATCAGTGCGAAAAAACTCGAACACCACGTAGAACCCCCTGCGCAAACCCTCCGCTGCAGCGTAACGACACAGCTCGACTAGGCCGTCTTCGTGATAGGCCCTGCCTCGCCAGATCTTAACCTCCACGAGGTCCCGAGTGATCTCATCCAGCAGGAAAATGTCGCTCCGCCCTCCGCCAGCCCCCACCTCACGATAGGTTCTACCCTGCCCCTCAAGATAAGTCTGAAGAAGCGCCCGTGCCTCCTCTTCCGACTCCTTCCCTTTCAGATGCTCCACCAACTGGCGCTCGGCATACGCCTTGAACCCCAGAATCACTTCCAAAGCCCCGATCTCCGTTATACCAACCGACCGCAGCGCTGACTCCAATTCCCTCGCCAACGCCCGCTTAGCCCCCGGATTCGCACGGAAGAAAGATGTGGAAACATCGCACAAGGCAGCCTGCACCGCCACGTCAACTCCCAGGCCCTTGCGCAGATACCCCCAGACCGCCCCGGCCAGCCGCAGGCTGAACTTGTCGGGGTCGTACCAGTCACGTACCTGCAGCAGGTCCCGTATTACGTGGTTAATCCTTATCTGCCCGCTGTGCGCTGACATTTCACTGTTGGCGACGCTGGAGATGGTAAGAAAGGCGAAGTACCTTCTCCACCACCTCCTTCTTGCCCCACACAACACCCCTCTCGCCCACACCCACCTTCTCGATCAGGCCCTCTTGCTCCAGCTTTGCCATCCGCCGCGAAACTGTCGGCTGACTCACACGCACCCCCGAGGCGTTCAAGTAATCCACAATGTCGGCCTGGCTGCGCTCCCGGTTTACGGCCAGATATACCTCGGTCAGGTTGTCGGTGCTGTCGAACAACGCGCTGATCTCGGCAAGCAGTTGAGGCGCTCGTTCACGCAGCAGCAGCTGCTGCGTCGTCTCGATGGACTCTATTTTGTACCGGATGGTCCTGATCTCATCCGCGGTGTCCGGGGTTTCAGCCACACCCGCGCTCCTCGATTTCTATGCCCACATCACCAAGCTCAACCAAATGCCGGTACCGGCCTTCCACACCTGCCCGCTCGACGAGCCCAGCGCGCGCCCATCGCCGCCAGTAGTTGTGGACAGTGGTGTGGCTCACTCCAGACGCAGCGCCAACGTCTCTGGACGTCCGCCCATCGCTTTCCTGGTACACTCGCATCTCCTCCGGTGTCCCCAACGCGTTCCTCAGGGCCTCCGCCAGCACCGGCCATGCTAGGACCCTCAGCCAACGGTTCGTCTCTTCCTGCCCTGCTATCATCTCCCGCATGAGTTCGTCCCCCATGGCACCCCCCCTAATTAGATGTCTGCTCTTGCCGCACCGCTGGCACCTGTATCCCTAGTCGCTCCAAGCTGAAACGGCGTCTGAACCTGCCCTCTACGGGGCCCGGCTCCACAATCCCCTCCTCCAACCACTCTCTCCACCAATCGCGTATCGTCTTGTCGCTTACCCCGGCTACTTGAGCGACTCCCCTTGTGGTGTTCTCACCGGTGCTGAATTCATACGCCACAAGCTTGCGGGGATCATCTAAGAGAACTTGCACCTTCTCTTTGAATTGAGACCCGTACGCCACCTGAAGCCAACTGGCAATTTCCCGAGTGTTGGCACTGATCTCCTCCAACAACTCAATGGCCCGCGAATCGCCCTCTTCCCCGCTCATTCTTGCTCTCCAAAGATCTCTACAAGCTCCCGCTCGTTCAAGACCAACTGCGGCATCCTTCTATCGGTCCCTTCTGCCAGCATCCCCTCCCCCTCTAGCCTGGAGATCAGGGAGCTCAGGTTACCAGACGCTATCCCGACATCTCTCCGAATAGCCGCCTGGTCATTGCTCCCGTCCATCATCAAGCAAGCCTTTCTAGCCTGCTTCCCCCTCACGATTTTCGACAGCCTTTCGGCTTTTTGTCCACGCTCTATCCGTAACTGCTCCTCAAATTCGGGCCTGTAGTGGGCAGCAATCGGAATAAGCAGATCCCGGATCTCCTCAAGCAGCGCTATCTGAGCATCATTGCCTACCATCGTTCACACCTCTCAATATTCAGGAACGGCCAAAATGTTTAGCGAAGTCATCACATATATATCACAAGTGGGCCCGCTGATCAAGTACTAGGTGGCACCGTCCTTGTCGCCCTCTTCGTCTTCACCCTCGGCAACCGCATGCGCCGCTCGTAGGCCCTCCACTGCCACTCCCTCCTTGGCCTTCGCCCCTTCCCTCGCCTAAGCTATACGTGCCACGCAAGTCGGCCTGCCGCACTCCCGGGGCCCGCGCCCCAGGGCCCAAAACAATCAAAGGCCCGCCTATCTGGCGGGCCACTCACCAAATACGGGCGCGAAATTTTTTCGCGAACACAATCAAAGACCAGGCGGCCCGGCTCTAGGCCTCGCCTTCCCCCTTCGGTATCTCCATCCCGCAGTGCGGGCAGTAGCGGGCGCCCACCGGCGGTAGCGGGCAGCCGCAGCCCGGGCAGGCCGTCGCCCTATCCGCCGCCGTCGTCCATCAGCCTCTGCTGGCGGCCAGGTTGTCGAAGAAGCCCTTGAAGATGCGAGCAGTGGCCCCCCAGATGCGATGGTCGCCGTACCTGTAAGAGAGGATGGGCCACCAGCGGTCCCCAAAGCGCCGCGTGCCTCGCTCCAGATTGCGCTCGTCCAGCAGGTGGCGCAGTGGCACCTCCACCAGCTCCGCCACCTCCTCCGCACTCACAGCGAAGGGATACGGCCACCTGCGCAGGACCCCCACGAAGGGGCTCACCAGAAAGCCCGTGATGGTGACGATGTCGTCCAGTTGGCCCAGGATCTCCACGTCCTCTGGCCGAACGCCGATCTCCTCCTCCGTCTCTCGCAGGGCGGTGGTGAGCAGATCGCCGTCCTGGGGGTCGAAGGCGCCGCCCGGGAAGGAGGTCTCCCCCTTGTGGTGCTCCACGTCCTCGGTGCGCCTGGTCAGAACGACATACGGCTCGTCCGCCTTCTCATAGAGGAGGAGAAGAACCGCCGCAGGGGTCGCCTTGTCGTGGGAAAGACGTTGCGGCCGGTAGTCGGCCAAGAAGTCCCGTACTTGCTGAAGCAGGCTCGCCCCACCCGCCATCGTCCCTGACCCTCCGATGGCATGATACCGTATCCGCGGCCCCCAGGGCCAGGTCTCGCGGGAGGCCGCGCCGGGGATGCGAACAAGGCGCGAGGCCGGGACATCGTCCGCCGCAGCCGCCAAAGAGGCAATCGGAGGGCCTGCACGAGGGGGACGCAAATGGTGGGCCCGGGAGGATTCGAACCTCCGACCAACCGGTTATGAGCCGGCCGCTCTGCCGCTGAGCTACGAGCCCACCCCTGCCATGATAGCATCTCGGGCGGCGATTTCAACCGTGGCCACCCTGCATGTAACGGACTGCCTCAGACTAGCGTCCATTCATTGAGCACTGCTAAACATATTGACCTACTGCTATACGCCCTCCAAACCCCGTCTATGACGGACGGAGGACCGTAAGCAGTCTGTTGTAGTCGGGGAAAGGTTGGCAGGCGGATGCCTGGTCTGCGATCGGTGCGGGCACGGATCATCGTCACGTTCTCGCTGTTGACGTTGCTCCTCATTGGCATCTCCCTGGTATCCGTCTTCCGCTTTGGAAACGACGAAGGTGACATCGACGTTGGCGCCATAGAGAAGGCCTCCCTTACAGCCGCCGCCCTGAGCGACATTGATGCTGAACTTACCCTCCAGCTCGAGACCGTGCGGGCCTTTCCCGTCACCAAGGACTGGAGCTTTGCCGAGGCGTTCCGTAACTCCATTGCCAGGGTTGAGGCGGATATTCAGGAGGCTCAAGCTCTGCAAAGTGACCCCGCTGACCCTCAAGCGCTGGCCACACTAGACGACATCACCAAGCAGGTCGGGGAGATCGAACTGCAGGGCGAAGGGGTGTTCCTGTTCACGGAGGTCGATGATGGCGAACAGGCGACGGCAGCCCGCTCCCAGATGGAAAGCTCGGTCGCTAGCCTGAGGCCGGTGGTCACCGAGCTGATCAGCGAACAGCAACGCCAGATAGACCTCGCCCTCGCTTCGACGGCTGGCGATGACAATCTGCTGCTTGGAGCCCTATTGGGTTTGGCCGGCCTCGCCTTGGTCGTGGGCGGCTGGTTAGCGCTGGCCCTGGCGCGAAGCATTCTTCGACCCCTGGCATCCCTTCGGGCTAGCGTCAGGGCAATTGCCAGTGGAAATGTCGCCACCAGGCCCCAAATATCGGGGTCGGCGGAGTTCGAGTCCCTGGCCAGGGACCTCGACCGGATGCTCGTCGCCCTGCTCACCAAAGAAACGGCCGAGACCGGCGTCGCTCAGGCTGAGACAAGATATCGCCAACTGGCGGAACGTACCGCTGACCTGGTCTTCCGGGTAGACATCCAGAAGGGTCTTACTTACGCCAATCCGGCCTGGGAGAAGATATCTGGCTTTACCCTGGAGGAGCTGGCCTCCGGCCCGGAGATCGTCGGTCGGCTTGTCCACCCCGACCACTGGCAGTCCTTCGTCGCCCTATGGAAAGCCATGCTTTCCGGTCATATGCCCAAAGGACCGCTAGCCCTGAAGTGCCTACATAAGGACGGCCAGACAATATGGCTGACCTTTAGCTTCCTGCCCACCTATGATGAGGATGACCGCCTGGTAGCCATTGAAGGCACAGGCCGAGATACCACAATGATCAGTCACCTCGTCAAGGAGGTGCGGCAGCGCGACGACCAGCTTCGCCTCTTCCTCAACCTATCAAACGCCGCTGCCACAGCCATCGGATTTGACGAAGCGGCTGACAGAGCCCTGGAAGCCGTCCTCGAACTCCTGCCGCGAGCGGAGGCCGGGTTCCTCATGGCCTACAACCGGCATAGAGACCTGCTGGAAGTTCGCGCTGTGCATGGCCTGGACCAGAAGGTGATGTCCAAGCTGGTGGTCAAGCCCGGCGAAGGCCTGATCGGCGAGGCTTTTCAGTCAGGCGAAACACAGCTGCATTCTTCGATAGAGGAGCTTGCAGCAGCGGGAGGCCTCGGCCCTGAGGGTAAAGACGTTTTTAAACAGGCCACCGGAGAATCGGGCCTGCCCCAGAGCATCGTGTGTGCCCCGCTGGGCATTGGCGAAAGACCCTTCGGTTGCCTTGTGCTTGTCACCTTCTCTGAGGGCTCCTCCTTCCAGCCCTCAGACCTGGACCTCCTCCAGGCCGCTGCCGCTCAGGTTGCTCTGCCTCTGGAAAATGCCCACCTGCGGGCGGAGACAGAACTGAGAGCGATCACGGACGGTCTCACAGGTTTGCATAACCGCGCCTACT
>Ga0209979_1002193_pt1 | contig 19211 bp, 16 predicted proteins | sample AnhtaG_FD_183114 | JGI IMG/M metagenome (GOLD analysis project Ga0209979, IMG submission 183114) | Deep subsurface microbial communities from Anholt, Denmark to uncover new lineages of life (NeLLi) - Anholt_01485 metaG (SPAdes) (version 2) | ecosystem: Environmental > Aquatic > Marine > Oceanic...
GTGATTTTCTGCACCATATTGATTGTGAAGCCCAGGAAGAGCTACTGGCCCGTTGTTATCAAAAACTGCCCCCGGGGGGCCTCTTAATTATCGAGGAAGTTGATAATAGACCGCTTTGGAAATATTGGTTTGCCATCATGAGTGACAAGATTCTGAACGTTGGTGAGCGGCAGTTCTTTCGTAATCACCGGGATTTCCAAAAACTTTTGCAGAGAATTGGCTTTCATGTAAAGACAAAGAAAGTAGATAAAAGTCTTCCCCTATCTGATATTCTATTTATATGCGAGAAGTAGTTTTAACCTGACGCAGGGAAGATTTGTAAGAACTATTGAAATGAGAGGAAATCCTGTTTCGCCAGAGACCCCATAATGCAGTGGATATTTATGATTCTCACTAAGAAGGAAAAGTCATGAAGATATTCGATCTTCTTGCCATCTTAGTTTCTGTTTCTCTTGCTGTTGTCGGGCAACTACTGTTGAAGATAGGAATGTTACGTATGGGTAGGTTTCCACTTAACATATCCACCATAGTACAACAATATACCAGGGTCCTTCTAAATCCCTTTATCATAGCCGGGATTATTGGTTTTGCCCTGAGTATGCTGGTTTGGCTGTATGTGCTGTCGAGGCTGGAGCTTAGCGTTGCTTATCCCTTTGTTGCGCTAAACTATGTCCTGATATTGTTCGCCTCCCATTTTTTACTTAAAGAGACGATTACTCCCCTCAAGATCATGGGTGTGGCCGTGGTTGTAATCGGGGTTTATTTGGTTTCAAGAGGCGTGTGAAGTAAACCACTGAGTCGAATAGGATTCTCTGGTATCTCAGATAGAAGGTATAAGGTAAGACAGGTGAGGGTACTAGTAACAATCTTTGAAGAATTGGTCCCCATAAGTGGCGGGGGAACCCCGAGAATATCGAATATAATAAAAGCCCTGACCAGGAAAGGACACGAAGTATATGTCGCATCTTCTATTGGGATGAGAAAAAAGGATGCCATCGACCAGGTGGGGTGTGTTGATCTGGTACCTCTTTTAAATGTGAGTCGCTTAAGTCCAAACAAGATGGTGAAGTACATGTATGCTCATCCTCTAAATATATGGCGAGTGGTAAAATATGCCAGAAAGATAAAACCTGATCTGATTATTTCTCATAACAGCATCGCCGGATTTGCTGCGCTTTTAGCGAAGCGATTCCAAAGAGACTGTCTTGTGGTCTTGGATCTGACTGATCTGCTATTTGAGTATCTGGGAGACTATCACCCTGGAAGATGGATGAGGTTAATTCAACTGGAGGGAAAGCGCCTGGAGAGGAGAGCCATTAGAGAATCGGACAAAATAGTTACCGTCAGCAATTCTATGAGGAACATCCTTTTAACCTACGGTGCTCAACCAGAGAATGTTAAAGTGATTTGTGATGGGATGGATACTAAGATTTTCAAACGCACGGAGGAAGGAGAGCTGAGGAGTGAGTTTGGCAAGGACGCTGAAGATATTGTTATATTTCAAGGGGTAATTGACCCTCAGGACAATCCCCAGATTATTTTAGATGCAGCCAGGGAAGTGGTGAAGAAACACCACCGAACAATGTTTTGGATAATAGGGGATGGAACAGCCCTGCCCACTCTTAAGAAAAGAATTGCTGAGGAGAATTTAGCCAGGCATTTCTATTTTTCAGGATGGGTCAAGCAAGAAGAAGTGGCTCGCTACATCTCAGCCAGTGACATTGGCCTGGTCATTCTTCCAGACAGTCTGTCAGCCCGGGGAAGGGTAACCCTTAAGGAATTCGAGTATTGGGCTTGTGGTGTTCCTGTCATTGTTCCAGAGCTGCCAGCGCTTGAAGAAGTAGTTGAGGAGGGAAAAACAGGTCTTTTTTATTCACCGGGTGATTTTAAGAGTCTTGCCGGCAAGATAATGCTTCTTATTGAAAATAAAGAAATGAGAAAGGAAATAGGACAAAGGGGAAGGGCGGTGGTCAAAGAAAAATTCGAATGGCAGAAATTGGCTAATCATTATGTAGAAATTTGCGAGGGTTTCGTGAAAAGTGTTTGACAATGAGAGTCTTATTAATAGTGCCTTCAACATACGATTGGAGATATCCCGGCGCTATCCAACCTCATACGGGGATAGGTTACCTAGCGGGGATTTTGAAAAAGAATAGAATTGAAGTGAAAATATTGGATATGTGCTCGAGAAAACATACTAGACAGCTTTCCCCAACTCTAGATATTTTTCGTCCGCAACTAATAGGAATAACGGTATTTAGTCTTCACTATGAAAGAGTTTACGACTTGATCCATAAGATTAAGAATCAGGGGAAGTACCAGGTTGTTCTTGGTGGTCCTCATATCTCAGCCATTAGAGAGGCAGCGCTGAGGGAAAGCGAGGCAGATTTTGCCATAAAAGGAGAGGGAGAGAAAACCCTCCTTGAGTTATGTAACACCGTAGAAGGATTGAATCCTGATTATAGTAACATTAAAGGACTAATTTGGAGATCCGACTCCGGCGTGGTTGAGAATAACGACAGGCCCTTTATTGACGATCTGGATGCCCTTCCCTTCCCTGCCTATGAGGAGTTTCCGTTAGAAAAGTATTTTTGTTATAAGGACAAAATCTTATCTATCATCACCTCCAGAGGATGCCCACGGCGATGCATTTTCTGTTCGGTTAGACTTTCTATGGGAGGGAAATTCAGACCTCGAAGTCCAGAAAATGTGGTGGCCGAAATAGAGCACTGGTATCAACAAGGATGGAAAAATTTCGAGTTTCAAGATGACAATTTTAGCTGTGATATGAACAGAGCAAAGAGGATTTGTGATCTTATAGTCGGGAAAAACTTGGCCATTAAATGGTCTTTACCGAATGGCGTGCGGGCAGATAAGCTTGACCGAGAACTGCTCGAGAAAATGAGGAAATCCGGGTGCCATCGAATCGCATTGGGTGTTGAGTCTGCCAATAACAATGTCCTCAAGAAAATCAAAAAGGGGACTAGAATTGAGCAAGTTGAAGAGACCGTAAAAGTTATTAAGCAGATGGGAATAACGGTAGTGGGTTTTTTCATTGTGGGTCATCCTACTGAAACCTATGAACGGTTTATAGAAAGTGTTGATTTTGCCAGACGTATGTCATTTGACCAAGCGAGTTTTTGGAATCTGATTCCTTATCCGGGGACAGAGCTTTTGGAATGGGTAAGGAACAATGCAGTCTTACTTTATCCAGAAGAGGTCTATCTTAATCGAGCCTCTTACTGTGAAGGTAGGCCAGTTTTTGAGACGGCTGATTTTTCTGCAGAAGAAAGAAGAAAAGCATGGCAACTCGGCCATTCCTTAGAGAGAAAAAGTATTGCCTACTGGAAAATGGGCAGGTTCTGGGGAAGTATTGGCTTGGCCATATCTTCAATGCCCATTTTGGAAAGAATCCTGGTTCGATTAATAAAGGTGAACCCAATGGTTAGATTTTGCTACCAAGTGTTATCCTCTTGGATAGAAATGATATAAAGCAGGTACTGGCGGTAAATAATACTCCTTGGAAATTCCCGGAGGTGTTGATTATGAAAGTCTTGGTTACCAATCCCCCCTGGCCAGGACCAGGATACGGAGCTAGGTCAGATGTGAGATGGCCGCATAAGAGAAGCGATAAGTTCATAGAATACCCTATCTATTTGGCTTATGTGGTGGCGGTCCTGGAGAAGGCGGGGATTAAGGTGAAATTTATCGACGCAGTGGTGGAGGAGATGTCCATACCAGATTTTGCTGAGGCTGCTGCAAAAATCAATCCCGATATGGTCGTCATTGAATGCTCAACCCCTTCAATTGAATACGATCTTTTGACGGCCAGGAGTCTAAAGGAGAGGATGAGTGATGTTTTCACAGTTTTGGTTGGCTCTCATCCCACTTTTTTCCATAGACAGGTTATGAGAGACAATCCCCAGATTGATGCCATTTGTAGAGGAGAATTTGATTTAACGGTTAGAGATTTGGCGCTCGCTCTTTCGAATGGGGATAAACTTGATAAAGTGAAAGGGATTACCTATAGAGATAAGAAAGGGATCCAGGTAAACCAGGATCATCCCTTGATCCAAAACCTTGATGAGCTGCCCTTTCCGGCCAGACATATTGTAAGGAGTGATCACTATAGACAGGGTACTTTTACCGGCAAGCACTGCACCACCATGGTTAGCTCCCGGGGGTGCCCCTACCGGTGCACCTATTGTTTGTGGCCCAGAACCCTGTATGGCAGCCGATTTAGGGCTAGAAGTGCGGAAAATGTTGTGGCTGAGATGGAACAGGTGGTCGAAGATTACCACATCGACGAGATATATTTTGATGACGACTCTCTAGCTCTGAATCGAGCACGAATATTAAGAATTTGTCGACTGATCAATCAAAAAGGCATCAAGGTGAAATGGATACCTCAGTGTCGAGTGGATAGTATGGATGAAGAGGTCCTCGGTGCTATGAAAGAGGCAGGCTGTCATTACATAAGATTTGGAGTGGAGTCGGGTTCTCAAAAGATGCTTGACATTATGAAGAAGGGAACTACCTTAGCCCAGATTGAGCGAGCTTTTAATTTATGTCGGAAAGTGGGGATAAAAACGCAGGCATTTTTCCTGTTTGGAATTCCGGGAGAAACTCCCCGGACTATAAGGGAAACCATAGAGTTTGCCAAGAGATTAAGGCCGGACAGTGCTCAGTTTGCCGTGGTTATTCCTCATCCAGGCACGGACCTCTATGAGATTTGCAAAAGAGAGAGTTGGCTCAAGTATAGCCGTTGGGAGGATTTTTCTGCCTGTAATTCCCTTATTGAAACCTCCGAGTTATCGAAGAAGGATGTGGAAAGGGCTCGAGTTAGGGCCTACCGAGAATTCTATTTTCGGCCTGCTTATATCCTAAGGACCGCTCTCAAAATACGGAACGGGAATGATTTTAAGGCAGCGGTCAAAAGTGCTAAATCAGTCGTTGATCGAATATCATTTTTTTCCCGAGCCAGCTATTAGCTGATGAGGGTAATTCATAGGGAGGAGCCAATTTGACCAAGGATAAGGAAGTTTGCTCGGTAGTAATTCCCGTTTTTAACGAAGAAGAGAATTTAGAGCTACTTCACCGTCGTTTGTCCAAGGTTTTGGAGAATCTCTTCCAGGACTACGAGATTATCTTCGTGGATGACGGGAGTACGGATAACTCTTTGGAAATAATGAGGAAGTTTCGGAAGATCAATGAGAGAGTTAAGATTATCAGTTTTTCCAGAAACTTTGGCCACCAAATAGCCATTACGGCTGGGACTGATTATGCCTCAGGTAGTGCGGTAATCATTATGGATGCTGATCTACAAGATCCCCCTGAGGTTATTCCCGAATTGGTTGAGAAATGGAGGCAAGGCTATGACACAGTTTATGCAATTCGGGAAAGCAGGAAGGATCCGATGTTGAAAAGAGCTATTGCCTTTGTCTTCTACAGACTTTTTAAGAGAATGTCAGACGTTGATATCCCCGTAGATGCCGGTGATTTTCGGTTGATGAGCCGAAGAGTGGTGGATATTTTAAAGAATATGCCTGAGAGGAACAGGTATCTTAGGGGATTAGCCAGTTGGGTTGGTTTCAGCCAGACTAAGGTCAGGTATGCCCGGGATGAGCGATATGGAGGGGAAAGAAAATATACCTTGTGGCAATCGACGAGGCTCGGTTTTGATGGAATCACCTCTTTTTCTCGCTTTCCCCTGCGGCTGGCGACCTACGTGGGACTGGTGGTATCTCTGGCAGGTTTCTTATATACCGCGACCATAATCATACTAGCATTGGTTTATGGCAAAATGGCACCAGGATGGACTACGCTCATGGCCGCCGTTCTCTTTCTAGGCGGAGTACAACTGATCGTGGTTGGAGTAATTGGAGAATATATCGGAAGAATCTATGTGGAGGTTCAGCAAAGGCCCCTGTATCTTATCAAGCACAAAATTGGATTTTCAAAGAAGACGCAAGAACCGGATAAGTCAGAAAGGAGAGAGACTTGGAAGAACAAGAACTGAGCTTAAAAGACTATATCGGAGTGATTAAAAAAAGAAAGAAGATTATTCTGTTGGTATTTTTGATAGCTGTAATAGGTAGCGCAGTATTGAGTTTTGTGTTGCCGCCGGTGTACGAGGTAAAATCGACCATAAAGATTGGACAAATCGTGGACGTGAGTACCTTTGAGAAAATACCAATTGAAAGTGCAGTTGCGTCTGCTCAGTTTTTCCAGGGATCTGGGGTGCTGGGAGATGCAATACGGGATTTGAAATTACCATTCACCCTTAAAAAACTACGCAAGAGGATTTCCGCAGAACCTGTCGGACAGGAAGAGGATCTGGTGGAAATAAGAGTTGAGATGATTCAGGCTCGCCAGGCGCTAAATGTGGCCGACTACCTAGTTGATAGGCTTAGGGAACGCCATCAGCAGATAAAACAACTGCACGAGAATAAGAGCCAAATTTTGGCCAGGTATGATGAGCATATCGCCAGCATTGCCAAGCAATTGAGTGAGATTGAGCAGAGGGAAAGTGCAATTATAGCTACCTACGATGAACAGGTTAAAGGAATTAATAGACAACTATCGGCCATTGAGACTAACAGAAAGGAAATCATAGCCGAATATGACGAAACTATAAAAGGAATTAGCGAGCAATTACCCGAGATTAAGAACGATATTGCTGAAGCAAAGGAGGAAATGAAGAAAATGATGGAGGAAGCTCAGCCTCTTTCCGAGGCTGAGTCTCGTCTATTGGTGGGCTACATGGAAGATATCGAGGCCAAACAGGAAAGATATGATATTCTGCTCGGACAGTCCAGAGAAGCTCAGACAAAAAAAACTGAGCTTCTGGCAAGTAATCAAGCTCAACGCAACAGTCTAATGGAGGCATTGAGGGAAGCTCAGACAAGAAAAACTGAGCTTTTCAGAAGTGAGCAACAGCAATATGATGCGCTTATGAAGGAGAAAAGAGAAGCTGAGGTGGAAAAGACCAAACTTGAGAGGCTAGAATCAGAAAAAATGTATCCCACCGAGGTTGTTGTTCCTCCTAAGGAGCCTGAGGAGCCGATAAGACCCAACAAGCTTCTTAATGTAGTAGTGGCTGCCGTCATAAGTCTGGTGGTTGGATTGGGATTGGCATTTTCTTTGGAGTCCCTTGAGAGAACTAAGTAAATTACCGGGGAAGAGAAATTGCAAAACAGACAAAATAAGAGTCAAAAGGAGCTTTCGGTAATCATTCCCTTATTCAACGAGGAAAAGAGTCTTGGTTCACTTTATGGCGAACTGAAGTCAGCCCTAAAAAACTTCGGCAAATCATACGAAATAATCTTTGTGGACGATGGTAGCAAAGACAATTCTTGGTCAGTCCTGGAAAGACTCCATGCCGCAGATAAAGATATAAGAGGCATCCAGTTTAGAAAAAATTCTGGTAAGGCGGCTGCCCTTTCCGCTGGATTTAAACATGCTAAGGGGAAGGTAATTGTGAGTATGGATGCTGATCTTCAAGATGATCCTGGAGAAATCCCCAAACTTATTAAGAAATTAGATGAGGGCTATGATTTAGTTTCAGGATGGAGATTCAAGAGGCAGGATCCTCTTTCAAAAACCCTTCCCTCAAAATTCTTTAATTATTTAACTTCTCTATTAACCGGGATCAGGATTCATGACTTCAATTGTGGATTTAAAGCTTACCGTAAAGAGGTGGTTAAAGATATCGAGCTCTATGGCGAGCTGCACAGATACATTCCGGTTCTCGCTCACTGGAGGGGTTATGAGGTTGGCGAGATGAAGGTAAGACATCGTCCCAGAGCGCATGGAAAGTCTAAATATGGTATGGTACGACTTTTCAGGGGACTAACAGATTTACTTACGGTTATGTTCTTAACCAGATATATGAGGAAACCCCTTCATTTATTTGGCAGTATCGGGTTGTTGCTTTTCCTGCTGGGACTTGTCGTAAATATCTATCTTGGAGTATTGTGGTTTCTGGGACAGGGAATTGGAGCAAGACCTTTGCTGCTGTTGGGAGTACTCTTAATGTTGATTGGCTTCCAAATCGTCTCTACCGGACTGATAGGTGAAATATTGATTGGTACCAGAGGTAGAGCTGATGAGGGTTACAGTATTAAGAAAATCCTTCAGTAAGCAATTTAGTTTGGAGTTCTCTTATGGTTGTAATACTATTGCCAGCTTATAATGAAGAATCCGGTATTGGACAGTTGCTCAGGAGAATAGTGGCGACGCTAGATCATAATGATTGTGATTATCATATTGTCGTCGTAAATGATGGAAGTACTGACCAAACAGAGAATATTGTCTCCCAATACGCAAAGCAAGGCTCGATCACTTTGCTAAGCCATCCGACTAACCAGGGATTGGGGAAAGCTATGAAAACAGGCATTTCGTACATTTGCTCTAACTTCAAGGGTGATGACATATTGGTAACCATGGATGCCGATAATACGCACGATCCGCAGATGATAAAACTGATGGTGAGAGCAATAAAGGGAGGAGCCGAGGTAGTAATCGGCTCTCGCTTCCTTGGCGAAAGTTATGAGACAGGTGTTCCCTTGTTCCGCAGGTTACTCACTGCCCTGGCAAGAATCCTCTTTTTGGTACTCTTTCCTGGACTAAGGGTGAAGGACTATACTAGTGGTTACCGGGCCTATCGTATCAGCCTGCTTAGGAAGGCATGGGAGAGCCATCATCCTTTAATCAAGTCGAGAGGTTTTGTGGTAATGCCTGAGTTACTCCTAAAATTATCTCAATTCAAGAGCACCATAGTTGAGGTTCCTTTGGTACTGCGATACGATCGAAAGAAGAGTAAAAGCAAGATTAGAATCATTCCCACTTTGATCGAATACGGAAAAGTACTCATTTGCCTGAAACTGGAGAGAATCTTTGCCTCAACCAGATAATATTGGAGAGACAATAAAGCATTTTGTCTGCATTTTTCAGATGAGGATACCGGCAAAATTCAGTCTTCTAATTAGGGTCAAATTGGAGCAAGGTCCTTGCTACTGTTGACAGCCCTCTTAATGTTGATTGGTTTTTAAATCGTCTCTCCCGGACTAATAGGTGAAATATTAGTTGGTACCAAGGGTAAGGCTGATGCGAGCTACAGTATCAAGAAAATCATCCAATAACCTTAAATGTTCTATATGGAATAACTAACATGTATAATAATAAAAAAGTAGGTGTGGTTGTCCCGGCATACAATGAGGAAAAACTAATTAGCAAAGTAATCAAAACCATTCCGGATTTTGTTGATAAGATTATCGTGGTAGACGATATTAGTAAAGATCACACCGTAGAAAGAGTAAGCCAATGTCAGGAAGAGTTGGGTGGGAAACTAGTCCTCCTGAAACATGAAAAGAATCAAGGTGTAGGAGCAGCCCTGGTCACCGGGTACAAAAAGGCCATTGATCTGGGGATGGACGTGACTGCGGTAATGGCTGGCGATGCTCAGATGGATCCCGAGGAATTGCATAAGATCATTGCTCCTGTAGTGGAGAACCAATCAGATTACGTTAAGGGAAATAGGTTGTTTACCGGCAAGGCTTGGGAGATGATTCCCAGACATAGATACTTGGGAAATGCACTTTTGTCACTGCTAACCAAGATTGCCTCCGGTTATTGGCATGTAGCAGACTCGCAGGCCGGCTATACTGCTATTTCATTGAGGGCGTTGAAGACTTTGAGGTTGGATGGTCTCTATCCCGGATATGGTTACCCGAACCACTTATTGGTGAAATTGAACGTACATAATTTTCGGGTGAGAGACGTTTCCGTGAGGCCAATATATAATATTGGCGAGAAATCTGGAATCAAGCTATACAAGATGATTCCCAGGGTATCATGGCTTTTGTTCAGGTCCTTTCTCTGGCGGATGAAGGAAAAGTATATTGTCAGAGATTTCCACCCCTTGGTTTTCTTCTACGGATTTTCCTTTGTTTTATTTGCCCTGAGCATCTTTCTTTTTATACGCTTATTATGGGTCTGGTATGCTGGAGGATCAATACCCAAGGTCAATGTTCTGGGTTTAATGTTCACCTTAATTACTGGCTTTCAGTCTCTATTCTTTGCCATGTGGTTTGATATGGAGAATAACAAAGATCTGAAATAATTAGCCAGCAAAACACCGAGTACCAATGGGTTTTAATTCTAATGAGGTCTACAGAAAGTAGAGTAAATAATACCTTAGCGGTTACCGTTGATATCGAGGACTGGTACCATCTTCCTTCGGTGACAGGCTCTTTTTTCTCTGAATATGGTTCTGTTGATGACTTTTTTAAGCGTTTCAAAGGAGAATATGACTACCTTAGTAGTCCAACCCGTAGAGTTCTGGATTTTTTTGATGAGCTAGACATACATGCTACCTTTTTCGTAGTAGCTGATGTTCTGGATCATTATCCTGGTCTCATCGAAAGAATCAGAGAGCATGGTCACGAGATTGCTTGCCATGGGCTTCATCATATGTGCATAATAGATCCTAAGACCAGGAAACCGGTGATTTCTCAGCAAAAGTTTGAAATGTGGATGGGTGAGTCCAAGAGAAAACTAGAGAAAATAAGTGGTGAGGAAGTTATCGGGTTTCGAGCTCCAAATGCTTATATATCTGGTTGGATGCTGGATTCTCTAGAAAAAATCGGATATGGTTACGATTCATCAGTTTGCGTTAACTCCTTCTATAATAAAGGGGACGTCAAACCTAAGATGGTCACCACGAAGCCCTACTTTCCCCAAAGGGGAAGTTTAGGAGTGGGCAAAGAGCCACGAATTCTGGAGATTCCCTGGCCTTACTGGAATATGGGAGGGGTAAAATTTCCTGTAGCCGGAGGCCCATTCCTGCGTTTTTTGGGTTCCAGGTATATAATGGCTGGACTTGAGCAGAGTCTTCAAAGAGGAGATACCGTCTTCTATTTCCACCCCATTGACATTTCCCCGGAAATTTTCCCCGCGAGGTTCTCCTCAAAAAGGCCTTTCTATTGGTCGGTCAAGGGAAGATGCGTTGAAAGAAGGATTCGACATATTCTTAGCCACATAAAGGCTAGACGAGGAACCTGTAGAGATATATGGAAAGAAAGCCTAAAGAACAGAGGCGAGGACTTAAAGTGAGGGTTCTGGTGCTTGAAGGGGCAAAACCTGCATCACTGGCTATAGTTAGGTCGCTCGGGAAAAGAGGGATAGACGTTACTGTCGGTGAAAGTGTAGATTTTTGTACCGCTTCTCTATCTAGATACTGTAAAAACCATATTCGATATCCTGCTCCAGAGAGGGATCGAAAATCATTCATAGAGGCTCTTTTAGTGGAAGTTAAGAGTAAAGAATACGAGGTAGTTTATCCAGTGGCCGGCGAAACCACCCTGCCGATTGCCATGTACAAAGATGAATTCACCCCCTACGTAAAGGTACCCCTACCAGACTACGAAACCATTAAGAAAGCTGATGATAAAGCAGAGACTCTCCAAATTGCTAAACGACTCGGCATTCCCTGTCCAAAGACTTATTTTGTAGATACTCTCAAACAGGTTGAGCGAATAGCAAGACAGGCACATTTTCCCCTGGTAATCAAACCTCGACAGAAATTAAAATGGACAAATGGTCGGGCAACCCTCACCAAAGTAACCGAAGAGAATTATGTATTTTCAAGAAGAGAACTTAGGGTAAAATACCAAAAAATCCATAGACAATCTAGCTTTCCTCTTCTTCAGGAATACATTCCAGGAGAAGGTTATGGTTTTGCGGGGCTGTTTGATCATGGAGAACTTAAAGCGTTCTTTATGCACAAAAGATTAAGAGAATTTCCCATCACAGGAGGAGCTAGTACTTTAAGAGAGAGTATTTACTGTGAAGAGATGAGGCAGTTAGGAGAGAAGTTACTCAGGGCAATAAACTGGCATGGGGTGGCAATGGTGGAATTTAAATTGGATCAACGAGACGGCAAGTTTAAATTGATGGAAATTAACGGAAGATGGTGGGGCTCCCTGCCTCTAGCCATAGCCAGTGGGGTTGATTTTCCCTATCTTTTGCACAAGCTCACAGTTGATGGAGTCGTGGACTCTATTTTTAAGTATCGAGAAGGGGTAAGGTGTCGCTTACTTATTCCCAATGACATATTATGGTTTCTGCAGTCTCTGCGTAATCAGACACCCAAAGTGAAGGTGATTCTAGAATTTTCCAAATTCAGAAATATGTCTTATGATATCCTTTCAGTAGAGGACCCCTTACCCACCATTGGAGCATTAAGGGGAGTTTTCAGACGCCTGGTGGAAATAGCTACCAGGAAAGTTAGTATTTCTGGGGGCAGCATAAGTTTTCGATCCATATTGTAGGCTATTATAGGTTTCCTTCCCCAGGGAGAAATTAGTATGCAGTTTTCAAACTCATCCAGGCGTATCTTTATCAAGATCCGATTTCTCGCTGTGGTGGTAGGGGTCCTCTTGTGGCTAGTCACGCATCAGGTAGTAGAAATTACCAAATTTAGTTTTCCCTCGTGGAGCCATATTTTAAAGAATCCTACCGCTTCCTATGATCAAAGAATGATGTCCAAATGGGGCACCGATTACCGCTTGCCGGCATTTGTCAGAGATCATACTCCTCCCACCGCTCTCATTATGTATCCTCCCTGGGTAGAGCCCTGGATAAATCAGGGGAATAGTCTCTTGCTTGCATACTTTCTTTATCCCAGAAGAATTTATCCCGAAGATTACCAAAAAATTGAGACTAACAAAGCTATTACTCATATTATGGTGGCCTGGGGAAAAGGGAAACCTCCTGATTGGAGGATGTATGGTTGGCCAAAGTTTCCCGTTAACGCCAGAAGATTCTTTCACTTTCCCAGAAAAAGAGAAGTCTTCCTGGCTCAGTTATCCATCGGGTCTTTTTCATCTGATGCCAGCTCCAAAGACGTGGTCAAAAATCTAGTGTCTTATTCACCTCTTCTGGAAAACTACCTTTCTGATTCAGAAAAAGAGGTTAATGACCATCGGTTGCTCCAGTTTGACCGTCCACTTGAATATCTAAGTTTGACTTATACCTCTAACAATTACGATTACTGGACTAAAAAAGCGAGAGTTTCCCTTACCCACAGCATTTCAGTTAAAGCCAGGGTAAGGGCTAACCTCAGACACAGCGTCAATCTAATTGCCGAGGTAGCCTATGGGAATGGTAAATTGGCTGTGTTTGAGTCTTCCCCTAACGGGGAACAGGGCTCTTGGGAAGATCTGTCCATTGATGATCTTTATGAAAGAGCCAAAGGATATGGAGCATCAAGGGATTGGAATACCAGGAAAATGGAGATTACTCGAATCGGCATCAATCATGGCCTTCCCCTGGAGATGCCCTATTTAGAGAAATACGGGGTCATAGAACTGGAAAGAGGACAAGAGAGGAAAAATGAGGAGTTCGATATTAAGATTGACTCCGCTCCCATTTTTCTTGCCCGGGGCAATTTCTATAGAGCCAAAAACCAGATAAAAGAAGCTATAGCTAACTATCAACTGTCAGCCCTGCTCAATCCCCAGGATGCCTGGGTTCATTTTAATTTAGGAGAGATGTACCGAAAACAGGGAAGGTTGGACAAGACCATTGTGGAATACCAGAAAGCGATTGAGCTGGAACCCAACATTGCCTGGTTTCATTTCGCCTTAGGTGAGGTTTATAGGAAAGAAGATAGAGCTGATTTGGCACTGAGAAGTCTTAAGAGGGCTGCACAAATTGACCCTTCAGGCATTTGGCTTCAGAATGCTTTGGGGGACCTCTATCTGGAAAGGGAAATGTACGAGGAGGCTTATGGGCATTTTCAGGCTGCCTCAAGGTATAAGTACAGTGCCGGCAGGAGGCATGCCGAAGCGGCATTAGAATGGTTGAAGAAGAGAATTCACCGTAGCAGCCAAAAAGCTGCTTTTTGGGGGAAGGTAGAATCATAATGTTAATCCTGGGATTGTTGTTGCCGGTGTCACTTGGCCTGACCATTTCCTGGTTAATTATTGCTGATGTTCCCGTCTTGGAGCGTCTTGGCCTAGGGTATGCCTTGGGCTTCGGATTTTTGACCCTGGCTATGTTTTTCTTAAATGTGTTAGGGATCAATTTTTCTCTGATCAATACTGTCATCTTCGTGTCAGGGGTAATTGGGGTATCATTGATGTTCTTGAGAAGAAAGAATTGGCGGGGGTGGCTTTTGAGCGCAAGGTTAAGTTCTTCTCGGAGGATGAAGGGCATTGTGAGATCTCTTTCAGTATTTGAGAAAATCCTGATAGGATTGGTGATCTTTTTTATTCTCTCTAACCTGATGATTGCAGTTTACTGGCCTGTCTGGTGGTCTGATTCCTTAACCTGTTTTGATTTGCGGGCCAAGCTCTTCCATGAGGTGCAGTCCTTCCCGGAAGCTATGGCCATATTAAGAGATCGAGTATTGAAGGAAAACTTTGGTTTTTATGTTTTTGAAAAACCTCCCATGACCTCTCTGGTACATACATGGTTGTATTTATGTGGTTGGACCAATCCCAAGGTCTTCTATTCCTTGCTTTTCCTGTCCCTTGCCGTCATCTTCTATCATTCTTTGAGGGACTATGTTCAGCGTTATCATTCCCTATTGTTTACCTTAATTTTGGTGACTACTCCTTATATCTATATCCATGCTACTAACTCCTACACCAACTTCACTTTTGCTTTCTATTTTAGTGTGGCAACTTTTTATTTATACCGGTGGCTGTCAACACAAAAAAAGGGTTTCTTAGTCCTGGCAGGCATTTTCCTGGGTTTAACATCCTGGATAAGGAAGGAATCAACAATATTTTTTCTGGGATATTTAATCATTCTTTCATTCTTCAGCATTTATCGTCGACGGTTCTTTGCTCCCCTCATCTTTTGCCTTCTATATTTTTCCATAATGCCCTTATGGGAGCTTTACGGGAAGATTGTCTTCCATTTTCAGCGTGTAGGCGGTCCGGGTGGGATATCCGGGATTACGGCAATTTTGACGATGTCCAGCCGCTTTTTGGATTTTCTAAGGTGGAAGGATGTTCTGACTTTTTTTTGGAACGATATCTTGGCCTGGGTTCGGATAGTTTTTTATATGTTGATTTTGAGCGTTTTGCTCTATATTGATAGGATACGAAGGCATCTTTTTTTATTTCTTATAGTGGTTTTAGACATAGCTTTATTTCTTACAGGGACCTACGTAACTACCCTGAGGGATGGGTTTGCCGGTTCTCTTGGTTCTGCCAGGCGTCTGTTTTTAATGTTCTTACCGATTATCTGGTATTTCGTAGCATTAATAACAGCCGAACCCAAATCCCCAGATAGCAATACTGAATCGGTCGACGTCTCGGTGGGGAGTAGATTCTAGTGGGGCGGGCCGGCTAGGGCCAGGACAAGCCTGGAGATAATAAATGCAGTCACTGGAAAAGAAGTTAAAAGAGAGAAAGGCCAGAATAGCCGTTATAGGGCTGGGATATGTAGGTCTTCCCTTGGCGGTGGAGCAGGGTAAGGCAGGTTTTACGGTGATAGGGATAGAAAGAAAAAAGGAAAGAGTGGACATGGTCAATCAAGGGAAGAATTATATTCCCGATGTGGTTGATAGTGAATTGGAACAGGTGGTGAAAGAAGGAAAATTGAGAGCAACGGAGCACTTTAAGGTAGTCTCTGAAGTAGATGTTATCTGCATCTGCGTTCCTACTCCTTTAACCAGGAACAGGGAACCCAATATTCAATACATAGAAGGTGTTACTAATAGACTCATTCCCCACTTTCAAAGAGGACAGTTGATTGTTTTAGAGAGTACTACCTATCCGGGAACCACAGAGGAGATAATCCTGCCCAGATTAGAAAAAAGTGGTTTTCGAGTAGGACGGGATTTTTATTTAGCCTATTCCCCGGAGAGGATAAGTCCGGGGAATAAAAAGTATAGAATAGGCAATACTCCCAAGGTAGTGGGCGGAGTGACGGAGAAATGCAGCTATTTAGCCAAGACCCTATATGAGCAGGTGATTGATCACCAAATTTATGTCGTTTCCTCTCCTAAGGCTGCTGAGATGGAGAAGCTCTTGGAGAATGTCTTTCGCAGCGTGAACATCGCATTGGTCAACGAGATGGCCCTTTTGTGCAGGAGAATGGGAATCAGTATCTGGGAAGTGATTGAGTCAGCGAAGACCAAGCCCTACGGATTTATGCCCTTTTATCCGGGGCCAGGATTGGGTGGACATTGTATACCCATTGACCCTTTTTATTTAGCCTGGAAGGCAAAGGAGTATGATTTCAACACTAGATTTATCGAACTAGCGGGGGAGATCAACGATCGTATGCCCTTCTATGTGGTCGAGAGGTTAACAGAAATTCTCAATCAACACAGGATATGTTTAAATGGAGCCAGAATCCTTATTCTGGGAGTTGCCTACAAAAAAGATATTGCAGACCTGCGAGAATCCCCCGTCTTGAAGATTATAAAACTGCTAGAAAAGAGGAAAGCAAAGATCTCCTATCATGATCCGCATATAGCCACTTTTTCACTTGAGGATAGGCGCTATACATCCATAAAGCTGAACCAGAACTTCTTAAAAGAAGCTGATATTATCCTCATCGCCACCGACCACAGTTCCTATGAGTATGAGAAGATTGTAGAAAAATCAAGGTTGATTTTCGATACCCGAAACGCCACCAGGAAAGTAAAGAGAAATCGTGAAAAGATATATCTATTGTGATCAATCGGGAGTGAATTCTAACTGTTACTCGACCATGGTGGTTGATTGAGGCAGCTCAAGGCCATGAATAATAACTATGAAGATCATAAACGTTGTTGGTACCCGACCTAACTTTATGAAAATAGCCCCCATACTCAGGGAGATGCGAAGATATCCCGCTATCTTCCGGCCAATTTTGGTCCACAGTGGCCAGCACTACCATTATGAAATGTCCCGGGTATTTTTTAAAAATCTGGAGTTGCCAGAACCTGATATCTGTTTGGAAATAGGTTCAGGAACTCACGCAGAACAAACAGGCAAGGTAATGATTGAGTTTGAAAAAGTTCTCATCAGGGAAAAACCTGATTTGGTGGTGGTTGTGGGTGATGTCAACTCTACCTTGGCTGCTGCTCTATCCGCGGTGAAGCTGCACATCCCGGTGGCTCATGTAGAAGCGGGCCTGCGTTCTTGGGATAGAGGAATGCCGGAGGAGATCAATAGGGTATTGACCGATGCCATTGCTGATTATCTTTTTACTCCGTCACTCGATGCCTATGAAAATTTGAGAAAGGAAGGGATACCGGAAGAAAGGATTTTCTTTGTGGGTAATGTCATGGTGGACAGTCTGCTTCTGAGTAAGGAGAAAGCCGGAAAATCCGATATCCTGGCTAGACTCGGTTTGATAACTAAGGACGTCTCACGAGCAGCGGATTACGCTCTTTTAACCTTGCATCGTCCCAGCAATGTCGATAACAAAAAAGCCTTGAAGAGGATATTAAATGCTCTTTCGGAAATTCAGGAGAAGATAAAGATCGTCTTTCCCATCCATCCCCGGACCAGAAAGAAATTGCGTGAATTTGGGCTCCAGTCCTTCCTCTCCAACTCCGGCCAATGGAACCCCACCATCCAATCTATTAACTGGGAGACTAACTCAGTTATTATTACTCCTCCTCTAGCTTACTTGGATTTCCTGAAATTAGAGATGAAGGCCAGGTTCATAATGACCGATTCCGGTGGAATACAGGAGGAGGCTACGGTATTAGGTGTTCCTTGTCTGACTCTCAGAGAAACTACTGAAAGGCCGGTAACCGTTACTCAGGGTACCAATGTAGTGGTGGGAAACGACAGGAACAGGATCGTCAAAGAGGCCTTAAAAATCTTGGGGGGTAAGAGAAAAAGAGGAAAGTGTCCTCAATTTTGGGACGGAAGATCGGCCGAGAGAATCGTCGAGATCCTCCGAGAACAGAGTGAATAAGATGAGGATATTGATCGATCTTGGTCATCCTGCGCATTTCCATCTTTTTAAGAATGCAGCCTTGGAGTTAGAAAAAAGAGGACACAAAATATTTTGGGCTACCCGTGACAAAGATGTGGTTGTTGAGCTCTTAGAAATACACCGGTTAAGATATGCGATTTTGACCACCCCCCCCACTGGACTACTTAAATTCATGGGAGAGTTGGCCAGACACGATTATGAATTATATAAGATGTCCAAAGAGCTAGATCTTGATTTGATGATAGGAACGTCCATTTTTGCCGCTCAGGTGAGCGAGATAACCAGAGCTAAATCGATTATTTTTAACGAAGATGACGCAGCGGCAGGAAAGGTCTTCGCTCGACTGACATATCCTTTCGCAGATACTATTGTCACTCCCATTTGTTTGACAAGGGACAATTTTGGAAAAAAACATGTCAAGCATAATAGCTATCATGAGCTGGCTTATCTTCATCCCAATCATTTTACCCCAGATCCAGAAGTATTGGGAGAAGTAGGAGTCGAGGAGGGCGAAAGATATTTTATTCTAAGATTTGTCTCTCTCCAGGCAAGCCACGATGTTGGAGAGGCTGGTCTTTCTCTTCCGATGCGTCGAAAACTTGTAGACAGACTTGCCGAATTCGGCAAAGTGTTTATCAGTGCCGAGGGAGTTTTGCCGCCCGAGTTCGCAGAGTATAAAATTGCTGCATCACCGGACAAGATCCATCATCTGCTCTATTATGCTACCATGTTTATTGGAGATAGCCAGACCATGACGGCGGAAGCTGCTGTCTTGGGAACTCCTGCTATTAGGTGCAATACCTTTGTAGGAAGAATTTCTTACTTAGAGGAATTGGAGCACAAATATGGCTTGACTTACGGATTCTTGCCTTCAGATGAGGAAAGAATGTTGGACAAGATAATGGAATTATTAAACGCCAGGGATCTTAAGAAAACCTGGCAGGACAAACGAAGTAGGATGCTTCAGGACAAGATTGATTTAACCCGCTGGATGGTAGATTTTATCGTGAATTATCCAGAGAGTTTTTATGATTATAAAAGGAGAATGGATGAGTGAATGATTTGTTGTCAATCTGCGAAAATCTCAGGCGCTGGTTCCAAAAAAACGACTATAAAGGTATCGATCCATATCAATTAGACGAGAAAGTTTTTAGCTACAGCAAAGGATTACCCTTCTTAAAATATATGAGGAAGGCTCTAAAACCCCTTCATTCTCTTATTCCGCGGGCGATTTTCGCGAGGCTCGGCCCCATTTA
>Ga0209979_1002194_pt1 | contig 19206 bp, 25 predicted proteins | sample AnhtaG_FD_183114 | JGI IMG/M metagenome (GOLD analysis project Ga0209979, IMG submission 183114) | Deep subsurface microbial communities from Anholt, Denmark to uncover new lineages of life (NeLLi) - Anholt_01485 metaG (SPAdes) (version 2) | ecosystem: Environmental > Aquatic > Marine > Oceanic...
CCGACCGCCGCGGGCTTGCTTTCGGCTACGTCGCCATGATGAACAGCCTCCCTCAGGTCTATGCCCCCTGGCTAGCTCTGACGATAGCGAAGACCTGGGGCTTCACCCCTTACTTCCTGGCGGCGGCCGTGGTCTCCGGCCTGGCCTTCGTCGTTAGCAGTCGCGTCGGTGGTGGCAGGGGCGCGGCGGGGGCGGCGGAGGGATTCTCGGCTGCTGCCCTGGTGAGCCGTAGCACGCTGCTTCCTGCTTCCTTGTTCCTGTCCCTGACGGTGGCCTTCGGGGCTATTCAGGCCTTCCTGCCTCTCATGGCCGATGACCGAGACCTGGGCAACCCCGGGCTCTTCTTCGTGCTGTACGGCGTGGTCGTCGTGCCTCTGCGGCCTGTGGTAGGAGCCATAGCCGATCGCTATGGTCGAGCGGTGGTATTCGTTCCGGGCCTGGTTGTAGGCGGCCTGGGGATGCTCCTGCTGGCTGCTGCCTCCGCGCAGGGGGTGATGCTGGCGGCGGCGGTGCTCTTCGGTCTTGGCTTCGGTGCGGCTCATACGGCCCTTCTGGCCCTGACCGTCGACCGGGCCGGGAGCGAACGGCGGGGTGTGGCCATGTCCACATTCGGCCTGGCGTGGGACACGGGGTCAGGTGTGGGGGCGCTAACCTTTGGCCTGATGGCTGCGTTCGCCAGCTATGGCGTCGTGTTCGCTATGGCCGGGGCCTTTCCCCTGGCGGCCGGCATGCTCTTTGTGGCGGGCAGTCGCCTGACGAAGCGCGAAGTGCCTGATGTGGTCGGCTAGTTGAAGTCGAGGTCGTAGTGGCCGCAACGCTCGCGGTGCTCTTGCCTGAGCCGCTGGCACAGCGCCTGATAAGAAGCGGAGCGGATGGAATCGGTGGTCATGATCACGGCGTCTTCCTGGTTGTCGGAGTAGTAGCGGTGGCGAACGCCAACCTTCCTGAAGCCGTACTTCTCATACAGGGCCTGGGCCGCCTGGTTGGAGGCGCGGACCTCGAGGGTGACGACCTCGCGATCGTCGAGGGTGGCCAGTTCGATGGCAGCGATGAGCAGGAGCTCGCCGATGCCACGGCCGCGGTGGCTCTCGCGCACGGCGATGGTGACGATGTGGGCCTCATCCGGCATGAGCCAGACGCCCACGAATCCCACGATGGGCTCGCGGCTGGTCTCGACCTCTCCCTCCTCCTCGCCGCCAAACAGCCGCTTGAGCTCGCTCAACCAACGTCCCATGCCCGGCGGTGGCATGGGCGCCACCCTCGGTTCGCGCTCCGCCAGCAGGGCCATCGCTTCTTCGGCGTCCTGTCGCTGCTCCGCCACCACTAGATAGCGCGCCAGGCGGTTGTGCTGGATGTCCCGCTTGAAGGCTGTCGCCGGCCACATATTGAGGAACGACTCCTGCTCGATCTCCATCACCTGGGAGATGTCGCCCAGGTCCATGGGGCGCACGTGGTAGCGAACGCTTGTTGCCTGCATGCCTGTCCTCCGGCGGAGTTTTCGGTCATTTTAGCACAGCGGGCAAGGGGTCTCACGCCGGCCCTGTAGAAGATAACCCAGTACCTGGGACCGATGATTCAGGAGCAGCACCAACCGCGGAAGGTCCTGTTCCGGTTGGATACCTGGCTGCTGGGGATCGATGCCCAGGCCCTGGCCCTCTCAGCGCGCCTATTCCAATTCGGCGACCGCCGTGTGAAGGCGTTCCTCGATGATTCCTGCTAGGCGCTCTTCTTCGTTTGTGTCAGGTCTCTCGAGCGACAGGGGGCGGACAAAGGAGTCACCGAAAGTTAGGACGCCTACGATTCGGTCCACCCGTATTCCGAACATGTCGAAGTAATAATCAACCGACAGGGGGCGGACATGGACTTCAAAACCCACCTGGAAGGCCATACTCTCGTCGCCGTGGGCGGGGAACGACAGCTTATCTATGTTGAAGTCCGTGAGCTCAGTGACCTCAAATACAAGGTCCTCCACTTCTTCCCGAGCCTTCTCCTGAAGGTACTCGGTGAACGCCTGGCGCAACGGCTGGCGGCACCCCTCAATGAAGTCCTGCACGTCTGCGAAGGCCTGGCGAGCAGCGGTGACATCCACAAAGACTGTTACGGCTGACTCAACCTCTTCGTGGTCTGGTCCATGAAATTCGGGGGAGTCGACCTTAACCACAGTGCCGGGCAGCTCCTCCTGCTGTATGAACCATTGGCACTCACGCGGCAAGTCGGGTTGAAAATCCTCCTCGTCCTGCTCCGCCGGTCGCTCTACCCATCCGGTAGGAAAGTCCTCAAGCCGCAGGAGAGCCTGCTCAGCCACCGCGCGTGCTTCCTCCAGCCCGCCCTCGCTCGCGGCGATCGCTGTCTCGCTGGCCTCCGTGCGTACCTCCTCGTCGCCGCCATCCGCGCAGGCTGCCGCGAGACCCAGGCAAACCAGCACCATGGCAACTGCGAACCTTCCCTTCATCGCCCTTCCCCCCTCAACTTCGGTGCTTCCATTGGCTGAATTATACGATGGCCGTCAGTCGCTGACCACCGCCACCGCCTCGATCTCCACCAGCATCTCGGGTTCGGCCAGGCGGCTTATCTCCAGCAGGCTGGAGGCCGGCCGTACATCGCCGAAGGCCTCTCGATGAGCGCGGGCCACTTCCTGCCAGCGGCCGATGTCCGTGAGGTAGATGCGCGTTCGCACTACGTCGTTGAGGCTGGCGCCGGCCTCGCGCAGGTAGCCCTCGATGTTGGCGAGGGTCTGCTTGGCCTGGGCGTAAACGTCGCCTTTGCCCACCAGCTTGCCGTCGGGCCCCCAGGCCACTGTGCCCGACACGAAGACCAGGTCGCCCACTCGCACCGCCCGCGAGAAGCCGATGACGTCCTCGTAGGGGCTTACGGAGGAGACTCTCTTGCGGTCAGTCACGTTGCTACTCCCATAATTTCTGCTGGGCCGACTCCGGCCGCTCCTTTGGCGGCAGGCCCAGGTGTTCGTAGGCGTGGCGGGTGGCTATGCGGCCGCGTGGGGTGCGCTGAAGGAAGCCCAGCTGCATCAGATAGGGCTCGTAGACGTCCATGATGGTGTCCGCCTCCTCGGAGATGGAGGCGGCGATGGTCTCGATGCCCACCGGCCCGCCATCGAACTTGTCGATGATGGTCCGCAGAACTTTGTGGTCGACCTCGTCCAGGCCCAGCTCATCGATCTCCAGGCGGGACAGGGCCTCCTGGGCCACCTCCTCGGTGATGACGCCGTCGGCCATCACCTGGGCGTAGTCGCGCACCCGCCTGAGGAGGCGGTTGGCCACCCGTGGCGTGCCGCGGGCGCGACGGGCGATCTCCTGCGCTCCCTTGTCCTCGATAACGATGTCCAGGAGGGCGGCGTTACGGCGAACCAGGCCGGCGATGTCCTCCTGCTGGTAGAAGTCCAGGCGGTAGACGGCGCCGAAACGATCGCGCAAGGGTGGGCTCAACAGGGCGTAGCGGGTGGTGGCGCCGATGAGGGTGAAGGGCGGCACCGACAGGCGTACGCTTCTGGCTCCCGGACCTTTGCCCAGGATGATGTCCAGGGCGAAGTCCTCCATGGCCGGGTAGAGGATCTCCTCGGCTGCCCGCGGCAGGCGGTGGATCTCGTCGATGAACAACACATCCTCCCGCTGGAGGTTGGTGAGGATGGCCGCCAGGTCGCCCGCCCGCTCGATGGCCGGGCCGGAGGTGAGGCGAATGTTGACCCCCATCTCGTGGGCGATGATGTGGGCAAGGGTAGTCTTGCCCAGCCCCGGCGGTCCGTACAGGAGGTGATGGTCCAGCGCCTCGCCCCGCTTCTGAGCCGCCGCGACGGTGATGCGCACGTTGTCCTTGATTTTGGCCTGGCCCACGAAGTCGTCCAGGCGCTTGGGGCGCAGGGTGGTATCGAGGGTAACGTCCTCTTCTTGCTGCTTGCCGGAGGTGACGCGCTCGGTCATGTTTAGTGCAGGGAAGTCCTCGCTGGCCTTTGGCGTATTATAAGACGTGAGTGGTCATTCGTCTACGCGCTTATCCAAAAAAGCGGCACTTTGGGCCGCTGGCCTGCTAGGGCACGCCGAAGATCACGTGGACCTCGCCGGCGTCGGGGCGAGCGTTATCGGGGCCGTCGGCCAGAAGGGCGCCGCCGATGATGTCGTCCCTGCCGTCACCGTTGACATCGCCGCTGGCCAGCGAGAAGCCCAGCTCGTCCTCGGGCTCGGCCCCACGGATGGTCAGCTCCTGTCCGTCAAGGACGCTCATCTGCTGTTGACCCGGAGCGGCATCGACGGTGGCCGGCCACTGCGCTGAGCCCAGGAAGAGGAGAACCTCCCCCGCCTTCTGGCGGCCGTTGGCCACCGGGGCCCCGACCAGCACGTCGCCTAGGCCGTCGCCATTGACGTCGCCGCTGGCCAGAGAGTGGCCGAAGAGGTCGTTTGGGTCGGTGCCGATGAGGGTGACGTCCGGCTTCTCCTCGGCGATGTCGATGGTGCTGGGCGCCTTCGCCGAGCCGAAGATGACATAGACCTCGCCACAGTTATTGCGGCTGTTGTCCAGTCCGTCGGCGTTGCGAGCGCCGATGAGCATGTCATCTACCCCGTCGCCGTTGACATCAGCAGCGGTCAGGACGAAGCCCAGCCAGTCGTTGGCATCAGCGCCCCAGATGGTAAGGAACCCATTGCCGGAGGCCAGATCAAGGGTTCCCTTCAGCTCAGGCGAGCCAAAGATGACATAGGCTACGCCTCCGTCGGCGCGCTGGCCGTCGGGGCCGTCGGACATGTGCGTCCCCAGGAGGATGTCGTCGATGCCGTCGCCGTTGACGTCGCCACTGGCGGCAAAGTTGGCGAGAAAGTCCTCGGCTTCAGCGCCAAGGATGGTGAAGTCCTGCTGGTCCTGGCCCACATCGATGGTTCCCGTGAGCTCTGGCGAACCGAACACCACATAGGCGTCGCCGCCACCGCTGCGGTTGTTGTCAGGGCCGTCGGCGCCCGGGGCAGCAACAATGATATCGTCGACGCCATCGCCGTTGAGGTCACCGGCCGCCAGGGCGTAGCCAAGGTAGTCGCCAGCCTCAGCGCCAACGATGGTCAGGTCCTGCTCGTCGAGGGCCGTATCCACTGTGCCGCTCAGGTCAGGTGAGCCGAAGACCACATAGGCTTCGCCGGCGTAGGTGCGGCCGCCGTCGGGGCCGCGGGCGAAGCGGGCGCCCACCAGGATGTCGTCGATGCCGTCGCCGTTGACGTCGCCGCTGGCTACCACAAAGCCGAGGTTATCGCCCGCGTTGGTGCCTATCACCGTGAAGTCGTGTTGATCCTTGGCTATGTCCACCGTGTCCCTGACATCGGAGGAGCCGAGGATGACGTAGGCTTCGCCGGCGTTGGTCCGTTCGTTGTCCGGGCCGTCGCCCTTGGGGGCACCCACCAGGATGTCGTCGATGCCATCGCCGTTGAAGTCGCCCTGGGCCAGGGAGAAGCGGTCGGCTAGATAATCGTCGGCGTCGCCCCCGAACACGGTGAGGTCAGCGGCTGTGGTGGCCAGATCGATGGTCGAAGAAGGTGGGCCGGGCGTCTCCAGGGCAGGGGTGATGGTCTCCGGCGGCGGCTCGCCCCCGCAGCCAGCCAGCGCCACAAGGAGCGCCAGCAGGGCGCCACAAACCGCTGTAGCGGCCACGGTCATCCAGGGACGGCACATCGAGTATAGGATAACACACGAGTTGGCAGCGTCCACGTGGTGGCTGCGGGCCTTCCAGCGAGCGGTGGGCGCTCCTACTCGCGCACCCGCCGGAGCTCTATGGTCACCGCGTTCGTCTTGTCCAGGCACTCCAGTTCCATCGAATCCGGCCCGCCCCACTCCTCGGGGTAGCCGCCGCCGAACTGAAGCATGACGATGTAGGGGAAGATGTCATGGTAGAAGAAACCACACAGGCCGGCGGTATCGTGGGCGCTGATCTCGAAGCTGTCGCCCGCCTTGTGGTTCCAGTGGCAGGTGCCCTTCACCGACTTGATGGTGGCGACTACTCGATGCCCTACGTGGAACTTCTCCTCTTGCTGCGCCATAGGGGAACTCTCCTCCCTCGCTGCTTCGGCCCAAGCGTGGCTGGCTAGAGGGAGCGTACTTGCCTAGGCGGGCGGTCGTCAAGGCAGCCTGCTCACTCCTCCCACACAGCCGCTATGACGATGGCTCCGCTGCGAATGACGGGCGCGCGGCCCAGGGACGGGTCGCGGGGCACGTCCTTGCCCAACGATGGCGCCTCCTCGCCTTGCGGTGGCCGAGGCCGAGGGGGAGTCGGTGGCTGGAGAGGCTGGCGCTTTTCGGGCATGCGTTCCTCCTAGGTATAGACGCCTACCACAAGGGCGTCGCGGGGGTCGGATTCCGAGAAGAAGATGAGGGCGCAGTGGCGGCCGACCACCATCTCGGCGGCGTCGATGTTGCGGGCCACCGGCACGTCCGACAGCCATACCGCCAGGCTCCCGGCCACCTGGACGGTGGCCGTGTAGGAGCCGGAGTCGAAGCCCTTAACCGTCCCCTTGCGCACGATCATCCTAGACCGCTCCCAACGATAGCCGCTGCTCGTAGACGGGCACCCTGCCGCCCGCCGAGTAGCGCATACTCAGGCCGAGCACTCGCCGCCGAACGTCGGTCAGGCCCGCCGACTGGTCGGTGATGGTGATCACGTCGTAGAGCTCCTGGCCGCAGTTCGCCGGCACCACGATCTCGCCGCTGCTGGAGGCGATCTCCTGGTGGCGCATCTTGGCGTCGGCCCGGTCTTGGGCGCGAGCGACCGTGTCCAGGTTCAGGTCGTGCATCTGGCGGACGCGGTCGTAGGCATCCTCGATCTCATCCCAGTCGAAGGCCTCCACGAAGGGGCCATCGCCAAACACCTGCACCCGGTTGGCCTGGGGGCGCTGGCTGCCGTAGCGGCCGCGGAAGACGGCGTGCTCCGTGCCGTAGGAGTAGTCGCTGGCCTCGCTGGCCTGGGGGTTCTTGATGTAGCTGAAGTGACCCCGGAAGAACATGACGTCGGGCACCATAGCTAGCAGGCGACGCACTGCTGTGGCCCCACTCTCGCCCGGGTGGATGGTGAAGCTAGGGTAGAGGTCAGTGACGACACTACTGCTGCCGGCGCTGGAGAACTCCAGGCTCGCTCGTGCCATGATGACGGAGAGTAGCTGGAAGACGTTCTTTTCGCCCTGAGCCCAGGCGTACTGACGACGCGCCCGCCAGTACTCCAGCAGTTGCCAGGCGTCGCGAGCGTGGAGGACGAGGCTGGCTTTCCCTTCACCGGAGATGTATTCCCACCCCTCGATCCAGTAGGCGGGGCCCGAGGAGGCCAGGGGGCCGCTAGCAGTCTGATAGCCGGGACTCACTCGCACCTCGCCGCCCGCCTTGATGACTGCCTTCTCCCCTGATAGATCCAGGTAGCGGCCATCGTCGTTGCGTAAGACCAGCCGCAGGCGGCCACCGCTAGGATCGGTTTCGGTGGTCAGCTCTAGGACATCGGCGGTGACGTCCAGGGCGGGCGTAGTGAGGGAGGCCTGCCAGACGCCCCAGGGCGTGGTCAGCCACACATCGCTCGTGCTATAGGCGATGGCCAGGCCATAGTCGCTGGCCAGATTCATGGGCACCGGCTCTCGCCAGAGGTTATTCACGTAGTCGGCTGTGGCCGGCGAGAAGGAGAAGTAGGGTCGCGAGTAGCTTTCGCTGCCCGTGTACCTCTCGACGAAGGTCAGGCGAAAGACATCGGGGTAGGCCAGGAAGGGAGCGCGGAACTCCATGTCCGAGCCCGCGCTGGCCACCGCCACCTCCCGCAGGGGCGACCAGGTGTCCGGCGCCTGGGAGTAGCCATCGCCGTAGATGCAGGTCCAGACCTTGTAGTCACCCTGGGCGTCGCTGCCCGAAACCACCACGTCGAAGTCGGCCTCATACTGACAGGCCAGGCCGCTCACCGCAGCCAGGCTGTTGGTCCAGGCGGCGGGGCTGCCCCAAGTGCCGCCGCTGCACTTGACGACGTAAACAGTGCCCCCCACCGAGTAGATGAGGAGGGCGGTGTTATCATCCTTGATGTCGGCGGCCAGCCAGCCCACAGCGGCTGCTGCCGTCGTTATCGCCGTAGCTGAGCCGAAGGTGGCACCGTAGTCGCTGCTCTCCCGCAGGTAGATGGTCCTGCCATCGGTGCCCACGTAGAACAGCAGCACCTGAGCCGCTCGGCTGGCCAGGGCGACATCGGCGTTTGCGGTGGAGTCCACGAACGTCCAGTTGCTGAAGTTGCTGCCTGGACCGGGGCTGGTCACCCGCTGGCGATACAGAGAGCCGCCGTCTACACGGCAGCGAATGAGGGAGCCATCGCCCGGCATGGTGGCGGCATGATAGCTATCGGCCTCGCTGCCCGAATACAGGCGGTGCCAGTCTAGGTGGCGAATGCCGCCGATCCTGCCGACGATCTCTACCTTCACGTAAGGGATCGCGCTGGCGCTCTTCTGAGCGGCGAGCAGGGCAGAGGGCAAGGTCCGCATGTTCTCTATGGTTGCCAGACAGTGCTCTGGTCGACCGGCGATGTGGCCGGCGTGTACAGCCGACGCACCCGCACGGCGTTGCGGCGGCTGTGCTTGGCCAGGGCGCGGGAGAAGACGGCCAGGCGCTCCTGGCCCCAGGTGAGGTAGTGGCGCCAGACGTCCTGCCCGCCCACGTTGATGCGATTGGTGGCGAAGCTGGCCCACTCCAGGGCGGCGTAGGCGGCGGCCCCGGTGGCCACCAGCTCCTCCAGGTGGGGTGGGATGGTGGAGGTGGTGGCGTCCAGGGTGTGCATCTCGCCGTAGTAAACGTTGACCGATTGGTCGCCAGGGGGCGTCGCGTCCACCAGGAGGGTGAGAGTGTCTGCCCACAGGGAGAAGGGGATGTAGCTGGGGGGGTACTTGTCTACCGGGTACTCCACCGCTTCTACAGCCACTAGGTCGCTGAGGCTGGCCAGGGAGATATCGCGGCTGCCTTCGCTGGTGGTCAGGGGAGCTTTGGCCTCCAGGGGAATGGCCAGGCTCAGCTCCCGCACCGCCCGCTCGATGTGACGGTCCAGCTCATCGTCGGTCCAGCGCTGGTTCTCCGGGTCCTCGTCGTGCAGGTCCCGCCGGACCCGCGTTCTCATCTCCGATAGGTTCACGGGCTACCTCCCCTCACTAGGCCTGCCGCGCCATGGCCCTCACTGAGGCAATGAGAACCTCTGACTCGCTGAGGTAAGCGTCTACAAACTCTTCCAGCTCAGTGCGCTGGGCCTCCGAGAGGGCTACCGCCAACTGCCCGTCCACCGAGCGCCAGACGACGCCCGTGTGCAGGTGGTTGGCTAGCTGGCGGATCGTGTCCTGGCGCTGGGCCAGGCCGTTGAGCATGTTCACTAGCGTTTCCAGATTCTTTTCAGTGAGGCCCATGGTTTCTCCTCCGTTAGGTCGCTTCCAGGGTCATGTAGCTTCCCGACTTAACGACCCGGTAGAGCGTGCTGCCGAACTTCAGGTAGAGGTTGCTCTTGTTCGCCGGCGGGTCGTCGCCGCCGACCAAGCGCAGATAGGGCGTACTGGGGCCCGCCTCGACAAGGTACTTGTTGCCTGCTACCGCAGTCTGGTCGTTAATCTTCAGGCCGATCGCGTTGTGGGTGCCGGCGGCGTAGTATCCCTGGTCGTCGATCTCCATGCCGTAAACGGTGCTCGGGTAGGTAGAGAAGAACAGCAAGGGGCTTCGGAGCTTTGCCCCCCAAAGGGTAGGGGCGCTGCCGGTGTACATCTGAAGTCCGGTCCTGGCCCACACACCGTAAAGCTCCTGAATCGTCCCCGCGCTACTGCCCAGGGCCGTAAAGTACAACCCGGCCACCAGGACGGCGGTAGCTCCGGAGTAAACAAGCGCGGTAGCCTGCCCCCGCATAGCGTAGATACCCCCGGTGCCCCCGGTCATCCTGACTGTCGGGTTGCACCCTAATACTGTGATGCTCCCGCTCCTCTCCATGGTAGGTGCTACCCTTAAGCCGACGTCCGTTTGCGGGTCAGCCCCTACCCCCAGGCGGGTCCCAATACGAACCTCATCAGTCAGTTTGATGTGGGGGCTAGTTATGCCAAGTTGGATGCGATCGTTGCCGCCTGAGTCCCGGATGACGTTCTGGGTTAGTCGCAGGATGTCGATGAGGGCCTCGCCTTGCGAGGGGACAAATCCGCTGTGGCCGGACTGGGCGTAGTCAAGGTTCGACAGAGCCGAGTGGTCGTCCGTACCGCCGCCTTCTTGTTCGCCAAGTAGCTTCAGTCGGCCCATGCTGTTCTCCTAGCTCAAGGAAGCGTAGACAGAAATGGAAAGGCTGGCGGCGGTGGCCGACACCACCTTCAGAAACACGGTGGCTCCCCTCACCTCCGCCTCCAGGCTGGGGATGGGATTGGCGACCAGTTCCTCCTGGCCGAAGCTGCGCTCGCCGCCGCGGAAGTACTTGGCGGCGGTGGCGTCCCACACCAGGAGCTGCACTTTGAGGGCGGTGAGGTCCGTAGACCCGCTGGTGTCCACATCGAAGCGGACACTGCGGTAGCCGGTGCAGTCCACCCCCTCGCTGGCGCTGGTAGGGTCGGAGGGGTCAGGTGCCGTCAAGCCGCTGCGATGGAGGATGGGCGTCGTCTCCTCGTAGACCGGCCCCTTGGGCACACCCTGAGAATCGATGCGAACGTTGGCCACGGAGTCTCCCTTCGGTCGGCCGGGCTAAGGGCCGAGGGCCACCGCTTCCGGCTTCAACCTGGCCCTCGACCCTTGACCTCGGCCCTGCCTATGGCCGCACGCCCACCAGCTTGGCCAGCTTGAGGGTGTTGAACAGAGCGATGGACGTGTACCACTTGATGCGGCTGCGGCTGGCGTCCTTCTGCTCTAGGCTCCCTACGCGCTCTACCTGGAGGCCGCCCGGCCCGGTGAGGCCCGCCAGAGCCCCCTCGCCGAACTGCGTGGCATAGATGGAGGAGCAGTCGGTGCTGGTGCCCACCGTCTGGTCGTCGGCGATGTAGTCCGACACCCCGATGGGGATGCCGTCGTAGTACTGGATCATCTGGCCGAACTGGTCGCGGTCGGTCTCCAGCATGGTGCCGGCGGTGCGAGCCAGCTTGTTGATGATGCGGCGGCTGCGCCGGCTCATCAGCAGGAGCTCCGGCTTGCCGCCCTTCACCGTATCCACCAGCTCGTCCAGCTTGTCCAGGGTGAGAGAGCCGCCGTTCGCCCCCATGCTCAGGGTCTGGCTGGACTCGCAGAGGATATCGATCCCATCGAAGGCCTTGGGGTTGCCTATCGAGTCGCCGCTGACGAATGTGTCCTCGAACAGGTCGCGTACCGCCTTCGCCTTCAGCTCGATGACGGCCGCCTCCAGGTCCTGGATGTTGGAGCGGGTGGCCACAAGGTAGTTATCGATGTCGGCATCGCCGCCCATGATCTTGAGGCTGGCCGTGATCTGGGTGAAGGTGGGGGTCGATTCCGTCCAGGTGTCGCCCACATCGTAGAAGGAGGCGGTGGCGGCGGTGCTCTCGCGGTTGTAGGTGAGGCCGTTGCCCACGATCTCGATGAAGGGCAGTGCCTGGAGGATGGGGCTGTCCTTGATGATGGTCTCGATGACGCCCACCAGGAGGACGTCGTTAGAAAGCTTGGATGCTTCGGTCAGGGTTAGGGCCATTTTCTACACACTCCTTTCCTCTATCGTTGCTGCTGTGATAGGCCGTGAACGATCTTCTCGGCGGGGCTGAGCGCCGAGAGGTCGGGGGCGCGCCGAGCGGGGGCACCGGTAGGCACCCGCAGTGCCTGTGCCTGTGACTCCAGGTGGCCACGTAGTTGAGCGACCATCCGCAGGGCGGCCTCCAGATGCTGATCCACCTCCTCCACCGTCTCGCCGCCCACCAGATCGGGCGGCACCTCCGGCCGGCTGGCCAGCAGGGCATCGCGATACTTGCCGGCCGCCGCCTTGAGGCTGGCTTGGAGGGCTTCTACCTCCTGGTGGAGGGCAGCCAGCTCCTCGTCGCGGTCGGCAAGCTGGACCTGGGCCTCGCGCAGGGAGGCGGAGAGTCGGCTTTGCTGCTCCTGCAGCTGCGCCAGGGTCTCTTCCAGGTGGGCCGCTCGCGCCTCCCGGTCGGCAGCGATGGTCTGCAGGCGGTCGACCTCCGTCTGGGCCTCGGTTAGCTCATCTTGAAGGGCAGCTATCTCTTCGTCTGTCACCGTCGAAAACCTCCCCTAGCTAAGCTTTGCGATGGGGATGATAGGACATTTGTTCTACTACCGTCAAGGATGAGATGGCACAGCGGCCGCCTGTTGTAACAAATTGGAGCGTCCGTCCTCTTATTTGTTTGGAGGTGTCCTGCCGCGTTTGCAGGAGGCGATTTTGTGAAGGGGGAAAAATGAAGAGATTTCTTGGAGCGGCACTGCTGGTGACGGTGCTGGCCCTGGCTGCTGCCTGCGGATCAGGTGGCGGCGAGGAGCAGCCGGCTGGTGGCATGGGTGGGGGAGGTGACGCTCAGGAAGGCCAGGCGCCGCCCATGGCCGAGTCCATTCGTGTGGACGCCGACGGCGATACCATCGACGAGGTGATCGACGCGACAGCAGTGGCTACGCCGACGGCTGAGTCTGTCCCGGCGGCAGCGGACCTGCGGGAGCAGTTGGGTGAACTGGTGCTGGGCGAGGACGACGTGCCGGCCGGCTTCTCCTCGCTGGGCAGCATGGGCTTCGATTTCAGCTTCGATTTCATGGACACGCCCTCGCTCGAGACAGTGGCAGCCCACATGAGCATGTTTGCCACCCCAGAGAGCGAAGACATGATCGTGTCCATGGTTATCCTGATGGAGGACGACACGGCCTTGCAGGAGGCCTTCTCGCAGATAGACGGCCTGAGCATCGAACAGCTGCAGGAGGCTTTCAGCATGGTGGGCGACCAGACGGACATGGCCCTTCTCGACACCCGCGAGCTGGACGTTTCCAGCCTGGGCGACGGGGCCTACGGCTTGGGCCTGACCATCGAGGTGCCCCACGTGGGCACTATGGACAGCGAGATGGTGTTCTTCGGCGAGGGGTCACTGCTGGCGGTGGCCATGACGATGACGATGGGCGGCGACGCTGCCGTGGATGTCGTACCCCTGGCGGAGACGATGGCCGACAAGATAGAGGCTGCTGTCCAGTAGACGACACCCATGCGCAAGACGCTTGAGCCGCCCCGCCATCAGCACACCGTCGGCCACTTGTGGGCTCAGCTCGGCCGGCGGGAGGAGGACCCAGCATGAAGCAGATTACTGTGGACGCCGTCTGTCGGTCTGTGCGAGTGTCCCACACGACGTTGAACCTCTTGAGGGAGTGTGAGCGGTGTTTCTGGCTGCACCTCCACGGTGTACGACGGCCTGAGGGGCCGCGGCCTACGATCACGCGTGGCCTGGACACGGTCATCAGCCACTACTGCGCACCATACCGCGACCAGGACGTCCTGCCTCCCCTGCTGTCCCAGCACCTGCGGGGCCGCCTGGTGGCGGCTCGGATCGGCCCCTGTCTTGATGCGGAGACAGGGCTGACCTTGGTCGATAGGCTGGACGAGTGCCTGGAGGTGGATGGCGGCCTCTTCGCCCCGCTCGACCACAAGACGCGGGGCTTGGCGCCGAACGGCGTGCAAGATGCTGACCGGTTGCAACTCGACCTCTACACGTTGCTGCTGGCGGAGAACGGCTATTCGGTAGCTGGCTACGGTGTCCTCGTGTACTACGTTCCAGTGGATGGGGAGCTCCACCAGGGATTTCCGTTCCGAGTCCACGTCCGCAGACAAGACACCGACGCCGAGCGGGCGAGGATGTGGCTTCGACGGGCGCGAGCGGTGCTCGATCTGGCCGATCCCCCCGAGCCGTCGCCGGACTGCGCCTACTGCGGCCGGGCTATGTTAGCGGAGACGACGGCCGATAAGATAGAGGCTCTCGTCCAGTAGACTAGACCAATCGGCAAGACGCTCGCGGCGCCCCGGCGCAAGGCTGGGGCGCCATTCTCTTTGAGGGTCGCCCCCAAGTTGATCCTGAGTGGCCCGACCGCCATGTTCAACGGCAGCCTGTAGGCTATGCTGCGTTTGGCAGCTGGGACTGCACCTCGCGCAGCAGAGGCTTAAAGTCGGAACTGAGAAGCCGCCTGAAGTCGGCTGCCGTAGATTGGACCTGCTCATACCTGACCACCCTGGACCGGCTACGGAGCCGCCGGTATGATCGGGCTGTAGGCGGCGGAAAGATAGCGTCCACTTGCCGCTGCCTCTCGGCGTGGCTGCTACCGTGATCCCTGCCCTCGTTGTGGATCACCGCGCTTACTAGGTGGAGGGCGCGATAGAAGAGCACGACTATAGCCCAGTCGGCAAAGGTGTCGTCGTCAATGTCTATTGTGTTGAGAAAGGCCAGGTTGTGCCTGGCCTTCTCTAGGTGTTCGGCTATTGTCCTCATGTCGTTGCTTGCTCGCGGCGGTAGAGAACCTCCGAGGCGACGCCCCAGCGAAAGTGCGGACCATGGCTGGATGCGGGCAGTATCATGACGTCAAACGCGATACTGGGAAAGATGCTCTGTAGACGGTGCACGATTGGGAGCGCAGCGCTTTCACCGTCGTATAGGTCCCCCTCCACCACGAAAAGCAGATCCAGCTCACCGTCTTCCCACTTGGCTTCCACGACACAAATGCACCCGTGGTTGGCTGCTTCCCGTTTGATGTAGGATCGCAGGTCAGGTGAGACGTCACGCCAAGCGCCGGCAACGGTGTCAAACGCCACGTCTGCACTGCTGGGATAGCTCCTTGGTTCTCTCGACTGTGTCGCAGAAACCATGACCGCCTCCACCTAGAGTTTTTCCAGGGCAGCGCGGAACTCATCGTATTTCTCGCGCGCCTGCGCGCTCAGTGCCTCCGGTTCCAAGGGTGGAGACTTCCTCTCGTAGTGATAGTTGACGTGAGCCTTGGCGTGGCTTGGTCTTTCAGGAATCGGCCCAATGTCGAAGTTGGCTTGGCAGTCGTCTGCGAGTTTAACGGACGCACTGATCCCCACCGCGCCCACGGTTCCTCCGAAAGCCCCACCGATCCCGCTGGCTTGTCTGAGGAACCTAGTCCGCAGAAAAGCCCCTGCGTCTTCCTCGCCGACCGGTATGTGGAGCTCATAATTGTACCCGTACGCCACGATTTCGGCTGCGCTGGCCTGCCTCGCTGCGTTTGTCGCGTTGATCACGACCTCGGCAAACGGGTCCGCTCCTGGTTCTGTGCCGCGGCTGTCCGTAACCTTGACCCGCCGGTTCGCAAACTCGCACTGTATCTGGCGGTCTGGATACACAACAGCCAAGACCTGATTGGGGATCTCAGTGATGAGCGGCGACGGGTGTCCATGCAACAGTCTGCGCGCCGGCTCGCTCAGCATCGGCCCGAACTTCAGCTCTCGCAACACGACAACGATGGTGTAGTAGGCAAGCGTAGCGTTCGCGGTATCCACGACGTGTCCTTTCCCCGAGCGCGTTGTGCCCATAGCATATCGTTCGCGTCGCGTCTCGTCAATCGTCTGCCCCCGCCTCCCGCTCCTCCTCCAGCCAGCGCTCGAATTCCGTCTCCGGGTCCTGCACCCCCAGCTCGTCGGCGGCCCGCCGGCGCGAGTGAATGCCCGCCGCCACCAGGCGCGCCTCGTCGTCCACCAGGCGGCTGCGGTCCTGAGGCAAGAGCGACCCCCACACCACCCGCGTGCGGTAGGGGGCGTAGGACACGCCGGTGTGCTGCTCCAGGATGCGCAGGATCATCTCGTTGCGCCGCCGGTAGGCCACGCTCCGCAGCAGCCGCTTGCGCTGCACCTTCTTGAACAGGGGGTCCAGCTCCATCTGGAGGGCCACCCCCGATAGCCCCCCGCGGTTCTCCCCGAAGGCCGTGCGTGGCGATTCGCCCAGGTCGTGCAGCGTGCGGTACACCAGGTCGATGTAGTCGGCGTGCAGGCGTATGCCGCCCCCCTGGAGCAGGTCGAGCAGGTAGGCGCGCGCCTTCTCCGGCAGCTCCCATACCGCCCCCGGCTGCACCGCGATGTCCTGGGCCTCGGTGACGTTCTCCAGCACAGCAATCGGATTGCCGGAAAGCTCCAGGATCATCGAGAGCTGAGACATGGCCCGATTGAGCTCCCGCACCGACTCGCGGATGGCCCCGATGTCCGACACGCCCCAGAACCTCTTGGGCTCCCGCAGGTTGGCGAGGATGACGAAGGGGATGAAGCCGTAGGGGTTGGCCTTCGACTCCAGCAGGTCGTTGTCCAGCCACAGCTCGAACTCCTGCTCCGTCCACACCTCCACCACCGTCGATTCCCGCCGCCGCCCCGACGAAGTCGGGGAGGGCTGGATGCCGTACAGCATCTGCACCTCCTCCGCCGATAGCTGGTAGCGGCTGGCCACCCGCCACACCCGGGTCACGTCGTCGCCCAGCCACCAGACGTAGAGGCCCTGCACGTCCGGCGCTCCTACCCTCACCCGTCGCTCCAGGGGGTCCCAGGTCACCTTGAAGGCGGCATCGCCCAGGATGGAGCAGTCGACCTCTGTATCGAAGTCCAGTTGCTCCAGATTGTTGACCTCCGACACCTCCCGCAGAGCGGCTTCGGCCCGCCGCGCCGCCTCGGCGGCCTCGGGCGAGCCGTCCAGAGGGTCGACGGCGAACTTGAGGCCGCTCATCACGTAAGACGCCGTCTTGTCGATGACGGTCTTGGCGTAGTTGAAGATGAGGCGGCGCTCGCGGCGGCGGGCCGGCTCTGGCCACTGCGTGCCCTGATAGAAGTCCAGGTTGTCGCGATACGCCTTCAGCCGCCCCAGGTCCAGGCGAGCGAGCTGTTGGGGAAAAGTTAGCGTGTTCGTGCTTGAACTCCTCATGGTCTCCCCCTTCTCAGTATCCGAAACACGGTGCGGCGGGAGACGCCGTAGCGCCGGGCCAGCATGTCCACCGACAGGCCCTGGCGTCGCCGCAGGCGAAGGATCTCCCGGTCGCGCCTCACGTTGAAGATCGCCCGAACTCCCCCCGGCTTGTCGTAGCGGCAGCGGGGCAGGGGACAGGTCAGGCAGGAGGGGTAGAGGTCACACCCTTCATCGTGATAGCGGGTGAATTCGGGCAGGGCGTCCTGCCGGACACGTTGCTGACCCTCGATCATGCCCACACCTCCTCCCGCAAGCGACCGCGGGCGGCCCGTGGCCGCACGTCCCGCGACGCCTCCACCAGCAGGGCCAGGCTAATCAGATAGTCGTCGTGCCCCTGCGACGGCTCGACGAAGAAGTTCATCGTCCGGTTGGGCCGATAGGCCACGCGGGCTCGCTCCATCTCCCGCCAGAAGCAGCGATACTCCAGCGAGCCGTCCTGGGCGTATACTTTCAGGCGGCCGCCGTTGACCGCCGCCAGTAGCTGGTAGCCCAGGCGCGACTTGCTCTCGCTGGAGAAGCGCACAGGCAGCACCACCCCCGGCCGCAGAGCCGTTGCCAGGAAGCGGGCCACCGTCTCCCCCAGGCCGGTAGCGTCCACCGCCACTCGCCGCACCCGCCAGACGTGGCCCAGGAGGTCCACCAGCCGCCCGTGGAGGAGGTCGTGGCGCTCGCCCTGGAAGCAGTAGTGCTCCACTACCTCCAAGCGTGGCTCCTGCACCAGGGCATCGCTGGGCGGGAAGACGAGGCGGCCGATGGTGAGGACGGTGGCGTCGTGGTGGTCAGCGGCCTGGCCGTCGCTCGCCTCCCCGCCGATGTCCAGGCCGGCGACGTACGTCTCGCCCGCAGTCGGCTGGCTCTGGCGGCTGTGTTCGCCCTGGAGCTGGGCCCGCTGCGAGGGACTGAAGAGCCTGCCGCCGCCGGCGATCGGCTTCAGGCAGTACTGGGTGAGGAACAGGGGATGGTTCTCGCCCAGGCGCTGGCGCTCCTCCTCCACGTAGCGGCCGTAGGCCGGGTTGCATTCCGCCACCGCCTGCCAGTCGTACTGGAAGTGGCGGCGAATGCCGTCCTTGCGCTCCAGCTCCAGATTGGTCTCTCTGGCCTGCTCCAGGAGGGTGGAGTCGTCCCAGGGGGTGCCGTAATAGACTGTGGTGGCGTTGGCGGTGGCCGCCATAGGGCGGAACTCCTTGTCGAACTTCTCCTTGTCCACATCCTGGGCCTCGTCCACCTCCAGGAGAAGCTGGGCAGTGTGACCGACGACATTGCTCTGAGGCTCGGCCGACAGGAACACCTGGCGGGCGTGCCCCACCCGGATGATGTGCCCTTCCTCGCGGGTGCAGATGGCGGCCAGGCCGGCCTCGCCCAGGCGAGACCACAGCCGCCGCATGCTGATGCGGGCCTGGGGCTGGAAGGTGGGAGCACACTTGATGGCGTCCACGTTCCAGCCCATGTGGGTGGTCAGCAGCAGAAGCTCCAACTGGGCCGACAGCTCGTTCTTGCCCGCCTGGCGAGCCATCATCACCGAGATACTGTGGCCCTGCCGCTGGAAGACACTGCGGGCGATGGCTCGCCCCGCCTCCACCTGATAGGGGCGCAGGCGCTGGCGCAGTCCCGTTCCGTGCTTACTTCTCTTTTTCATCACTGAAGGATCTTGATGATCACCTGAGTCAGCGCCGTCCCTGCCACCAGAAAGATGAGCCCGTTGACCCGTCCCTTTAGCTCGCCGATCTGCTGCTCCAGGTGATGCAGCCGCTCCTCTACCACCGCCCGGAAGGAGTCGCCGCTGCTCGGCTTGGCGCTCTCCTTCTGGGCTTCCCGCTGGCGGCGGCGGAACTGGGCCAGGGCTCTCTCCAGCTTGCTAGCCATCGTGGGGAAACCCCTCGGGGTAGAGGGCGGTGCCGATGCCTCGTACCACCCCGGCAATGCTGTCCGACAGCTCCCTCTGGGCCTTGCGCGACAGGCGGTACCTGGCGGCCACCGCCTTCACCAGAAGGTCGACGCCTTTCGCGATTAGCTGCATGTCTTGAGGACGTTCTTCCAGGGCCTCCTTCAGCCTTACGCGCAGGAGGGCGACCTCCTCGTCCAGTCCTTCGATCTGGCGGGCCCGTTCCCACTTTTCGGCCTCAGTGAGGGACTCCTGGTAGAAGCCTATCGCCCGGCGTTGCTGGCCGGTCTTAGCGGCGCCGGCCACGGCTGGACCCTCCTCTGCCAGGCGAGGGCAAGCCTTCTCCGCCCTCGGCGGACAGCACCTCCAGCAGACCGTGGACGGCGTCGGGGGGAAGCTTGGCCGCCGCTCGGCTGACCCCCAGCAATAGATAGAGGG
>Ga0209979_1002195_pt1 | contig 19201 bp, 18 predicted proteins | sample AnhtaG_FD_183114 | JGI IMG/M metagenome (GOLD analysis project Ga0209979, IMG submission 183114) | Deep subsurface microbial communities from Anholt, Denmark to uncover new lineages of life (NeLLi) - Anholt_01485 metaG (SPAdes) (version 2) | ecosystem: Environmental > Aquatic > Marine > Oceanic...
GATGCCTTAAACTTTGCCCGGGAATTAAATATTGAAGCAAAGTTAGTTGATATCACGCCTTATCTTGAAGAACTTGGCGTATATAAACTGTTTCCTTTGGATAAACTTCTTTCTTTAGGGAAATTAAAAGGAGCTTTAGTTAAAAAAGCATATCGTTTTTATGAAAGAAAGACCGGGAAGATTCCTTTTCTGGAAAGTCTTTCAGGTTTTAAGGATAAAGAATTTAACTCTTATCTGACTAAAGGCAATGCCTATTATCGGGTAAAACACAGATTAAGAATGATGCTGCTCTATCTTTATGCAGAATTAGAGAATAGGCTGGTAGTAGGGGCAGCCAATAAGAGTGAATATAAAATTGGATACTTTGTAAAACATGGGTGTGATGATGCCACTGATATTATGCCTCTTCTAAATCTATATAAAACCCAGGTAAGAGAGCTTGCTCAATATCTAAATATTCCCGCAAGAATTATAAAAAAACCTCCTTCACCGGATGTTATGCCAGGTCTTGTTGATGATGAAGAAGTAATAAGAATTTCTTATGAAAAGATGGACTTAATTTTATTGGCCATAGAAAAAGGCTGGAAACTTTCAGATATAGTTAAAGCCCTAAAAATAGAAGAAAATGATGTTATTTATATAAAAAATTTAATTCAAAAATCAGAACATATGCGAAAAATTTATAAACCCGATGCTTTTTAAAGGTTTTAAAATATTAAATTTATCTTTATTTTTTTTCAACTACAATAGTACATTTGGTAAGTAAAGCAGCTATAGCGCCTGCAGCAGCTAATATTGGAGCAATAAGAGCTCCTATAGCACCTACAGTTAAAGGAAATTCAACAACTGATTTTCCATTTTCATTTTTAATGATTATTTTTCGGGCATTTCCCTCTTTTATGATTTCTTTAATCTTTTCGACAATCTCTTCACCGGAGACCCTAAATTCCTCTTTTTTATTGGTCATAATCTCTCCTTTAATTATTTTTTGTTGATTTTATTATAACACGATTACAACCCAAAAAATAAATAAATTTGTTAATCTGGATTCCCGCTTCCGTGGGAATGACAGAGAGTGCGGGATGACAAAATAGTAATGTGTGGGCACGATGCATCGTGCCCACAGGAGAAATTAGGTAATAATATAGCGAGGGAACAATTAGTTGTGCCCATACAACCCAGTTATAACTAATAAATCCAAAATTATTATAAAATTACAATTTCCAAAGAATTATTTTTCAAAAAGAAGGAATTATATTATTTGTGTAGAATAATATAGTTAATAGGTAATCGATTTTGGTACTGTCAAAAATAATATGAAAGAATATGAAAAATAAATTCCACAGATTATGAAAAAAATGTTTTTCAAAGGAGGATTAGTATGAAGATTTATATTAGTGCTGATATCGAAGGAATTACTGGTATTACCCATTGGGATGAAACTGAAAAATCAAAATCTGATTACCAGAAGTTTGCCAAACAGATGACCGATGAAGTTAAGGCAGCATGTGAAGGGGCAATAAACGCAGGGGCAAAGGAAATTTGGATTAAAGATGCCCACGATACCGGAAGAAATATTATAGCAGCTGATCTGCCACAAAAGATTAAACTGGTTCGGGGTTGGAGCGAACACCCCTTTTTAATGGTCCAGGAATTGGATAAATCATTTGATGCTTTATTAATGATTGGTTATCATTCTTTCGGTAGTTCAGGCTCTAATCCCCTATCTCATACACTAAGCTCCTCCACTTTAAATTATATAAAATTAAACGGAGAATACGCCAGTGAATTTTTAATTCATAGTTATGCCGCTGCTACTATGGGGGTGCCTGTAGTTTTTGTAAGTGGAGATGAGGGAATTTGCAAAGAAGCGAATAAAGTAAATAAAAACATCAAAACCGTAGCGGTAAATAAAGGCGTGGGTAATTCCGTAATCAGTATTCATCCGAAACTTGCAGTAGAAAAAATTAAAGAGAGTGTAGAATCAATACTAAAAGGAGATATTGATAAATGTAAAATTAAATTACCGGAGCACTTTAAGGTAAAATTATCATTTAGAAATCATACGAAAGCATTTAAAGCATCTTTTTATCCGGGGATGGAACAGATTTCTTCTACCAACGTGGTATTTGAATCAGATAATTATTTTGAAGTTTTACGGATGTTATTATTTGTAGTATAAGTCAAAAAGAATATCCTGATTCTACTCGATAAAGTTTTTGCATTTTTCTTGACATTGTAATACACATTAACAATTATAATAAAAGCAATAGAGAATAATATTATGTGGATTATTTATATAAAAAATACAGTATAAGACATGAACTTGGGGAAATATAGAAAATTTTCTGAAAATTTTTCATAAGAAAGAAGGATTTTTAAATACCGAGGTAGTATAATACATATAGTATTAAAGAATGATAACAAATATATCATCTCAAATTGATTAAAATAGGGAGAAAGGAGGTGAAAAGAGAAAAAGGTTTGAAAAGTGTTTTAAAAAATAAACTATTTTAAAAGGAGATGTTTTAAATGGCAAACGAACAACAAAAGACTACTGGGTGGGTGCTTTATCCAATAGGAAGCAAGCCACGATGGGGTTTAGCATTTTTCTTAGGCTTCCAGCATTATCTTACGATGTTTGGGGCTACTGTTAGTATTCCTCTCATCGTTGGAGGTGCTTTAGGTTTTCCACCAGATCAACTTGCTATTCTTATTTCAACTGTTTTCTTTGCAAGTGGAATAGCAACACTCTTACAGCAATTTATTGGAAACAAACTTCCTATCGTACAGGGAGGGAGCTTTTCTTTCCTTGGTCCTACTTTTGCTATTATAGGAATGGTGCAGGCTCAAGGAGGAAATTGGCAGGTAGGAATTCAGGCTATTGCTGCATCAATTATGTTTGCATCGGTCTTTGAAATTATTCTTGGTTATTCTGGTGCAATGGGTAAGATAAAGAGATTTATTGGCCCTCTTGTAATTGCTCCTACAATTACTATGATTGGGTTGGCTCTTTTTGAAACAGGTGCACCAATGATGTCTGGAAACTGGATAGTTTCTTTGATAACCTTGGTTGCATTGATTTTCTATTCTCAGGTTTTTTCAAGAAGGTTAAGATGGTTCCTTCTTTTCCCTGTTATATCGGCGATAGCTACAGGTTGGATTGTTGCTGTCATTGGAACTCTTGCGGGATGGATCCCTGCGGGAAATGCTGCAAATTTAAGCGTTGCTTTTAAACAGATCGCAGTGGCTCCCTGGTTTACTCTAAGACCTCTTGTTCCATTCAAATGGGGATTTCCTACCAGTGGTTCTCTGATAGTAGCAGGTAGTTTTGGAATGCTCGCTGCTTACCTTGCTTCAATGGTAGAGTCAGTTGGAGATTACCACTCGTGTGCAAAGTTGTCTGAGGCTCCGCCACCAACAGAAAGGATGATTTCGAGAGGTCTTGGTTCTGAGGGAGTAGGTTGCCTTATTGCCGGAATACTTCAGACTGGAAGCGGAACAACCTCATATTCAGAGAATATAGGTGCAATTGGTATTACAAGAGTTGCTTCGAGAAGGGCAATAAGGGCTGGTGCAATTGTTATGCTTGCCATACCGATTATTGGAAAAATAGGCGCAATCTTTGCCTCACTTCCTAGTCCGGTTGTTGGAGCAATGTATGTTGGTCTTTTTGGCTTGATTGTGGCAGTTGGGCTTTCAAACCTCCAATACGTGAACCTAAACAATTCAAGAAATCTTTTTATTCTTGGCTTAGCGTTGTTCAGTGGTCTGTCCTTCCGTGCTGCATTTAATGCAAACCCAATAAACTGGGGTCTTATCGGAACTTTTACAGGTACATTGGGAAGTATCGTTCAGACTATTCTTACTACAGCTATGGCTGTTTCAGCAATTATTGCATTGATACTTGATAACTATATCCCTGGGGCAACAAGAGAAGAGAGAGGATTAACCTACTGGGAGAAAGAAGCAACCCCAGAAGCCTGGGCAAAAGCCGAAGCAAAATGGGCACAGATGAAAGAAGGAGAAGAGATAAAGCTAAAAGGTTTTGAATTAGTTCAGAAGTAATTTTTAGTTGGAGCCAAGGGCAAAGAAAACCCTTGGCTCGTTTTTGGGAGGAAAGGTGAGTAGTAAAAGTAAAAAGTTATTCTTTATTATTGTTGTAATACTGTCAATTATTATTGTATTTTTAATATTTAATACAGGGAATCCGAATTCTATTTTAAGATATATTATTAAAGACCCTTCTTATGATTTTATAATACTTTTTGCGCTTGCTGTGCTTTTATCCTTAATGAGCTTCTATTATGCTCATACAAATGAAACAGGGGGGTATGAAAAAATTGTTCAGGCAAACTTGAAGAATATACGAAGGCTGAGAAAGAATAGAAAGACAAACAAGGAGATTGCCGAAACGATTTTAAACGCGATGAATATGAGGAGAGGGTATCGCTACCACTATGCATTAAGAAGATTAATAATACTTTTGGGAAGAATCGAGTAATTTAAATGGGAAAATTTGTATGTATTATTTTTTAGCAAGTGCATTTATTTTTGCTGTTTTTTTCTTTATGTGGTTTTTGCAGAGGGACATGAAGAAGGTAAGGAAAAAGTTTAATGAGAAGGATATTGTTATTGCAAGCTATGGAGTACGTTTCTATGGATTGGCATCAGAACCAGGCGGGCTTCTTAATTCTGGGGGGCAAATGATTCTGCTTAAAAGTGGATTATATTATAAAGGGAGGTTTGATAAGAGGGAACTTTTTATTTCAAAAGGAGACCTCCTTTCAATTGCTGTTACAGATTTTCATAAAGGTGAACCCACGATAGGGAAGTGCCTCGCATTTTATTTTACCAATAAAGATGGTAAAATTGATAGAGCCGCATTTGAGCTCCCATACCCAAAGCAATGGGTTGATGCAATAAAGTTTTACTCCGAAAGTGAAAACAAAAAGATTCCGATTAGAGAGGAGTATATAGAATAGTTCATTATCTGTATTAACTTTCTTTCATTATTTATTCATTTATTAGTACAAAGTGGATAGGAGTTGATGCTGTTAGCACATCACCCGATACACAATTATGAGAATATGGCACCCTAAGACATTCGAAGAAGCAAATAGAAAGCTTAAAAAATAGTTTGGCAAAGACTGGGATGAGATGTATCCAATTGAGAAATTCTATCAAGTTATGCATATAAAGCTCTTCCCGAAGCATCTTGTGCATGCAGAAAATCTTTCAACAGACATTGCAAATCTTCCAAGTGGTAGATACTATTATATAGGAGGTTTCCTTACAGGAGCCATGGAAGCAGAATCAATGTGGGGTAGATTTATAGCCTGGAAAGTAAAATAATTTTTTATTTTAGAGGAGGAAACTATGGTAATAGTACATGAATTTGAGTATTTTAAACCAGAAAGCGTTGAAGGTGTTATTGAACTTCTTTTGAAATACAAAGACAAAGTACGCATTCTTGCAGGTGGAACCGACCTTATTGTGAGAATTAAGGATGGTTTAGAATTTCCAGAAGCAGTTATAGATATCAAGGGACTTACTGAGCTTGGAAAATTTGAATTCAAAGATAATAAACTTTTTATAGGTTCCCTTGTAACCTTCAACGACCTGATTGAATCGAAAATTGTAGAGGAAAAATTCCCACTTTTATGGGAATCTTCGAAAACTGTTGCATCAATAGGAATAAGAAACAGGGCAACAATTGTAGGTAATATTTGTTCTGCAGTTCCATCGCTTGATACCGGCCCTGCCCTTCTTGTATATGAAGCAAATGTGGTTGTTAGAGGCACAGAAGGAGAAAGAGTTATTTCAGTCCTTGACTGGTTTCTTGGTCCAAGAAAGACTGCACTTGAAGCAGGTGAATTTGTTTATGGGATTACTATTTCTCTCTCTGAGAAAAAACGTGGAGGAAGCTACGTAAAACTTGGTAGATATAATGGAGAAGATCTTGCTCAGGTTGGTTTAGGTATCCTTGCACTGGAAGGAAATGAATATCGTTTAGCATTCTGTGCAGTTGGGCCGGTACCGGGTAGAGCAAAAAAAATAGAAGCGCTTTTAAGCGGAAAATCGCTAACAGGTTCATTAATTGAAGAGGCTAAAAATCTGGTACCTGAAGAAATCTCTCCCATCACAGATGTAAGAGCCACAAAGGAGTATAGATTACATGTGGCAAAAATTATGTTTGAAAGGGGAATTAAGGCTGCAGTTGAAAGACTTGATGGCAAGGGTCCTGCTTATGGAGAGAAATTAATTTAGGAGGAAGAGATGAAGAAAATTTCGTTTGTTTTAAATGGCGAGAAAAGAAATATTTATGTAGAACCAAATGATTTACTTCTTGATGTCCTGAGGGAAAAACTTGGAGTAAAAAGCCCGAAGTATGGATGTGGAAGAGGAGACTGTGGTCTTTGTACAGTTCTTATAAATGGTAAAAGCGCTAGAACATGTCTGATATTGGCGATCGAGGTAGATGGTCAAGAGATATTAACAGTTGAAGGGCTATCAAAAGATAAACTTACTCCTCTTCAAGAGTCTTTCATAAAACATAATTCTTTTCAATGTGGATTCTGTGCTCCAGGAATGATAATGACGGCAACAGAACTTTTGGAGAAAAATTCAAACCCTACAGAAGAAGAAGTGAAGGAAGCGATCTCAGGAAATCTATGCAGATGCACTGGTTATACTCCGATAATCGAAGCAATACTTGATGTAAACAAGAAATAAAAGGAGAGGAGAAATGGAAGAATTTAAATTTATAGGGAAACCTGTAGATAGGTTAGATGAGAGGGAAAAAGTAACTGGTGCTGCTAAGTATGTTGATGATATTGAATTTGGACCTAACCTTCTTTATACTGAAATAATCGAGAGTCCTCATCCTCATGCGCTCATAAATAATATTAATACAAGTGAAGCGGAGAAAGTAGAGGGCGTGGTAAAGATTGTTACAGGGAAAGACTTTCCTTACAAGTTTGGCTTATATATGAAGGATAGATATATATTTGCTCAGGACAGAGTGAGATTTATTGGAGAGCAGGTAGCAGCAGTTATCGCAAGAGATCCGAAGACTGCATTGAAAGCAGCAAAGCTTGTTAAAGTTGAGTATGAACCTTTCTCCGCGGTTTTTGACCCGGTTGAGGCACTAAAAGAAGATGCTCCCGTAATACACCCGGAGCTTGGAAATTATCCTCATGTACCATGGTTCTTCCCTAAAGGTGGTTCAAATGTTGCTCATCTAAGAAAAGTCAGGAAGGGAGACGTCGAGAAAGGATTTAAAGAGGCAGATTTTGTTCTTGAAGATACTTACAGAATTCCAAGATATGCTCATTGTTGTCTGGAGACCCATATAGCAGTTGGGTTGCTTGATTATTCAGGCAGACTAACTGTTTGGGCATCCTCCCAATCACCTCATACTCAGAGGAATCTTTTTGCTGATGCGCTTGCTCCTCTTGGTTTTTCGCATAAAGATATTAGAGTAATAGCTCCGTATGTTGGTGGTGGCTTTGGCGGAAAGGCCGGAGTAACAATGGAAATTATCGCTGCTGCTCTTGCAACTGCTGTTAAAGGCAATCCTGTTAAAGTTATATGGAGAAGGGACCAGGAGTTTTATAATACATATATGAGGCTACAGGTTATGTCAAAGATTAAAGTTGGTGTAAAGAATGACGGAATAATAACTGCATTTGAAATAACAAACTACTGGGATGCTGGCCCATATGCTGAGTATGGTGCAAACGTAGTAAATGCATCAGGTTTGTCTGCAACAGGGCCTTATAGAATGCCAAATGTAAAAATTGATTCATACTGCATTTATACAAATCTTCCTGCGGCAGGTCCTTACAGAGGTTTTGGGTATTCTGAAATGCTATTCTCTGTTGAATCACATATGACAAGAATCGCAAAGGCTATTGGTATAGACCCCGTTGAATTCAGGAGGAAAAATGGTATAAGAGAGGGAGATTCTCTTACTTACGGTGCACCAATGAATCCAAATGGATTACTTGAAGCGATTGATAAAGTTGCAAAAGAGATTGATTGGGGAAAGAAAGAAACTTTAAATGATCCAGATAAAGCAATTGGTAAGGGTTTTGCTATTTTCTGGAAAGCACCTGCTATGCCCCCGAACGTCTCATCTACTGCTTTTATTAAATTTAGCGAAGATGGTAGCTTAAATGTTATTGTGTCTGGTATGGAAATTGGACAGGGATATCTCACAGCCATGGCTCAAATTGCTGCAGAGGTTCTTACTGTTCCACCTGAAAAGATAAGAATTGAACTACCGGATACCGATAGAAATCCTTATCACTGGCAAACTGTTGCATCTCATGTAACATGGGCAAATGGAAACGCAGTTAAAAGAGCAGCGCTTCAAATAAGAGACAGGATATTTGAGGTTGTCCATGAAGTTTATCACTACGATAAAGACACCCTTTATCTTGAAGATGAAAAGGTTAAGTGCAAATTGCATCCCAGTTTTGAGTTGCCTCTTAAAGATTTTGTAATAGAGGGGATTCAAACTAAAGATGGAACATATAGAGGTGGAGCAATAGTTGGAAGTGGCTCATTTATGCCAGAGTTTACATCAGCACAACAAGATCCTGAGACGAGCCAGGGTGGTCATCCAAATGTTCATTATACCGTGGGAGCAGCAGCAGTAAAAATTGAAATAGATAAGCAAACTGGTAAAGTAAGAATTCTTAAAGCTGTTGAGGCGCTTGATGCGGGAAAAGCAATCAACCCCATGAATGTTAAACATCAAATATATGGAGGTCTTTTACAGGGATTTGCTACTGCATTGTATGAAGATATGAGATTTGATGAAAACGGTAAAATACTTAATCCCAATTTTACAGATTATAAAATCCCGACGTCTTTGGATATTCCTGATGAAGTTGTACCTATAATCGTTGAGGTGCCTCAGCCAGACGGACCATATGGTGCAAGAGGCATTGGCGAACATCCAATGATCCCGGCAGCCCCTATTATTGCAAATGCAGTTGAGGATGCGCTTGGCGTGAGAATAAAGTCAATGCCAATGACCGCAGAAAAAATTGCCATGGCGATTCTTAACGATAAAAAAGAGGTTGATGATTTCTTAATGATTATGAAGAAGTAGTTGATGAAGCAAGATTAGGGGGAGGCAATACCTCCCCCTTCTTTAAATTAATTGAGATGGAGGGGGACTTAAAAATGATCGAAGAATATTTAAAAGAGCAAGGCGGAACCTAAATTTTACTGCCCAATTTGCAGTGCAGAGTTAATAGAAAAACATACAGTTGGTAAATGCATACAGAGCATGTTCAAGCGTTGGAGCAACCCTCTCAACGCTTCTTAAGGCAACCGATATGAGTGATAAGGAAAGAAATATTGTCTTAGATGTAACATCTGATTGTCTTAAAAGACTTGCGAAGGTAGGTGGTCCAATATCATATTTTGAGGTTTTAAATAAAAATAATTAAAAATAGGAGGTAAATAAATAATTATGGTAGACATTGAAAAAGCAAATGAAGAAGCTTTAAAAAGAGTTCTTAATGCAAGGCCAGTATGGATCGATGTTGAAAAAGCAATTGATGTAATCCCGAGAATGAAGAAAAACCTTATTCTTCATGCGGGACCAGCTGTAACCTGGGATAGAATGAGTGGCTCTCAAAGGGGTGCAGTTATGGGTGCTTTAATGTATGAGGGGCTTGCAAAGAGTCCAGAAGAAGCTGAAAAACTTGCAGCATCAGGAGAAATCGAGTTTGATCCATGTCACCACCACCATACTGTAGGACCAATGGCAGGAATTGTATCTGCATCAATGCCTGTTGTTGTTGTTGAAAATGAAACATTTGGTAACCGGGCTTTTAACACTCTCAATGAGGGAATTGGAAAAGTTCTGAGAATGGGCGCATATTCACCGGATGTAATTGAAAGGTTGAAATGGATGGAAAATGTTATGCTCCCGGTTCTAAGCAAGGCTATAAAAAAGGCTGGGAAAATGGAGCTTAAACCTATAATAGCAGAAGCGCTTACAATGGGAGATGAACTTCACAATAGAAGTAGAGCTGCATCATATCTTTTATTCGCAAAAATTACACCCTATCTTTTACAAACCATAGAAGATGTAAAAAACACTAATGATGTAATTAACTTTATGCAAGCAAACATTCATACTTTCCTTCCATTTGTCATGGCAAGCTGCAAGGCTTCGCTTGACCCTGCAAGAAATATTGAAGGCAGCACATTAGTAACCGTAATGTCAAGAAATGGAACAGACTGGGGCATTCAAGTTTCAGGTCTTGGCGATGAATGGTTCATTGCAGAATCTCCTATTCCAGATGTTCTCCTGTTCCCCGGCTTTAAAAAAGAAGATGTTGGTAGAGACATAGGAGACAGTTCAATTATGGAAACCGCAGGTCTTGGCGGTTTGGCAATTGCTGCGGCACCTGCAATAATTAAATTTGTAGGAGGAAACGTCAAACTTGCAGTTTCAAAGAACCTTGCAATGTATGAAATCACAATTGGTGAAAACAATGTTTATCAGATTCCATATTTTGATTTCAGGGGAACTCCAACAGGGATAGATATTAGAAAGGTTGTTGAAAAAAATTTAGCACCGTTTATTGATACCGGTGTTGCGCATAAGGACCCGGGAGTGGGGCAAGTCGGTGCTGGTCTTCTTGATGCGCCAATGGAAGTATTTAAGAAAGCAGTTGTTGCTTTTGCAAAAAAATATAAATAGAAGTACTGGAAATGATTTACTTTTATAAGGTGCTATCAAATATTTGCTCCAAAAGCAAATTTAAATTTATCAGAATTATTTTTCAAAATTGAATATTTTTTTTACCGAGGTGGAAAAAATGAAAAGTTTTATAGTAGCAGGAGCTCAGATATCAGTTAAGCCCAATGATGTGGAATATAACGTTAAAAAATCGATTAAATGGATGGAAAAAGCAGTAAAAGATTGCAAACCTGATTTATTAGTTTTTCCTGAAACAATTACTACAGGTTTTTCAACGAATCTTTCTCCTGAAGAACTTTATGACATTGTTGATACTATTCCAGGTAAAATAACAGACAGAATTGCCGAAGTTGCACAAAGGCTTAAAATATATGTTGTTTTTCCTACTTATGAAAGAGGGGAAAAACGGGGAGAAATCTATAACTCTGCTTTATTAATTGATAGTAATGGAAAAATAGTTGGTGTTTATCGAAAAACCCACCCGTTTTCTTTAGAAAATGTTCATAGAGGTGGTTGGGTAATACCTGGAACAAAAGCACCAGTTTTTGAAACTAAACTGGGGAAGATTGGTATAATTATTTGTTATGATGGGGATTTTCCGGAACTTTCTAGAGCGCTTGCCGTACAAGGAGCAGAAGTTATTATTAGACCTGCAGCTTTACTGAGAAGCTTTGATCTTTGGTCTTTAACCAACAGAGCCAGAGCCTATGATAATCACGTATATGTAGTAGGAATTAATGCAGTAGGTTCTGATGCAGCAGGAAATTACTATATGGGTAACAGCATGATAGTAACTCCAATTGCAAATAAAATTGCCCAAGGCACAGGAGCGGAAGAAATTATATATGCTGAACTAGATCCTGTCAGTCCTTTAAAATATATAACTTTTGGCTCAAATTCTCCCCAAATTTTTGACCATTTAGAAGATAGAAATTTAGAAGCATATAAAGAAGCTATGAAACCTGCTAAAAGTGCTTTTGAACCTTTTAAGAGAATTCCTTTTATCGAAAACGATAATACTTAACCTTAAAGAGAGGAGGAGGGTAAATAAATGTAATATAGTTTTGCATATATTAAAAGAAAATGATAAAAGTATAATAAAAATAACAAAAATAATTAAGGAGGTAATTTAAATGAAATTATTTGATCTTTCTCAAAAATTAGGTGTAAACAATTTTTTCTGGCCTTATTATCCACCTTTCGAAGCGAAGTATTTCAAAAGAAAACCAGAACACGGGGTTAATGCCCAGTATATACAAACTTCGAATCATATTGGCACTCATCTTGATGCTCCACGTCATTTTTTGACAAATGGTATGACCATAGACCAGATTCCCATGGAATGGTTATATGGTGACGGAGTAATTGTAGATCTTACTGATGAAATGGATGAATTGGCAGTTTATACTCCAGAGATGATTGAAAAGAGAGTAGAGGTAAAAGAAGGAGATATACTTGTACTACATACTGGCTGGTATGAATATGGTTATGGTGGTACAAAAGCAGATGAAGAAAAATATATCCATCTACATCCAGGAGCTCATCCAGATATGGTAGATTGGTTATTGGGGAAGAAAATAAAAATTTGGGGAGTAGACGCTGTTTCTACCGATCACCCAATGGACTTACCAATAGGCAGATTTCTTGGTAAAGGGACTTTTGGTCAATGCGATAGGGTGCGTGCTAAAGCTGAGAAGAAATTTGGCAAAGAAAAAGTTAAGGAATTATTTCCGGAGGAAGATTATCAACTTACCCACAACAAGTTATTCCCAAGTAACTGTATGCACATGGAAAATTTAGGAGGGAATATCAACGCACCCGAGATTCAGAATAAAAGACTTAAGATTGGTTGCTTCCCCTGGAAATTTGAAGGCGGAGAAGCTGCATTTTGCAGAGTTGTTGCTTTTCTTGAAGAATAAATTATAGATTTATTTTTATAAATGTAAAATGTAGTCTATCTTCTTATTCTATGAATAAACAGGCGGCGGTATACTTCTCAATAATAGAAAAATATCGTTGAGCCTGAATTATTTAAATATCGCTGCCTTATTCTATTGAATAGAAAGAGATATTTTAAACTATAAATCTTTTATACTTTATATTTATACAAGGAGATATAATATGGAAAGAAAAAAACCACTGGAAGATATTGTAGTTTTAGATCTAACTCGTGTTCTCGCTGGACCATATTGTTCTATGATTCTTGCTAATCTGGGAGCAAAAATAATCAAGGTTGAAAGACCTGAAACAGGAGATGATTCCCGAAGTTTTGGTCCTTACAAAAATGGGCAAAGTGCTTATTTTGTAAGTTTGAACCGGGGGAAGAAAAGCATAGCCATTGATTTAAAAAAGCCCGAAGGGAAACAGATTATAAAAGAATTAGCTAAAGTATCAGATGTAGTCCTTGAAAACTTTAGACCCGGGACCATGAGAAAATTAGGTCTATCTTATGATGTTTTAAATAAGATAAATTCTCGGATTGTCTATGCAGCTGTTTCAGGTTTTGGACATACTGGTCCTTACTCCGAAAAACCTGCTTATGATATGATTGCTCAAGCTTTGGGGGGTATTATGAGTATAACCGGGCAGCCTGGAGGAGAACCTACTCGGGTGGGGTCGTCAATTGGAGATATCATTGCAGGTATGTTTGGGGCAATAGGAATTATTGCTGCACTTTATGAAAGAGTATTCACCTGTAAGGGTCAGATGGTAGATGTCGCCATGCTTGATGGGCAGGTTGCGGTTCTTGAGAACGCCATAGCCAGATATGCAATAAGCGGAGAAGTCCCCGGGCCTATTGGTTCCAGACATCCATCTATTACTCCTTTTGGCGGATTTAAGACAAAAAACTCATGGGTTATCATTGCCTGTGGTAATCAGGCGATTTGGGAAAAGTTTTGTAAGGCAGTTGACCGTGAAGACCTACTGGAGGTGGAAGAATTTAAGACAAACGAGAAAAGAACAGAAAATTATGAGAAGATAAAGCCCATTCTTGATGAAATTATTCTTCAAAAAACGACAGAAGAATGGTTGAAAATTCTTGAATCCAACGGTGTACCATCAAGTGCTATCAATACGGTTGACAAGCTCTTTAATGATCTACAAGTAAAGGCGAGAAAAATGATTATAGAAACCGAACAGCCTGATATGGGTAAAATACATGTGGCAGGAAATCCGATAAAATTATCGACATTAACCGAGGAAGTGGTTACAGACCCTGCTCCAAAGATTGGAGAACATACCGTTGAAATACTTAAAACTTATTTAAATTATACAGATGTTAAAATTAATGAATTAAGAAAAAAACAGATAATTTTTTAAAAAAATAATAAATGCAGAAGAAATAAATTTAAAACTATTAGAACTAATTGAATCTTTACTTACCTGGTAAACCAGTTTTTGGGTCCCAGCCATGTTCGAGATAATATTGCTCAAGCATTTCATTTATTAGGACTGTTTTGCGAATAAAGATATTTGAAATAATTTTACAAATAAAATATAGATTGTTTTTATAAGAAATTATTTTATTTCTATCTAAGAAATTATTTAACTATTTAACAGCTTCTTTAAAGCGTCAAGGACTTCTTCATCTCCTCCAGCAGGGGGTTCCCAGTTAACCTGGAAAACCTTAAAGTTTGCTTCTTCCAAGCTTTCTTTAAAAGAAAGAAGTCCAATATTTATTATTTTAAGCTCTTTTTCGAAGAGATCTTTAATAGCCATTATTCTTCTCCTATAATTTTTATAATGTTATTAGAAAGTTTACTTGCTGCAGCATTTGATTTCATAATTATAACGCCTACTTTTTTTAATATTTTTTCAATTTTTTTCTTGTTTTGTGGATCTTTGTCTGTCCCTGTTACCGAACAGATAATCGGTAAATATCTTTCTTCTTTTTCTAAAATCTTATGTGCTCTTTTAATTATTGGTAAAAGTTCCTTGTCAGGATTCTTGTTTGAACCATAGCCAAGTACCAAATCTAAAAGAATAACTGCCACCTCGGGATCCTTAACTTCCTCTAAAATTCTCTTATTTCTCAAGGAAAAATCAATCATAGGGTGGGGTCTTCCAACCGTAAATTCATCTTCTCCAAGATCAATAATAGTATGTTTATAACTCTTCCAAACATCCTTAAGTTTGAAATCAGGATTTATAGGAGTGTTACTATATACATCACCAATTGCTTCTTTAAATAGAAGTTGTGATTCATCACAAAGAGTCCCTCCACTAAAGAGGCCTCTTATATATTTCTGTCCCTTCTTTATTTTTTTTACTTCTTCTTTAGCAAGGTTTTCGATTTCTTTTTCATTTTCTTTTAGAATTTTCTTGAAATCATCTATATTTTTACCTTTTGAGATAGAAACTGCAATTAGAGCTGCTTCTTCAAGGGTCTTTGCAGGAATTCCTCCAGCATTTTTTATAGCTTCAGAATCCCCTCCTAACAATATTGTAACAATAGGCTTATTAATTTTTTCTATAATGACTGCAATTTTCTTTAAAACCTCTTTATGTGGTGGTTTTGAAACAAGAACAATGACCTTTGTTTCTTTGTCTTCTGCAAGTGCTTTTATTCCCTCTATAAACATAATTCCTCCAACATTCTTTTTTACATCCCTACCACCTGTTCCGATAGCTTGTGAAATTCCTCCACCTTCCTTTGATATTATGCAACTTACTTCTTGAAGTCCTGTTCCTGAAGCAGCAACAATACCTATATCTCCTTTATTGACAACATTTGCAAAGCAAAGTGGAGCCCCATTTATTATTGCTGTTCCACAGTCCGGTCCCATCATGAGGAGTTCTTTTTCTCTAGCGTATTTCTTTAATTCAATCTCTTTTTTAATTGGCACATTATCTGAAAATAACATTACGTGCAGGCCATTTTTTAAAGCTTTCATAGCCTCATCACCAGCATATTTGCCTGCAACTGAAATTATCGCCATATTTACTCCTGGAATTTGTTTTACTGCGCCTTCAATACTTCGAGCACAGTATTCGTCGATATTTTCTTCCTTTTTATGTTTACTTTCTTCAAGAAGCTTTTCAGCCTTTTTTAAAATTTTGTTAATATTTTTCTCATTATCTATTTTTACAACAATTAGAAGATCAGTGTCTTTTGCACTTTCTAATTCTGGCAACAACATTTTAGAAGCTTTGAGAATTTCCTTATTTTCTTTTGTTCCCATAATAACTGCAGCTTCCAGGACTCCTTCTATTTCGGTAAGACTCCTAGTAGCAAGCATTAAAGTTATTGAATCAAAATACTCTCCACTTTTTATTATGCCTTTTAAAAACACAAGATTCCTCCTTTTTTAATAGTTAATAAAAAACCTACTCCCAAATCGCTTCCAGAAGTATCTCCAATTGAGAGTAAATTTTTTGTTCGATTGAATATTTTTTGTTCACTTTCATTTAGAATGGAAATTATAAGTTTTTTAATTCTATCAAATAGGAAGCCATCTTTTGATAGAGATAAAAATGAATTAGAAAGTAAATTTTCACTTTTTGATATTCTATAAATTGTTTCTCTCAATTCTTTAAAATTTACATCATAATTGTAAATATTATCAATTACATAGAGAGCAATAAGAAAACCGGCAATAAAATCATCTCCGCTGGGAGTAAGACCAAAACCAATTCCTTTCACCTTTTTTATTCCATTTATTAATTTATTGTTAAAAATATTATAAACACCTCCTTTTATTCTTTTTAAAAAATTCTTATCAAAAGTAGTATTAAAATATTTTTCTCTTTCACTGTTAATTAAGAAAGCCAGGCTTTTTGGATGAGATAAATCTAATAGAGATTTTTCAAAATATTTTAGGTTTTTTTCTAATTTATTTGAATTAATTTTTTTAAATTTGATCTGTGAATTAAATAATTTTCGTTTATCAAGGGGATATTTTTTATAATTAATAGAAATAAAATTTTTACCTATATAAAGATCGTTTATATTTGCAACATCCATTCCCTCAACAACTATAGTTGCTGGTCCTCTACCTATTTCTTCAGTCACAATAGAAATAATAGAATTGCCGTTTGTAAAATTTGTAACTCTTTTAAATTTTGAATGGAGAAAGAATTTTCCCGAAAATATTCTATCTCCAATACTCACTATTTCAGTTTTATTATAATTTACAACATCTACCATCATATTTTTTCATCTGAGTCCTGAGTCGAATCTTTATTATATATTGTTTAGGACATCCTACACGATTTTTAAATTATATATATTGTCAGTATATCAAAAAAGTATTAGAATTGGTAGAAATAAATTTCTACACTAATACATAGTATCACTTATGAAATTCCCCCCTTTTGTTTTTATGCGCATTTATAAAAAAATATTTTTGATTTTTTGAAAAGAAAAAAGGATTTTTAAAGTTTTTGTCGAATTTAGTAAATAGATTTAGAGAACAAAACTAAATTTTTCTTAAGTTAGGAAACATTTTTATTTAGAGGATAACTATATAAGCTAAGAAAGTTATTTGCTTTTAATAAGATGAACTTAGTATTGAGTATGTGAATAATAAAACAAAAAGTAATATTTTAGTTAAAAAAAAGAAGGGAGAAATAAAAATAAAATTTTTTGAAAAGATTAAGATGTACGATTTAGCTCAACCATTAAGCCACCCGACTTCGGCTTGGCCCACTTATGAACCACTGCAAATTAAATTTTTTAAGAGGCTTGCCCCTAATGGAGCAAATGGTCAGCTTATTACCACCAGTAACCATGTAGGAACCCATTTAGATGGTTCACTTCACTTTTGCACTCACGGTAGAGATATAGCCAGTATCCCCTTAGATGATCTTATCGCACCGACTGCGGTAGTTGACCTTAGTGATATTGCTGAAGATTATGGAATTTATACTTCAAAAGATATTATGGAAAGGGTAGAAGTAAAGAAAGGCGATATATTGGTAATCTATACCGGTTATCATCGTTATAGCTGGGATCAACCGGAAGCAGATGAGGTAAGATATATGATTAAACATCCTGGTCCTACTATGGAGTTTGCCAACTGGTGTAAAGAGATGCAATTTAAGTGGATAGGTGTTGATTATGGTTGGGCCGATCATCCGATGAATACCAAGATTCGTGATTGGATGCCTGTACAGGCAAAAGAATGTGACACATATTTAAGAAAAAAATATGGTAAAAGTCTTGAAGAGATATTTCCACCCGATCACTATCAATTAATGCATACCCAACTTTTCTCGTTAGATATAATTCATGTAGAAAATCTTGGAGGAGATATCAATAAAATTCTTAACAAGAGAACTGTTGTGGGATGTTTCCCCTGGCGCTTTGTGGGAGGAGAGTCAAGCATTTGTCGGGTTGTTGCCTTTGACGAAGAATAGATAAACAGAAGTGCCAGGCACATTTATAAAGATGGCCTGGCACTTTTAATTTAATATAAAGGAAGGAGAGAACAGATGAAGGAATTTATTGCTGCTGCCGTTCAAATTGCGGCTAAACCAAATGATATTAATTATAATTTAGAAAAAATAGGTTTTTGGCTTAAGACTGCAGTAAAAGAGCATAATGCTGAATTAGTCGTATTTCCAGAATCTATTACTACGGGGTTTGCTCCAGGTATGCCGCCTGAAGAGTTCTATGATTTATTGAATTATATTCCGGGACCCGAAACCGACCAAATTGGAGCGCTGGCCAGGGAATTAAAAGTACATGTTGTCCTTCCCATATATGAAAAAAGCAAAGAAAAAAATGTGATAATGAATAGCTCTATACTCATAAATGATGAGGGAGAAATTGCCGGGATTTACCGTAAAACACATCCCTTCCCCACTGAGAGGCTTGGTGGAGGTGGGTGGACTACTCCCGGCAAGGAAGCTGTGGTGGTGGAAACCAAATTGGGGAAAATTGGGATGATGATATGCTATGATGGTGATTTCCCTGAATTGAGCAGGGTTTTGGCTATCCGTGGTGCGGAGATTATAACCAGGCCTTCAGCACTATTACGAAGTTTTGAGATATGGGATATAACTAATAAGGCCAGGGCTTATGATAACCATGTGTATGTTATAGCGGCAAATTCTGTAGGGGCAGATGCGGAAAATAATTATTATTTTGGAAGCAGTATGATAATTAGCCCTATCGCTCAGAAACTTGCCCAGGCTCGAGGTACAGAAGAGATAATATCTGCAAAACTTGACCCTAATCCACTAAAGCATATAACTTACGGGTCAAATAGCCCAATGATATTCGATCATCTTGAAGACCGAAATTTAGAGGTGTATAAAGATATTTTAAAGGAAGCAAAGAGTCCTTTTGAGCCCGCAAAGAGAATTTCATATAACCATTAGTAGCAGTGAAAGATAAAGGCTCATCCTCTTTTTTCTAGATAGATAATCTCATATATATTTATATATGGTATATGGTATAATTGTATTAAAGTAAGATAAACAGAAGTAGATTTATAAAAATATCTTTGATTTTTTAAAGAGGAG